>Ga0207684_10000581_pt1 | contig 44369 bp, 39 predicted proteins | sample KBSK5501metaG_FD_184342 | JGI IMG/M metagenome (GOLD analysis project Ga0207684, IMG submission 184342) | Corn, switchgrass and miscanthus rhizosphere microbial communities from Kellogg Biological Station, Michigan, USA - KBS K5-50-1 metaG... | ecosystem: Host-associated > Plants > Roots >... | reverse complement strand
GCCGACGCGGAGCCCGCTCTCGTGGCCGAGTCGGAACGCGACCTCGGACCCGGTCCCGCCGCCGCCGATCACTAACACGTCGAACCGCTCCATCGGACCAGTATCGCGAGAAGCCGGGCGTCGGGCTGTTCACGACGGCAGCGTCGTGGGGATGCTCTGAGCGAACCGGAAGGCGTCGTCGGGGTCGTACCGACGTTTCGCGTCGACCAGCCGAGCGAGGTTGTCGCCGTAGTAGGCGCGGAGCCAATCGCGGAGCTCCGGGTCGATGTAGTTGACGTAGGCGGCACCGCTCGCGGCGGGGCGGAAGGCCCGCCATAGGTCCGTCAACCATCGCCGATTCGTCCCGAGCGTCGCGTCGCTGATCGGTCCGTGGAACGTCACGAACTCCTGCGCCAGGAACCTCGCGCCCCGGCTGGGGAACGCGGTCGCGTCCGGGGCGACGTCCGCGATCGTTCCGCCCCATGCGTCGAAGAGCGCGCCGGCGGTCTGCGCCGCGAGCGCCGTCGTCGCTCCCCGACCATCGATCAGGTCGAGTGCGGCCCGCACCACATCCGGGTCGATCGAACGATCGAAGAAGTCGGACTTCGCGAGCGAGCCTTCCCGCGTCAAGAGCCCGCCCTCCTCCGTGAGACGGCAGTCGTCGATCGAGTAGCTGCTGCATCCGGCGAAGTACCTGGCCGAATCGAGCGGCGACATCGTCACCGTCGACCGTGACGGCGCGTGGCGCGAAGCCGACGCCAGCTCGTCGAGATGTCGCGCCAGCCCCGACGGCGGACCCGACCACGCGCCGCTCACCGACACGGAAGGGCCCGAACCCGGGATCCACCGGAGGCGGCAACTCGACCAGAGCGCCACCGGCGCCGAAGGTCCCCACGTCTGCCACGCGGCGGCGACGTCCCCGGCGTCCGACCACGGCCATGACATCGAGAACGCGGTGATCGCGCCGAGCGGATGCGACGCGAACGTGAACGACGTGACGACACCCAGGTTGCCGCCGCCCGCGCCCCGGAGCGCCCAGAAGAGGTCCGCCTCCGTCGACGCGTCGCACGTCACGATGTGCCCGTCGGCGAGCACGACCGTCGCGGCCTGGAGCGAGTCGCACGTCAGCCCGAACCGCCGCCCGACGACCCCCTGACCGCCCCCCAGTGTGAGCCCGCTGATCCCAACGGTCGCGCACGTGCCGACCGGGATCACCGCGCCGACGGCCGCGAGGCCCGCCGCCACGTCGATCACCTTCGCGCCCGCACCGATCGTCGCGGCTCCTGCTCCGGTTCGGACCGTCCCCATCTCCGAGACGTCGATCACGATCCCGTTCGAGAGCGAGTACCCGCCGTAACTGTGTCCGCCGCATCGCGCCGCGAAGGCGAGGTCGTGATCGCGCGCGAACAGGATCGTCCGCGCGACGTCGCCTGCCGTGGTCGCCATCACGATCGCGCGTGGGCGGATGTCGTCGAACCGCGGGTCGTAGGCCAGGCGTGCGACGGGATACCCGGGAGTGCCCGGCCGGATCAGTCGGCCGTGGAGACCCGCAGCGAGGTCATCCCATGGGATGCCCGCGGGAACGGTGCTCGTCGACGTGGTCGTCGGCGCTGTCGTGGTCGCGGTCGACGTGGTCGTCGCTCGGGTGCAGGCCGCGACGAGCGCGGCGAGCGGTGCACTCGCGAGGATCAGCCCTCCGGCTCGCCCGAGGAAGCCTCGGCGATCCATCAGCGGCTCCGATAAACGCGACGCCGATGCTGAGCGCGATGGACGAGCACGACGTGTGAGGGGCATGGCATCGAACCTTTCACCTTCTCATCGTTCTCTAATCTGCCTTGTGGCACCCTCTCGAATGACGACCGCCATGGAAGGGTGCGGATGGGACCAGGGTTGTTCTTGAACGCGGTCATCGACTGCGATCTCCGCGATCTGCATCTCGACCGCAAGGCGTGTGGCTTCAGGTGATACTGGCATCGTGACACGGCGGGAGCAGCCAACGTCCTTACAGATACCGCGTTCGGGTCGTGCGCGCGACGACCTGGGAGCCGGGCTCGGCCGTGCCGCTGGTTGGTTGTCGAGGATGTCACAACGGGGCTCCGGCTCCAGTCTCCCCGGGATGATCGCCGAGGCGGTGAGCCCCGGATTCATCCGCCGTCGCGCCCGGCTGTGCGCAAACGTGGTCCTCGTCTCAGGGACGAATGGGAAGACGACCACCTCGTCGATGCTCCGCGCGATCCTGGAGGCGGAAGGAGCCTCGACGGTCGGCAACGAAACCGGAGCGAACCTCCGTCAGGGCATCGCCACGAGCCTACTCAGGGTCTCGATGGCAACCGAGATGGCGGTGTTCGAGGTCGACGAGGCGACGCTGACGAACGTGATGGCGGAGCTTGAGCCTCGTGTGCTCGTGCTGACCAACGTTTTCCGCGATCAGATGGACCGGTTCGGTGAGGTCGAACGAGTCATCGAGCTGCTCGTGCGCTCATGTGAGCTCCTGCCGGAGGACGCCACCATCCTGGCGAACGTGGACGATCCGCTCCTCTGGCCGGCGCTTGAGCACCGCGATCCGATCGGCTTCGGGATCAGGCTGCTTGAAGGCGCAGCGTCGGAACCTTCGATGCCCGTCGAAGCCGAGGTGTGTTCGCGTTGCGGCGGACCCCTCGTCTACGCATCGCGGACGTTCGCACACCTCGGCGTGGCGGGTTGTAGCACCTGCTCGTGGAGATCGACCGAGCCGATGTATGTGGGCACGGTCACAGCGCGCGGGGGGCTGCGTTCGGTGACGCTCGAGGTCGGAGGCGAACGCCTCACACTCCCCACTGGTGGTGTTCACAATGCGTACAACGCGATGGCCGCGCTCGCGGCCGCCGATCAGCTCGGCGTGTCGATGTCGCACGCCGTCCAGACGCTTCGATCGTTCGAACCGAGGTTCGGACGGGCCGAGCAGGTGCAGGTCGATGGCCGGCCCGTGTGGCTCGCCTTGATGAAGAACCCGGGAGCCGCCGGGGTCCTCATCGACGAGATCGCCGACGATCCCCATGTGGGGTCAGTGGTCGTTTCCGTGAACGATGCCGCCGCCGACGGCCGCGACATCTCGTGGATCTGGGACGCCGACTTCGAACGGTTGGTAAGAGCGGGGTTGCCTTTGGTCCCCAGCGGCCAGCGGGTCGACGACGTCGCGGTCCGACTCAAGTACACCGGCGGATCGGTTGAGCCCCGGTGCCCCGACCCCCTCGACGCGATCACGGCCGCTCTCGCCGTTTGTCCATCGGATCGTTCGCCGGTCGTGCTGGCGACTTACACGGCGATGCTCAGCGTTCGAAAGGCCATCGGCGGGCGAGTGGCGAGCCTCGCGGACGCGCCGGTATGACCCGGTTCGATGTGAAGGGCTCATGATCGGTGGCGCCGCGGACCTGGTGATCGTCCACCTGTATCCGGACCTCTTGATGTCGTACGGGGACCGCGGCAACGTTCTCACGCTCGTACGGCGGGCCGAGTGGCGGGGCTTCAGTGTGCGGGTCATGGGGGTGACGCGAAGCGAACCGCTCCCAACGACGATCGATCTCATCCTCATCGGCGGAGGATCGGACCGCATCCAGGGGTTGGTCGGCGAAGATCTTGCCAGACGGGCCGGAGCATTCGCCGACCTGGTGGGTGGCAACACGGTGATCCTGGGTGTGTGTGCTGGCTACCAGCTCTTGGGACACCGGTATGTAAGGGTTGATGGCAGCGAAGTACGCGGGCTCGGCCTCCTCGACGTGACCACGACCGCCGGAACGGGGCGGATCGTGGGTCGGGTGAGTGCGCGCGCGAGCTTCGACGATAGGTCGTTCGACGTATCGGGGTTCGAGAACCACGCGGGCCGCACGTTCTTGGGCTTGGCCGCGTCTCCTTTGTGCTCGGTCCCGAAGGGCGCAGGGAACAATGGCATCGACGGAACGGAGGGTGCGGTGAACGGAAGGGTCGTCGGGACGTACTTGCACGGGCCAGTGCTGCCTACCGCCCCGGCCTTCGCCGACGCGCTGCTGGTTCGCGCTCTTGCCCGCGTGACCGGCGGCGCTCCCCTCAGGCCGCTCGACGACAGCCTCGAAGAGGCAGCCGGGCTCTCAGAGCGGCCACGCCACCGATAACGTCGACGGGCGCCGGAGCCGGGTCCCAGGTGCGCTGCCCTCGTCCCGCTGACGCCCACGACCTGGCGCCCCGGTCAGCCGAGGATGTCGATCCCGTCGCGGAGGAGACCGGCACCCGACGCGGCCGCCATGGCGACCAGTGCGGCGCGGCCGATCCACGTGGCGACCTGCGACCGCCAGGCTTTCACGAGGCTCGGTGCCGAGCGGCCGATGGCCCACACGCCCACCGCAACGAGGAGGACCAGCGCTCCCACGATGTTCGCGAACACGAGCGGCACCAAGCCGACGATCCACGCCCAACGTCCTCGTCGCAGGATCGAGTCCTCACGCAGCAGGCGTTCGGCCATCCACGGCATCACCGCGCCGTAGGCCGCGGGGATCACGATGAAGAACGCTACCGCGAGCGGGAGCGGGGAAAGCCGCGTGAAGTCGACATCGCTCGGGCCGATGACTCCGGCGCCGCCGACCAACGCGAAGAACAGCGCCATCACTGGGATGCGCCACGGCGATGGGATCCAGCGGCGAACCACCAGGTAGAAGAGACCGCCCGCCATCCCGAGGCCGGCGGTGACCCCCAGCAAGAACAACGTCTCGGCACTCACCCGGCCGATCGTGAATCCGTCGTCGGTCAGGACGCCGTGCAACGAAGGGTCCGAGGTGAGCCGCAATGCGAGCATCGCGAGCCGTCCACCCACGCCGCCGATGAGAACCCCGGCGACGAAGCCGGCGCTCACGCCCGCTCCGAGGGTGGCGCCCGGTCCGCGGAGGTCCTCGATGGCTACCCGCTCCATGGCGGGCATCATGGGCTCGGACGAACTCGGGTACAAGTTGTCCGACGTGTCCGCTCCGTCGCAGGTGGGTAGGGTTGCTCCTTGGCTGATGATCGCTCCTACATCGAGGCGAACACCCTCGAGCGCGAGCGCATGCGCGCCCTCGTCGAAAGTCTGGACGATGACGCTCTCAGCGCTTCCGTGAACGAGTACTGGACCGTCGCCGGCGTGCTCGGTCACATCGCGTACTGGGACATCCGCGTCCTGGTGCTCGCCGAGAAGATCGATCTCGGCGAACCCTGGGCACCGGGAGACGCCGAGCCCGACGGCGACTGGCTCAACGACTCGACCCGGCCGCTGATCCACGCGATCCCGCCGAGGGACGCTGCAGAGTTCGCGCTAAGGATCGCCGCGGAGACCGATGCGCGGGTGGCAGACCTGCCCCTCAACCGGCTATGGCCACAAGACCCCGACAGCCCCATCTACGCAGGTCGCGGCGAGCACCGCGGCGAGCATCTCGACGAGATCGAAGCTTCTCTTCGAGCGCGCGGCTGACTCCGACTCACTCAGCGAACCGTCGATGGATCCGCTGAGGACACCGATACACTCGCTACTCGACGCGCCGACGCGGCCCTCGGCCCCCGTAGCTCAGTGGAGAAGAGCATCGGTTTCCTAAACCGTGTGTCGGAGGTTCGATTCCTCCCGGGGGCACCGAGATTGCCTGTCGCACAAGAGATACCGGTCACGGTCGAATAGGATCCTCGTTCGCCCAAAACGGTCGACCAGCCAAACACTGCTTGCATGACCCGCCGCAGCAGGCGGTCCTGGCAGCTTCCTAAACCGTATGCGGAGGTTCGATTCCTCCGGGGGCACCGAGAGTCCCTGCAGCGCAAGCTTGCACGCCGGTCGATTCGGTTGCGTGCTCCCGCGGTTGGCCGTGGTCATGCACGATGGCGTGGGCTGCTTGGCCGTGGTCTCGGCCATGGGTTACGCGATGGACCCCTCTACTTTCCGACGATACTCGATGCGATCCTCAGGAGATCGGCGTTCGAGAACCGGCCAAAGACGTCGATCACCTCACCCTTGAAGACGAACTCGACGTCGCCGCCATTGCCCTGGGACTGACCGTTGGCGTAGACGGCAGAATCCTCGGGTATCAGCAGACCTGGCGGGCCACCGACGGAGACGAGTTGCGCTTGACCATTCGTCTGAGCCGCGTCTTCGACTACCTGTTCCCTGAAGAAGCTGGTCTGCAGGTCGGTGGTGGCGAGATGTTGCCCCGCGGTCTCCAACTCGACCGATAGTCCGCTGGAGTAGTCGATCTCGATCTGAGGCTGCCCCGAGCTCGTGTCGACCCAGACCTTGGCTATCTGACTGTCAGAGGCCAGGGGATCATCCGGCCGAGGGATGGCGAACCCCACCACGGTTTGAGCCTTTGACAGGCTCATCTGCACAGCATCGGCGAACGGCTTGGAGGACACGATCCCCTGAATGACTCCACGGTTGCCGCTTTCTTGGCCGGTCGAGTCGGCGGGACGAGATCCGGCCCTCAGACCCACGATCGCGCCGACCCCCAGGATGACCAGCGAACACAAGATCCCCGCGGCCATCCCGACATGGATGGGGCGTTCTTGGTGCATCTTCATAACCCCCTCTTCTCCCTGTTGCTAGCGGGAGACCAGGATCTGATCATTGTTGCCATTGATCTTCGAGGCGTTGTAGTAGAAATCGCTGTCAATCCAATTGACCTGGACGTTGCTATCCCAGGGTTGAGGGCCAAAGGCGTTGATGTACTGCAAGCCCACGAACTTCGAATGAGCCGAGTCGTGGTCGGTGTGCCGTTCACCGTTCGATGCCGGCCAGCCAACCGTCCAGTCGGTCGTCGGAGTGGTTCCGATGGCGCCTCCGTCAAGGGAGAACGCCCAATGGCCGTCCTGGTTCGGATTGCTCGCCTTCATTGAGTCAGTCAATGAGGGGCTAAGCGGGAGCGGGGAGGCCGTGTATTCGCATGTCTGAATCCCAGGCGACGTCCGGATTATCGTGAAGAAGGGTTGCTGGGGGGTGCTCGTATCTATCGGACAGACGCCTGAATTGTCCGGCGTGATGTGCCACCCTATCTCCATTTGCTTGTTATCGGCATTAAAGACATCGAGAGTTGAAACACGTGAGCATCCGACATCGGTTGCGCCGTTGGGGCTTTTGTCGGGGTTATTGTGACCCCAAACAAACATTTGGCTTATGCTAACCCCACGATGCATCTGACCCTGATTAAATTGCCTACTGGCGACGTTGATCGTCGAACCGCAATCGACTGCGAGAGCACGCGACCCGGGGAAAACAAATGTCAACCCCGTTAGTAGCATCGTAAGCAGCCCCACCACGAACCCTCTTAGAGTCAACCCACGCTGACCGTTCACTGGCAACCCCCTGATGAGCTCAAAAGCGAAGGGCAGGTCGAGGACGTTTTCAACCGTCTCCATTCGAAGAGATGTGCTGGGTAATGGCTCCCAACAACACACCGCACTCGTTGCCGTGCCGACGGGACTCGAGCTGTCCTCACAACCGACGAACCGTACCGCTTCGTCTAAGGGGGGTCAATCCAGGACCGCGACACTCGCACCGAGACGGACTACCTCGCGCGCGACGGGAGTTCCACCGGATCTCGTTGTGCATCGGTTCGAGGTCGAGGAGCACTGCCGCTGGTCAAGGGCTGTACGAGGGCTAGAGCGAGAGGGGGACCCCGACTAGGTAACCTGGGGACGAAAGGAGGGCGCATGTGCCTCACCTTTCAGATGGGCCGGTAAGAGAGCCCCATGTGTAGGGCACCACTGACCGCCCGGCGATTAACGGGGATCAAAGCGGTGAAGTTCAGTGGGAATTCGTAAGCCACCAAGACCTGATCATTCGGATGACGGAGGGCCGCCCGTGTCGAGCCCTCCGCTCCACCATCTTCGCGGCGTCGCACCGCTGAGCAGTCTTGGCCGCCAGCTCGGCTAATGACTTGGTCAAGCCGGTGTGGCATCGACCACCATCAGCACAGCACCCGATACTATCCGCGCGTCACGGGAGCGCTTCGGGATGTAGACGTATGGACGAATGAAGTAGGTACTCGCTCCAGCGAGACCGCGCAAGCGGAACATTGCTGCGTTCGAATCCCACCCCGTCGAAGGTCGAAGCGGGCGCAGAATGGGCCGAACCCTCCATATCCGTCGGCGCTAGGTGGCGGCCGTGGAGGAGTTGACTCCTACTCAATGGTCCTTCGGGCGGATTTGAGTGGGTCCGCCCGTGTGGACATCGAGCATCGACCGAGGAGTGCGTGAGGGACGATGACTGAAGAGTGGCACGGTCCGGCTGCCTCCCATCCACTCGACGGGCCAAGAGGGAAACTGGCCCGTGGTGCTCAACAGGCTCTCCTCCTGAACCAGCACTGCGAGACCTACGCCGTTTCGCAGCCCATCCGACTGGTAACGGGCTTCGATGCTGGCAGCCGAGCCCACCTGGTCCACGTCGAGGGGCGACCTCCTCCACTCTACCTTGGGCTCATCCTTGGAGAGGTTGTTCACGACCTGAGATCCGCTCTGGATCAACTGGCATGGCAGCTGGCGGTCCAACACACCGATCCCTCGGTTCTCGTTAGTCGCAGCGTGACGACCGCCATCCAGTTCCCGATCACCAGATCGGAGGAGGATTTTCGGAATCACCGAGGCATCAAGTACATCAGCCCCGAAGCTGTGGCTCTCATTGAAAACCGCCAGCCATACCACAACATCGGCGGTCCGCTCGTCAATCCCCTTGCTGTCGTTCAGGAGCTCTCGAACACGGACAAGCACCAAGTCCTTCGTCCATCCCTTGGACAAATCAGGACCGACGACCTGGTCTTCCTCTCTTCCGTTCCGATCGACCTCCAAGAGGTTGAGCCGCTTCTGCCGGACTCGGCCGTATTCGCAGGTGATGACATACCGATCTTGCGGATCCCTGCCCCCGAGGGTGCCAGACTTGTGTTCGAGCCACCCCCCGTGAGGGTGCACTTCGTGACTGAGGCCACGGGCCAACCGATGCTTATCCGCCCAGATCAAGTCCACGAGCTCTGTTTGAAGATCGCTGAGGTGATCAATTCGTTCGAGAGACTGTTCCCTTCGGTTGACTGGTCTGACCGTGTACGCAGCTGGGTCACTCCAGGCATGGAAGGCACCCACTATTCACAGTTGGACATGAGCGAAGGCAATCACAGGGAGCAACCAGAACCGTAAGTGTCTCCTGAACCGCGGCTCATACACCAAACCATCCCCACGCCTCTCTTCGTGTCTAGGCGAAGTCCCGTGCGGCCGGAAGCGCTTGCCCCCCTTGTTAGGGGGTCACGACAGGCAACTTTTTGCGATACGAGCATTATCGATTTCAACATCCCAGCTCAGACGTGGGCCAACCTTCTCCAGAGTGGGCAGTTGGTACTCGACGCACATCGGCGACGCTATTACCCGGTAGCCAGACCATCTCCGAGATCGTCGTGTCATAGACCGGGTGTACGCTCGGCAAAGACCAAGGAGGCGCCGATGGAATGGCGACCAATCACGATTACCGGCCGCCAGGTTCGAGGACGCGACCCTGAATATCCTGGCTTGCTCAACATCGACCTGACGCTTTCCGCAACGCCACCGGAGCAATGGGCTGGTCAATTCCTGAACCCGAGCGACTTCGGCATCCCCATCTCCGTGCATAAGCCACGGATCTCCGGGTCGGTCATCTCAATCCGGCCTCCCGATGAGGAAGTGGAGAAGTACGCGGAGCACATCGACCAACGGGTCGCTTATACCAACGAGTGGTTCGAGCAACAGGTGCTACCGCATATCAACGCGGCCGAGGAGCGTGAGAAGGCGGAGCAGGAGGCCGAGGCCGAGCGGCTGCGGGAGGCGCAGCGCAAGCTCGATGAGATGCAGCGGCAATCTGTCCGCAGCAGGCGGTGCTGGCAGCTTCCTAAACCGTGTGCGGAGGTTCGATTCCTCCCGGGGGCACCGAGAGTACCTGCAACGCAAGCAATGAGTCATCCGGTCCCAAACCCGACATGCCGATCGACCTGTCTACCTACTTGAGGAAGTTCGGTCTGAAGAGACCAATCATTCCGAGAACGATTGCGACGATGCCGCCGAGTCGGTTCGCCATGATCTGAGCCGGTACGGCCCGGGCCTTCTTCTCAGGCGAAAGGCGAGGGTAAGAGTTGATGGTGCGAACGGCAATCGGCCGAGCGGCGACAAGAAAGAGCACACCACCGGCCAGAATCACGATCCAGCCCATTTCTAACTCTGACACCTCCTGGTGCATTCTTTCCGGTTAGTCCACTCTGAAGCAACTCAAAGACCCGCTAACCGGAGGAAAGCCAAGTCCAATTTCAGAGAAGATTCCGTTTGGTCCATGCCCAACGGCTACGGTGCCGGACTCGTAAGTTCCCTGTAGCTGGCAATATGTGCCAGTCGTATTGGCGGTGGGCGAAAATGTGATCGATGTTGATGGGACGATAGTCGTTGTATTGCCGTAGTAGTAGGTAACGCCGTTGCTCCCAACCTGTACCCCCAACGTAACGAAGTCGAAGTTGAAGTTGAAATCGATGTACCAACCACCAGCCAACTGGGCCTTCATTTTGCAGAGCGTGTCCAGGGCCTGACAGCCAGGCGTCAGGCCGTAAGGATCCGTGAACACCGTCGGGCCGTCCAAGGCGTAAAGGTACCCGTTCGCCGAGCCGGACAATATCCCGATTGGATCCTCCGACACGAACCGGCTGAACCCAGGTGCGTAGTACCGAGCCCTGTTGTACTGGAGGCCGGTCGCCGAGTCGTAGTTCGTGCCAGTGAACAGGTATGGGAACGCCGTGGAATCGGGTGTCCCGTAGGGGTCGTAGGTGAACTTGTTCTGCAGCCCCGGGGTGGCGTTCGAGTTATAGGTCGCGAGCGTGGATCCGAGCGCATCGGTCAGGACGTTCTTGTTGACACCGCCACTGTTGCGCCAATAGAGCTGGTCGGGTGCGAACCCCGTGATCGAGTTCGCGGTCACCGTGTTGGAGCCGTTCAGCTCCTGGACGACGTTCGGACCGTCGTAGAGGTTCCGCGTCGTGGTCCCGGAGACGGCCTTCTCGTAGCGGCGACCCAGCCCATCGTACTTGAACGTCGACGTGCCTCCGGAGGTCGCGGTGAGCTGGTTCCGTTCGTCGAACGTGTACGTCTGCGTTCCGTTGGTCGCGATGTTGCCGTTCTGGTCGTACGTGAGGTTCGTTCCGTTCCAGGTCTTGAGCTCGTTCGCCGCGTCGTAGGTCGCGTTCGCCGTGGTCGCGGCGGGGAGCGTAATGCGTGCGAACCCCGCCCAGACCTTCGTCCGCCGACCCGCCGGGTCGTAGGCGTAGTCGAGTGTGCTGTAATGCGTCGTTCCCTTGTCGTAGTCGATCTGGGTCATCCGCGAGGCCTGATCGTAGGTCCAGGTCTCGACCATCCCGTTCGGGATCGTCGTCGTGGCCGGTCGGTTCGCCACGTCGTAGGTGAGGTTCACGATGTTGGTCCCGCGCGTGATCGTCTTCAGTAGGTCGTCGTCGAAGTAAGCGTACGAGACCTGTGGCTGTCCGGTGACGGCCATCGTGGAGCGTCTGTTCGCGTCGTCGTACGTGAAAGCGATCGACCCTTGCGGGGTCGTCTCGTTCGTCAGCCGGTCCAGGTCGTCGTAGGTCCGTGTGATCTGACCAGCGCGGGAGTCATCGACCTGCCCGAGCCTTCCCGCCCCGTCGTAGGTGTAGGAGGTCGAGGAGGTGAAGGTCGAGTTGCACGCCGGTTCCCCTCCCCCGGTGTAGCCGTAACCGATGAAGCTGAGGTCGTTCTGCGCGTCGTAGCAGTACTTCGTGACCTTCCCACGCCGGTCGACCCACTTCGTGAGGTTCCCGCTCGGGTCGTAGGCGAAGGTCTCCTGCCGCATGAGCGGATCGGTCCGCGAGGAGACGAGGTTCAGCTCGTTGTAGGCGTAGTCGGTGTGAGCACCGTTCGAATCGGTCGTGATCTTCGTCAGGTCCTGCTCGGAGTCGTACAGGAAGCTCGTGGAGCTCCCGGATACTGGGGTGACCTTCGTGAGGTCTCCCAGCACGTCGTAGGCCAGGGTCGTCTGGTAGCCGAGGGGATCGGTCACGGCCCGGAGGTTCCCGTCGGCGCCGACGAACCGAGAGGTCGCGTTCCCGAGCGGGTCGGTGACCTTCGTCAGGTCGCCGTTCGCGTAGGTGAACGTGCTCGCGGTCGCTCCCGCGAGGTCGGTCTTGGTCGTCTTCTCCGCGCCGGTCGAGGCGCACGTCATCGTCACACCGTGGGAGAGGTGATCCTCTGCCCGCGTGAGGCAGCCATCCGGATAGGAGTACGTGAACCGACGCTCGTGCGCGAGCGGGTCCGTGATCTTCGTGACGCCGCCGTAGCCGAGATCATAGGTGTAGAGCCAGGTCTTCGGCGAGCCCGTGTTCGCGAGGTAGGTCACCTGCGAGGTGTTGCCGCGGCTGTCGTACGTGTAGGTGGTCTGCCTCGTGTGGGTCACCCCCGAGACCTTGAACGAATCGGTGACCGAGCCGACGTTCGCGTTGTTCGGATCGAAGCCGTACGTGAACGTTCGCTCGAGCGGCGTCCCCTGGGCGGTCGTGATCGATTGGAGCTGTCCACCGGAGAAGACCGCGCAGGTGACGTTCCCGTTCGGATCGACCGCGCGTGTGTGAGCCGAGCAGGCGGGGTCGGATGAGCTGTAGTCGAAGGTCTGCGTCGCGTTGTTCGCGAAGGTCTGTTGGCTGACCCTCCCCTGAGAGTCGTAGTCGAGGTGGAGCGTATGGTTCCCGCGGCGGTCATGGACGTCGAACAGGTACGTTGCCGGGCTCGGCGAGCAGGGCGCCGTTGTCGAACAGAACGACGTGTCCGGGTTCCACGCGTATGTCGTCTGAGCCGGGTTCTGCAGGCCCTGCTGGGAAGGATCGGTGACCGAGAGCAATCGGTATGGGCTCGATGCGCTGTAGTTGTAGCTCACCGTCCGCCCCGACTGGTCGCTGGCGGACGCGATGACGGATCCGTTGCAGCAACCCGAGGTGGTGAGGGTGATCCACCGTCCCGATGGCATCGCGAGTATCGACACGGGTTGGCCGGGGATGTACGTGCGCGAGATGATGATGCGGTTGAGTGAACGGTCGGTGATCTCGGTGAGGATGCTCCCGCCGGCACCGTTACCGCCGAAGTAGTAGCGCATCCCGTCGCGTCGTCGGACCTGATACCTGCCCCCGGCGATCGTGTAGGCCTCCGAGCCGAGCCACACGGGCGGACCGGAGACCGCCACCATCGGCAGCCCCGTCCCAGGGCCGTTCACCGGCACGAACTTCACCCGTTGCTGCCCGGGTATGCCCAGGAAGATCACGTTCGAAGGATCGGCGGAGTTGAGGAGCATGTCGTAACTGAGCGCCATCGACAGACCGGTCCCGTACGTCGTGGCGTCGTTCTGTCGGTAGTAGCGGGTGAGCGATATCGAGGGCGTGCCGGGCTCGGACAGATCGATCATGTGATAGTCGAACAGACCGCTCCCGTAGTCGACAGGATCTGCCGAGCAGATCCGACCAAGCAACGGCACGCCGCAAAGGGGGTCGACGAGCGCGAGCATGGCACCGCTCAGGCTGGCGCCCTGGAAGCCGTCGATGTGGAGCCCCGCCTTGGGGACGACCTGAGAGCCGTCCGGCGTTACCGTCGCGGTGCCGTAGTTGTCCCAGCCCTCGGCCGGCTCGTAGGTCCAAACCCGCCCCGTGAACCCGGCAGGTAGGTGCTGGTTGTTGCCGTAGATCACGCGGAACCCGTTCGGCTCGACCGTCGCGTCGCCCGGCTGCAGGGTGAAGTGCATCGTGAACTGGTTCAGTTCGGGCGGAGGGAACGGCTGTCGGTCGAGCGGGACCGGCGTGAGCGTGACGTCGTGCACGGGGTTCCCCGATGAGTCCACGATCGTCGAACCCTTCGGGATGTGTACCTCGAGGCCGGGCATCTTCGGACTCGTGATCACGAGATCCTGTGCCAACGGGTAGGAACCGATGTGCACGTCGGTGCTCATGTCGAGCCCTGGTTCCCAGATCGTGTAGCCGAGCGGTGTCGTTCGGCCCTTCACGGCGTCGGCCCCGATCTGGAAGACGCCGTACGTCACGGTGGAGTCGGACGCCGGTCTGGCGTCGACGGTCATGACCACACGGCCCGGCGCGATACCGGTCAGGAGGAATCGTCCTGCCTCGTCGGTGACCGCGGTCGACGACCCGGCGGAGATCTGGACACCCTTGATCGCCCCGCCGTTGAGAGCGAGAACCTGACCGGCGATCGCGGTCACGCCATCCGCCGCGGAGAGCTGCGGGATCGCCTGCAGCGGCGTGTCTTGGTAGTCGCTTCGCCACGTGTACCGCTCTGCCGCGGTCGGCGTCCACACGGAAGACCCGTCCGGGTGGAACGAGTCGAGGATGCCTTGTACGTCCGTCCCCGAACCCGGGCTCTGCGATGCAGACGCGCCACCAGGGCCCGGGCCCGGTGCCCCGGGGGATCCGATCGGGCATGTCTGCCCGGTGCCGTTGTCGTAGACGCCGACGACGAGGTTCGTCGATGTGCCGTAACCCTCTTCCACCTTGACGGTGTAGGTGCCGGTCTCTGTCGCAGGTATGAGCACGTCGGCGTTCACGTTCACGTACGGATTCCCGAAATCACCGTCCCCGTCCGGGTGGGAGGGTCGAAACGCCCAAACGCCTTCACCGAGGTTGTTGTCGGAGACGACGCAATAGGTCTTGCCGGCGGTGCCCTGGAACCGGAACATCCCCCACTGTCCGAGGGTCGTCCGCGCGATCGTCACCGTTTGAATGGTCGTGGTCATCGTCACGGTGCCGATGTCGGCAGGGTCCGATTCCTCGATATCGAGCGTCACCGTGCCCGCCGAAGAGGGATCCGAGCGGTCAACCAACAACGCGTACGTACCCGTGTAGTCCATCCGGCGGGCGTAGTCGCCGACGCTGGTCGCAGCCCCGGTCCCGAGCGGACTGTAGAGCGCGAGGGCGATCCCCTGGGTGGAGGTGTACTTCGAGAAGACCATCTTCCCCTGCGTCCCGGGGAACAGAGCGACGATGTCTTTCTGTCCAGCCGCGAAGTTGATCGTCCCGCTTTGGTTCGTTCCCCACCGCACCGCGGTGAACAGCGTGTCGTCGATGTTCGACAGGGGGAGCAGCAGATCCTGGGGCGACGTCGCCGTCCCGTTTGGCGTCGCGATCGTCACCGGTCCCGGGCCGATGTAGCCAGGAGCTCCATAGGTCGACGTGTTGAACTGCGGGACCTTGAAGACCAGCTGCGTCGTCGTCACGCTCGTGACCTGCGCCGCCGTCGCGTTCACGCGGACGAAATCGTTCGCAGGATCCGTGTCGAACCCGGTTCCTGTGACCGTGATCGTGTCACCAGGGTGAGCCACGACGTTGCTTGATGAGCCGTTGAGCAACGTGATCGTCGGTGCAGCCGTCGGTGTCGACCAGCTCTGGGTCGAGAGCGGGCTCGTCAGGTTCGCGGTGATGTTCTTGATCTTGATGGGGCCGGCAGCAGCCGAAGTGGGCACCGTCACCGTGGCGGTCGTCTGGGTGGCGGCTGTGGCCGTGGCGGTGGCGCCACCCGTGAAAGTGACGAGGTCCTTGGAAGGCGTCGAAGAGAAGCCGGTTCCGTAGATCGTGATCGGATTCCCGGTCGCCACCTTGTGCGGATGGAAATCGACGATCTGCGGCGTGGTCGTGATCGCGGTCCGTGTGATCTGTGTCAGGTTGCCAAGCGGGTCGTAGACGTACGTCGCGAGACCGTTCGTCTGGGTCGTGTCGATCACGGCCTCGATCCGCCCGGTGTCGTCGTAGACGTAGGTGATCGGGTTCGCAAGCGTAGCGGCGAGAGCTGCTGGTAGCGTCGGAAGGCCGAGCAGCGAAACCAAGAACCCTGTGATCGAAGCGGTAACGATAATCCCACGGCGGAGACGAACCCCTCGCAACGTCCCTTCCCCCTTGGTTCTGTCGGGCGCAACCTCACACGCGAAAGGGCCGCGGTCAATCTGCGATTGGCCAAGATTGGACGATCTTTGGGCAACCCCAAGAAGGCCGACTCGGCCCCATATGGGGGACCTCGTCCCATGGCTCGTCGACGCGCGGGGCGAGGTCGCCTCGTGTCGTGTCCACGGGTTGCGCCGTATCTGTACTCCCCTCAAACCGATGACCGGCCAATCGTCGCCCGATAACCCATGTCACGGACTGGCGCACGTTTCGAGCGCTCTACCTCCCGTCCCATCATGAGCGGGAGCTGGCGCCGGATTCGGTGACGTGGGACCTGACCCAGAGCCTTCACACCTGGACAGGAGATCCGTACCAATCCGGGCAGAGCGCCACCCTTCCCCGTGAGCACCGGAGCAAGCCCGCCGTATGACCGAGGGCCACGGAGAAGTCGGGAAGCCGCTATCGCGCGGCGGTAATCTGTCCCGCCAGTGAGCATCGAAGCCTTCTGGATCGTTCCTCTCCGGCCGTCCAGGTCGCGCGTCCTCGGTCCGTACGGGACGTTGGACGAAGCTCGGGAAGCGGGCGACAAGGTACGTGTGGCGGCCCACGTCATCAAGACGACGATTGGCGACAAGCAAACGCTTGAGGTCGTCGACTTCATAAAGAGCAAGTACGCGGTGTAGTCGATTCGTCGCAGGCCCGATGTACCCTCGCACAGGGTATGGAGGATGGGCTCCGACGCGACTTCAGATTCGGCCTCGGCGTTCTACTCTGCGGCGTTGGCGGACCAACCGTGTTGGGTTTCGGAATCGCCGCGAGCACGAACCATGATCTGAAGCTCTGGACCAACTCCTTGGTTCATAGCCGCCATTGTCCTGACCCTCGCTGGAATCATCCTCATCTCTTTGACTGGTCTTCACAGGAAGTCAGAAGCTGTTCCGACGCTCCCTGCCTCTTCCGGTCCAGCGAATCGTTTTCCGCGCGTGGTTCCAGTGTCGCCAATCTGGAAGAGGGGTGAGGGTTTCTCGAACTGGCAGGCAGGACATGAGATCCTAGGTGGAGGCGTTCTCTTATGGATCAGGAGCACCGACACTTCCGAACTCGGCCTTGTTACCTGTCGCGTGCAAAATCCAGACGACTACATGTACGGAAACCATTTCCAGATCTCCGAATGGGGGCATTCCACGAAACAAGGACTTCTATGGCAACTCGAGCCCCACTCCGGGCGGGAGAACCTCGGCGCGTAAGGCTAACGCGGACCGGACGCGAGGAACTCAACGATCGCGTCGAAAGACGGGGCAGGCGGCTGCCCTCGGTCCCAGAAGACGGATACGCCCGTTCCACTCTTCGGAGTGAACATCACCGCCAGGCCGTCGGACGGGGTCGCTAGCCAAGGAACCTCGCGCTGATTCAGCCGTCCCTGGATCTGCTCCATCGTCAAGTCCTTGTCCTCCGTTACCATGCTGACCACCTCTGGCACGGATCGTAGCTCCCCAGGGAGATAGACGCTTCCGAGGGATACGGGTACTCGGGTAGGAGACCGTCCCCACTTCTGGGGGACCGGCCGCTCAGGTAGAGACCGAACGGGCCGATGCCTCCCGGAGTGCCCCTGCCGCCTGGAACGGGGGCCCTGGTCCGCTAAACCTCGGAGCGGGAGTTCGATTCTCCCCAGGGGCACCACCTTTGTCGACGGTAGGGGTTGAGGATTCGGCCCGTCTCGCCGATAATGCATCCAGCGGATCAAGGGGCCCTCCGGAAACGGGGCGTCTCCGAGGGACTAGGAAGGCCGAGAGGAGCGATCCTCTCGGTCTTCAGTCTTTCCCGGAGCACGCTTCCCTACGGGAGCGTTCCTTCGACCGATCGGCCGACGTAGAGGATTAGGCTCCCGGCGAGGTGAAGCGCGAGCATCGCGAGGTCGAAGTCTGCCTTTCCGGCCTGATGTGCGTCGCTCCTGGGGCGGAGCCCGTACAGCTTCTTCGCGAACGCCTCGATGGGCTCGCTGATGACCCCCTCCGCGCGGGCCTTCTCGGCGAGCGGCCCGAGAGTCTGTCCCTCCATCACCGGCAGGAGGACGCGGAACATCTCCTCGACGGCCGAGATCGCGGCGGTCACGGCACCAGCGTCGTCGCCCGCGAGGGCTCGGTCGAACCCCTTCCTGTAGAGGCCGTCGACGTCCGAGAATCGGACGTCGACGAGCAACTTCAGCGCGGGCTGAACCACCTCGACGTGGAGCAGGTCGGACGTCGTCGGAACGAACCGGTTCCCGTCGAGCCGGACTCCGACGTGGAACCAGCGCGCTCGATCGTTGACGGCCTCGTTGAAGGATTCGCTGCCGCCTTTAAGGTCCAGGAGGAACTCGACCGCGGCGAGGCGGACCGCAACCGGGTACGGCGTCTTTTCCCACTTGCCCGTCCGCAGCAGGTCCTTATAGATCCAGTACGAGGTTTCGGGCTGGGCCAGCCGATCCAGTCCGAGGTTCATCGACATCATCCTCGCCCACTCCGCCCAGCCGCCGAGGGTGGTGTCGGCGAGGACGAAGGAGAAGGTCGCTTCGACGAGGACGTTCCAGAACTCGTACGGCGCGTCGTCGGGGTCGACGAACACGTCCTCGGTGCCCGCCTCGCGCAAGCGGTCGATCCGCTCCCTCTCCGCCCACGTCGCAGCGCGGGGTTCTCCGGTCCGGAAGTCGCGGTACATGCCTCGATGCTACAGCCGGGTCCGGACGCCCCTTCGCCCGCGCTCCCTCCCGTCGTGCAGCCGCTCGGGGGAGGCGCGTCTCCCGAGGCTGTACCATCTCCGCCATGGAGAGCGTCGAAGTCGTCGTCGAAGCCGGGTCGATCGTGTTCACCGGACAGGAAGTCGACTGGTCGATCGCGCCTCCGGCGGTTCGCCCTTCTCCGGGTACCGGGACGGCGTCGCGCGTCGCCGCGCACTACGACCTCGGCGTCCACTACTACCCGCCGGACGTCTCAGGGGGCGGCCACGTCGCGCACATCGAGGACATCGAGAACGAGGAGTCGCCCGAGTTCCTCTTCGGAGGGTCCGCCGTCGAGATTGGAAAGAAGTTCGCCGAGTGGTTCGAGGACGAGTTCGGGTTCTGACCGCTCCCCGTTCGTGTACGCGGCAGTACCGCGATCCGAGGCAGAGAACGCGCAGCTCAGCGGGCTAGACTAACCACGCTTGACCCAGCGAGCCAGACACGACTCCGAGATGCCAAAGTCCTTGGCGACCCTGAGGTTTGACACGGTTCCGGCTGATCGTTGACACCTGTTTCGGTTGATCCTTGACGGTGGCTCCGGCTGATCCTTGACACCGGTCATCCTGCGGCTCGATCCCGAGCGAGGAGGGTGGGCCGTGTTGGTGGAGCTCAGCGTCATGGAACAGCGTTATCAGGCCGTGCTCGCAGTCGTGCAGGACGGCTGGCAGGTGAGCGAGGTCGCCCGCCGCCTCGGCGTCTCACGACAAAGCGTCCACGCCTGGATCGCTCGCTACGAGGCCGGTGGGCTCCCCGCGCTCGCTGACCGATCGCACCGACCAACCAGCTGCGGCCGTCTACGAAGGGTGCGATTATTTGCAGCTTCAACCACCCCTTGACTTTGCGGACCAACCACCCTCGCCTGCGTTCCGGTGTGACCACGAGTCTGCCAGTAGGGCCCGGATTGTTCACAGTCCACTCAAACACCGGGGGCTTGCGGATCCTGTCGCCTCGCAGTGTCGCTCGAACTCGATAAGTCCCGACATCGAGCTTAGGCTCCCTGTCCCCGATAACCATGCAAGCTGCTCCGCCGGGAACTTTCCAACGAGAGTTAGTACACGCGGTTCATGCGTCGGTCTGAACGTCTCCTGCGTGATCGCGCGATCGGTCTCGTCGAAGCCCCACTGGCCCGTGGCATGCGACACCGTTCGTCCCGATGCGTCGAACGCCTCCATCGCGGCGACAATATCTTGAGCAGTCGTTCAATCTTCACCGGGGTCACGCGCGTTGTAGATCGGCACGGAGAACTCCTGAATCGCCCCGCCCGTCGCTTGCCGCACGCGATCTAAGGGGTCGCCCCTCAGCAGTTTCGGCCCGGGGAGGAGTCGATCGATAACCGCGTCCGACAGGAGCAGGTAGAGGAGTCCGCTTGAGAGCAGGATCATCCGGAGGAGCCATGCCCCACCCGGACGAATGTGCTCTTCGAGCAAGAAGGTACTCGCGATCGCGATGGCAATCCCAAGGAGGAAGACAGTGGCGGCTCCTCTCCGTGCCAACCTTCGCATGGCGAATCAGTGTATTTGGCAACCTGCGCTCAATCTCTAAGGAGCGATGGACCTCGCCCGCTGGTTGAGTCAGCGCTCGAGCATTGGGGCCGGTCGCGTTTTCCGTTCACACCGTGTTCGGATGAGTGCGCCCACATGGGTAAGATTTAGACTGGTTTGCAGGATAAGCAGTCTAGGGCCATGGTCAACAAGCGGACGACGGCAATTCTAACGGCCAGCCACTCAGGAGGGCACCATGACGACAGAGGAGTTCCCCAGGACCGGTGAGTGGGTCCAGTACCTGGAGGAGCTGCTTGAACGAGCCGGGTATTGGAACGAAGAACGAACGGAAGAGTACGAGCCGAGGCTTCAAGAAGCCGTCAAGTCCTTTCAACGGCATCACGGTCTTGAGGCCGACGGCGTGCCACGCGGTGCCACTTGGGCTGCCCTAGTCGAAGCTACTGATACCGAGCCGCACAACCTCGAGATTGACTGGAAGAAGGACTTTCCGGAGATATACCGGCTTGCTACCGCGACCGACTTTGATGATTACCTGCGCAGAGTCGTCGAGATTGACCCAGCGGTGTTCGAAGACGAGCCGAAGTAAGGCGGGGACGTGGCCTGTTGGAAGTATTACTTCGGGATCAGCGCGGCAACGATAACTGGTGCCGGCAGCGGCCTCACGATCGCTGTCAGTGCAGGGGTCTTGGCGATTCCTGGAATCATCGGCGCGATCGGGTCGCTCACATGGTTGATCTCTGCGCTCATAGACTTGCGGGACTGCCTCAAGAAGAAGGGCGAAGAAGCAGAGGCTGCACGGCTCCAAGAACGGATCGATGCACTCGAACGAGAAATGGAGAGGCTGAAGAGGCTTGTATCATGACGGTCGCCAGCGCTCTCTTACGGGTTGTCGCTGGAGCCTTGTTCCTGGTGGCCGCGCTCACGTCCTTAATCTTCAATAGCCCGTTGTACTACGTTGTGATCGCTGGGCTCCTCGGGATGTTCCTACTGTTCTCTGGCGCTCGCCACATGAAATCCATAAGGTCACCAACTCGATCGTCTCGTTGATTCATGATCCGCAGGTCGGTGCGCGATGGCCTCAAGAGATCCAAAGGAAAGAAGCGTCTCGGATCGCGACAGTTCGTGAGCTCTGCCCAGGAGCACAGGGCCAGCCCTGCTGATGAGGCGTTGGATCGTCCTCGGGGTGTTGGTGCTCTCGATCCGCTCAGTCTGCTCCGTCGCCGTATATCCACCGCTGGCGGATTGCGACGATTCCAACAACCGGTAGATTCGCGCCTAACGTGTATCGGCCACGACCAACCCACACTCGCGGAAGCGGTAGGCGACGCTCGCGTAACGCGGTGCACGCTCTCGAAGAAGTCATCCTCGCCGAGGCAAGGACGGAAATCGCGTACGCGGATGGCAAAGCCTCAACACTGCTGGCGGCGCTCGGAATCGGCTTCGGGGCATTCCTCGGCGGCATTTTCGCGAGCAACTGGAAGCCGACGGACCTCAAGAGTTGGGGCGAGGTGGCTTGGTGGTTTGGCGCTGCCTTCGCGCTCGCTTCCGTCGTAATGGCCGGGCTCGCGGTTTGGCCCCGCTACAAGAAGACCTCCGAGACGGGGCCAGTCCACTACTGGGGAGACGTTGCGAGATTCAAGTCACTAGACGAGCTTGAGCAACACGTTCGAGCGAATCCCACGTCGCATCAAGAGCGAACGCGCAAGCAGATGTGGATCATCTCCGGAATCGTTCAACGGAAGTACGCCTTTGTTCGACGCGCGATGCGGCTCGCCGGACTCGCGCTTGTCTTCCTCCTCGTCTCGGGCGCCTCGACCCTTCGTTCATGAGGACCTCAGATCGGCCACGTCCAGTTCGAGCCGTATAAGAGCCCGAGAGGCCGGTTGCTCAACTGAGTCCACATGTTGCGACCTCCGTTACTGATTCTGGAACTCTTGTTCATCCGCGTGTAGACGGTCTCCGATATGTAGGTGGAGTACGATGCGGACAAAGCCGCCATCTTCGCTGCGTAGTTCGCTGCCTTCCCCACCCAAACCAGGTCATTGCTACCTCGTATGCCGGTCTGAGCCACTAATAGCTCCGACGAATCGACCCCGATCTTTTGCCTGATCTTGAAACTCTTCCGCTCGGGGTACTGTTTCTCGAGCGCTGGCTGAACAATCTTCTGCACCGCGTGGTTAATCTTGAGACCACACTCCGCAGCCATCGTATTCTTGTTGTCCCCGACGAACACGGCCATTACGCGATCTCCGTCATAGGCTGTGATGACGCCGCCGAGAGAACGGATGATCTTCGCCGCGCAGTAGAGATAGGTCTTGTAGACCTCAGCGGCGAACGTTGCTGGATACTTGTTGACGAGTCCCGTGGAGTCAGCGAGGTCGGCATAGAGGACCGTCGCCTGGAGCTTCACGCCGTCGTTGCCGAGCTTTATCTCTCCCGGTTCCGGCACCTTCCTGCCATCGCGGCGTGTCCACTGCTTCGCGAACGTATCTTTAACCGTCGCCGCAAGCTCGTCATGGAGTGTCGTCATCTTCTACGGGACTACAGCTTCGATCGTGATCCAAACCACGGCGGAGAGCAGGAGCGCGATGCCTGCGTCGGCGCACAGGATTCCCCTCTGCAGTCTCTTTGCCTTAAGGTCGGCGTCGATCATGTCAATTAACGGCGGTACGTGACGGGATGGTCCTAGGTCGCCTGAGCACTCGACACCACCGACCCGGCGGCGTCTGCCAATTGATCGGTCGCGAAGTTCCTGCTCGGGTCTAAGAACGTCACTTCCAGTCCATCCACGACCATCGTGAGATTCGCCCCAACGTCCGAGTCGTTCGCGGGAACGACGAACGCGGCAACCGGACCGATCTGCTCGATCGTGCCGGGAATCCCCTCCGCGATCTGCCCTTGGAACACCTGCTCAGGAGCCGCACCCCCGAAGTCAGGGCGCTGGACGGTGAGGACTAGGCCTGAGCCGTACTGGACCCAGACCTCGGGTGACCATGCAGTCCGGACCCACACCTTCGCTACGTCGGAATCAGAGACAAGCGACGTACTCGGCCTCAACACGTCGAACGAAACAGACTTCTCAGCTTCAGCCAACGACACCTCGCGCCCATCCCTGAGAAGGCCGCGGCTGATCGGGTGCTCGACGCTCGTCTCGTGCCTTTGAAGCGTCACCGTGACGATCAGCACACCCACGCAGACCACGCCGAGGCTGAAGCCAAGTCTCCGTGGCATCGAAGACCTCATCTCTACCGATTCATGCCTCCTGATGAGTAGGTTACTCGTGGAGTCGGCGACCGGTTGAGGAACCTGGATGCCGCTTCGGTCAGGAAGCGACACCCGAGACCGTGGCGGCCCACAGCGTCAGGACGCGCCGAGCGCTCGGGATCGCAATCCGTCCAACGTCTCGTCGATCCGCAGCCGGGCCTCAGCCGGCGTCATGCCCCATCGCTCCGACAACGCGCTCACGACGCCAGGCACATCCTCAGGCGCGACGCGCCTCCCACGCGCGTTCACGTATGGGCCGTCTGTCTCGACGAGGATCCGCTCAGGCGGAACTGCGGCCATGATTCGGCGCCCGGTCTGGCTGCGCAGCATCGCCGGGTTCACCGAGAAGCACATCCCGGCATCCAGCGCGCGTTCGATGTGCTTCACCGCTCCTGAGTACCAATGCAGGATGGCCGGGACCCGGGCTTGGGCCAGACGGTCGATCGTCTCCACCTCCGCCCCACGAGAATGGACGGTCAGCACCTTCGATCGGATGACCGAGTGAGCCAGGATTGCCTCGAATACTTGCAGCTGGCGCCGACGAGACCCCTGCCCCTTGCTTGAGAAGTCGAGCCCGACCTCCCCCACGAAAGCGGCTCGTGCCAGCAACCGATCGAAGAGGCTACGTTCCAGTGAGGACGCGCTCTGCGCCCTCAGCGGGTGGAGGCCTAGCGCCGGGATCACCCCCGCCCTCGACCCCAGCTTTACGGCCAGGGCCTGGTACGAGCTCGGCAGCTCTGTGACCGCAACGACGGTCACGCCGGCCGAGTGAGCACCCGCTAGGATCTCGAGCGGTCGAGGGTACCGATCCAGGTGGCAGTGGGTGTCGACGTATCCGGGCGAAGTCAATGCACGGCACCCGCGAGTCGGCTGCGTAGTGCGCCGTCCGAGGTCGTCGAAAGCCACGAGAAGATCTCCTCGCGACCGCGTCGGTACACCCCGTCAAAGGATGCTCGTTCGTTGCCCGGGATCGGCCCATTGCGCACCACGTCGGTCCACCTCGCCGGCCGACTCAGGCTACGAACGAGAGCGCGCAGCGTCTCCGCTCGGTCGCCTGCGGAGTCAATGAATCCGGGAACGGTCAAGACGTCGTATGTGTACGCGCTTCCATCGTCGAGCGATCCGCGATGCATTGCTGCCCTGCGGATGAGGCACGGGAAGCAGTACCCGCAGTTGCCGTGCGGCAGCTTGTCATACCTCGCCCTCTCGGGATGGGCACAGGAGAGGCTCCGCGGCGCCAGCTTCGCGAGCAGCGCCGGGTTGCGCGTTGCCTCGACGATCTCGCCCTTCGTGCGGAGCCTGAACGGGTTCTTGATGGGGTTCTTGACCCCCAGCAGATCCAGCGCCGCCTGCAAGCGATCGTGGAAGTAAGGGTGTGTCGTCCGCGTGCTGAGGCTGCCGGATCGCGCCGACGTCAACGGGACGTTGATGCCGATGAACCCGTTCTCCGGTACGTACAGCGGTACGGCGGGGCCGATAGCGGTGGCCAGGGCCAGCCCGGCTCCGATGAAGAGCAGCGATCGCGAACGGGTCGTGTTCTCGACCGCCTGCGGCAGAGGTCGCTCCTGCATGGCCCGGGCCGGTGCTGGACGTAGGAAGAGGCTCCGGTGGCGGACGCGGTCCCGACCGTAGTGGTGTCGCAGAGCAGTGGCCAGCTCCCGCTGGCGACTCGGGGTGATCCCTCCTTCGTAATGGCTCACGAGGCATACGCTTGCCCCTTTCTCAAGCAGCTCGATCGCTCCACAGAGCGAGTCGAGACCGGCGGAGAACAAGCAAACGGCGTCGACGGCGGATGCCGACTCCGCGTCCTGCCGCTCCTCGCTCCCGGCGACGGCCGATACCGTCCAGCGATCGCCGCTCAAGAAGGACAACGCGTCGACCAGCGCTGGCGTCGCGGCCTGCCAGGTCGCCTGGTCCGCCACTGGCATGTCGATCGCGAGGTCGCGGGTCCAGGCATCCAGAGCGGCTTCCCGCGCAACGACCTTGTCGATGCAATACACGGCCCCGGCGAACCGGAGCAGCTCCATCGCCACGGACGGGGGGCGCACCCCCGCGAGGAGGTTCCCGCTGCGGTCGATGGTGGCCCGTTGGCTGCTCAACCAGTCCAGGAGCGTCGCGGCCGGGCGAGCCGGTTCGGTGAGCGCGACGCGGAGCTGGAACGGCGCGGTCACTCCCACGCCTCCACCTGCGTGTACGTGTCGGTGAGGACGTCCTCGATGAGGGCTCGACCCTCGGGCGCCTCCCAGGCGACGGAGAAGGGATCGACGCCGTCCAGACGCAAGCGCACCACCGCCATGATGAAGTCGCGCAGCTCGCGATCCTTCCGTTCGGCCTCGGCGGGATCTAGCTTCGCCAATCGCTGCTCGATGACCGGCAACGCGCGGTTATACACGTAGGCTGCCAAGAACAGTTCGAGAGCTTGGCGGACGCCCGTGGCATCGAGCTGGACGCTCGCCAGCTCCTCGTAGCTCTCGGCGTCGCCGAAGATCTCGTCGATGACGTCGCAGGCGGCAGACCTGGCCGCCTGCCCCTCGAGGTCGGCTCCGGCGGGAGCGACGAGCTCGATGAGTGCCCCGAGAACCTCAAAACGGTCCCTCCCGACGAGGGCCCCGAGCGCGTACTGCTCCAAGGTCGCATCGAGTCCAGCGCTCCCCACTCCCGAGAAGAGGCCGGCGAGGCGCTGGGCCACGGTGATGCCGGCGCCGGCGGATGCGACCGCCCCGCCGACCCCACCGAGGGTGGCCACGTGGCGAGCCAGCACCCGGCGCGCCCGATCGGCACCGCCGTGCTTGGCATAGTCGGTCGCCGCGTGCTTGAAGGGCGTCCAGGAGCCGCCCTTGCCGCCGCCGTACTCACTCGATGTGCCCATCAGCTCGCCCCTCGAGCGCTCCGAACGGCGGCCGCCAGCGCCTTCCCGCCCTCGGCCTCCCACCTATCGAACAACGCCTCCAGGCCGCCCATGTCCCCCTTGAACAGCAGCGCCAGCTTCGGCGGGAGCGCGGGCGGGACGCTCGTGGGCGGCGCCGACTCCAGCGCGGCGACGAACGGAGGAACCAGGTGCGCGTGGGTCGCGGCGAGCTCCATGGCGCTCTCCATACCGCGCCCGCTCGGATCGCGGACGGCCTGCTCGACCAGTACCTCGAACACCACGGAGAGCTGGTCCGGCGCGAGCTCGCCCGCAGCGGCGACCCCCTGTCGGCGGAGCGCGTCCGGGACCAGCAGGAGTCGGGCGAGGAGCTCCTGATGGCCGGCGGAGAGCCTCGCCGCGGGAGCGGCCGGGGACAGGCGGTCGCGCGAGAAGTAGAAGTAGCGCCCCAGCGCGATAGGCGCCAGCGGCGGGTCCAACGTCAGCCACTCCGCGACGCTCGGCTTCGCCGTCCAAGCCCCCAGCTCGTCCTTGAGGGAGTCCAGCGTTCCGGCCGCCGCCGCCGCTTCGGCCTCGACCAGCTGAGACGGGCGCCCGTCCTGGGCGAGCTGCCACCGGAACAGCCGTTCGAAGGCGCCGAGGTCGAGCTCGAGCACCATGAGCTTCGCCATGACGGCCGGATCGAGGTCGACGCCACGCCGCCTCGCCGTGCCCAGGCGCAGCGTCAAGGTGTTGAGGAAGCGCTTGACCTGCCGTGGGTTCCCCCGGAGGCCGCGCGCCAGGATCGGGGCGATCCGATTGGCGAGAGAGAAGTCCCGAACAAGGTCGGCCTGCGGTGCGCCGAGGACGTCCCGGGCGATTCCGTAGTTCATCACGACGCCAAACGGATCCTCCGAACGCCGGCGCCGGGCCTCCTCGCGCAGGCGCTCGAGCGGTTCGCCGACCAGGTGCTGCTCGGCGAACAACAGGTTGATGTAGGACTCGACCTCGGGCTCGGCGAGTGCCGGGACGGTGATCACAACCTGGAGGATCTTCTCGAGGTAGTCACGACCTAGGTTCTCGTCGCCCCTCCGGTTCGCCTCGTACCTGGAGTCGATCGCGGCCTCGACGATCCGGGGATACGCCGCGATCACGTAGGCCGTCTTCTGGACGTGGAGGAACAGGCGGATCGCCTCGAAAGTGTCGATGATCGTCTCGGGGAGGCACCGATCCAGGTCGTCCACGAACACGACGATCGAGGCGACGTCGTCCCCGAGCTCGCCCATCAGTCGGTCGAACTCATCGCGGAACTCGCCGATGGACCCGATCGGCTCAGGCTCTGGGTCGGGAGCGGTCGCGGCCTCGGCCACGGCCCCGGCCACTTCTCCGGCCGCGGCCGCAATCGCGGGAGGGGCGTGGCCCGCCGCCGCCGCAGCGGCCCCCACGATGGGCGCCGCGCGGACTAGCCCGACCGTCCGGGCGAGGCGCTTTAGCCGGTCGCCCACGCGTATCTGCAGAGGCTCCTCCTCCTTGACCCGCTTCGAGATCGCCTGGATCACGGCGGACATCAACGCCGCCTTCATGTCGTCGTAGCCCTCGAACCGCCATGGGCTGAACGAGACAGTGATGATCTTCCCGGACGCCCCGAGGCGGTCCTCGGCCATACGCATCAGGCTCGTCTTGCCCGAGCCCCAGTCGCCGGCGACGCCCGCGGTTACTGGAAGCATCTTCGGGTCGGTGAGCACGAGCTCCAGCGCGTCGACCAGGTGGTCGTAGCCGAGCAGGTCGACCCGCGTCTCGTTATCCGACCACATAGCTCAAGCCCTCCTCAGGCTCGTCCTCGACCGCGCACGCACCCTTCCTGGCTTCGGATGGTGGGGCGCCATGACGAAGAACACCCAGCTCGATGCACGGCAGCCCTCCCGGACAGCCGGTCGGCATAAGCCCGACGCATAGGAACGGATGGCGGACTCCGCAGATGGGCAGCGACAGATTTCCCCGACTGGCAAGCGGTTAGCATCACCGATTGCGCCGACACGGTAAGCAATTTTCCTCATCCAGCTCGCCGACTGCCAGGCACAACGCCAAACCGAATCAGTGGTTTCGTTGCGGTCGTCTTCGAGTCCGAGCCGACTAAGGAAGACCGAATCGCAGATCCGGCGGGCAAGGTCGTCAGCAGTAAAGACAGCGGGGCGCGTTCCCCCGAGGGGCCGCATTAGTCAATCCCGCACCTGGACGAAACTTGTCAGAGCTGAGAAGCCAAGATCACGCAACCTGCCGGCAGCTTGTGACATGGCAAGCTGGCTGAAGAATGGCAAGTCGGTGGCGCGCTCCTTTCCAAGTATCGCGTACACGATTGGAAATTGCGTTCGATCCACGATCCTAAGCGGTATGAGATCTCCCATTTCTGGGTGAGTCTTGCGGAGTCTCGACCGAAGCTTCTTCCGAAAACTCGCGTCTCTGAGTAACGTTTCTGCTGACACGGTCCCCTGCGCGAAGAGGTGGCTGAGGGTGGCGGACTGCGACCACTTCTTGACGTGGATGAGATGACCTGAAGGCGCCAAGAGGTCGCAGAACTCGATACCGGCGCTCGCGCCTTCGGGTCGTAATGATTGGCGATCAAGAAGCGCGAAGCTACAGGCTGCGGCGGCTCGGCCGTTGTAGTCTCGCTCCCATTCTCCCCTCCGAGCCGGCGGAAGGCCGAGGTCCACCTGCGGAATCTCTCGGACGACTGTGCTGACGCTGTTGGCAAAATCCTGATCAACGCGAAACCAGCGTCCCCGCGTCAAAACAAAGAGGTCCTGGGATAGCTGGGTCTCAAAGACGAGGCAATCATAGATAGGCCAGCGCTCGACATTCATCCCAGAGTCGGTCCGGCGTTCCTCCACCCTGTCCTGCTTGAGGTCGCTGATGGAGATGGTGTCCAGAGACATCCTGCTCAGGAGGTACGTATCTAAGTCGAGCTCGCCTGGCTCCATGCTTCGTTCCGGAGTCGAAAACGTGAAGCCTTCGATGGACATCCAATCCACAGGCTCCGGTGGCGCGAGGTGGGGCTGATGTACTCGGTCACCGGCTAAGGCCGCCAGAAGGGAGGCATCAAGGACTTCGATCAAGCCGGGATCCCCTACAGGCCTTAGGTGGTCGACCCACGCAAATGCTCTCTTGTAGTCGTGCGCTGAGTAGAGGGTAAACAGCTCATCGCACTTACTCCCGAGCTGATCGAACTCGACGTAAGCATCGAATCGGAGGCCGTCTGAGCCCCCCATCCGGCGTGCCGCATCTTGGTTTCGTGGTTCGCCCGTTACGGAGCGCAAAAGATCTCTGGTGACGTCGACACCAAATGTGTCGAGAGTCGCCGCCCTGCTGGCTTGCGTTGTCGTATGAAGGGTCAGCTCTTCAACGGTATGCACGTCAATGGCACGAAGCCGTTCGGGGTCAACGGCATTCAGGGTGGCACGCAGGCCGAAGTCACGCTCGAAGGAATTAGCGGCCAACATCCCGGACCCATAACCGAAGGCGAAAGCAAATCGCCTGTCGCTAGCCTCAAGGAAGAGCACGGCTGAGCCAGTGACCCCAGCCGTGATACCCAGACGGTCCAATGTGCCGGTTTCAACGTACGAAACCCAGGAGGGGGCGCCAGAGTACGAACTCTTCACGAACACTGTCCCGTTGAAGGGGATGCCACCTCGAAGCTCAACGCGCTGGTACGTCGTGGGAGCTCTGAGCGCCTGCTCGTAGTCGTTCACATTCTCTTTGAGCAAGTAAACAGTCAGCGATCGGAGCTTTCGTCTCACGCTTTGGCCAGTTCAGACTCCGACTCGTCGCATGTGCCTGCAATCATTCGGACATGCCGGAATCCCTGTTGAGCTTCCCAAAGCGGAGGAGTACCACGATCGCAAACTTGGACATCGATCAACCGACAGCTTCCCGCGAATCCGGTTTCGAGCGAGATCCACGTTTCGCTGCTGCCCTCAACCGTGGCGCACCCTGCTCCGCCATTTGCGTGATCCCGATACTTGCTTCCGTGTGGACGATCGCAGCCGAGATGAGCAGCCGCACGAGTGGATCCCCACCGTAGTCGTCCTGAAGGCGAGTGAGTCCGGCTAGCTCCTGTTGGTACGCGGTCCTTTGATTGGCGATCACGCTTGCAAGCTCCTGGGAGCCGACGCGAGCGGCGGCGAACAGCTTGAGGAAGAACTCGTCCCGGTAACCACGCGGCACATGAGGTTCGGCGAGCCACTGCTCGAGCTCTCGTTGCCCTGCCTTCGTTATCCTGTAGACGTTCTTGTCGGGGCGGGTCTCCTGGTCAACCCGTTTCTTGGTCACCATGCCGTCACGTACCAGACGGTCCAGCACCTGATAGACGTGGCCGATGTTCAACTCGCCCCACTGAGGTCCTATCGCTTCCTCGAAGCTCGACCGCAGCTCGTACCCGTAGCTGGGCCCCTCGGTCAACAGCGCGAGAACGGCATGCTGGATCGGCATCGCGACACCGCACTTCCTCTCCTCATTCGCTGGTACATAGCTATGATGCACTCGCTGACCGACTAGCATAGCTGGCTTACGGGCGGCTGGAAGGAGGATCCCGGTGGGAGCGACGATCGAGCTCCGCGGGGTCAACAAGACGTACGAGACCGCGCCCGGCATCGAGACAACAGCCCTCGTCAACATCGACCTATCCATCGAACCAGGCTCTGCATTGGCCGTGACCGGTCCCTCCGGGTCAGGCAAGTCGACACTCCTGTACGTCATCGGAGCGATGGAGAGGGCCGACAGCGGATCCGTGACGGTCGACGGGACTGACCTCGCCACGCTTCCAACGAAGCGACTGACCGAATACCGTCGGACCATCGGATTCATCTTCCAGCAGTTCTACCTGCTGCCGGCGCTCAACGCCGTGGACAACGTAGCTGCACCGGTCCTCCCCTACCGGACGTCCTACGACAAGGTCGACCGAGCGATGCAGCTGCTCGACGAGGTCGGGCTCGCGGATCGAGCGATGAGCCTCCCTTCCCGACTGTCCGGAGGTCAACAGCAGCGAGTAGCGATCGCGCGGTCCCTGATCAATTCTCCGCGCTTGCTCCTCGCCGATGAGCCCACGGGGAACCTAGACTCGGCGGCGGGCTCGGAGGTCGTGCAACTGCTGCTCCGACTCCGCAAAGAACGCGGCATGACCGTGATCGTCGCCACCCATGACTTCTCCGTCGCGTCCCGCTGCGACCGGATGCTCGGGCTTCGAGACGGCGCCATCGTCGACGATGTTCGGCTAACGCCCGACGATCCGACCTCGATCCTGAAGCGCGTCGGCGGTCTGGATCCTCGCGGCTGAAACCGAACGCACTACTCGCCGCTTAGAACGCGGACGAACGGCTGCCTCGACAAGGCCCGCGCGGGGATCATCGACGCGGCGAGGCTGACGAGTAGACCGGCCCCAGCGGCAGCGGCAGCGGCTTCCACCAACCCAGCCGCCTTTCCACCTCGGGTGAGGCCGACGATAAGTCCAACGGACGTGCCGACGACCACACCCAAGACCCCAACGCACATGCCCTCGTAGAAGACCAACGACTCGAGCTTCCTCGTCGACCATCCGCTGGCCGCAAGGACGGCCAGCTCGGTCCGCCGTTCCCGAAGCGAGAGGTACACGACGTCGGCAACCGAGAGCGCGGCCAGCACGAGCGTCAGCGTGGCACTCAGCAGATCGACGCCACGCACCTGGACCGCGACGTAATGCCCGAGGAGCGAGCCAGCGAGAACGCCGCGGAACGCGGTCTGGATAGCGGTCAGCGTGGTGAGCGCCGCCACTCCCAACGCGAGAACGCCTGCGGCGAGCAGCGTCCTGCTCGGGACGCGCATGCTATTGCCGAGTGCCATCCTCCACACGCTCCGGTTCCGACCGGAACCTGCCCGCTCGCTCACCTTGGGTCTGACCGCGTCGATCGGACTGCACCTGGCCGCCCGTGCCGCTGGCCAGAGCCCCGCGAGAGCCGCGATCACGACCGCGACCGGAGCAACCAGCAGTGCGTGCCAAAGAGGCATCTTCAGGTGAAGCGTCGAGAGCAGCAGCGCCACGAGAACGCTCCCCAGGAGACCGGCTACCAAACCCGTCAGGACCAGCTCCCCGAGCACAGCCAGGAAGATGCGGGCCCGCGACCATCCGAATCCCATGAGGACACCGATCTCCCAGAGCCTCGAGCGAACGGCCGCAAGGCCCGCGTTGATGAGGAACCCCGAGGTCACGGCAAGGACTAGGAAGAACAACGCCAGACTCTTCCTGTCGAGCGCGTCGAGGATCGTCACGGCCAACCCCTTCTTCGCCCACGACTCAGTGAGGTCCAAGGCCGGTGAGCCGTATCTTCCTGCCGGAAGGTGGACCTTGACGTCGACCGGGGACGATCCGGCCGTGATGTCCACCGCGAGGCCCGTGCGCTGAGCGATGAGCTGGGCGACCAGCTTGATCCGATCCAGGCTCTGTGGGTCTGGCCCGTTGACCCCGCCGACGAGTACTCGGATGACGCTGATCGGGTCGGAGGCGTTTGCCCCCGAGAAGGTGTTTGGGTCCAGGAGGGATCTCGCCGCGTCGAGGGTCGTGAGCATCAGCGGTGGCTGCTGGAGGTAGCCCCCGAGGTTCATCGTCGGGCGAAGCGGTTGGGAGTGGAGGGCCTGGCGCGAGGCCTCGGTCGCTGCGCGCGCGACCGGAGGAGCGTAGGCGGCCAGAACGGTCCTGGAGAAGGGAGAGAACCCTCGGAGCATGAACGGGTCGAACCGACCGATGACGTTCATCCCGATCTGCGAGCCCCCGCCGACGTGAGGATGTTGGCTGACCCGGCGGAACTGCAAATCGCGGTTAGCCGGAGCGGCGACGAAACCGGCGCCAGGGACCTGGTACGTCGATGGAGGATTGGTCGTCGGCCGGGCGACGATCGAGCCCCGCTGAGCGTCGGCGTATCGCACCGGCGATGTCGTCCAGTAAGTATCGGCAACCACGAGATGAAGGCCGCGACGGTACAACGACTGTGCCGGATAGGTCCGCGAGCCGAGTCTCACGCCACCGAGGTGCGTGACGTAGCCGTAGGCTCGGGACGACGCGAGGATCGACGGCAGCCGTTCCGGCGCCGATGCCTGTAGACGCTCGACGTCGACCTGCAGATCGTCGGCGATGAAATCGCGGGTGCTCGCGATCACCGGAATCTCGAGCTCGGGGAAGGGCTTCGCTCGGGTGATCGGGGTGAGCCGTTCGGTCAATGGATCCCCCGACACGACAGAAGCATCGAGACCGACGAGCCGGTCCTCCTGCACGGGGTCGACCGCGGCGATCATGATCGGGAACTGGATGCCGATCGGGACGCCGACCTGGCCGGGCTTGAAGGAGCGGAACGTCCTCTTGCCCTGGGACTTCGCCGAGAAACAACTCAGTTCGGATTGCGCTCCGCGCGTGAACGGCCCGAGTGCGGGGGGGAGGGAGCGGTTGAAGCCGAAACAGGAATCGACCTTCTGACCGTTCGGAAGCTCTTCGTACGGTTGGTTCCCCACGAGGCGATCATGGGCGAGGTAGTAGACGTACGCGTCGTCGGCCGGGTACCGCGCCAGCCCTCCGTTCGACACCCACGTCGGACGCACCCTGTAGAGCTGCCGTGGCTGTCGGGTCAGGTATCGATTCACCAGCACCGAGACCGACTCGTACGGGACCACGTACCCGATGTTCGCAATCGGCGCCGCTACGATGACCCCAGGGATCGCTTGGATCTCCCGCCACTGACGGAAGCTGATCCCGCCGAAGATGCCGCTCGCGAAGTTGGCCGCTACGAGCCCATGGTCGCGCTCGAGCGCGGTGAAGGAATCGGGGGGTCGCACCAAGATGTCGTAGCCGGTATGGAAATTGCTCGCCACGACGCCGCGGGTCTCGAGCGCTGCCGTGTCGGTCGAAGCCGTGAGCAGGCTGAAGCTCACCGACGCGACCAAGATCCCAACGGCGAGCGTGACGGCCCTGGCTGGGCGATGCCGCAGCTGCCCTGCGATCAGACGCTTCAACTAGGAGCCGCCACGCTCGCCACCTCTTCGTCGGGACCGTCAACACGGGATCGTGAAGCAGTCTCCTACGTTCGTGTTGCAGATGCAGCCGGAGTCACATCCCGTGCAATGGTATGGCACCTTTCCGGCAGGACACGATTTGCAGTTGTTCCGGCAGCATGTGGTGACCGACTGCGACCGAGCGAACGCGGTCTTCGGTAAGAGCGCGAGCCCTACACCGGCTGCTGCCGTCCTCGCGACGAGCCTGAGGAAACCCCTTCGGCTCTGCCCATGTTCTTCCGTCTCATCGATAGCCACTCTCCCCCACTCCTTCCTCATCGGCTCAGACGCCGGCCTTGGTCTCTTGCTCTTGGTCGATCACCTCCTCTCCGAAGGCGCCCGCGATCAAGCGGGCCAGGTCCGAGAAGGTGTTCGGGAACCCTTTGCTGGCGACGACCCCGCCACGATCGAAGATGAACGCGTGTGGGGTCGAGGCGGTGTCGAGCGCCCGCGATACCGCGTCGTCATCCTGGAACAGGATCTCGACGCCTGCGTCGCGAAGAGCGGTCTCCTCCGTGGCTGGGAACGCCGCATCCGAGACGACATAGATGGGGAGTCCGAGCCTCGTATCCGTTGAACCCAGATCGGCGACCAGTCGTCGGCACGGCTCGCAGGTCGGGCTGAGCAGGAGGAGTGCGCCGGAACGGTCGACCACCTGCGAGCTGTCGACCGTCCTGCCGCTTTGGTCTCTCACCATGAATCCAGGCAACCGACTCCCGACCGGAACGCCCTGACTGATGGTCGAGACGCTCGTGTTCAAAGCGCTCTCCATCGACTCGAGGAGCCGTGCGCTCCGTCGGAGCAGTCCCGCCGTCACGAACGCATCGAGACAGGCGATGAGACTCAGCGCGACGAAGGCGAAGATCCAGGGTGCCGTCATCCGTCCCGCGCCGATCCCGAGAAGGTGAACGCACGAGATGCCAGTTCGAACTCGACGGCTGCTCCGCCCAGTTGCCAAAGGCTCAAGGCGAGAACGACACACAGCGCGACGGCTGCGAGCTCGCCGCCTCCGAGCGTAGCTCCCGCTGGACTGGTGAAAGGACCCCAAACACCCACGTCGCGGATCAGCGCGCTCGTTCCGACGATCCCGGCAGCGATCGTCAACACCACGTTCCGAACGGCTGTCCGGCGGCTGATCACCGTCGACGCATCGCTTCCGAAACATCCGCACGGGATCCGTTCGCCGCGCGCAAGGGCGATCCACACCGCGATCGTGAATGCGAGGAGGAGCGCGGCGCTAAGGAAGGCCACGGGTACGACGGCGATGCCGATCAACAGTCCGGCTCCGAGCGCGACCTCGGTTATCGACAGGAATGCGGCTAAGGGAGGCACGGAGCGCGGCGGCACCAAGCGGTAACGAGAGATGGCTTGGCGAAACGCTGCGTGGTCGAACTGCTTTGACAGACCGGCGAAGGTCAACACCGTACCGACGACCAACCGACCCGCGAGCAGAACGTCCTGCACGTCCACCCCTGAGCGAACGCCTCGATGGCGTTGCGCCGATTTGACATTACCTGGTGCTGTTATAGATAGTCAATATCTATAGAGACCCGGGATGCCATCCAACGTCCCTGACGGTGCGGACGTGCGTGGTGGATCGCGGCGAAGCGGACGAGCGCATCACGGAAGGGGTAGCCACTCATGGCCACGCACGGGGAAGGTCTACGAGGCCTCGACCGAGCCGCTCGATCGAGCATCGAGGAGGGGCGGTTCGGTCGACTCTTCCGGTCCTTACCGGCGACCGGCCACACCGAGGACGCTCTGCATGAGCTGGCATCCTCGATGATCGAGGCAGACACGTCGGACCCACCTATCACCGAGACCGAGCCCGACGATGAGAACCCGACGATCCCTGCCGGATACACATACCTCGGGCAATTCATCGATCACGACATCACGTTCGACCCCGTTTCGACGCTGCAGGCGCGGAACGACCCCGATGCGTTGTCAGACTTCCGCACCCCTCGGCTGGACCTGGATTCCCTCTACGGGCGCGGCAATGCCGATCAGCCGTACCTTTATGAACGCCACGACCCGATCGACGCACCCGCCGGGAACCCGTCGCGGTTCTTGCTCGGCGACGAGCAGCACCCCGCGTCCGTCGCGGCCTCGAGGCCCGACCTGCCACGCAACACCCAAGGGCTCGCGCTGATCGGCGATCCGCGGAACGACGAGAACACGATCGTCTCGCAGCTGCAGTCGCTGATGCTCCGCTTCCACAACCAGATGCTCGCGCTCGTCGCGGACACGCTCGGATCTCGAGCGCAGTTCCTAGAGACGCAGCGTCAGGTCCGGTGGCACTACCAATGGATCGTGCTGCATGACTTCTTGCCTCGCATCGTGGGCGATGCGACGGTGACGTCCGTCCTGCCTCCCGATGGCGCGCCGCAGTTCTACAAGCCGAAGAACGACGCCTACATGCCGGTCGAGTTCTCGGTAGCCGCCTACCGCTACGGCCATTCGATGATCCGACCTTCGTACTCGCTGAGTTCGGACGTCTTGCGGGGTAGCGACGCTTCGAAGAACCGCGTTCCGATCTTCTCCGAACAGACCGACGCGACCGCCAACCTGAGAGGTTTCCGGCCGCTTCCTCCTGGGTGGGGGATCGATTGGTCGTTCTTCTACCCGGATCTTGATCGGCCGCCCGCGCAGAACCCTCAGGGGAACCCGTATTCGCCGGAGCCGGCGAAGGATCTAGTACTTCCCCAGCCGAGCTACCGCATCGACACGGTGCTCGTGGATGCGCTCGCCCATCTGCCGGGTGAGCCCGTTCCGATGGGGCCATCCGGGCAACTGACGACGAGCCTGGCTGAACGGAACCTGCAACGGGGCCGGGCGCTCGGACTGCCATCCGGACAGTCGGTGGCCAGGCGCCTCGGTGAGACCGTGCTGAGCGACGGCGAGCTCTGGTCGAACGCCGACGATCAGGACCTCGATGCCAGGCGCAAAGGCGTCCTCGCCGCGTTCCCCCAGTTCGAGGCGAATGCGCCCCTCTGGTTCTACATCCTCCGCGAAGCCGAGCGTACGCGACGCGACGGGACGACGGATCCCAACCCGCGCGGCGGACACCACCTCGGTCCGGTCGGCGGGCGGATCGTCGCCGAGGTACTCGTCGGCTTGGCGCTGGGGGATCACCACTCCTACCTGTACCAGGACCCGCTGTGGCGCCCGAGGACGGAGGTAGCGAGGGCGGACGGCATGTTCGAGATGAGCGATCTCATCCGATTCATGGATCGGTAGCGGAGTGTCGAGGGCGGTCGAGACGGATGACCGGGAGGGTCGGGCGCTCGACTCGGCCCATCGTTGGTGCCAAGGCGCGAACGGGCGGGACCAGCGCAACTATCTGTGAAGAGACCCACATGAACGAGAAAGGGCTCTCATGAGATCTCGGATGCGTTTCATGGTGATCGCGGCGACGACGACGGCGATCGCAGCCTGCCCGAAGTGGGCGTTGGCTCAGACGTCCTCACCATCAGCTGGCTCGGCGACGAGCGGGCCAGTATTGGAGCCGAGTCGCGCCGGATTGACGCTCGTCACGGTCGCGGTGGTGGCGATCTTCCTCGCCTGGCTGGTCCCCCTATGGGTCGATGCTCGACGAGCCTATAAGGCCCAGGGTGTTGCATGGAAGGCGATCGGAAAGCTGGAGGAGGATGCGGCGAAGGGAAAGGAAGGCCTGGAGCCGGATGAGGTCGCCGCCCTCGTGAGAGCGGCTACTCGGCCACCTGAAGGGATCCGGGGACTGGCCCGTGTGCTCCTCGCGTTCCTCGTCCTGAGCATCGTTGCCGTGATCACCCTCGCTCTGCTGTTCTCGAGCGCGTCGGGAGTCTTCGACGTCATCAAGCAGATCGTCACCGCGTTGCTCGGCGTTCTCGCAACGATCATCGGGTTCTACTTCGGCGCCCGCACGGCTGAAGGCGCGTCCGCCGCTTCTCCCGCAACGTCGCCGCAAGGCACACCACCATCACCGTTCGACGGGGAGGGCGGAGGTGCTGCCGCTCCGGACGAGGAGAAGGAATCGGCTGCTCCGGTGCCAGAGGCCCAGATGATGTGAGCATGCGGAGCCGAGCTTGAGAAGCAGGGGCGGGACGGACCGGCGACCCGGGAGGGTCGCCAACCGCTCTACCCGGTTGGAGCGAGCCCTGGTCAGGCCCGGGGCGCGACGCCTCGCTCGAGATCCCGAGGGCACGAGGCACGACCCATCCCTGCCCGTCGGTACGGAACTCGTGCCGCAGATCGAGCACATCGTGATCCTGATGATGGAGAACCATTCCTACGACAGCTACCTCGGCATGCTCGGCGCCACCGAGGGACGAGGTGACGGGTTCACCTTAGGGAGCGACGGCTCGCCGACCGCGAGGAATCCGACCAAGACCGAGGGTGAGTTTGAAGCTGCCACCCGGTGGTCGTCCACGACGCAGGTCTGCGGTCTGCCTTCGCAGTCCTGGCACGCCGCCCATTACCAATGGCACCGCGGCGCGTGCGACGGGTTCGTCAGGAGCGCGGAGGACGCTCAGGCGGGCCCGGAGGATCGCGACGTCCCGATGCGCTACTTCACCGAAGCGGATCTCCCCTTCTACTACGACCTCGCCCGCACGTTCCCGCTCGCGGACCGTTGGTTCTCCTCCTGCTTGGGGCCCACCTTCCCGAACCGCAGGTTCCTGATCGCGGGGACGGCCCACGGCCTGATCGACGACATCCCGTTCGGCTTGTTCGATCGTCCGAAGAACGGCACGATCTTCGATGCGCTGACCAGGAACGAGATCCCCTGGACGAACTACCACCAGGCTGCGAGGTCCCGGATCATCCGGGTGCTGGTGGCGCCCGTCCTCGGGCTCCTCCGGCGGGTTGGCTTGACGGCTTCGTACGTCGTGCCCTCCTTGAAGGAGGCCGTGATCGGAAGGATCCAGTTCACGGCCGACCTCTACCCGCTCGGCATGCTCGGACGTGTCTCGCACGTGAACTCGATCGACCGGTTCTGGGAGGACGCGGCGAACGGGACGCTCGACCCGGTGAGCATCGTCGACCCGGACTTCGATCATCGGTCCGAGGAGAGCCCTCAAGACGTCCGCTGCGGCGAGGCCTTCGCCGCGGCGGTGATCGACGCGGTGATGACCGGCCCCGACTGGGCGACGACGCTCCTGATCTGGACCTACGACGAGCACGGTGGCTACTACGACCACGTCTCGCCGCCCGCCGCGACGAGCCCCGATGGGGTCCGCGGACGCAGCCTCATGGACGCGGCGCCACCGATCCGATGGCTGCTGAAACGGCTCGGGAAGTGGAACCAGATCGAGGCGATAGATAAGGGGCCCAAGCGCTACAGCCGTTTCGGCTTCCGCGTTCCAACGGTCTTCGTATCCCCCTACGCGCGCCGGAACCACGTCTCGAGCACGGTGTACGACCACACGTCGATCCTCAAGTTGATCGAACACAAGTGGAACCTGCCCCCGCTCACCGCGCGCGACGCTGCCGCGGCGGATCCGTTGGACGACATGCTGGATCTCGACGCGACCGATCCACCGTTCATGAATCCCCCACCTCTGCACCCATCCGCGAAGGGCTGGGATGTAGGCGAAGGGTCCGAGACGTGCAGACCGGCGTGTCCGAAGCGTCGCCCGACCGTGTATCCGAGCGTTCGCTAGCCGATGTCGACCATCCGCGCACGAGACCGGGGTCGACGAGGGCCTGGGCGAGCGTCGCCGACGTCGCACCCACCGTGAGGATCTGGGATGGGACGTCGACGAACGGGACGGCCGACTGACGAAGGGAGAAGGGGATGACCGAGCACATCCGGATCTACTGGCACCCGATGAGGGGCCGGAACACGCTCAACTTCAACTGGGATGCGATCGATTCCGATTCGATCGTCCACGTCTCCGCGAGCGAATACCGCGCGAAGGGGCAGCCACTCTTCATCGGCGAGAGCGAGCCGCGCTTCGTCGGCGGGGCGAACGTGCACGTCGACAACGTCTCTCCACACGGCCCAGACGAAGGAGATCCCAACCACGGGGTCACCTTCGTGGTGAACGTCGACTGGGACGATCCGCTACCGATCGTGACCGACATCACCGTCTTCGACGAGAAGCCGGTCGAGGTCCAATACGGGGAGGGCGCGGTGGTCTCGTGAGCTCCCCTCGAGCCAAGGTCGGAGGGGGAACGCCGGGGCCTTTCTCCTTCGGCCGCGGGGGATGTGGGAGTCGCTGCCCGCTGCGCTCGTCGTCGCCTCCGTACAGCCGCGCATCTAGGAGGAAGCGACGCCTCGCGCAACGGAGGGCGTCGCGATGGGGTGAGGCAGGATGACGGTACGGTTCGCGTCGTTCAACGTGGAGAACCTGTTCGCGCGGCCACGCGCGTTCGATCCGACGAGGCCTCAGGAGAGCGAGCCGATCGTCACCGCCTTCGCCGAGTTCAACTCTCTAATCGAGCACGTTTCCTACAGCGCCGCGGACAAGGAGCGGATGATCGAGCTCCTCGTCGAGCTCGACGTGTATGAAGAGGTCGGCGGGCTGATCCGACGCAAGAGGACCCCCACCCCTCGGTGGGCATGGCTACGGGCGAACCGCGGGACGTTCGACGTCGACCACGAGACGACGGGCGTCGAGATCGTGGCCGAGAGCCGCGCCGCGTGGACCGGCTGGCTCGAGCTCGCTGTCGAGCCCGTCGACGAGATCGCCACCCGGATGACCGCACAGGTGATCCACGACCTCAGGGCCGACGTCCAGGCGGTGATCGAGGCCGAGAACCGTCCAGCTCTCGACCGGTTCAACCAGGACATGCTCTCGGGCCAGTTCGGCCACGTGATGCTGATCGACGGGAACGACACCCGCGGGATCGACGTAGGGATCATGACCACCCCTCAGGTGGAGATCGTCTCGATGCACAGCAACGTCGACGTCCCGGATCCCGCAGCGCCGGAGGAGCACCTGTTCAGCCGGGATTGCGCGGAGTACCAGTGCCGCCTGCCCAGCGGGGACACCGTCCGTGTGCTCCTGAACCACTTCAAGAGCCAGATAGGCGGCGGGGCCTCCAAACGGGCGAGGCAGGCCAAGGGCGTTCGCGACATCGTCGACCGGCTCGTCGTCGCCGGCGCGCCGAACATCGTCGTGATGGGAGATCTGAACGAGGGACCGCGCGTGGCGGGTCAGCCGGCCGCCAACCTCTTACCGCTGTTCGACCCGAACGGGCCCCTGGTCGACGTCTACTCTCTCCCGAAGTTCGATCCAGGACCTCGGCTGGGAACGTTCGGTAGCTGCGGGATCAGCGACCGCTTCGATTACATCCTCCTCTCGCACGACCTCGCCGCGCGGGTCGTCGCCGGAGGCATCGAGCGACACGGTCTGTGGGGAGGTCCCACCAATGTGAACCCGCCGACGCAATGGGCGATCTACCCCGGGATCGCACGCCGAGAACAGGCGGCGTCAGACCACGCGGCCATATTCGTCGACATCGAGAGCTGAGCTGGGCGTCTTCGACTTCTCGTGGCAAGCCTTTGATCGACATTCGATGAGCTGTTCCCGCGCTGAGTCCTCACGTGCGACGTTTGGCAGGTGGCGCGTCCCAGGGCCCAAGAACGCCCCTTGACTGCTGATGAGGACGCGAGGTAATCCGGGGAACCGGACGGACGACTCGTGGCAACACCTAGTAGGGGGGGTAGATGTGGCCAAGGCTCCTGGACGCCTGGACGACCGCTGGCAGCGGGTTGATGGTCTGGATTCGTACGAACGTCTCGACGAATTCCTAACCAGCGAGACGATCAAGCCTACCCCTGCGCAGCTGCGGGTACTGGAGCTCGTCGCGCTCGGCTTGTCGAGCAGGGAGATCGCCGCCCGGCTGTGGGTTAGTCGCCAAACCGTGACGTATCACATCAGTAATCTGCTCGTGGGCTTGCGTGCTTCGACGAGGGCGGGGCTCGTTGCGCGTGCTTATGCGTTCGGGTTGCTCGAACCTGGTCGTTGGCCTCCGCGCGTTTCAGCTCAGGGGTTCATTGGAGACTGACCGCGGGCGTGTACCACGCGAGCGACGGCGCAAGGGGATGTCGCCCGGCACGCCTCCGCGCTGAGAGACCGTGCGGCCCCCATCAGGGTGGTCGAGATGATCGGCGCCTATTTGCTTGAATCGGGATGGGCGCCGGAGCTCTGGGCCCCGTCCCTGCCCCGAGCGACACTAGGTACCTGCCTAGTGCGTCCGGGAGCCACTCCGATGAGACTCTCCAGGAGATCCTTTCGATTCCGACAGCAAGCTGACTCGTTTGGGGGTCTGATGCGGCCTTGGCCAGTACGAGGGCGGCGGTGCTTACAACCTTGTTGAGCTGGCACCTGGAGGAAGAGGGCTCTCGTAAGAATTTAGAGGCGTTCCATCGTAATCGCCGGATATGTGATCGGCTTCGTGACCCACCTCTCATAGGCGTTCACCCCCCGTCGTCATCAACAGCTGGCTCGACCAAGAACGGCCCGGTCCTAGAGCCGAGCCCGTGTGCGCCGATCCTTGTCTCGGTCGCGGTCGGGGGTTCTATTCGGTGCTTGGACAGTCGAAGACGCAGCCGCACGCCCTCTTGCGCCGCCACCTCGCTGCGCCCCAGCCTTCGGGCGGGTGGGGACGGAGACGGTCGGCTCGACGATGAGTGGGATGTTGCTGCGCCGCTTGCCCTGGGGGCCCAAATGATCTAGCGAGAGACGACCCTCCCAACGGCTGCCACGAGTCTGAGCTCCCCCCACGATATTCAGTCCGCAGGTACCGGGACTGCTGGCGACAGAGCGGAGGCAATGATGCTGGGAAAAGGTTCTCGTCGGAAGACGGTCTTGGTTCTGGCGCTCGGCACTTTGGCCGTGGGGCTCCCGCTCGTGCTCCCCGGTTCGCCCTCTATCGCCGCGACAGCGCGACCCGGTATCGAGTCGGCTCCGCCTCCACTTGCCCCGTCGCATCCGTCGACCGCGGTTATGGCTTCCACGGTTTACGGAACCCCCGCGAGGACCCCGCACCCTGTTCAGACGAGATCACCCCATGGGTCGAGCCGAACGGCGACGCGATCATCAGCGCTCGCAGGGGACACGAATGCGTTCGCGGATACCACCGTGAACATCTTTCCGGGGAAGGTCACAACGGTCGCGTCTAGCCTCGGGACGATGGGGGGCGTCACGGTTGTGGGTGGCGTCGCTTATCTGGCTACCGCCGGTGCGATCAAGACCGTCGACGTGGCCACGGGGCAGGTCGGGACCCTCGTGAGCAGTTCTAGCTTGGTTGCCCCTGCCGACATCGACTCAGACGGGACCTACCTCTACGTCGCGGATCCGGGCCTCGGGATATGGAAGATCTACAGGATCACGATCGCAACGGGCGCGATATCCACGGTGATCCAAGGCGCCTCTGGCGACAACTGGAGCTCGCTCACCCTCGGCCCCGACGGCTTCCTCTACGCCGCGCGTTGCTGCAACGTCGGGGTGGACAAGATCGACCCGTCGACGGGAGCCCGGACACAGAACTGGGCGCAGACCATCACGGTCATCGTCAATGGTCAGCCTGTTTCGAAGACCATCGGGACGGTTTCCGGGCTCGCGGCGGACTCGCAGTATCTCTGGATCGCATGCGTCCTCTCGGGATCGACCCAACCGAGCCTCGTCCGTATGACCTTCTCTGACCCGACGACAGGAACCTGGTACCAGGCGCCCGGCGGTGCCGCGCTGCTCGGCCTCGGCCAGATCATGAGCGCCGGCAACTATCTCTACCTCCCGTGGAGTCAGCAAAGCGACGGGGTCGAGCGGTTCACGAAGAGAACCGGTGGTGTTGGTCTCATCGCCGGGAACCCCACCTCCGGGGATGTGGACGGTGAGTGGAACAATGCGAAGTTCCAACAGGTCACCGGTCTGGCGTCCGACGGCACGAACATCTGGGTCGCTGACGGAGGCAATCACGAGCTGAAGAAGATCACGTTCGCAGATACACGGGCGCGTGAGTTCGGATCCGGCTCGTCGTCCGACGGCTCCTCACCGACATCGATGAGCGGGGACCCGATCAGCGATGCGAACGGCAACTACTTC
>Ga0207684_10000580_pt1 | contig 44395 bp, 39 predicted proteins | sample KBSK5501metaG_FD_184342 | JGI IMG/M metagenome (GOLD analysis project Ga0207684, IMG submission 184342) | Corn, switchgrass and miscanthus rhizosphere microbial communities from Kellogg Biological Station, Michigan, USA - KBS K5-50-1 metaG... | ecosystem: Host-associated > Plants > Roots >... | reverse complement strand
CCGCTGCTAACATCAAAATGACCTCTGTACGCTTAACCAACTCCACTGCCAGAGACCGCTTCCGCGCCCTACGTTTCAATTCACGCCGCTCGGGCGGTGCCAACACAATTCTACCTAAACTCACGCTTCCCAGTGTACAACATAATCCCTCAACAAGTCACTGACTTATTGCACTAGGTGCCTTTCAGAGACATCAACCAGCGTTTTCGGTTTATGCTCTAAACGTTCCAATCGAAATATTGGATCGTCGCTCAGCAGGGGTCGGGTCGGTTCGCCCAACAACCTATCATGGACGCTGCATGCCGGGCTTCAACCCCCGATCGAAGCCCGGCGCAATGTACGGCGGAGAGATCCTGTACGAGAATCCCCACGTTATTGTTCTAGAGGAAATTTGAAATTGGTTCGACTAATGTTCCAAAATTTGCCGCACTTCCTCTGCACTTTTTCCGAGCTTCTTCTGAAGCTTACCGATCAGCTCATCATCCTTGCCTTCGGTGTACTTAAGGTCGTCGTCGGTTAACTGAGCGTACTTTTGCTTGAGCTTGCCTTTGATTTCATTCCAGGAGCCCTTGAATTGGAGTTTGTTCACATCAACTATTCGGGCTGGGCGCAGCAGTCGGTTGTACTAGATCCCAAGGAATCGCCTGTTGGCGAAGGCTTCGATCCGTCATACGGAAATCAATATAGAGGCGTACAATTTTCCGTTTGGCGGTAAGCCGCACTATCAAAATAACCTATGCGAAACTTAAAACTCATCACCGCTTCAGTCTTGGTCATTTTAGTAGCGATCGTCGTTGTCCAGAACAGGGAGCCGGTAGAAACGCACCTGCTATTTGCTACCGTCGTTATGCCTCACGCCATTTTGCTTTTCATCGCCTCCGCAGCGGGATTTGCGCTTGGGGTCCTTCTCACTATGTCGCTGAAGACAAGATAGTAAGGACATACAATGAGCCACATTGAAGCATATGCTTAGCTCGAACACACTTTCGCCTCCGGCGTTGAACTGATGTGCCTGCGTCCTGCTGCCCAGTCACGCGTAAACCAGTAAATGAATTTTCTCGGGTAGAAATCTGGACACCTGAAGGATCATGTTCCCTCGAATGAGCTTCACCAGCATATTTCTCCGAGGCGCTCCAAGTATCAGGTGAGAAGCGCCTGCCTTTACCGCAAGATCGACAATCGTGTGGGCTGGAACATCGCTAACCGTGTAACAGGGGAGAATTGGGTGTCCATTGGCCTTCTCCTTCGCGTAAGCGAAGATCTTTCGAGCTTGCGGGTCGTCTGTCCATTGGCGAGTTCGATCTTCCAGCGTTAGGATCGCTTGCTGACGAACGAACGTAACGAACAACGGCCGATTCATGTCCTTCGCTATCTCAATGGCGAAGTCGAGGGTTCCACCGATGCCGCGCACGGCGCAAAGCATCGGAGAACCATAGGTCGTGCCCTCAGGAGCTTCAAAGTGTGGCTCGGCGGCCGCTGCCCGCTCGATCTCAGATCTAGGCACGAGGGGGTGCATACGTTTTCTGACGACTGAAATCCCGTGCAGGACTAGACCGACAGCCACCACGCTTCCCGCAAACAGTCGTGCGCCCGGTTTTTCAATCAAAAGAGAAATCTCTATCGCCGCCATGACGAGAAAGGTGCAAAACATCAGAGCGCGTTCCCACGGTGCAAGATTGAGTCTGTTGTCGGTCGACGTGGCACCGAGATTCGTAGCGATCGCACCGACAACTCCAACAGCGTAGAGTTCCGCGAGCCCGGCGATATCTTTGACGGCAACAACCAAAATCGCCGGTATGATAGTCGCCACAATCAGTCCAAGGTTCGGCACGCCAAAGCCATTGAGTTTCTCGAACCGAGACGGCAGCTCTCCGTCCCGTGACATTAAAAACGATATTGCGATCAGGTCGACAATCGCAGTATTGACGGCAGAGAGTAACAGGAAACCAAAAACGCCCGTGACAATCCAGCTGGCAACTTGGCCAAAGATCGGCCCAAACTGGCCGCCTACAAATATCTCTGCCATGTAACGCAGCATGTAGTCCCGCACCCCGGGATGACCTGGCGCATTGACGTCGCCGTGGTCGATCTGGAGCCCACTCAAGGCATGCATTCCCAAGCCGAGCAGTGCCGTAAAAATACTAACTTCGAGCACCACAGAGAAGATCGCCGGTTTCGAGGTCTTTCTAACCGAAGGACGCTCTTCCGAGCTCCCAGGATCGAGCTTCATAACGCTGGTAGCGTTTGCAATTGCCTCAACGCCTGAAACTGCCAGAACGATGCCAACAAAGCCGCTCCAGTTGTGCCAGAAACCACCCGAGAGCGCTTTCACATTGCGCCAGGCCTCACCGAGATGCGGTAAGGAAAACAACGCGAGGACTACAACAGTGATTACTGTCGGGACAGAGACCGCAACAGCCAATTCTCCGGTGCGCTTTGGACCGAAAAAATTCAACGCCCCGATCGCGAGAATAGCAACCCCCGCAAAGATTTCCGGATGGGGCACTCCAACGTACTGGAACCCGGATAGGGCACTGATCGACGCGGTCACGATGTAGTCCGCAATTAGGAGAAAAGCTCCGATGATAGCGACGATTTTCGAACGATGATAAACGCTGGCGTACACGCCACCCCCGTCGGGATAGTGTCGGCAGATGGCCATGTAATTGATGCCGACCAAAGCCAAAAGCGCAGACATTGCCACAATGAGCCAGAACGAGCTGTAGCCGGCGACTGCAAATGCTAAGCCAAGCACATAAGCCTTACTGGTGCCCCAATCACCGTACAAGATAGCCGCCGCCCGTGGCGAATCGACGTTACGCGGCCGCCTGGTCCTACCGAGGATCATCCTTGGTCTTTCTTATCGCTATTGTCTACCAAAAGAGAGCGTGTCAGCTAACTTCCGACCCGAGAAGTCAACGCAGAGGAAGACAACGGTTCACCTGAGTAAACAAGAAAGGAGGGCTCCGACTCAAGTGGGATCAGGTGATCCATTGTCAAGAAACAAGCCTATCCATCAATCCGTCGGCAATGTTGCCGGCGAACACTCAAGACGCCCAGGAAAATGAACAAAGGCCGAGCCAGCCCGATGATGGAATGGTATAAAGAACAAGTCCGGATGTGGGCTGCCCCGTTTTCCCGGGAACTCATCACTGTCCGCCTCCCTCAAAGATCTTTTCTCCCGGTTCGTATGCATCGATCTGAATGCTATCGCCGGCGGCAACATGAGGGTCGGAGAACATCTCGAAATCGACGAACCCGTTTAATCCCACCGTGTACTTTTTCGAGGCAAAGTCTTTCAGGGGCTCACGAAGCTCAACTTCATAGAGCATCTCCGGCCCGAGATATGAAACACGCATCCGCCAGGATTCAATGACGGTGTCTTTCTTTTGGTCGTCCGACCCGTCTCTCATTCGATAGGGCTGCAATTTCAGGATACTCAGGACCTTTGCCTTGAGAGTTTTCATTGAGGGATTTTATCGATTTTACTGTCGTCTCCGAGGATCGGATTTCACTCGCCTCAAAGAAAAATTACTTCACCGTTACGAACAAAGAGAGGTGACATCGTTCTGCGTACCCAGATTCGATATCAGTCATTTTTATTCTCGCCCGGATCGCCGAGCTCCTCCTATACCTTTCTTGAAGTATTACCTTAGCTTCCGTGTATGGCGACTGACAGGAAAGTGGGTTGGTTTCCCTCGGCCTTAAACTCGAAGAGGGCAAAATCGAATATTCCTTTCCAGGCTAACAGAACACTCGGAGGGCAACGCTTTGCCACAGCCGCTGTATTCTCTAGCAACACGCGATGAGATTATGTTTTCCGTTTTTGCCCTGCGAAATATGGTTGTGTCCGCCTGCTTAACGATCCACACAACATACATGCGCTAACGCATCCAAGGCATCATGAATCATCCCGTCCACCCAAACGACAGTTCAGGCGCAACCCCCGAGGATCTCGAAAAGTTTGTCAACCTCTGGTTCGCAGTTGCGGTGATCGGATTGTTCGTCTTTGCCTGTTTCTACACCCTAAAGGTAGCTGTTGATCTTTTTCTTCCGATCGTGCTTGCAGGTTTTCTGGGTTTCCTGCTAACGCCCGTCACCAGGTGGTTAAAGAAAATCGGTTTGTCAAGCTTTTGGGCACCGCTCCTCGGCACCCTCGGCTTTTTGACCATCTTAATCTGCCTGTTTGCCGCATTGTGTGTGTCATTAGCGAGGTTCGAACCTGATTTCCCCCGCTATCTCGATCACATTCAGGAACGTTTGACGCCGATCCTCCAAGCCGTCCAGAAAAGTTCACCATCGATCGACCGTCTAGGCGCTTGGTTGAACCCGGGCAATATCCTTCAGGTAAGCATCCGGGGCCCAAGCCTTGTGGAGATGGCTCTGAAGAACGCACCAAAATTTTTGGCGATTCTGGTCATCGTTCACGTGCTTGCTTTCTTCCTTCTGCTGTACGGAGCCCGGCTCCTGAAAAAGCTCGTCGATATGATTCCCGGTGTGTCAGAGAAGCAAAACGTCGTCGAAATCGCGACTGAGATTGAGCAAACCGCCGCGCGTTACTTTACCTCTGTCACGCTGATCAATGCGGGTTTAGGGTGAGCGTTTGGATCTCTGCGGGTTTGCTAGGACTACCCCATCCGTTGCTTTGGGGCGTCGCTGCGTTTTTGCTCCATTACATTCCCTTCGTGGGAGCAACGGGTGGCATCGTGACAATGACGCTTGTTTCACTGATCCATTTTGATTCGCCCTGGTACGCCCTTTTGCCACCCCTCGCCTATGTCTTTTGTGCGATGATCGAGGGCAACCTGGCGACGCCGCTGTTTCTTGGGCGCTGGTTAACGCTGAACCCAGTCGCCATCCTGCTGACTTTTCTCCTTTGGTCTTATCTCTGGGGTGTGGCCGGGACTCTGCTCGCTGTTCCCCTGCTGGCGACCTTCAAAATATTCTGCGATCGAATTGAGCCACTGAAACGGGTGGGCTCATTCCTGGGACGGCCGTAGATACCGCTTAGTAGGATCTCCCGCCATTCATGGGCATTCTGCCTGCAACTATTGCAGGGCTTCAGCGCCCCCTCGTTTTGTTTCATTTTTCCTCGCTCGCCTCGAGTTCATCGCGCACTTGCGGAACCAGGGAAACAATCCCTCGAACCGCCTGATTGATATTGGTGTAAAGAGCGCTTCCGGAAGACTCCTTGATTCTTTTTACCCAGCGCGCAGCGCCTTCAGTTGGCAGGCTCCAAAGGCCGACAAGAATCAGAGCATCGGGGACCTTCAGTTTAATGGAATGCGCCATTCTACCCACGGTGACTACGGATCTTGACTCGATCGCTGAGAGCAAAATCCAGGGGGGGTTTAGTTCTTGCAGACGTTCCACTTTCTCCGCGCGAAGAGTCCGCCAAGATAACAAATCCGCCTCCATCCCCTTAGCAGCCAGCAAGCGCGCGATAACTCTCCCTACAATTTCGTCACCTTCGCCCATGAAAGGCACGATAGCCAATCCGGGCTGTTCGGGTGTCGATGGTTCCAATTCCGTTGGGCGCTCGACAGTCATTTCCTCGATCAGTTCGCGCAATTGCGCATAAATCCGAGATTTTGTTGGAGCAGTTCCCGGATAAAGATCGTTTTCGATCGCTCGAAGAGTGGGCAAAATGAGTTCCTCGGCGATTCTTACTGAAAGCTGCATCCCGCCCAATTCCTCTAGGAGCACTTTGGCCTCCGGAAGGCGATTTTCCGTAAGAAGGTGAATGAATTTTGTTTCCGAGGAAGAGGGTGGCTCTGCGGCAAGCAAAACACTGCAAATATGGAGTGCCGGAAAATAGCGACCGAATACCACGAGGCAAGCGGTGAGCGGCGTCGCGAGCAACAGACCGATCGGCCCCCAAAGCCAGGTCCAAAATAGGGCCGCTATGATAATGGCCAGCGGTGACATTCCGGTGCTACGGCCTAAGACAAAAGGTTCCACAACATTGTTAGTGAACAGTTCCAGAGATCCGTAGAGAGCCAGAGTGAGTATCGGCTCCCTCCAGCTCGTGGAAATAGCAATCGATAATAGCAACGGAAAAAAGGCAGATATCCAGATGCCCACGTAAGGCAAAAATCGCAATACAAGGGTCAGAACTGCCCATAGCAGAGCGTTCGGTATGCCGATCAGAGAAAGCCCGAGCCCGAGCACTAATGCATACGCGGTGTTCACCATCAACTGCCCCAACAGAAAACGGCTTAATTTCGATCCGGCCTCGTCAATAGCGAGTGTTGTCGTCGCAACGTGCGAATGTCCAATCAGTCGAAGAAACCGAATCCGGAATCGGTTTCGCTCGAGAAGCATAAAAACCACCAACACGACGATTACGGCAAATTCCCCGATCGGAATCGCCAACGGCGTCAGGCTATTCTTTACAATTGCAACTATGTTGTCAGCACCGCTAACAATCTGGACCTTTGTTGCCTGGGGCTGTTGGACGCCGCCAGATGCCGTGACTTTGCTTAGATCGGCGGTCAGCGCGGCAATGTTGCTAAGAGCCAAATTAAGGGGACCGGGCGGCCCCTGCCGAATGGCTGCCCACCTGGCACTAATATTCTCGCTGTACTTGGGCAGAGAGTTTACTAAATTGAGACCCTCCAGCGACAGCGTAGAGCAGATTCCGCCAATAAGAGCGAAGACAATCGCGACGATGCTAAGGACGGCTACCGCGCGGGGAAACCTCCAACGTTCCAGGCGAGATACAACAGGCGTTAGCAAAAAGCTGATCAGAATCGCCAGAATCAGCGGCAGCAAAAATTCCTTCGCCCAAACAAAAACCAAGAGAATGACAGCGAGGTAGGCTACCCCGATTAGCTTCCCGAGGTCGACTGGCTTTTCAGATTCGACGTTGTTCGGCAAGGCAAGAGAAAAATGGTTATTTCCCCGAAGTAAGAAACATTCCGATTGCGGCGCTGTCTATATCGTTCTTCCCGTGGACGTGCAGACAGAGTCACTGCGACAGTTAGAATAATAAAGTAGGCGATCAGATTGGAAAAAGCCATCCCAACATAGGTATCGATCGCAATCCTTTGCATCAGGCTGCGCTCGGATAATTCGAAATCGGAACAGTCGTATACTCGGGAGAATTCCGCTGGCCGGCTCCAGGCTGCATCCCAAGGTTCATTTTATTCATCACCGCGCCGCCGAAAATGGTTGCGAACGCCGTGTCTGCAGCATCTCTGCCATGTCCAATGCGCACGAAGCTCGACTGTGGAGCAAGGCGGGTCGGATCGAACAGAATCCAGCGTTCCCCAAGAAAGGCTTCGATATAGGCATGGAAGTCTGGCGGATTGAGACCATAGGCATATGCGCTCACGAATCGAGTGGGGATTCCCAGGGTCCGGCAAAAGGCAATTGCAAGATGGGCGAAATCCCGGCAGACTCCGGCTAGCTGCGTAACCGTGTCGAATGCTGACGTTGTTGGAGTCGTCGTCCCGGACAGATACTCGATTCGCTCGGAGATCCAGTTACATATCCGCGTAACCCGGTAGAATCCGGACTCGTCTTGGTTGAACTCTCGTTTCGCCAGTCGGGCGAGTAAATCAGATTGACAAAAACGGCTCGGGTAAATGAAGACCAAGGCTTCGGCAGGAATTTGTTCGAAGAGCGGCACCTGAAGCTGGGATGGATCTCCGAATACTTCGTGGGTGACATCCACGACTGCCGCGTACACCAACTCGACCCGACCAGTTTGAGCAGTAACCCGGTGGTAGCGCTGGCCACCTATAGACATTTCCTGACAGTATTCTGCTCCCTCAACCTCGAAATCTTCTGTAATGACCCGCTGAAACGAATTTTGTGCGACTGCAACGTTAAATAGGAAAGAGGTCGGTCCAGAAACTTCGTAGCCCAGATGGCATTTGATTTGGAACTCGATGGGAGCCTTTATTCTATGTCACGCTAGCTAAAGCGAAATGGTCGGACCCCCAGTAGGTCTAAGCGTGTGTGATCGATTCATCCATTTGCCCTTTGATTTCCGTTCTCGCCCAATAGGGCGAACGGTCCCGAGATATAATTCGCAAACGTGCTTGCTTCCTCAATCGGCGCTGGTTCGTGAGAAACGTTAGGCGCTAGCGCCGCATTTGGGACCGAACCGGTGAGCTGATTAAGAAGACGCTTAGCTTGCGCGATCCCTATGAGACCCGCCTGATACAGTCGCCCTGGAGCCTCAAGCTCTTTGGCCATTTGCAGCCGGCCAGCATCAAGACCAACAAATCCGCTATCCGCGATTAATTGATGAACAACTACTTTGGATGTCAGACTATCGCCGCAATAAAACACGACTAAACGTTGAAACTCGCCGGTTCTGTAAATCCCGTGCGGTATGAAAGATGCAGGGATGGTGCTGAATGCTTTAACGATGTGAGCAGTTGGAAGCTTTTTGGCCAGCTCTTCGCCCGCCGTGGTTGACGGTGTTAGAGAACGTATCGTCCTGCCGTTCAGATTCCAGTCGACCGGATTCGTGACATCGATCACTGTCTTCCCTTTGAGTGGCCCCGCAGCCTCCAATGCATTGTCCACGCCCCAGAAATTTGGCGACAACAAGATTACATCGCCAAACAGAGCCGCATCTCCAACGTCGCCTGCATGCGCTCCTGGTCCCGCTTTCTCGACTAACACTCTTAGGCGTTTCGGATGACGCGAACTGAAGAGGACTTGATGCCCGGCTCTAACCCACAACCTTCCAAGTCCACCGCCAACTTTCCCAGCCCCGATAATTCCGATCTTCATGCTATTCTCTATTCTCCTTGGCCGTATCCGCGGCCGGATTCGCGTTTGGAGTCCTTCTAACTATGTCGCTGAAGAGAGGCAGCTCCATTTTCTCGTTGCAAGAGAATCGTTTTGACTAACATCATGAAGCTCGCCCGGCTTCATTTGCTTCTCCCATACTCTTATCGATGCGTTACTGCCGCCTTTGAGTATAGCGACGCGGACGGGAAGAAGGCATGAGGACCTTGAAACAGCGAATCCCGCCGTGAACGAATAATACCAGTGTCTAAAAGCGCTCGGTTTCTTTCGCCAGGCTTCGTTATATGCGAAGGCAATGGCAACGCTTCGAGCAATGTATGGGAGAAACTGATCAATCGAGACGAGACTCGTTATGTTAGCTAGTCGATCTTCTCGTGACCGCAAACTGGGAGGATGCTCTAGACTAAACCAGCAACCGGCCTGTGACTCATCGGAGTGATCCGGAACATCTCGTTAGAGCCGGACGCGTAGAACGACCCATGAATGCATCCCACCCTCCCTATTTGCTCTTGATGTTGGTCACCTGCTGGTTTGGAGCGACGGCAGTTCATGCGACCGATTCTGCATCCCCGATTGGATTTTGGAAGGGCCAAGACGGTACCTTTGAAATGTTCGAAAGTGAAGGCAAACTCAGTGCCAGGATCGTGGCTTTGAACGAGCCGAAGACCGCTCAGGGAAACGAGAAGACCGATATTTACAATCCGGATCCCAAAAAACGCAGCCATCCAATCATTGGGCTCGTCTTCATATCTGGTTTTACCAAGAAAAGTGATACTCGCTGGGAGAACGGGACGGTTTACGACCCGAAGAGCGGCAAAACCTACTCCTGTTTCATGGTCTTGCAGGGACCAGATCAGATCAAAGTCCGCGGGTATATCGGTATTGCACTCATGGGCCGAAATTACATCTGGGCCAGAGCGAACTAAGATCCGCAACAGCGTTCTCCACCCACTTTCCTGTAAGCCGTCATACTCGGAAACAACGGTAATACTTCGAGAAGGGTATGGGAGAAACTCAGCGATCAAGGCGAGAGTGATAACTCCAGAGAGCGGAGTCTCCGATCAAGGCGAATCTCAAATGCAAATGAACAAATCCACAGATGAAAACGACCAGGCCTTCATTGGCGCTGCCGAAACATCAGGCGGTCAGCCGCTGAGGCAAGCTGAGGAAATTGCCGATGGAATCGATAGAATGATGGAGGAAGGCGGAAAAGACTCTCCTGAGCAACTATCTTGCACGACTAAGCCGGCCACGAAGGCGAAATCGATTCTCGCAAAGGTCCCCGACGAGGGCGAAGAACTTGCCCCAAGAACGCTCAAAGAAATTATGCATGGTAAGGCAAAAACTTTGGGCCCCGAGGCCTCGGTGCAGGAAGCTTGCGATCAGCTGCGATCTGAGAAGATGACTTCAACTCCTGTGACCGAAACGAACGGTCGGTTGCTCGGAACGGTGTCGGAGAGTGAGCTTAACCGCAAAGTCGGTGGTTTTGGCCACGATCCGAAGATCAAACTTGTTCAAACGGAACTGGATCAGGAAACGTTCTATTGCTTTGAAGATCAAACCATCGCTGAAGCTGAAAAGTTGATGCGCGAAAGAAATCTCAACCAACTGCCCGTGCTGACTCGTGAAAAGCGAATGATCGGCATTGTCACGCTCGAAGACATCATCGAGAATAAAGAGCGACAGAAGGAGTAATGCTCTCGGCGGGTTAAAGTGTCGAACGGCTGTAACCGCAGTTCCAGTCAAACAGTTGCGGCGCAGACTTGTCGCAGGGTCTTCACGAATTTAGAGACGACCCCGGAGTCGAGTCCGTTTTTCTTCCAGACAGCCCCAAGAGGTATCCTTACCGGTTGCGGCGCTACCAAATCTCTAAAAACAACGTGTCTGGCTGGAAATTTTTTAATCGGTTCGCTGACGAGCGCGATGCCAAGGCCGGCCGCGACAAAGGCCAGGGCACTCCCCACCCCGTCTGCCTCCCTCACAATGCGCGGAGTAAATCCAGATGGTTGGCAGACGGTCTGCAGCCAATCGCCGTACGCAGGGTACATTCGATTTAGACCAATGAAGGGCTGCTCTTTGAGAACGGGCAAATGGATTTCAGGGAGGACGGCTTGCGGATGGGATTTCGGTAAGGCAACCGTAACCGGGTGCTCGATCAGCAACTGAACGCTCAATAATTCAAGGATCGGCCGATCGCTGAGAACTAGGATGCCCACGGCAATACGCCCATCTAGCAGCGCGCGTTCCTGGGACAGCGCATCCATCTCTACGCAGTCGATGATAATACCTGGCGACCCCTTCTGCCAGAGTTCGATGGCCTGGCCTAGAAAGTCGTGTGTCAACGCCGCCATGTGGCCAACGGTTAGCTCTCCGAGTTCCCCTCTATTTATGCGTTGAGCTTTTTTCACCGCCTGATCGCAGGCGTCCAAGATCCCGCGCGCATCGATCAAGAACGCTTTTCCTGCAGCCGTCAGCGCGACGCCTTTCCGTTCTCGTTGGAACAGGTTAACTCCAAGCTCGTTCTCGAGGTCCTGGATCTGTTTGCTGAAAGGTGGTTGCGACACGTGCAGCCGATCAGCGGCATGCGTAAAATTCAACTCCTCGGCAGCAGCAACGAAGTATTCCAGGTGACGCAGTTTCATTAGCGGCCGGGTCTGCTCGCCCGCGTCCGGACGATCGCTTCCTTTCGATTCGTTGGATGAACCCGAGCAAGAAAAGATCCTTTTAAGGATCATACTTCCGCTATATCGGAAAGCAATGAGAACGCTTCAAAAAGGGTATTGGGAAACCGCCTGAATCGGGGCGACCTGCCTCTCGGTAAGCGGTGTGATAAGCAGGACTCCAAATACGGCAAATGACAACGTTGAGCTCCTTCGGTTAGGCCAGAGGATCCAGGCGGAACGCAGGTTTCTGGGGCTTACTCAAAACAGCTTTGCCAAGGACTGCGGGCTAAACAGGAGTCACTTCGGAGGAATCGAGCGAGGTGAACGCAATCTCACTTTCCTGGTCCTCTGCAAGATTTGCGGCCGGCTACGCTGCGATATCGCAAAGGTCACGCGCGGCATTCCGCGGTCGTCTTACGTCTTTAACCCGTAACCGCGGCGATCGCATCAGCTGGTCAACAGTCTTCCGTGGAGGACGTCACCGTTCTTGATCTTCTCGCTACCGCACCTGATCCGGTACCGTTTATTCGGGATGACGGGAGCAGAGTCGCGAAGCAGGGTTCCATTGCTAGTCGAATCGAGCAGCATAAACTCATTTTCTGCCGGGAATCCGTTCAGGAATCGCAGCACGTCAACGAGGTAAGTCCCGGTTTCATACGAGTACTCTCGGACATTGAATAGCTCCACTTGGATCATGGAAGGCTCCAAGCAATTTTCTCCATCGGCGCCGGGTATCGCGTCAGGTTTAGAAGAAGGCATAATGCCAACCGCCTTTTTTTGATTCATCTGTGAGAAACCCCTCCTCTGGATTTTTCTCACTTTTGATTGATGGCCCGATGTCGACCAATACTTTTTTCGAAGAGCCAAAGCTTCAAAATAATATGGCAGATTCTGGCGGGGTGCGGCGAGATTTAGAAAATCAGGGCGGCAACCGAAGTCCTCAAGGAGGATCATTCATATTGATTTCATTTTGAGCCAATCTGGGAACGTGTCCGCCTGATGAACCACGAATACTATGTTTCCACAAATCCCCTTCCATCGAGTCAATTGGCTCGTAAGCTCATTTCTGATCGGGACTCTGTTCCTGTCGATCACAGCCGTGCCGTTGTACCTTTGGTTTTTTGGCATCGACTGGTTTCAGATCGCACTTTTTTTGGCGATGTTTGGCGCGTGCGGATTCTCAATCACGCTCGGATACCATCGACTCTTCTCGCATTTAACCTTTCAGGCTCACTGGATTGTGCGGTTCTTCACAGTAATTTTCGGAGCTGGAGCGTTCGAGAATAGCGTACTGCTTTGGTCCTGCGAACATCGCAGCCACCATAAGCATGTGGATCACGATGACGATCCTTATTGCATCAAGAAAGGTCTCTTTTACGCCCACATGGGCTGGTTGATGTTTAAGCTCAAGCCGCTACCACCTTTCGACAATGTGGCTGATCTCAAAAAGGATCCGCTCCTCGTGTGGCAAGATCGCTATATCCATGTGATTGCGGCGCTCATTGCTTTTGTTCTGCCAGCTGGCATCGGCTTTTTGTGGGGTGGCTGGAAAGCGGCCCTCGGTGCTTTCTTGATCGCGGGCGTGTTACGCGTTGTGGCGCTCCAACACGCTACCTTCTGCATCAACTCGCTTTGTCATTACCTCGGCACACAACCGTATTCATCAAAATGCAGCGCTCGCGATTCATGGCTCCTTGCCATCTTCACATTCGGTGAGGGGTATCATAACTATCACCACGAGTTTCAACATGACTACCGCAATGGAGTGAAGCCCTGGCAGATCGATCCGACAAAATGGATTATCTGGATCCTCTCCAGGATCGGCTTGGTCACCAGGCTTCGCCGAGCCCCCACAGAAAAGATCGTACTTGCGGAACTTGCAGAGGCGCAGCGCCGGCTCGAGGCAACACTCGCCAGCCCCGGCCTCACTGAAGGCGCTGCTACTTACATCGCGAACGCCTATCATGGCCTCCGAGAAGCTGCTCAACAGTGGGCACAGCACAAGGCAGGACAGCTTGAAGTGACTCGCGAGATGCTAACCATCCTTCGCAACAAAATTCGTGCCGCCACGAACGCCCTGCGGTTGTCGGGCTTGCACCGGCGCCAGGCAACCTAACGGCGGTGCGGCAGAGGCCCCCGGCCAAGCAACTTCACCCCCGCTCATCCGATTGTGAAAGAAACACCCGGACATTTTTCTGGCCAGTTAGCGTTAGTTTGCAGCCAGGTTCCCTCCGTTAATTAGTGCACTGGCGCGACGGAGCGCCTTGGCCATCGCGAAGATGAATCGCGCACAGGAAACTAGAGCTCTGTCATTACCTGGTATGGTATGCTGATTGAGGGGCAACGAGCGGTCAAACGAGGACTAGCTGACGGCGCTAGTAATGACCGGCAATGATTTCGAATCTCCAGATATCGGCTCCGCATCAACCGGAAGCGAAACCAAAGGCTGCCTCTATCGGTGTCTCGCCGATGCTAACAGAATCAGCTTATTTGGAAAAGAGCGACGTCTTCGCCAAGTTTAAGACTTCACCAGCGGGCCTCACCAAGTCCGAGGCGGAAGAACGTCTGATTGAACACGGTCCCAACGCTGTCGCTCTGGAGAAGCAGCGTGGTTGGTTATGGCGGCTCTTCAAGGCAACGCGCAACCTCCTAGTTATTCTGCTCGCCATCCTGGCAACCGTGTCCTTCGCTACCCGCGACTTTAGCGGCGGCACTGTGATGACACTGATGGTGATTCTCGGCGTGGCGTTGCGTTTTGTGCAGGAGTCACGAGCGGATGCCGCTGCCGCAAAGCTCAGAGAGATGATCACCGTGACTGCGGCAGTCGTCCGCAACGGCCAGGAAGAAGAAATTCCGCTCAAACAGTTGGTCCCTGGCGACGTCATAAACTTGTGCGCCGGCGATATGGTCCCGGCGGACGTCCGATTGATTGCGTCAAGAGACCTTTTCGTTGCTCAAGCAGCACTGACCGGCGAGTCTTTTCCGGCGGAGAAACTCGACGCTCGAGAGCTGAGGAAAGGCGTCTCGCCGCTGGACCTAGCGAATGTCTGCTTCCTTGGGACAAGTGTCGAGAGCGGTAGCGCGACAGCGGTGGTTGCCGCGACAGGAGAGCAGACCTATTTCGGACGAATGGCCAGCAGTATTCTCGGGCCCGAGATAATAACTAGCTTCGACAGAGGCATGCGGAAGTTCACGGTCCTGATGATCCAATTTATCCTGGTAATGGTGCCGCTGGTTTTCCTGATCAACGGTCTCACCAAACATCATTGGGCAGAGGCGTTCTTTTTCTCAATCGCCGTCGCGGTCGGGCTGACCCCGGAGATGCTGCCGATGATCGTCTCTGTGTGCCTGTCCAATGGCGCTCTCGCGATGGCGAAGAAGAAGGTCATCGTTAAGCGTCTAAATTCCATCCAGAATCTTGGGGCCATGGACGTGCTTTGTACGGACAAAACCGGCACACTTACGCTTGACCGCGTGATTCTCGAACGCTTTTGCGACGTGATGCAGAAAGAGAACGACGACGTTCTACTCGACGCTTATCTGATCGCCCATTTTCAGACAGGTTTAAGAAACGTGCTCGACCGCGCCGTGCTGAAGTACCGCGAGGTTCATGAGAAGTTCCCGGTGGAAAAATCCCGTAAAATCGATGAGATCCCGTTCGATTTCTCTCGCCGAATGATGTCCGTGGTCGTCGAAACGCCCGACCAAGAGCATCGCCTGCTGACGAAGGGTGCACCTGAGTCGGTTTTTTCACGCTGTAGCTTTTACGAGCTGGAGGGCGAGATTTACCCGATGGAGCCGATCCTCATCGGCGACTTAATGAATCAATATCAGGAGCTCAGCATGGACGGTTTTCGCGTTCTCGCCGTCGCCTACAAGCATCTCGAGAGGCGCCTTGTCTATTCCAAGGATGATGAATCGGAGTTGATTCTCAAGGGGTACGTCGCTTTCCTCGACCCACCCAAAGAAACCGCCTCAAAGGCAATAGAAGCGCTTAGAAAGATCGGGGTTGCTGTGAAGGTACTGACCGGTGACAACGATCTCGTAACGCGGAAGGTCTGTAAAGAAGTCGGTCTGCCAGTCGATGAACTAGTCCTGGGAAGTCAGATCGAAGCGATGACGGATAAAGAACTGGCCGCGCGCGCTGAACAAGTCCACGTCTTCGCGCGCGTCTCACCAGCCCACAAGCAACGAATCATCCGCGCGTTGCAGCAAAAACAACACGTTGTGGGGTTCATGGGCGATGGCATTAACGACGCACCAGCGCTGCGCGTAGCGGATGTCGGCATTTCTGTGGATACCGGCGTCGATATCGCAAAGGAACTGGCCACGGTGATTCTGCTGGAGAAGAGCCTGATGGTACTCGAGGAAGGGGTGATTGAAGGCCGGAAGGTTTTCGTGAATATCCTCAAATACATTCGCATGGGAGCAAGTTCCAACTTTGGCAACATGTTCAGTGTTCTTGGTGCAAGTGCCTTCCTTCCATATGTGCCGATGGCGCCCCTGCAGGTGCTCACGAACAATCTGCTGTACGACTTTTCGCAGGTTCCTATTCCGACCGATAACGTTGGGCTAGAGGAGACCGCGAAACCACGCCGTTGGGAGATTGGTCAGATTACCAAGTTTATCCTGCTTATCGGTCCGATCAGTTCGATTTTCGACTATACGACTTTCTTCGTCATGCTGTACCTGTTTGGTTGTTGGGACCCATCGCATGCCCCGGTATTCCAAACTGGCTGGTTCGTCGAATCGCTGATGACGCAAACGCTGATAATCCACGTGATTCGCACCAAGAAGATCCCTTTTCTTCAGGGCCGGGCCAGTTGGCCCCTCACGGTCACGACAGTCGTGGTCATCTGCATTGGCATGTGGCTACCTTACTCGCCACTTGCCTCAGCACTGGGCTTCGCGCATTTGCCACGCCTGTATTGGCCAATACTTTTCGTTACGCTGCTCTGCTACGTAGTACTTACTCAAATCGTGAAAATGTGGCTGATGCGCAAATCGTGGCTATAAACTGCGGAAGGGTAGCGCCCTCGTCAGCGAATTTCTGCACTCCAGGCAACTCCGGCACCAGACAAAACCCGAGCTCTTTACGAAGAGACCCTACCGAGGTCCCTTAACCGACCGAACCCTCCATCTCGAGGTCGATCAATCTCTTCAGCTCAACGCTATATTCCATTGGAAATTCTCTTACTAAGTCGTTTACAAATCCGTTTACCGCTAGACTCATCGACTGACCCTTGGTTAGTCCACGTTGCTGCATATAAAAAATTTGTTCGGTGCCGATTTGGCTGACTGAAGCCTCGTGCTGGGAGGTGTTGCCGGTACCACGGACCGTAATGGCTGGATACGTATCGGTCCGGCTCGTTGAATTGATTAAGAGCGCATCACACTCAGTATTGTTCTTACAGCCCTTCAGATGTTTCGGGATATGGACCAGGCCACGATAGGTCGCGCGTCCTTTACCCACACTGATACTTTTGGAAACAATGTTGCTCGTTGTCTCATCGGCGGCGTGTATCATTTTCGCGCCGGTATCCTGGTGCTGACCGTCACCTGCCAGGGCAATACTGATCACCTCGCCACGGGCTCTGCGTCCTTTCAGCACGACACCCGGATACTTCATCGTCAAGCGCGACCCGATGTTACAATCGATCCACTTGATTTCGGCTTCTTCCATCGCCAATCCCCGTTTCGTGACCAGATTAAACACGTTCGATGACCAGTTCTGAACCGTTATATATTGGATTTTGGCTCGCGGAAGGGCGACCAGCTCCACTACCGCTGAGTGAAGCGTAGCCGTAGTAAAATTCGGCGCGGTGCAGCCTTCCATGTACATAACCTCGGAACCTTCGTCTGCGATGATCAACGTGCGTTCAAACTGACCAAAATTCTCCGCGTTGATCCGGAAATAGGCTTGCAACGGATGCTTTACCTTCACTCCCGGCGGAACATAGATAAAGCTGCCACCGCTGAACACAGCGCTATTCAGAGCGCTAAATTTATTGTCGCCCGTCGGGATGACTTTCCCGAACCATTTCCGAAACAGATCAGGCCGCTCCTTCAGCGCCTCGGTACTACCCATAAATATAACGCCTTGGTCTGAAACCGCCTTCTTGATATTCGAATAGACTGCCTCGCTATCAAACTGGGCCTCGACTCCCGCGAGAAACTTTCGCTCGTTCTCCGGAATACCCAGGCGTTCGAATGTTTGTTTGATCTTGTCCGGAACCTCATCCCACGTCCGTTTGGGTGCATCACCGGAAGCGAGGTAGTAGCGAATCAGGTCGAAGTTTATTTCTTTGAGCTCGTCGCCTGCCCAATGCGTCGGCAGCGGCTTGCCGTTAAACACAAGGAAAGCATTTTTGCGGAACTCGCGCAGCCACTCCGGCTCCCCTTTGATGTCGACAATGTAGTCGATCGTTTCCTCAGTCAGACCAACACCAGCGTCCCGAGCCGGTTTCAGGTCATAGAAGAAATTACCAATGTTTCGCGCGCTGTCCTTTGCCCTGGGATCGCTTTGAAAGATCTCGTCGGTCTTATTTAGTGTCTCATTCATTTTGTACCTTCCCGGCATAGGACGCCCTTTAATGCTTTCAAGCCGTTGTACGCCTCGGGCGGCGTTAGCGTCTCCGAACTTCGATTTACGTCGATTTGACGGTTAGCTCACCTGGGCAGCTTTGGAGAAACGGCGGAGATTCGAAATCCTGAAACCAAGATAAGCCGTTATCGGTGAGATGTCGCCTACTATCGGACGAGGACGGGCGCGCCATCCAATCTCGGGTTATCGCAGAGGGGTTCGCTCGACGCACCCGCCGATCCATGCGATCGTGGTTAAAGATTGCAGACGCGAAGCGAACCATCTCCAGGCGGGGGGAACGTGAAAGCTGATCGCATACGAGCCCATGGAAGTAGGCGCCAATATCAAGCAGATAGCTTTTCTCGGAGATCATCTTCCACGTCAGTGCGGGATCGCGACCTTCACGTCCGACATTTGTGACGCTATTGCAGCGGAATTCCCACAATGTCAGTGCATCGTGGGCGCGGTCAATGATCGGCCGGAAGGCTACGACTATCCAGCTCGGATCCGATTTGAGATCGACGAGAAGGAGCTCGATTCTTATCGTCGCGCAGCCGATTTCCTCAACATCAACAACGTGGAGATAGTTTTGGTCCAGCACGAGTTTGGCATCTACGGCGGGCCTGCCGGCAGCCATCTGCTGGCTCTTTTGCGCGACGTACACATGCCAGTGGTGACGGCTTTGCATACCGTGCTGCGGGAGCCAAATCCAGATCAGCATGCGCTGATGAAGCAACTCGATGAATTAACGAACCGATTTATTGTGATGGCCAAACGGGGCAAAGGTTTCCTCGAGGAGATCTATGGCATAGCTCCCGAGAAGATTGATGTAATTCCGCATGGCATACCTGACATGCCGTTCATCGATCCTAATTTTAACAAAGATCAGTTTGGTGTAGAGGGCAAAACGGTTTTGCTGACGTTCGGCCTGTTATCACCTAACAAAGGAATCGAGCATGTGATCAAAGCTCTCCCATCGATTCTCGAACAACATCCTAACGTGGTTTATATCATTCTCGGGGCAACGCACCCCAATGTGATTGCGCGCGAAGGCGAGTCGTATCGACTCATGCTGGAGCGCCTGGCAGAGGATTGTGGTGTGGCGGCTCACGTCATTTTTTACAATCGTTTTGTCGCGCTAGAGGAATTGAAAGAATTCATCGGCGCCGCCGACATCTATATCACTCCTTATCTCAGCGAATCGCAAATTACCTCCGGTACACTTGCTTACACGTTCGGCGCCGGCAAAGCAGTTATCTCGACACCCTATTGGCACGCGAACGAGCTGCTTGCTGATGATCGTGGCGTCCTTGTGCCATTCACGAATTCAACGGCAATTGCGGAGGGTGTGAAGCGATTTCTTTCTGATCCGATTCTCATGACCGCAACGCGCAAAAAGGCGTGGAAACTGGGCCGGGAGATGATCTGGCCAGTTGTAGCAAAGCGGCACATGGAAAGCTTCGAACGCGCGCGGGCAAGCTTGAGCGTGCCTCCACGAAAGGCGTTCGCAGCTCGAACGCTGGACAATCGCCCGTACGAATTGCCTCCGCTAAAGCTTGATCATGTGCTTCGAATGACGGACAACACCGGCATTTTTCAGCATGCGATATTCAACGTGCCGAACTTCGGGGAAGGCTACTGCACAGACGATAACGCGCGTGCTTTCATACTCACGCTACTACTTCAAGAGACGACGAGTCTCGCGACGCAACTGCAATTCGAACATTTGGCCAGCATCTACCTCGCGTTCTTGTGGCACGCTTTTGATCAAGAAACCTGTCGCTTTCGAAATTTCATGAGCCACCAGCGACAATGGCTGGAACGAGCGGGGTCGGAAGACAGCCACGCGCGGGCGCTTTGGGCCGTTGGCACGGCACTCGGCCGTTCGAAGAACGAGGGTCACCGTAATCTTTGCGCACTTTTGTTCCAACGCGGACTCCCAACGGTTGAGAATTTTACCTCGCCGCGCGCGTGGGCGTTCGCGCTACTTGCTATTCAGGAATATCTGCGTGCCTTCTCCGGTGATCGGAGCGCGAATCACCTGCGCGAAGTTCTTACCAACCGCTTGGTCGAGCTATTTCGCATCAATTCCTCGGATGATTGGGTCTGGTTTGAGTCTGTAGCGACATATGACAATGCGAGACTTTCGCAGGCTATGATCCTGAGTGGGTACTGGACCTCCCGAGGTGATGTCATGGAAATTGGATTACGATCGCTCCGTTGGCTGGTAGAGCACCAAAGGGCTGAGGCGGGGCATTTCGCGCCTATTGGCAGTAACGGCTTTTGGAACCGAGGAAACGAATGCGCTCGTTTTGATCAGCAACCGTTGGAGGCCTACGCAATGATCGCCGCTTGTGTAGAAGCGTACTCCCTAACCCGCGACTCGGCTTGGCAGCGGGCTGCGCGTCGCTGCTTCGAATGGTTCCTCGGTCGCAACGATCTCGGCCAGCCACTCTACGACTCGAGCACGGGTGGCTGTCGCGACGCGTTGCATCCCGATCGCGTTAATCAAAATCAAGGAGCTGAATCCAGTCTTGCTTTCCAGCTCGCACTGGCCGAATTGACCCGAGCGGAAGCGGTGCTCGTTAGAGAAGCAAAAAGGCCAGGAACAACTTGAAGATCAATTCTACCGCGATCGATTTTCGACCCAACATCGGTCGTGTGCTGAATCGACCCTTCATTCCGGCTAGTCCCGATCAGGTTAGCAACATCATCGATCGAGTCCTCTCTTTCACCGAGGAGGAGGCGGAAGCTCAACTCGCTACCTTGCGCGGCGAATTCGATCACCGGCACCCGAACCTGGAAAGATCGTGGTTGCGACAGTTTGAGAAAGTAAAGGCCTATTTGTCTGATGAGACGTCTCTTGCGCCGAGCCGGCGGCTCTTGATCGGAGCATTCTTTACCGGAGAATATGCCGTTGAATCGGTGGCATTGTTCAACCCTTCGATCGTTCCGCATCCAGATCAGACAGATCTCGGAGCCGAAGATCTTCGCTTTATCCTGACCCTTCGAGCCATCGGCGAGGGGCATATTTCGTCGATCGAATTTCGCAGCGGAATTATTCGTAGCGATCATTCCATCCAGATGGACAAGACAGCGGCCCTGATAACCGCGCCAGACGTCGACTCCGATCCAGCGTTTCCGAAGAGTCTCTTTCTTCACAAATTGCAGGAGAAAGGTCTGGAGAACAATTGGTCGAGATCGGTGATGAACCGGTTAGGTGCCACGTTCACACGGACCGATTTGGATGAATCGATGCAACGCGCAGCTCACGAACCGCACCAGCATACTGAAGGTGTAAAGAGAGCTATGGAATGCGTGCGTTGGCTTGTCGAATCGAACTACGAGCTGAATTTCAGCCCGTCAACGCCGCTTTCCCAACGCGTCATCTTCCCAGTGTCGCTCAATGAGAGCAACGGCATGGAGGACGCGCGCTTTGTCCGCTTTGTCGATCAAGATCGCTGCGCGACATACTACGCGACGTACACCGCGTACAACGGACGCGCCATCCTCCCGCAGCTAATCGAAACGACAGATTTTCTTCAATTTCGCATTCGTACATTAGCCGGGTCAGGGATACAGAACAAAGGGATGGCGCTGTTCCCAAAGCGCATCGATGGCCGATACGCAATTCTCTCTCGCTACGATGACGAAAAACTTTACCTGATGCTATCAGATGACCTGTATTCTTGGAATAGTCCCCAGCTTTTACTGCGGCCGGCGCAGCCGTGGGAATTCGTGAAAATAGGCAACTGCGGCTCGCCCATCGAGACCGATGCGGGTTGGCTTGTACTGACTCACGGAGTCGGCCCGATGCGCAAATATTGTATCGGCGCCGTACTTTTGGATCTGAGGAATCCTTTGAAGGTTATCGGCCGCCTCAACGAACCACTTTTGGGGCCAACGATCGCCCAGGCGGACGGCTACGTCCCCAACGTCGTATACACTTGTGGGGCATTGATCCACGGCGGGCGACTTATTCTGCCTTATGGCCTAAATGATACTGCAACCAAAATCGTAACGATCGAGTTGGAGACGCTCCTCGCAGCTCTAATTAAATAGCGAGAAACTGCCGAGCCCAGGCCTGGTTGAATAGCGGCAAACACTAAGTCATTAACGATCCCAGACTGGCGCCGGGAAAAAAGCTTCTCACGGATCAAGGATTACGGATCCCGGATCGGCAGCAGCACTAAAACCAACATGTTAGTCTTAATTCTCCAATAGCAGGACAGAGAAGCCTTCTGAATCCTGAATCCTGAATTCTGTATTCTGCTTTTTTCCATATCCCAGCTTGCTATTTCCCGAATCCGGCCGAGCGTTAGACATCGATTGTTCTAGTTGATTGCGCGGTGAATCGTCAGGTGGGATCTCCTCAGTGGTGGTTTGAAACCCGGTGTTCGGGAACGGCTCTGTGACTGCCTTCGAAATGTTTATGAAATTGTACGTAGGTAATCTTTCCTTCTCCACCGGCGAAAGCCAGTTACGCGAGCTCTTCTCGGCTCACGGCACCGTCACAGACGTTCACGTGGTCACGGATCGCATGAGTGGCCAATCCCGTGGATTCGCATTTGTCACGATGGGAAATCGTCACGAAGGGCAAGCGGCTATCACTGCCCTGGAAGGCCAGCCGGTAGATGGTCGTAATTTAACGGTCAATGAGGCGCGTCCGAAAACGGAGCAAGATCGCTCGTTCTCTCGCCGGCGTTAGACCGGCTCTTTGTCTCAGGTTTCAGCTGCTCAAGAATGAAGTGGGGGAATAAAAATTCTTCCGAAGCAACCGATAGCGATACTCAGCAGCTATGGGGAAAACTAATCGGCATCGACGATAGAACCGACCAGAAGCGGACGTTTACCGTTTATACTCGGAGCGGCAGCTTTCTGGTCGTTGATGATAAAGGACACGAACGTGTCGTCGGTCCGGACGGCCGTCTAACCAAACATGACATTCTTCGGGAGGTCATGGTTCAGTTCCAAGTTCACGCGTTGCGCGTCAACCATTCTCCGGACACTAAGCCGGGGATCGCGTAAGCGATTGTTATTGTTTCAATCTCTGGCATCTTTTTGCGATGGCGCAGGCGCTTTATTTTCGGATCACTCTGGAGCCGCATCACAAGCACTCGGGCAGCAGGACAGGCAGAAAGATCCAATTCCTCGCCGAGGTGCCGATAAGCACCGCAAAAAAGACGGCGGCGTCTCCCGATGACAAGCGGTCAACCTTCAGGGAGGCGGAGCGCCTGGCGGGTAATCTCACATCTTTTGCCATGACCGGTCGACCTCATCAAACTGGGGAAGATGAGATGCGAGTTTCGTTCGATTCGATCCCTGGAATATCAGATGAGATAGCCAACCGCCACGCGGACGCGGAAAAAGATGGTGTGCGGCTGTGGTTACTCGGCGCGGATGCGGAATGACGGAGAAATGCCCCGAAGCAAACGAAAACCGTCACCAGCCAGTCAGTCCCGGGGCCTGTCACGCTATTTCGGCAACAAATCCGAAACCATCCCCCGCTCTTCTTTCAACTCATTCACCGAAGCGTCGATTTTTTGGCGGCTGAAACCGTTGATGGGAACGTTCTGCACAATTTCCCAACTGTTGCCCGCGGTGCGGACAGGGAAGGAACTGATCAACCCTTTTTCAACACCATAACTTCCTTCCGAACAAACGGCCACACTGTGCCAATCGCCGGACGGGGTTGGTGTGGTCAGAGACCGAACGGTATCAACGACCGCGTTCGCCGCGGAAGCGGCTGACGATGTTCCCCGCGCTTTGATTACTGCGGCTCCGCGTTGTTGAACGGTTGGTATAAACGATTCCTTCAACCATGATTCGTCTGTGATGATCTGAGTGGCCGGTTTGCCGTTAATTTTCGCGTTGTAAAAGTCCGGGTACTGCGTCGCGGAATGATTTCCCCAGATCGCCATATTCGAAACGTCGGTTATATGTGTACCGGCCTTGGTTGCCAGCTGCGACTTCGCCCGATTCTCATCCAGACGCGTCATGGCAAACCAACGATCCCGGGGGACTTCTTTCGCGTTGTTCATCGCGATCAAACAATTGGTGTTACAAGGATTGCCCACTACCAGAACACGGATATCCGGAGCTGCGTTCTTGGCGATCGCTTGTCCCTGACCAATGAAAATTTTGCCATTGATGCCGAGCAAATCTTTGCGTTCCATCCCCTGCTTTCTCGGCACGCTTCCGACCAGCAGCGCCCAGTTCACGCCACGAAATCCTTCACCGAGATCTGCTGTAGGAACAATGGTGCTGACCAGCGGAAAGGCGCAATCTTCCACCTCCATCACTACTCCCTCTAGAGCCGTCAAAACCTGAGGGATCTCGATCAATCGCAACTCGACCGGCTGATCAGGCCCGAACATTGACCCAGAAGCGATACGAAAAAGAAGCGAGTAACCAATTTGACCGGCGGCACCGGTCACAGCGACTTTCACAGGAGGTCTCATACAAAGACGATGGGAACGGCGGCGGGTTTGTCAATCGCTTCCTGGCGGAAGCGGTTTTCAGTTCTCGGTTTTCAGTTTTCAGTTCTCGGTTCGATGAGCGCGGCGAGTGCAAGTGTTAGTGCCAGTTCGTCGAACCGCTGAAGCCCTTCGCCGTCCCGCGTTCTCGAGTTTCCGCGTTCCAGCGTTTTCCTCCTCTCGCCTCTCCGCTCTCCCGCCGCTGACGGCGATGTCGGCGTTGCCGGCGATGTCGGCGTTGATCAACCCTCGCCCGGTTTAGCTGGAATGGCGGGCATTTTCATTTCCTGAACTGGATAATCAGAGGGGATCGCAAAGTCCGAATCCGGTACATCGGTTTGCTCCACTGAGACAAGAGTTGTGGTCATTTTGTGGCCGGCGATGTCGCTTTCCGTACGTATAAGCATGCCGGGATATTTCTCCGGCGCGACTCCTAAAAGACCGCCTCCAGTAGCCGACAAGCCAAGCGCCCGCGTAAATTGCCAAACATCGAAACGATCTTCTGATAGTTCGGAAAATCTTTGTCGAAGAACACGTGCATCTCCATGCCTTGTAATGGCTTGGTGACATACTCTTCACAGGGATAACCGTTGATCGTTTCTTGTTTTCCAGTCGGCTTCAGATCGCTATCCGCACCTTTTTGCCGGCCGGCCTCGGCTGCTTTTTCCATCATCTGGAGTCCGGCCTTTACCTGAGCCCCCGACCGTTTCATAGCGACCTTTTTATCATGAAGAAGCGTTACGATGTCGCCGCTGGTCGCGTCGGTAATGGATGTGATGGAGCTTCCGACATCCATCCGAATCTTCGTCCCTTTAAAGCGATAAGTGATTTCATCAGTCCTGCCACTTCTTTCCATCGACTGTTTAATAATAAAGTCTGCTCGGGCTCCGATTGCAGAAAGGAAAACGAGCACAGCGAAAGTACACTTTTTCATGACGGGCCGAGGCTAGGCCATGGCCACTCGAAGATCAAGGCAAGGTAGAAGGCCGCGCCTAAGCGCGGCCGTTAACCGTTTTCAGTCAACCGTCGACCGTCCACCGTTGAACGCCGAACGCCAAACGCGAAACGTTAGCGAAGCGCGCCTTGGCGAGCGCGGATGGCCAGCATACCAACCAGTGCGATACCGCCGATACCCATCATCGCCATGGTGGAAGGCTCTGGAATGGGCGTGGTAGAGGAATAGGTCGCTGCGATAGTATGGTTATCCGACTCGAACCCGGTGTTACCGTCGTTAATAAAGACTATTTTATTGAACGTGACGTTTTTATTAGTCGGGTCGGCAAAGAAATTGACGTAGGCGTACGGCTCGCCACCATTCTGACCTTTGAGCGGTGGTGGGTTCGGATTACCGTTGTACTGTTTACGCTCAGGGGCAGGGAGACTATTGATAAACTTGATTAGGTCGGCGGTGGTAAATGTTTCAAGCAGCGTGTTGCCTGAATAGAACTGCAGTTCGTTGCTCCGATCCGCGGCGGACCACCACAAACCGAAATAACGTTCGGGCTGATTCAAAGTCAGGGTCGTTTCGCTTGGAGCACCTGGGTACCGGTGATTGACATCGAAATAATTACCAACACCGCCGGCGCCTCCCCATTTGTCGAAGGGCTGGACCCAGGTCGGCCCGTATGAACCTACGCTGGGCAATCCGTCGAAAGCCAGACTGTTATGGAGACCTGGGGTATCACTATTGAAATCGTCCTGAAAGACGCCTGTGGCACCGAATGCATTCGGATCAAGGAAAAGGCTGGATTGCTGGACGCCGGGTTTTTCTAGAGTGACAAGAAACGGGTCGGCTTTTGCTTGCGGTACAGCATAGAGAAGTACTGCGGCAAACGAGCAAACCCCCAAACGACGGAAAAAGCTAGCCCTACTCATGCCCCCATCATCGGAATCGTTATTGGGGGCTCAAGACTGGGAGGCGCGCGTGGATCAGACGAAAATAACGCAGACTCGAATCGGTCTGAGAATTCTAAAAGTTGTGAATATGCGACTCGAGTTTGAGACCGACTTGCGGATACTCCGCGCTGGCCTCGGCGGCAGAGCCCCCCTTCGCCAACGCGTCAGCCGTCGCTTCAGCGAAGGCTGAGACTATGGAGGACAAGCTCTGCCGCCATCATCGTCCAACGATGGCTCGGCTGCGCGATCGAATCGCCATCATTCCTATCAACGCCACACCACCAACACCCATCATCGCAACCGTGGACGGCTCCGGAATCGGCGTTCCCGAGATATCGCCATAGCTCGAAGCGATCGTGTGATTGTCCGATTCGAAACCCGAAACGCCGCTATTAGAAAACACAACACGATCGAATGTGACGTTCGTATTGTTTGGATCGGCAAAGAAATTCCAATATGCAAAATACTCTCCAGGGTCGCCTCCATTGTTGGGATTGCCTAGATACCGATTCTGAAGAGAGGGTGGCAGGCTCCGGATAAAGCTCACAACATCCGAGGAATGAAACGTAGCGATGGGTGTGCTGCCAGAGTAGAATTGCACCACGCTGTTTGCATCGCCGGCCGACCACCATAAACCGAAATATCGTTCCGGTTTTTTGAGGTTTAACGAGATCGAAGAAGGACCTCCAAGATTCGCGTTTACATCGAAATAGTTCCCGGTGCCTCCAGCGCCGCCGTAGATGTCGGCAGGTTGTATCAGTGCTCCGTCATAGGATCCGAATTTAGAGTTGCCATCGAAATTCAGATGATTCTGGTAAACGCCTGGATTATCAGAATTGAAATCATCTTGATAAACCCCTGTGGCATGGAACGCTGACGGGTCCAGAAAAAGACTCGATTGCTGGTAACCAGGGTTTTCAATTGTCACGACAAACGGATCTGCATTTGCCGAAGAGACAACGAAGCAAGTCGCTACCCCGAACAAAATCCCCTTAAGAAAACGGAACTGATTCTCCCGAAACATGGTTGCCATCGATCGGAGAGGTCTGACTAACCTTGAGGTTTTGGGAATCTGAAGAGCAGCGTAAAATTATCGTCGGTCGAGATGCTATGAAGTTTCTAGAATTTATGGGTACGACAGAGGTCGTGTGCGTTATCGGCGAACGCTAGGGTCGCGTTTTACTCGCGACCTCGTGAGGCTGCCACACGCACGAGGCCGGGGATGAAACTCAGCCCTACCGATTGTGCAACCATCACGGTCGGGATTTTGTCGCGACTGCGCGTTTCGTTAACCCGATTCCTCACAAAACTTGCCCAATGGGGTTGAGTACAAGAGCAACCTGGAAGCTTTCTTTCCGAATCCTTCTTCGATCACCGCCCGGTAACTCTCCAACTGCGGCAAATACTGTTTGAGAAGACGTTCCGAAAAAGTTTCATCTGTTTCGTCCGCGTGCTTTTGATTGGTTTTCCAATCGATGATCCAGAGGTCGCCACGATGCGTGCCGACCAGAAGATCGATGGTTCCTTCGATCCATTCGCTTTCATTTACCGGGTACGAAAAGCTGACCTCTGTTTTGATCCATTCGGCTACTCGGACGATCTCGTGCATCGCTTCACTCTGAAGAAAACGATCGATCTCGATTCTCGCGCGCTGTGGAAACGTTGGTTCGAGGGAGCTCGCGTATGCTGTTAGCGATTCCTGCGTACCGTTCCACGGAAACCCTTGTGCCCAATCATGCCAAAGCCGCCCATATTCATAAGCGCGGACAATGGGTTCGAACTCTTCTCTGGGAACCGCTGCTTCTGCGTCCTTCGCGAGGGAGTGAGGAAGAATGAGCCGTGGTAATTTTCTAGATTCCTCACTGGCGGCGAGCAGAGCTTCTGGAGCCAATTCATCGAGCGTTTTGCTGGCGGACACGAAATGTTTTGCCGGGCGAGCAGGCGAAGGCAACCGCTCTCCAACAACGGGTACCTCAGCCAGATCAAAATTGGCCGCCTCTAGAAATGAGCGGGTTGAATCCTGGTAAGAAATATCCGGCAGAATGAGCGCGTGCCTGGCCCGAGTTAATGTGACGTATAACAGGCGTCGATATCGAGCTAACACCTGATCCGGCGTCTCCTGGCGAGCGCGCGCCCGGGGACTCTCGGCGGCCCACGCCACAACTTGATCTAGTTCAGAATCAATGATTCGCGGGTAGCCGTTTGATTCGCCTATATAGATTCGCCTGCCTAACCCGAGAGGGATGACAATATCCCATTCAAGCCCCTTGGCGGAAAAGCTGGTAGTCAATTCGATTGCGTCTCTGGTTGCCAAATGCAGATCAGCGCTGTCGCTCAGCAAATCTAAAAGTTCATCGAGCCACTGATCCAACGTTAACGCTTTCAGATCGGCTTCGAACGCTCTCTGGCGGAAGTGCTCCAACGCAGCCGGGTCTGCTTGGATGGCCTGCAGGCGATCAAAGAGCTGACAGTATTCAAACAGCCGATCGACAAAACGCCCCAACGTGATGCCGCTAGAAAGTAGTTCCTGAAGGTTCTTTAAGAGCGTTTCGCTTTTGGCGTATTCATCGCCGAATTTGGGAGGTGTACGCAGCGAGTCGACTAACTCGGTATCGGCGACCCCAAAAATCTCCCGCAGCACGCCAAAGCGTTCAAATCTGTCCCATGGATGAACGAGCGTATAGAGCAGGGCGACAGGCCAGGAAAATGCCGGAACACTGCTCCAGGAGATTTTCTGATTACGATAAATGAACGGCAGTCCCAGCGCTCGCAGGTGGCCGGCAAACCCGATCAACCAATCGTGTCGGGGAGCAAGCACCGCAACCTGGTTCCAGGATTCGATACCGAGGCCTTCCTTCCCTTTCCTTTGCATCCAATTTCCCAACTGGCGCGCTTCTGCTTCGAAGACGGCCTCAACATTCTTGGGGACCGAATCGGAAAAGGTCATCTGGATCTTTCCGACGTACCCGCGATTCTCTGGACGCCCACATGAAAGGTCGTCGTAGGCAATCTCGTGTTGAGCGAGATTCGCTTTCTTGAAGACGTTGTTCACGGTTTCGACGACGGTCGCCGAACAACGCATAGTGCCTTTGAGGCGAAGTTCTGCGCTGGCGATTCTGAACGCTTCATTCAGAGCATCGTACGACTCGATTGCTGCTCGTTCGTAGATAACCTGGCGCGGATCGCCTACCATCGAGAACCGTCCCTCTTCCGGGCCGTTCACCAAACGGCCGGGCCAGGTTCCAAAAGGGGCACCTACTGGCCGCGTGATTTCTACTAAAATCTCAAACATCGACCGTGTCGTGTCCTGCGCCTCATCCAGAACGACGATGTGCCGCCGCTGACGGAGGCGATCCAACGTGCTCGGATCGGTAAGAAGTTGCCGGCAAAGGCTGATCTGATCGTCGAATGTCACGATTCCTTGCCGGACACAGAACGAGCGGAACTGATCGGCGAGCTGATTCGCTACGATGCAAGCCGCGTCTTCGACCCATTCAACCAGTGGTCCAAGCGAAGCCTGCCAAGCGCTAATCAGCGATTCGGATTGGCTGGTGGGCATTGGTATTCTCACGTAGGCCGCCGTATCTGCCTCCAAATGCCGGATCAGCGTGTCCAACTCTTCGATCAACCGCTCGTGCTTTGCGCGGCTTTGCCCCGGCACAACACAATTTGCCAGAAAAGCTGCATTCGGAAGAGGCGGCTCATCTGGAACGCGAGTTTCGCTCTTGGGCCTGGAGATCTGGAAAGCCAAATCCAGGAGCTCTTGCCATGTACAAAAGACCAGCACCTTTTGAGTAAGGGGATCCTCCGAAAAGCGGCGGCTGATCTCAGGATCGCTGATGAATCGATCCCAGAGTCTTTCCCGTGTCCGTGTGCCAGGCGCAATCGGATCGGCCGGAAACTCTTGCGGAAAGTCGCGTAGCAGACGTACGCAAAAACTGTGAATGGTTCCGAAGAAGGCGCGATCCAGTCGCTGCAATATCGTTCTGCTTGCTTCGATCTTTAGCCGGGCCAGTAATGCGGCGCGAACGCGCTGCCTGAATTCGTTCGCTGCGCTTTTGGTGTAAGTCACTACAACCAGCCGCTGCAAGGCGTCCTCTTCGCCTTCGAGCGCGATGGTAACGATTCGATCGACAATAGCGCGCGTTTTGCCGGTCCCCGCCGCAGCAATGACAGAAAAATTTTTGTGAATCTCGCGTGTGAACCGGTCCCGGGTTTGTTGGTCGGGAGAAGCTTCCGGATTGGTGTGCGAAAAGTCGAAGAGCTCGAGTTGGCGGCCGGGTTTCATGGTTTGATCGATTGGCAGGGCGTGGCCAACCGTGGAATTCGGTCGCGCGGGAGCGCGACCCTACCAATTTTTTCAACGCCCATCGCGGGTAGGGTTCGCGCTCCTGCGCGACCTGAACCCGACGCACACCACGTCGCCACCGGCACAATGCTGAGGTTCAGAGTGCGGCCCTGACCGATTCTCCTGGGCATCATCATCCAGTCGTCACCTCTAATTTCCTTTCCAGCACCGCCGCCGGAATATCGAGCGTCGCAATCGGCAACGTTTCGCTTTGTCCGTATTTGGCTGCGGGCCTGCGACCGAATACGAGCTGGGACTGGATCAGGGCCAGCCGTTCGACTACCGGGTTCAGCTTTTCGTCAGCCGGAAACTTGATCGGCTTTAGGTCTTCCGACCGAACGACCGTGAACTTAACCGATGCAGCACCGTTAGCGAGCGCCAGAAGTCGATAGCCAACGAATTGCAATCCGTCGCCCGCAACCGGACGGAAAACGATCGGCAAACGTGAGGTTTTGAAATCGCAGATCTTCAGGGATGCTTCTCGAATATCTGCTCGGTCGGAAATGATCAGATCAGTGCGCCCCCGCAGTCGCACACCTTGATAGACACCTTCGAGTTCTCCTTCTGCCTGGTACCACGTGCCTGGCGAAAACCAGCCGGTTGCCAGCTCCAACATGCGGGCGGCAACCATCGTCGCCTGGCTCATCACGCTTTCCCACCAAAGATCGGGTGAGTTCTGCGAGTGTTCCGTGAGCATTTTTGCCACGGCGTTTCGGAGGTTGTTTCCCAATAGTAGAAAGTGACTTTCCTGTACTGCAGCAAAGCTCCGTTGAGTGCCGAACGTCTCATGAAGCAGTCGATGCACCAGCCGGCCGATGGTCATCGGTACAGACCGAGAAAAATGACGCTCCCATTCCCGACGACAACCGAATACCAGATCAAAGGCAAATGTTGCCGGCGTTTTGACCGCTTTCTCCAGTTCGGACGGAAACCAGGCTCGCGTGGACAGACCCGCTTTGGCGAAATTTAAAAAGTATTCGTCAAAGGGTACCTCAGGATTGAAGCGACTGGAATGAATACGTGACAAACGCCAAGCATTGGTTTTTTTCCCGCTGCTCAGATGAAATCGGGTGGTTCCGGCGCCTAATAAATCCTCTGCGAACGTGCTGAGATCATTCGCAACCAGAGCATTCCCGGCATGATCCAGTTCATATCGCGAAAGCACCAGATTGGTTTGCGCGTGGTATGCGACTTGCAAAAATCGGTCTTCCTGCAGTTGCCGTCGTTCCGCTACGGTCGAGAGAAAGAATCCTTGCCGCCGGAGACGGAGCCGTACTTCATCTGGAAGAACAGCGTTCTCCACGACTGCGCGCGGCCACGACTCTGCCAGCGAGTCAGCCAAAAAAACATGTTCCCAGGAACATCCATGGGCTTTGGCTGGAGTAGTCACAATGACTTTCGCATAGCGATTTCCAGCGCCGGGATGCTGCTCTCTTGCCTGCATCGCGAGCAGTCTTTGGGTGAACTCAAGAAAACGTCGCGATGACAATTGCTGTCCAAACAAGAGCCGGCTGATTTCCTGGAAAACGGCTCCCAAGCCTTCCGGACCGGAAAGGTCTGTCTCGAGCTCCTCTCTGCCGGTTAGCTCTGCCAGCCCTTTGATTGTATCCGTCCATTTTCCCCGCAATTCTGCCCAATCCGCTTGCCGAGGCCATTCCGGAAGCAGTGATTCCAGTTCTCTTAGCCAGGCGAAACGGTCACGGAATTCATCGTCGATTAGTCCAGATCGGGTCTGGCGTTCATCGAATATGCGGAAGAGACCTTTCCGGAACGCAGGGTAATCGCGTGAAAATAGAGACTCGACAATTTTAAGCAGCGTTTCGGGAGGTCGACCTTCACTAAGATATTTAGCAACTAAAGCCTGAAGCTGGGCGGCTGCTGGAATTGGTTGCCGCTCTCGGAATTCGTCGGCTACAGCGATCCCGTTTGATACTAACCGATCGACAAGCGCGGGGCCGGTTGAAGAATTCTCCGGAACAATTACGGCGACATCCTTGGCTCCCGTTACCAATGCTCCTGCGATCGATTGGACCAGCGCTTCGATCTGATCGTTCCAACGATCGCCCACCAAAATTTGTGGCCGAACACAATCAGGTTCAGCCCCGCCTCGCCAATGCGCGATAAACGATTCATAAGGCCGCTGGACATCACCTGTCGGACAGACTGTCATCTGCGCATCAAGTCTTTTCTCCAAATCCGATATCCACGAAAAACTGACGGTTTCGCTTCCGATCGGCTGAGCGAGCCATAGTTCAGTCTCGTTTGCGTACATCGACGCGGCTTGGAGCAGATCGAGATTTCGGTACTCTTCGGCGTCCAAACCATAGATCCCGAGGCTTAAATCTCCGTGAGGGTTCACGCGTTCCAGCAGGATCGCGTCTGCTCTTGCTTTCCAGAACTCCGATTCGACCAAGCCTTTCAAGGCGACGCGGACATTTGTTGGAACCCGCAAAAGCGCGAACGCCTGATCAAGATTATGTTGGCCGAGCCAGCCGCTGGTGGAGAGCTCGTCCAGTGCACCGAGTAGTTGGTGAGCATTCAGATTGCTTGTTTCACCTAGCGCTGTCTGGAACAAAAGTTCGATCGCTTCGCGGCCAAACGACGGGCTGGGTAACTGGCAGACGGCGCACAGCCTGCGTCGGAGGGTCCGCACATCCATGAATTGAACCCCAAACAACTTGTTGCCCTGACGGAGCGCCATTTTTCGAATCCAATTCGCTTGCACGAAGGATCCGGTGACCAGCCACGATGTGTGATTGGAAAAGTTTTCCGCGGATTCTTTTTCCAACCATTGCCAGAGGCTCTCTTCCCAGGCATCGAATGCGTGATTGAACAGATGAATTCGGTTCATGAAGGAGTGCGAGTGCGAGTGTCGAACGCCGCTACCGGCACTATTTGAGCCTTCTCTGCACGATCCCTTCCACGGCTGCGCGGTGTGCGTTGTAGGTCTCGAGAAATTCAGTCCGACCTGGAAAACCCATACGCAAGGCCAGGCGGCGTTGCTCAACCTCGTTCGACGGCAACTCTGAAATCGAGCGGTTATCTGCGCGACGTAACACCGACTCGACTCGGCGGAAGAAATCGTACCCTGTCTTCAGGCTCCGGCTCTCCACTTCCGTCAATACATTCTCCAGCTTACTGATAGCGTTCCGCGTGTTCGTCTCTTTAATCTTGTTACGCATTTGTAGGGACTGGACAATAAATTCGATGGCAATAAGCCCGCCACGCCCAGCTTTAAACTGTCCTTCGCCCTTCCCTCTTTCTTTTACGATCCGCTCGTACATTTTGTAGATGTGCTGACTCAGTTCCGGCTCATCGCATGCTCGGGACCAGATCGCCTCGATAGTTTGAGTGACGGCTTCCTTCTCTGGTCCACACAACGGGCGAGCCTTGGTTAAAGCTTGCGCCTCCCAAAATTGAGCCCGGCCGGCGAAATAGGTTTCGTATGTCGAACGCGTCACAACCAGGGGCCCGTTCTCGCCTTCCGGCCGCAGCCGGGTATCAAGCGGAAATATTCTTCCCTCAGCAGTTTTGGTTGCCATCGCTTCAATGAGTGCGCCCGCTGCCGCCGGTGTTTCGCCAATGAACACAACATCCAAATCGGCTCCGTACAACAATTCGCGTCCGCCGAATTTGCCAAGTGCAATGACGGTTAACTCCTCCGCCCCATGGATTTGTCTGGAGCAATATTCCAGACACGCCTCCGCCAGAGCGGTCATCTCGAGCTGGAGCTCCTCTTGCGAACCGGTATTCAAGATATCGCGCAGCAAGATCCTGCCTGCTTCCGCCCGGCGATAGACTCTGATCCAATCCAAAACCGGCAAATCTTCTTCCCGTCGATCGAGCCCTTGAAGAAATTGTTCTTTAGTCGCGGAAACGCCTAAATTCCGGCCTCGCGCGATTTCTTCGATAAGTTGCGGCCGCCTGATTACTACGTCGCTGAACAACGGGCTTGCATCGAACAGCCGAATGAGGAGCTCCAACAGTTTTGGATTGGCCAGGAGAGTCTCAAATAACAAACCCCGGATGCCGTACGCATCGACGAACCGGATAAATCGGCGAAGCGCAGCATCGGGGTCGGCAACCTTGCTGCACCAACGCAATAGCTCCGGTTCAAGCTTCGCATAAAGGCGACGTGTCCGCGGAGCCACATGCACCCGGGAGGAGGATCCCGCACGTAACGCAACCAGCGATTTTGCGGCGCCGTCTGGATCTTCGAAAGCCGCCAAAGCACTCTTGACGTGATCGACTTCGTGGAGACGTCTTCTCAGCAGCCGATGGAAGGTCGATCGAACGGAAACAGTGTGCGTTTCCAGCGCGCGAGCGAACGCATCCACGTCAGCATAACCCATCGCCTTGGCAACGCCGTTCCACTGTTCCTGGCGGGCTGGCAACGTGTGAGTCTGCCGCTCGTGCTCAATCTGAAGCCGGTGTTCGACCCCACGCAGGAACACGTAAGCGTCCCGCAACCTGGGGACCTGATCGCGGGGCAATAGGTCTAGTTGCTCGATTGCAGCAAGCGCCTTGAGCGTGTTCCGTTCCTGCAAAAACGCATTCCTTGCTCCGTGCAGCAGCTGCAATGTCTGGACGATAAATTCGATCTCCCGAATTCCTCCGTACCCGAGCTTTACATTCCGATGCAGATCCTCCGCGCCGACCAGGTCGCGTTCAATTCGTCCTTTGAGGTCGGCAATCTCATCCAGAAGATCTCCCGATACAGTGCGCGGAAATATAAATGGCTGCAGCCGTTGATTGAACTCGTACAGCAGTTCTTCATGTCCACAAACGCCGCGAGCCTTGATCAATGCCATTCGTTCCCACGTTTCGCCGTAGCCGGCGTAGTAGTTTTCCAAACTTGCGAATGAGCTCGCAAGTGGACCGGAAGTACCCTCCGGACGCAGGCGAACATCAATCCGAAACAACGGTTCGCCGCCGCTCGCCGAAAATATTTCAATGATCTTTTCCGCCAGCCGCGCGTAAAACTCGTGATGGGTAAAGCGAGGATCAATATAGCCATCCTGATCGTAGAAAAAAATGACGTCGATATCCGAGCTATAGTTGAGCTCTGTTCCGCCAAATTTTCCCATCGCCAGAATCCCGAAACCGGTATTAGGTTTGCCCCACTTTTCTCCCAAAGCATTCAAGCAAGTTCGGTATACCTCCGACACGCAACACTCGGCGACAGAAGTGATGTCGCGCGTTGTCTCCGGAAAACTGGCCAGGCCGGTTATCTCCCGGTATGCGATCCGCAGCATCTCCGCCGACTTCCACGCTCGAAGCTCTTGGAAAGAGAGATCGTCTTTGGTAACAGCTTTTCTTTGGGATCGACTGCTTGTATCACGCGGCCTTTGCACATCCGAGTGCGCGAGCCACTCCAGCAGCTCAGGCCGTTTAAGGATCTTTGTTAACGAGACCGGTGATACAGTCAGAAAGTTGATCAACGCGATTCCTCGACCAGGAAACGCCTCGAGGCTTTCCCGGAGATCCGGACGGATGGAAGCCAGTGTGTCGAAAACCTTCGGAGCCTCACTGGGAATCCAGATGCGGGAATTTTTGGCGAGTACTTCGTTCCATTCCATCTCTAACGATAAGGATACAGGAGACAGGAGACAGGAGACAGGAGGTTTTTAGAACGCCGACATTGCAAACGCCGACAACGCCGACATCTCCGTCAGCGCCGGCGTCGGAAATGAGAACGCCGTGAACGCCGGGGAACGGAAAAGAATGGGACGGAGCAGGGGTTGTTGAAAAAGGTAAACACGCGGTAGCTCTATCGTCGGGAGGGTCGCGCTTCAGCGTCTCCCCGCCGCGGCGGGATGCGGCTGGCCGCTCCGCTATTCGAGTCCTTCCGATGCCGGCGCTGTCGGCGATGTCGGCGCTGAGAACGTTTCCACTTGTTCGGGACCGGCTTTCTCGGTAGCCTCGATTTTTTACAAAGCCGCAAAACATCTGTTGATTCTTGTGTAAAACCCCTAATCCTTTCCAGCCGTTGAAAGAGCGGCTACTCAGCACGGATATCCGGATAAGCGCTGGAGCGCTTATGTGATATCCGGCCTTTTTTGTGAATCGCGTAGTAAAGCCAGCATTGATCGTAATTGGGGCCCTCGCCTGTTTGGCGGGACTGGCGCTGCTTGCGATTAATCTCTACGTCCAGTCACCTGACACCCAAATGCGGTTGCGAGAAGCAGCCAGCGAAAGCTTAGGGTTTCCCCTCTCCGCTTTTCGAATCTATTTCGTTCCGTTTGATGGTTTCCATTTTCAGGATGTCTCAATCGAGAATCCTGCGACAGGAAAACCGCTAATGAAGGCGCACGACTTAAAAATCGCATGTGCCTATCTTCCGCTGCTAAGAAAAAAGCTGATTATCCACGAAATCGTTCTTACCGGTGCCGACTTGCGGATCCCGACACGCCGTAACCCGGAACCGCAAGCTGCTGTACCGGAATCGGCTGCTCCCCAGATACGTGAGACTCCCTCGGCAAAAACCTCGCCTGGCCCGCCGGTCCGTGCCCAGCGTAACGAGAGGCTCCAGCCAAAGACTCTTCCCGCTCCGAAAAACTTTTGGGTTGAGATCAGAAAATTCAAGATCAAGCAAGGCGCGATTTATTTGATGGGTCCGGACAATACGCCGGAGGTGGCGCTTCGTGACGTCGATAGTTCACTTTGGTTGCACAAGGGGGAGTACCTTGGAAAACTACACATCGCTGGAATCACTCTTTCTGATTCGTTTAATTTCGAAGATGCCTCGTCCCTGATAACCTGCTCCGCGCGCTCGATCGATTTCAGCGATTTAACCGCTTCTATTTCCGGGGGCGACATCCGTGGACATTTTCATGTCGATCTGATACAGCCTGGCCACCCGTATCAACTGAATCTTGAAGTCGCCCGAGTAAACGTGAACGAGGTTATGAATCGCGCCGGCGGAATCTTGGACCGGGCGCACGGTGCGCTAGAAGGCAAGTTCGAGCTAACTGGATCCTTCAAGGATGCGTCCCAGGCGATCGGTAACGGTAGTCTCGAGGTGAAGGATGGCTATCTGGATCAATACCCTGTGCTTCAGGAAATCGGGCGTTGGACCCAAATCGACGAGTTACAACGGCTAAGGCTTGAGCAAGCAGTTTCCAAGTTCAGTGTCCACGGGCAGACAATCAAAGTAGACAGTCTACAGCTGATCTCGAAGAACTGTCAGGTCGATATCTGGGGGGACATCGATACGGCTCAGCGACTGGCTTTGAACGGGCGACTGACTATCAGCCAATTCCTGAGTCAGAAGATTCCGAATGAGTTGGAAGAGAACTTTCAGCCAGCATCAGATGAGCACAGCCGGTTCCTGGACTTCCAGATAACCGGCACACTGGCAAAGCCGCAGACCGACCTGTTTGAACGCCTGATCGGAGACCGCACAAAACTATTAAAGCGGCTTCTGCGCGGAAACCGTAAAGACAGACACCGCGACCGACCGACTGGCGACCAAGCGCAAAAGGAGGAATGAGGAGAGCGTGAGTGCGAGTGCGAGTGTGCGGGGGAGCGCGATCTGATTTTCGTTGACACTGCATAACTTATTTGCATTCTGTTTGGATATGCAAATTAACTCGTATCGCGATTTGCTCGCATGGCAAAAGGGAATTGAACTGACCGAGGCCATATACCGTATTTCGAAGTGTTTCCCGCCGGAGCAGCTTTACGGCCTCACAAATCAAGTTCGCCGAGCGGCAGTATCGATCCCAAGCAATATTACGGAGGGAGCCGGACGAAATACAAGCGGTGAGTTCGTCCAATCAGTCGGCCATTCTCGAAGTTCCCTGTTCGAATTGGAAACACAACTAATCGTCGCCGAGCGGGTAAGATATCTTTCACAATCAGAACTCCGCCCCGTCTTCGATTTGACTGACGAGATCGGACGATTGACCGCCGGCCTCATTCGATCGCTATCGGGCCAGCGCATCGGATAAATTCTCACACTCGCACTCACACTCACACTCACACTCTCCCATGAGAGTCATTGCAGGGTCGGCTGGTGGTATTCCGCTAAAGACACCGGATCATGAAGCTCGGCCAACAATGGACCGGGTCCGGGAAGCGATTTTTTCGTCACTCGGTGACTTGGTAGTTGGTGCCCGGATCCTTGATTTATTTGCTGGGAGCGGCGCGTTTGGCATCGAAGCGTTGAGCCGCGGCGCAGCTAAAGCGGTATTTGTTGACAACCACGTCAAAGCGATCACGACGATTGAGAAAAATCTCACAAAGACCAGGCTCCAGGGGCAAGTCATTCGCGCCGATGCATTCCGCTTTCTTGCCGGTAATCGGGAACGCTACCAATTGGTATTTGCGGATCCGCCTTACGCCAAACAATTGAGCGATCGCAATTTTGCCGCAGAACTGTTGGAAAACGCCGATCTTCAAGCAGCAGTCGATGGAGTACTGATTCTAGAGCGCGCGCCAGTAAAGACCAATCTTCCGATTGCCCTTTGGGAAGTAACCCGAGCAAGACGTTATGGCTCGACTGAGGTTTTGTTTTGCGTGCCGTTGGGACATCACGCCAAGACGGAAGAAGGATCTCACGCAAAGGCGCCAAGACGCAAAGTTTAGGAAATTTCGGAGGAATTGATCCGGAACCGAGACAGGTAGCGCAAGCTCGCTGAGCCCGCGCCATGGGTGTGCAACCGTCTCGCCATCTCGTTTTAATTCCCGGCGATCGCGGCGATTCCGGCGTTCCGGGCGTTTTCATTCCGATGCGCTGTCGGCGTTGTCGGCGCTGTCGGCGTTTCCAACGACGGCGCTGTCTTGCCACGTCAACGAGGCTGAGATAAATCTCAGCCCTACCAAAATCTCAGCCCTACAAGTCGTCAGCGACCACTTAATGCTTCTCTTCCTCTACAATTTATTTTTTCCGATTGCCCTCCTGCTGGTCTTTCCGCTCTACCTTCGCCGAATGTTGCGACGCGGCGGTTACGCGCGGAACTTTGCGCAACGGTTCGGTTTTTACTCCAGGCGATTACGAGAAACGTTATCACGAGGTGAATGGACTTGGGTTCGCGCAGTCAGCGTTGGCGAAATCATGATGGCGATTCGGCTGCTGGAAGCGCTGAAGCGTGAGGCGCCTGACCTCCGAGCTGTTATTTCTACTACCACGTCAACTGCCTACAAGATTGGGTTGGAACAGTCCGAAACCCGGAAGTGGATTGAGGTGATTTACAGCCCAATCGATTTCTACCCGATCATCCAAAGCTGTTGGAAAAAAATACGGCCCCGCCGCGTAATACTGATCGACTCCGATCTCTGGCCGTCTTTTCTTGCGGTCGCCACGGAATATCAGACTCCAGTTTTTCTCGCAAACGCTCGACTCTCGCCGCGCTCCGCTCGCCGTTATCAAAGTGCCCGATGGCTTGCGCGGCCCCTTTTTTGGGATCGGCTTTCAAAGCTCTTCGCGCAAGATGAGAGGGACGCCGAGCGCTGGCAACAAGCCGGCGTTTCCGCGGACCGCATCAGGGTCATCGGAAGTATGAAATATGATACGGAGGATGGTGGAGAGCCGGACCCCCGTTTTCTGTATTGGCTGAAGGAGAAAGGTGCTGATCCGACCCGGCCGATTCTGTTGGGAGGCAGCCTCCATCCGGGCGAAGAAGAGCTTTTATTATCCTCCCTTCGTGAGCTCCAGGATCAACGCCTTTTCCTGGTGCTTGTTCCGCGTCACGCGGAACGGACTCCGGAAATCGAGCGCCTTCTGCAGAAGCAGGGTATTTCTTACGCGCTTCGTTCAGCGCCTCATTTTGAACCCGATACCTCTGTTCTCGTGGTCGATTCCACCGGCGAACTCCGGGACTGGTATTTTGTAGCAACGATCGTAGTCATCGGAAAAAGCTTTTGTGGCGTAGGAGGCCAGAATCCAGTCGAGCCGATTCTGGCGCGAAAACCGGTCATCGCCGGGCCGCACATGGAGAACTTTCAATTTCTGGTGGACGAGCTGCGCAAAGAGAACGGGATCCTCCAATCGGACAGCAGCGAATCGCTAGCCGATTCGGTTGCCCACCTGCTGAAGAACCCGAGCGAACGGAATCGGCTTGTCGAGAACGCGAGCAAAGCGCTCGAACAGCATCGCGGCGCGATCCGAAGAACGGCAAAGGCGATCTTGGAATGGTGAGGTTCACGCAGAGGATACGGAAGAACGCTGAGGAAACAAAAACGGATCGCAAAGAAAGAAAGCAAACTGAATTATTTTCCTTTCGGTATAACCGCTATGAGCTCAATCGGATCATCGCCGAGATTTTCACCGGCGTGTTCTTGTGCTTCCAGCCAAGCGACCTCGCCTGCGCGGTGTATCTCCTCTTTCGTTTTACCGTCTGGAAAAGTGAGCTTCAAATGCCCAGCTTTGAGCCAGATTGCGACTCCCGCACTGATCTCGTGCGGCGGCATCCTTTGATGCGGACCGATCATAATCCGGAGAACCTGCACCTCATCATTTTCAAATTCAGTCTTCACGGCCTGCGCAACAACATGCGCTTTCCCTGGATGATGCCGTGCGGTGACCGAATCGTCTCGGGAAGATTGATGTTCCGCGAAGATAAACCCCGGGAAGAGGCTTGCTGTCATTAGTATTGTGCGTAGCGTTTTCATTGTGGAATCCTGTCCAAAAACTTGGGCCCTTCGTTGCCTAACTGTTTTCGAGGCGTAGGCTAGGACTTAAAGCATGGTTTAAGTCAAGAGGGGCCACTATTTTCCCGTATGCGAATCTCGGAAGTTGCAGAGCGTGTCGGAATGAGAGCTTCGGCGATACGTTACTACGAAAGGATCGGACTCCTCCCTCCGCCTTCCCGCGTGAATGGATGTCGGGTTTACGAACCCGATGTTTTGGATCGGCTTACCGTGATTCGGTTTGGACTGAACACCGGCTTCTCGTTAAAAAAGTTGCGCTTGCTTTTCGCCAATTTCGGCTCGCGTCGTGCAAGGAAGGACGCGGTCCAGGGAAAACTCCGAGAACTCCGGCTCTGCCAGGAGCGACTCAAACTCATGAGGAGACGCTGAAAGCAGCAGAGCTTTGTCGATGTGGCACAGTTCGAGGGTGCGTCCAGCGCCTTCAAAAAATCGGCGCCCTTGGTTAGGGGCGCTAGAGATTCCGCTTGCGACCTACCGGGTTCTTGCCATATTCCGCGTTCTCCCTGAACGACCCTATCGTCCAGTGGCCTAGGACACTCCCCTTTCACGGGAGTAACACGGGTTCGAATCCCGTTAGGGTCGCTTACATCCGTATATCTCTAAACTAGAGCTACTTACCCAACAGATCTGCCAATGATTCTGGGACGAACGGTAACAACCTATGGTAACGACCTCGCTGAGTTCCACCAAATTTTCTAGAGTTATTAGAGGGGGGCGCGGTAGAACTCAAAACCCATGGCGACGGTACGCAAACAGAATAAACCTGAACGTGGTGATCCGACGATTCTGCCATCGCAAGGCATCGAGTTGATTAAGCGGCAAATCGAAGCGGGGAATGCGCTCCTTGGCGGACCTCTTGATTCGGCGGGCTACCAATCTTGGGAGAACACCACAAAAAGCTATTTAGAAAAGTCATTCGGCCCGAACCACCCCAATATCACCAGATTTGCAGAGTACGGTAAATACGGGAGTTCTCCCGTCAGCCCTCCTCCGGGATATGCGCAAAATCGGCGTGCTCAGAATCTGAGAGGACAATCGACATTGTTGGAGGGATTCATTGATCTTCTGCGGACCGAAATTGAACTCAGTCAACCAGGCTCGACCGTTATCTCTCCATCGGACCATTCCAAGTCCCGTAAAGTCTTCGTTGTTCACGGACACGACACTGGGCTCAAGCATGGCGTTGCAAGGTTCCTCAAGATGCTTGATCTCGAACCGATAATTCTGGACGAGCAGCCGAATCAAGGACGGACAATCTTCCAGAAATTTTCCGACCATTCACATGTCGCATTCGCGATTGTCTTATTAACGGGCGATGACGCTGGGGGGAAGAGTGGTTCGCCACCGGAGAAGCTTTCACCTCGTGCACGGCAGAACGTGATCCTTGAATTCGGGTATTTTCTTGGAAAGTTCGGCCCTGCTGCCGTATGCGCCCTGTATGAGCCGGGTGTTGAGCTTCCGTCTGATGTCTCAGGAATGCTGTACATTCCAGTAGACGACGGAGGTGGATGGAGGCTGAAAGTGGCCGCCGAACTGAAGGCGGCCGGAATCGATGTAGACATGAACCGCGCCCTCTGAAAAGTCCGATGAGTATCCGCCAAAATGAGAGCAACGCTTTTTTGTCCGAATGGGTCGCGCGCGAATGAAAAATGAGCGACGACGAGATTCGCAATCTGTTTTCGCCGCTCTGGGCCGAGGTTCAGGGAGAGGATTCTTTCCCGAACAAACGGCCGCTGCTAGCACATTACACTTCGGCACCGACCCTGGAATGCATTCTGCGCAACCGCGAGATTTGGTTCTCCCATCCACTGTTGATGAACGATCCCCAAGAGGTGACTTTTGGTTTGAATGCCGCAGCGCAGCTGCTCTCTACGAATGAGAGAATCAAGGCTGCCTGCGGAAGCCTGCAGCGATTCGAGACCTTAAGGAACACCTTTTTCGCTTGGTTGAGCAGATTCGCAAATGAGCATTTGCCCAGCACTTTTGTGCTGTGCTTTTGCGAGCATGCCGTCGACGACAATGACGGATTGCTCTCGATGTGGCGAGGGTACGCCGATCAAGGACGGGGCGTGGCAATCGTATTCGACACGGCACAGATTGTTCCCCGGGATGACTCATTTCTCGTCATCGCGAAAGTGCATTACGGTAGCGAGGACGAGCGAAGAGAGTGGATTCAAATGCTTCTGGGAAGATCCGCCGACATCCTTCAAAATAACCCCATCCCGGACGACAAGCTGGTTATTTGTTCGTTCTTCATTTTTCAGAGACTCAAGCAGTTCGCGATATTTACAAAGCATCGCGGCTTTCGGGAAGAAAATGAGTGGCGCGTTGTTTACATGAGAGACAGGGCCGAGTCTGAACTTCTGAATCATATGATCGGCTACCGGAACGGCCCGCGTGGCCCCGAACCGAAACTGAAATTTAGGCTTGAGGCAATCACCGGCATGCCGGAAACCGAGAGTCTCAGCCTTGAGAGCCTCGTCGATCGCATCATTTTAGGACCGACAACGTCACCACTGGGCGTGAGCGCGTGCGCGAACATGGTGGAATCTCTCGGCCATCCGGGACTCAGCAATCGGATCAGACGGTCAACAATTCCGTTTCGGGCATGACTTGTTATATCTCTGGTCGCGGATGCCGGGCGCTGCTTCCTCAGGAAGGGGATTGCTCTGGAGGTTTTGCCCTATAAGGGGGCGGATCGGTCCACGCCTCGTTCGGAGGTGCACGCCCGGGGAATTCGGGTGAGACCTTTAGTAACAGCGGCTTCATCACGACCTCGTCCTTCACGAACGAGGCGCTTAGCTACGCTTCGGCACTGGTTATCAAGGTGGTTTTACTCGACGGACTTGGGTTGGCTATTGGATTGCTGGACAAGTTTGGGGCCAGCAAAGAATCCGAGTACCTGCTGCACTCCCGCATGAATCCGGAATCGCCGTCGCTTTCCTGGAAAATACTGCTGAGCGGCTATACTGTTTGCTTGCAAGCCTAACCTAATCCTCGAACCCGA
>Ga0207684_10000579_pt1 | contig 44397 bp, 38 predicted proteins | sample KBSK5501metaG_FD_184342 | JGI IMG/M metagenome (GOLD analysis project Ga0207684, IMG submission 184342) | Corn, switchgrass and miscanthus rhizosphere microbial communities from Kellogg Biological Station, Michigan, USA - KBS K5-50-1 metaG... | ecosystem: Host-associated > Plants > Roots >... | reverse complement strand
ACTCTTCTACGGTAACGTCCTCCATGCTGGGTGCTTTCCGAGAAAAAGAGACTCGGGACGAGTTTCTTGCGCTTATCTGCAGAAGAGATGGTTCCTTGTAGCCTGAAAATCAGCACTGCCGTTGCCGGACCCGTAGCTGGCCAGAGCACGAAGAGTTGCGTGGGATCGTCGCATCGTACTTTACGGAAGTGGATAAGCCGAGCAATGATTCGTTTCACAGGAGAAACCCCTTGCGCTTGATTAGTGGAATTCTGATTGGAATCGCCATCGTCTTGATCTTTGTTTTGTTGATCGCTGGGACAATGAGCGTAAGTGCAGATGCACCTGGACAACTCGAAACTCGCATCATGACTCGCATCAAGTATTGGCGAATTGGCGGAAAGGATGTGCCGAATCCAGAACCCGATACTGCGGAAATTAGGAGCGAGGGGGCGGAACATTTCCAACATCATTGTCAAATCTGCCACGGACTAGACGGCCAAGGTACGGGTGTTCCGCTCGTTAGTAAGATGTCTCCGCCGGTCGCCAATCTTGCCTCTCCTCGGGTTCAGGCATACAGCGACGGTCAGTTGAAATGGATTATTGAAAATGGAATTCGATCCACTGGAATGCCCGGTTGGAAAGGCACCCTCGACGATCAAGAAATGTGGCGTATCGTTCGCTACCTTCGGCACCTACCGGCAGCAGGGAGCCTGGGTGTTCCAGGTGTGTATAAGGAAGAAGAAGAGCAGCACGAGCATATGCGCGGCGGCGAGGAAAAGGAAAAACATCATTAGAAGGACGTTCCCGGTTTCCTCAATAGACGTGTGAGCCGGGTGCGTGCCCCCACGTTATGTTTGTGCGATGATCCGCTGTCTGCGGTCAATCATGGCGTTCCCGAATATGAGTCCTGGCCCGAGGAGGCTGACCGTAAGACTCGGAAAAGTGTCGTATCGCGCAGCGCGGGGTCATACCCTTACCCGGATTCCGGTCCCCGGGCTCCTGGCACGGTGTCACACCGCTAGCTCTGAAGCAACCTTCGGAGCAACCGCTAAGACCTCGGCAACCACCGCGTCAACGTCCGTCTCCTTTGTGCGATGGTTCATGACACAGGCGCGAAGGCAGAACCTTCCCTTCAATTCCGCGTTCGAGAGATAGACCTTGCCACGAGCAACAACACGTTTGAGTAATGCCAGATTGAAGCGATTGCGCACCTCTTCAGAAGCGTCCTCGATGAGAATGTGACGAAAGCAAACTGCGCTTAACTCAACAGGGGCAAGAAGCTCAAGCGAAGCAGAGCGTTCGATTGCCTTCGCCAGGCGTTGAGCATGAGCAAGGTCCTGCCGGATCGCGGCCCGGAAAGCCCGCAGCCCATGGTAGCGCAGCGAAAGCCAGAGCTTGAGCGCGCGAAAGCGGCGGGAAAGCTCGATAGACTCTTCGAAAAACGCGAAGCCCTCCACTGGATCAGAACTGAGCTGTCTAGCGTAGTCACCCGTGTAGGTGAAGGCGTTACGAGCCGCCCCGACGTCGCGATAAAGCAGACACCCGCAACCGAGCGGCTGGTAGAGCCATTTGTGAGGGTCGAGGGACAGTGAATCCGCCAAAGCTAGCCCATCGAACTTCTCGGGCGCAGCAATCGCAGCCAGGGCTCCGTACGCACCATCCACGTGCAGCCACAGATCATGGGAGCGTGCAATTGCCGCAATTTCGCGCAGCGGATCGATGGCTCCAGTGTTTACGGTTCCCGCTGATGCGACCACTGCAATTGGCACCCGACCTTCCGCCTCATCCTGGCGTATCGCTCTTTCCAGTTGCGACGGTACCATGCGGTAGGAATCATCGCATGGAATGTAGTGGAGATTTTCGCGGCCGATTCCTAGCAGTGCCACAGCTTTGGGAACAGCCATGTGCACTTGCTCCGAGGCATAGATGACGCCCACTGCTCTGTTGTACAGACCGTGTTCGTTGCCTGGCATCTTCTTTTCTCGCGCCATGGCCAATCCCATGAGGTTAGCGGCGGAGCCTCCGCTAGTCAGCGTCCCGATGAAGCCGCGGCAGCCGACCGCCTCTGAAAGCCAGCGAACCACGGTGCGCTCGATCGCTACTCCCGCTGGCGAGGAGCGCCAGGCCGTTATGTTCTGGTTGAGAATTGAGCCCAAAAGGTCTCCCATCGCGGCAATTGGCTCTCCTGAGCCTTGAACATATCCAAAAAAACGCCCATTCTGGGCGCGCGAGTTCTTAACGACTTCGATAAGGCCGGCAAAGGCCTCATCGCCCATGCCGTGCTCGGGCAGGTCGAGGTTGAAAAAGCGCTCGCTTTCGGGACCGGTCACCCGAGGAAAGGTGGAACGTCCATCAAGGGTGCGCAAATATTCAGAACAGAGTTCGACAACGTTGGTAGCCAGACGCCGAAAATCTTCGGTTGAAAGTTCAAGCGCTTTCATGCTGTGCTGAATTTAACCACAGAAGGACACAAGGGTGACAGAGGGCTCGGCGTATCGGACCTCTCTGAGATCCTTTGGTCGCTTTGCGGCAAGAGATGGCTAACTCCAATGTCCCTCCCAATGAGCATCCGCAGTCTTAGTCACGGCGGTGGAGTGGTAAGAAATCTATGGAAAATGCTCGACGGTCGAGAACCGATTGTCCCCTCATTGTATTTTTGATTTCGACACTATCTTTTGCCGAGATCTCCAGGTTTAGGACGCGCATCGCGCGAGTCTAGGTGCAGTTGAACGGCTGGACTGGCGGAGGCATTGATACTACCCCGATCGATTGGTGCTTGTTCTTCGTGATGTGCGAACCGGAAAACATAACGGATTTGAAGACTGGAATCTTCAAACTGGACCTGTTCAAATCGATCGCTTGGCGTTGGCCACTAATACTACGGGTGCGAACCCCATGTCGATTGCCAATATGGCCAACGCCGGCGTCGTTAGTGTTTTAGATTCCCGAGAGATTTCCGCATCCTGTTGATCTCCTCTGTGGCATCCAACCTCAATGTGCCATCTCGGTCATTGAAGCAAGTCTGGACCGAGGTCATGGCGCGCACCTCCAATGTTCTCGGTCGCGCCCGTCGACTTCGGCATTCCTAGGGCGCTTCCGTTCGCAGCAACCACACTTCCAGGTTGCGGTAGACCTCAACTGCAGCTAAGTGCAATTCGTCCCGCTGGATCTTCTTGAAGTCACAGGTGCGTTCTGAATTCCAAACCTGTTGAGTCAAACCGAGCGCCAATTCTTCGGAATGCCTTTCTATGAGACGCACCAGCTTAAGTCCTAACATTATTCTCCTCCTACCAGAGCGGATGGGGACGGTACGAGCCGGGATCCTGTTCCTGATCTTCTGCCTTTATCTACTGCCAGCGTTGGTCCGACGATTAGAGCTTCGCGGTGTCGCATACATCATCTCCTCGTCCGACATCATCCGTGAAGACGTGCGATGACTACTTCGTCTGTGCGTGGTTCACGAACGAGCGTCCAAATCAAAGCGCACGATGAGCATAACCAGAAAGATTCGATCTCTGGTGATACCTCGTGGTGCTTCGGACCCAGTGATCCGGAAGGATGTCCGTCGAATCCTCTCACTTCAAACTCAAAGAGCTTTCCTTCGTGAAAGTACCGGAAAACTGCGGGACACGCCGGATTAGCACATTTCGAGACCACAATTTTACGACCAGGACGTCTTCGTTGATACAGTATATCGTAATACGATATACTATTGAAGTGGAATCGGGATGTCCGTTTAATTGAGAACGCCGCGGGTGAAACACTGGGAAAGAGGTAGCGTTAAGCAGATCACGGTGTCGAAAATCGCGCCCCGTGACGGAAGCGGAAGCTTCCTGAGGTTGATGTGTGTACGAGCTTGCATCGCGCGTACCCTGCGTAGCAGAGAAAAGTGAACTCTCCTCAAGAAATCGATCGGACCGCGGATCGGCATCCGAGATGGAAAGGTAGTTTTACTGCTTTTGGGAGCGACACTACAGCGCGCGATTATCGGTCGCTCGCTGAACTGCGTCATCAGATCCGACTCTTCGCGCACTTCAGCGAGCAGGCGGTTCGCTGCGCGGGACTCAATCACGCGGGACTCAATCCGCATCAGCATCAGCTCATGTTGGCATTGAAGGGGCTGCCTCCAAATCTTCGCCCAAGCATTCGAGAGCTGGCCGCACGGCTTCAAATCCGCCATCACAGCACCGTCGAATTGGTGAATCGGCTTGCCCGAAGTGGGCACGTGCGTCGCCAGCGTGGAGCCGAGGACCGGCGGGAAGTTGTGATATCGCTGACCGTCAAAGGAGAAAAGGTACTGAGTGAGCTTTCGTTGCATCACAGGACAGAACTTCGCAAAGCAGGTCCCGCGTTGATAGGCGCACTGCGGGCTGTTATTCGGGGAACAAAGAATGTGGGTTGTTAAGAAATCTGGAACGAGCAAGAACAGGAGAACGAATAAACGTGCTAAATGACAAGAACGGGGGGCAACGAAATGCAGACTCGAGCCATGGCCAGGATTCCAGGGATGCGATGAACGGCGGTCGGCTCGCAGTCATGCCAACGGGCGAGTCGGTGATTACTCCTCCCGCGCAGTTTCGAATGCTGCTGATATCGTTTCTAGCTGCTGGCATCGGACTCATCGCCGGATGCATAGCCTTTCTGTTGTACAAGCTGATAGGGCTCTTCACAAACATTTTCTTCTTTCACCGCTTCGCCGCTGATTTCAGCAGCGCACGCCTCAACCACCTGGGACCGTGGGTGATTCTCACGCCGGTCATCGGCGGTATCATCGTTGGTTTCATGGCAAAGTATGGCTCATCAAAGATCAAAGGCCATGGAATTCCGGAAGCGATGGAGGCTGTACTTGCCAATCGCAGCCGTATCGAGCCCAGAGTCGCAATTCTGAAGCCGATCTCTGCGGCAATCGCAATCGGGACAGGCGGGCCATTTGGCGCCGAGGGCCCAATCATACAGACCGGGGGGGCGGTCGGATCCCTCGTAGGCCAGGTTCTTCATACAACAGCCTCAGAGCGTAAGGTGCTGCTGGCATGCGGCGCAGCGGCTGGTATGTCGGCTACGTTCAACACGCCCATTGCGGGAGTGATCCTCGCCATCGAGCTACTTCTCTTTGAATTCAAATCCCGTTCGTTTATTCCTTTGGTCGTTGCCAGCACCCTGGCGACGACAGTACATGTGCGCCTGCTGGGCGGTGGGCCAATGTTCTCGGTCGCGCCCGTCGACTTCGGCATTCCTAGGGCGCTTCCGTTCTATCTGCTGCTCGGAGTCATATGTGGATTTGCTGCGGTTGGCTTCAGCAAGCTGCTGTACTGGGTGGAAGATCAGTTCGAAAAGCTGCCCATCGACGAGCTCTGGTGGCCTGCGATCGGTGCTCTGGGGCTGGGCATTATTGGGTATTTTGTTCCCCGCGTTTTAGGCGTCGGGTACGACACGATCGGGGACATTCTGAACGCGAATCTTGCGCTGAAGCTGCTCCTATTGGTCATGGTGGCGAAGGCCGTGGCTTTAGTGGTCTCGCTGGGATCGGGCACATCGGGCGGCTTACTGGCGCCGATGTTCATGTCAAGCGCAGCAATGGGTGGCGCTTACGCAATGGTGATCGACCGAATATATCCAGGTGCCCAGCTAGCTGCGGGCGCGTTTGCGCTCGTGGCGATGGGTGCCGTGTTTGGAGCGGCATCTCGCGCAACCTTCACGTTCATCATTTTTGCGTTTGAAATCACGCGCGACTACAACTCGGTGCTGCCGCTCATGCTCGTCAGCGTGATTGCGGATGGGATCGCTATGCTGCTCATGCCGAAGTCGTCGATCATGACAGAAAAGTTGGCGCGTCGCGGTATGCGTATCCATACGGACTACGAAACCGATGTACTCCAGCAGGTATCCGCTGGAGAAATGATGGATCGTGAACTACCCACGATTTCGAACGATATGAGCATAGGCGAGCTAGCGGAAAGAATTGCCCGCCGAGATCCGCTGGTGAGTAAACACGAGGGACTGTTGATTCTCGACGCCACCGGAAAGCTCGAAGGTATCATCACTCGCAGCGACATCTTGCGAGCCTTTGAGAAAGATAGCGACGGCAAGATGAGCGTGCTGGAAGCGGGGACACGCGATATCGTGGTGACCTACCCGGATGAATTGCTGCACGATGCAGCAGCAAAGATGCTCCGGCGCAATGTAGGTCGCCTACCCGTGGTGGAACGCGAGGAACCGACCCGAGTAGTGGGGTACTTGGGACGCCACGGAATCATGGCGGCTCGGCTCCGCAGGCTGGACGAGGAGCATGTTCGAGAACTGGGGTGGGCACATCGGTTTTCCAGGCGGCCTCCAGTACCGTGAAGCTGCCTGTCGGGCTGGTAGGAAAATTGTACAGTGCGCAGATAAAATAACAGGTGACCCGCATCGCCTTCTCTTCATCTTCGTCCGGAAACTGTTGCGCATGGGGCACGATGGAGAACCTCGCCAAGACCCCTAACGAACTCTACCTCTACTCATTTCGACGACCTGCAACGGTTCAAGGTTGTCCAAGTCAGTAAATATCGCGTTACGATATAACAAACTTGCCTGCAAGGGGAATCTGTTGATAGGTCTCGGAATAAAGCCGATTGAGGTTTCTCGCCCGGTCGGAAGCGAGACATCTGTGCATGAGATGCGCAGAGTCGAAAACTAACACTTCTCTAGCATAACCTCCTTCATGCTGAGGGCCTTCCGCGAGAAAGAGACCCGGACGAGGTTCTCGAGCTCATTCGTACAAGAGACAGCGCCTGCTTGCTTTGAAATCGGCAACTTTGGCTACGGCACTCGCGGCGGCGGAAGAGGAACCGATCAAGCCTTCCGAGTGTAGTTGCAGCTATCGCTGAGGGGGCACTCAGCACAGCGAGGTTTCGACCGCTTGCACAGTTCTTGACCGTGTTGCCGTAGCAACTGGTGTGCCCGAATCAGTGAGTCGCAATCTCCTGGCAGTTGTTCACAGATCGCATTCTGAACCAACCGATATGTCGCTGAATAATTTTTCTGGTCCTCGGCAGACCCCACTCGGCACAACACACGCAAGCCATTCGAGTCGAGCGCCATGACTGGATATGAACGGGTGAACAAGAGTATTTTTTCCGCACCGGGCTCGCCGATGCTGGGGAATCGCTTCAAAGCTCTTTTCGCTTGCGGGAGCGGCTTCTTGAGAGCCGACCGCAGGTCGCTGTCGAACTCTTCATATGCGATTTTCGCAATGGTGAGAAGTTTTTCCGCGCTTACGTCCGGGAGGATGCCAGCCTTGCCGATAGATGCCAAAGCCGAGTGCTGAGCATTCAGAATCTGTTCGGGGCGGGTTCCAATCGTTTGTTTTAGGATGGCGAATGCTTCGGCACGGCGATTGTCAGTCGCCAGATAAACGATGTTCTCCCAGATGATTAGCTCCAGTGGGTCATTTGAGGGCAGCGTTGCGGGAGGGCCATAGTGCTGCTGGAGTTTATCGATCAGCTTAGAAAACGTAATGGCCGGCTTACCCATCCGCCATAGTCCCCTTACAAGCTTTCAATAACCCGCTCGCGCAAAACTGAACCACACAGGAGATTGTAGCCCGGACTTCCGCCGATGACGCCGTCTTGATTTTGCCAGGTGCTCCCGCCGAGCGAGCGTGGCCCGTCAGATTGATGCTGGCCGCTCGCGTAATGCGGTTTCGTCCGAATCTGTGCTCTCTTCGGCAGCGAGGCGGCGCCCAAGAAGGATGCAGAGTATCGATGTTGGGGAGGTCTGTTTGGTGTGCGCAACAGGGCCGCACGAGACGATTCCGAACTGCACCAATCTCGCTGCAACGCGAAATGCAAGTCGGAGAAAATGCTGGAGAGCCAGAACTTGCAAAGGTGTGGCAACACACCCAAAATCCGCCGGTACTTAGTACCTTGGGGGTTCGACTCAGAGCGGCCGCTTCTGGATGTCAACCACGGAACTCAAGGGCAAGACCTGGTTTCGCATCAACCCTGTGAACTTTCGCACCCGCGAACAGCACATGCAGGAATTGTTTTCTCTGCTCGAGCAGGAGTGTCGGGAGTGGGCGCGCGAAAGCGGCACGCTCAGCCACCCAGTGACTAAAAGCAGATTGCGAAAATGCTAAGTTTCGAGTGGAGCGACGGGCGTCCCCGCCCGTCCCAGTACGCGGAATCACGGACTGGAAATCCTAGAACTTCAATTGGACGATACAGAAGCTCCTCGGGTATATAAATATTTCCGGCTCTGCACAAGAATCTGTAAAAGTACGCAATTGACGCGGGTTTCTAAAAAGAGAGATTTTCGGTGTCGGACAGTGGTCGACGGCAGATTCTGACGAAAATGGGCAGAATCTTCGGGTTTCGCTATGGAAATGACGCGCCCGGGGGGAAACCGTGGCAACTCCCAACCCGAAGGTCGACCCTTCCCGGGCGCTTGGAAACCCGCACAGAACGCGGGTTCCCACATTTCCACAGCGACGACGGCGGCTGGACTCCTATCAGGCAAGAAGTCGAACCCCGCTAAAATCGTGGGCGCCGTCAGATTCCTGCACAGAACCGGAATTCGGGACCTCCTGAGAATTGGGTTGTCGGGATGAGCGACTCACTCATTCAGATGGCGAGGTCACGTTTGTATCGACAAGGGCCGATCTTTGGCCAAGCCAGAAAACTCGCAAATGCGTTGACAACCGATATCATTGACCACATGCAGGAGCCAGGATGTTGTTTCAGCACGTTTTCATTCGGGGATTGGTTTTTGCCTAGGCGGGTTCGTCATACACGCCAATCTCGGCCACGTGGGGCATCTCTTTGCTGGGCTCCAACAGTAGTCGGACCCTCTGCGCTGAGACGCGTGGAATACGAAGAATTGTCGTCGGTGCGGGTGTTTCACCGCCTATCAGAGTGATCCATTTCACGCCGTCCCAGCGCTGAAAACGATAACTCCGGATGCGGCTTTGCGGGTAGGCATCCCATCGACCGACAGGCTCCACCAGCGAGACAACGTTGAAGCGCTCCTGCTTTCTCAGATCCAATTCCAACCAGCCAGAGGTTTCGCCTTCATCCGGGTACCAGCTCGATCTGAAGTCACCGTCGTTCGCCTCATCCGGTCCCACGGTATCCGGGTAGGAGCTAGCGCGAATGGGCTTGCCCTTCGCCAGGTTCCGTGTCGTGATTACAACGTGCTCGCTGAGTTTTGCCATGGGCCCGGGATGCTTCCACGCTTTGCCGATCTCTTCCAGTCGGCTCATAACGTTCGCAGCCAGGCGTCCTTCACGGGTTGGGGGAGCATTCAGAATCAAGTTACAGTGTCTGCAATTCAGCGGCTCAAGCCACTCGTCCACCACGGTCGTCACCGCCTTGAGATGTCCATTCGAGTCCCGCTGTTTCCAGAACCAACCGTCCGTAAGGGTCACACATGAAAGGGCCGGCACGTCGCTGTCTTCAGGGACCTTCTGTCCGGCATTCTGCTCAAACCCCTTCACATCGGAATAGTAGAGTCCGCCCGAAGGATATTGACTGGCGTTGAGATCGCAGAGCAGGCAGTTGGGCTGCAGATTCTTGATATGCTCATAGATCTCCGGGAACGGTACCTCTTCATAAGTAATACGGCTCCACGGTGCATCCCATCCATCAGTGATGAGGATGTCGACCTCTCCATAGCCGGTGAGCAGTTCCGTCAGCTGATCTCTGATGAGCTTTACCTTGGCCGGAGTGATGTTGAAATGGCGGATATCGTCGCGCAGCGACAGGATCGAATAATAGAGGCCCACCCGCAGGCCTGCCCTGCGAAATGAATTCACGTAGGCCCGCACAACGTCGGTCGAATGCGATGTCTGCCCTACGCTTGCCGCCGATGTCTTTGTCGGCCAAATGCAGAAGCCATCGTGATGCCGGGTCGTCAGGCAGCCCCAAGTCATGCCGGCCGACCGCGCCGCGGCGGCCCATTGATCCGTGTCGAGAGCGGCGGGATGAAACAGATCAGGGGGTGCCGTCGGATCACCCCATTCGCGGTCCTGAAATGTCGCCATGTTGAAGTGCACGAACATGCCGAAGCGCAAATCCACAAACCGCTGTTGCAAATCGAGGAGCTGCCGTCCGCGACGCGGAGTTACGCGATGCGCTTCGTTCCGTTCCGCCGCAGCGCTGTGATTACGGGCCAGCATCGCGGCTGTCGCAGATTGTGCAGCCAACCGGAAAAACTCTCTTCTTGTCATCATCTTTAAGATGTTAGAACGATGTTCGAACCCTGGGTGGAAAGGCCGCATAATTCCTGGGAATCCCAGGCTTTAGCTAAATAAACCAAAATTGTATTCACATCTTCACTTTCTAACACTGCCAGATGGATTCCCTTTTCGCCAGAGTCACAATCGAAGTCCAGGAGAAACTTTTGGTCTTGCGACTGCGCGCTCCACATGCGAACCCAATCAGGCTGTCTGGGGCCTCGCAAAGTGACCACTTTCTGCCACAAAATCGCCAGTCATTCGCCTTCGAACAGGATGACCGCACCGGACTGCGGGCCGGGGTCTCTGGGCACCCCGTAAGCAGTCATTGCTGTTTGCGATTGGAAAGTCATCTCAGTAACGTAGGGGGCAACGGTTGAGGTTGCTTGTGAGAACGCATGTCATAAACTACTAGCCGAACTGATTAAGGAGATGGTGGAAGCGTTTGTCGACGCCAAGATGGAGGGCGCAGAAATGTCCGTGGCGCTTTATCGCGTCGCGACCGACGTGGGTCGCCACGCGTTGATCAAACAGGTCAATCAGCAGTCGCGGAAAGCCGCTGAGGCGATGCTTGAGACAGCGCCAGTTATCAAGTCGCCATTGGCACAATGCTTTCAGCGATGGCGGGCGCGATGCGTTCCCTGTTGGAGGTTGGACCATCCCCTGCCACTGTCCGCAAAGCGCGAGAGTAACTCGTGCTTCTTTCGTCAGTGATACATGGCGGCCGCGACAGCTAAGTGCGTTTAGAGCACGGATTTGACGAATTTTGTGTTGCAGAGGCCGCAGCAGGCCTCTGCGTGGAGAGGTTATGAGGGTGAAAGCCGTTGCGCTTGCGCTTACGTTGATGACGTCTTTTGTATCGTTCGCTCGGGGCGCCGACAAGACAGTGTGGACGGTTGGCGCCTTCGACGGCTCCTCCGGCGAATTTGCCGGCGGAGAGCCTCATGGTGCCGTTCACTTTGTCGCCGGTCAGGACCAGCCGCGCACGGCCTGGTATGCTTTCGCTCCTGTTGCTTGGCCAGGCAAACCTCCAGATCCCGCGTCTGCAGCGCGCTCTATCGATTTCTCCATAGGGGGCAGGCCTGACCCAGCTTATCGCCTGAAAGTATCGTTCCTCATCGAGCGTTCCAGTGTTCCCGCTTTGCGCGTGGGAATCAACGGCCGTTTGGGCGTGTTTTATCTCCATCCGCGGCTCGACTACAACATGGGCGACATGGTGGCAGCCTTCTATCCGGCGTATGCGCATGCCGAAGTCCAAGTCGACTTTCCAGGCTCGTGGCTGAAAACCGGTACAAATAGCATTTCCGTCCAAGCCGTCCCCTCAGGCAACAAAATCGTTCCCGATGCTGGGTTCGCCTATGACGCCATCGAATTGCAGCAGGTGGATCTTGTTCCAGCAGCCATCACCGCGCATGCAGAGCCGACCATCTTCTTTCAGAAACATGGCGCATCCTTGGACGAACGAGTCGACGTCTTCGTTCGCTACAGTCAGCGTCCTCGTTCCGGGCGCGTTGAGCTTGCCGTTGCGGGCCACACTTTCAGCGCACCTCTCGGCGCCGATCAGGAGTTCGGTGAAGAACGTATCCCTTTCGAGGTTCCCGAGTTCGTCGCCGATACGCACGCCACGCTTACCGTGATTTTGAATGGCCACACGGCGCATGTGCAGGAGACCCTCCAGCCGCAAAAGAACTGGACGCTCTTTCTTGTGCCTCACGTGCATCTGGATGTGGGCTATAGCGATTACCAGGCCAAAGTCACCGCCATACAGAGCCGCATTCTCGATGAGGCCATGGATATGGCCGCGCAACACCCCGCCTTCCGCTTCAGCACGGACGGCCAGTGGAACCTCGACCAGTTTTTGCACTCACGCACGCCGGCCGAACAGGACCGTATCATCGAAGCCATCCGCCAGCAGGAAATCTACATCCCCGCGCAGTCCAGCAATCTCCTGACGGGATTTCCCTCCGCCGAAACTCTGATCCGATCCTTGTACCCCAGCGCGAACTTCAGCCGCGTTCACGGCACGCCGCTCAACTATGCCAACATCACGGACGTGCCGTCCTACTCCTGGTCCTATGCTTCGATTCTGGCTGCGGCCGGCATTCCGTACTTTGCTGCCGGCAGCAACAATGATCGTGCGCCGGTATTGTTGCAGGGACATCTCAACGAGAACACACCGTTCTGGTGGGAAGGGCCCGACGGCGGCAAGGTGCTGATGTGGTATTCGCGCCATTACATGCAGATGCAGTTCCTGTTTGGCCTGCCTCCGCTCACGCAAACCGGTGAGGAAGTGTTGCCGCTCTTCCTCGAGATGTACGAGCGCCCTACTTATCTCGCCAGCTCTGCGATCCTGTTCGGCACGCAGGTTGAAAACACCGACCTGTTTCCGCAGCAGGCTGCATTGGCGGACGAATGGAATGCGCTCTATGCCTATCCGCACATCGAATACTCCGGTTTTCATGATGCCCTTGATAACATCGCGCAACAGTTTGGTAACGCGATCCCAACGGTCCGCGGAGATGGCGGTCCCTATTGGGAAGACGGCATCGGCTCGGACGCACTCTACGCAGCCATGGAGAGGGAGAACGAGAGCCGCGCTCTCTCGGCCGAGAAGCTGGCCACACTCGCCACGCTCGTGAATCCCCGCCTCGCTGTGAATCGCGAGGAGTTGCACTCGATGTGGTCCAACATGGTGCTTTTCGACGAGCACACCTGGACCTCTTGGAACAGCGTTTCCGATCCCGACAGTGACGAAGCGATCGAGCAACTGCATGTAAAGGATTTACGAGCAACGACCGCTACCAACCAGCGCAACGACATTCTCCGCAACGGCGCGGCCTCTCTGGCCGACTCCATCGCAGCCGGCGTGGATAGCCTCATCGTCTTCAATCCCTTGAACTGGAAGCGCGATGGCGAAGTGACAATCGACCTCGATAAAGACTTGGAGATCGCCGATCGCGCTACGAAAAAACCGATTCACTATATCGTTCTCCACGAAGGCCCCAATTTTCGCCAGGTCGAGTTTCGCGCCGCGGATGTTCCGCCGGTGGGATACAAGGTCTACGAACTCCGCGCCACGCACACGGCCCCGCCGGCCTCACAAAGAACAACCTCGACGACCATCGAGAGCCGGTTCTATCGCGTCGAACTCGATCCGGCATCAGGCAGCATCCGCAGCATCTATGACAAGGAATTGAATAAAGAGCTGGTCGATACCTACAGCTCTTGGCGTTTCGGCCAATATCTCTATGTCACCGGGGGTGATGAGGAGCCGAACAGCATTCTTCAGTACCGCGCCGTTTCTCCCAAGCCTGAGCTGCATCCTCATGCGGCCAAAGACGGACGGTTGATCTCCGTGGAGCAAACGCCATGGGGCTGGCGCGCAGAGCTTTCCTCATCGGCGGAAAACACGCCGGAGATTCATACGGAAGTCCGCGTTTACAATGGCGAAAAGAAGATTGAACTGATCGAAGAGATTGACAAGAAGCCTGAACTCAGAAAAGAGGCGGTCTACTTTGCCTTTCCGTTTGCTATGACGCACGCGCAATTTCAGTATGAGATTCAGAACGGAGTCGTTGATCCGGCCAGGGACATGTATCCGGGCGCGGGGCACGAGTGGTTCTCAATTCAGCATTGGATTTCCGTCGAGCAGGATGGCGTGTCGGCGACGGTGATGCCGCTCGACGCACCACTGGCGACGTTTGGGGATATCAATCGCGGCGAATGGCCGACGGAATTCGGCCAGCGACCGGGGAACATCTTCTCCTACGTCATGAACAACTACTGGCACACCAACTATCGTGCCGCGCAAGGTGGGCACTTCCGCTTCCGCTACGTCATGACCAGCGCGACACGCACGGATGCAGCTGCGCTGAGCCGCATGGGCTGGGAAGAATCGACACCGCTGGAGCAGGACCAAATCCGCTCACAGGACAAGGCCCTCGACCTGCCTCGGCCGCTCAATGGAAATGAGGCGAGTCTTCTTACAATCGATGATCCCGATCTCCTCCTCGATACGTGGAAGCCGGCGGAAGACGGCAATGGGACTATTCTGCGATTCATCGATCTGGGCGGCGAGCCGCGTATCGTTACAATCCATGCGCCATTGCTGTCGATAAGCAAGATTGTTGCCACGGATGCAGTCGAACGCGATCAGAAGCCAATTGTGCCGGAGGATGTAAACACCTTCAAAATCGCGGTTCGGGCACACCAAATTCTCACGGTTCGCATAATTTTCCAGTCAACTTAGGTACGTTGCTGGCCAGATAGTCGGCGAAAATCAGCCTAGCAAATTGCTTTGCGGTGGTAATGCTGCGTAATTGCCGGGTTGACGATACAGCCTGAACTCATGGATGCTTGCTTAGGCTGGATGGCATGCATCTCCATCGACGCCTCTTGGCTGCGCTTGAACGCGCGCTGCCCGTTGAGCATTTCGTACAGAATGCTGCCGAAACTGAAGATGTCAGAACGCTGGTCTGCGGATTCGCCCTTTACCTGCTCCGGTGACATGTACCCCGCGGTGCCGAGAACCTGTCCGACACTGGTGTGGGCCTCGGAACTGCCGTCGACGGTCTCAGCCATTTCCCCGGGACGGCGCAGCTTGGCCAGACCGAAATCAAGGATTTTCAGTCGCCCGCTGCGGGTGATGAAGATGTTTTCGGGCTTCAGGTCGCGATGAACGATGCCCTGCTCATGCGCTGCCGCCAAGCCCTCCGCCAACTGCATGGCGAGATCAAGCCGGCATGCCGGCAGCCGTAATTCGCTGCCGCAAAGTCTCGCCCTCGAGCAATTCGGAAACGATGAAGTGAACGCCATCCACATTGCCGACATCATAAACCGAGACAATGTTGGGATGGTTCAAGGCAGCAACCGCCCGTGCCTCCTGCTCAAACCGGCGCAGCCGATCCGGATCAGTGGTGGACGATGCGGGAAGCACTTTGAGAGCGACATCGCGCAACAGACGAGTGTCCCGCGCGCTGTACACCTCGCCCATCCCGCCCGCCCCCAGAATCGTTGGGGAGTATTCGGCATACACCGATCAGGCTATCGATCAAGGTTACCGCGCTGTGCAGGAACTTCTTATCGAGCTGACGCCGAAGATCTGTCGGGATTGCCAGTAGTAACGAAGGACTGTGGCAATAGCGTACTCGATTTCGCTTTCGGAACCGTCCCAACGAACTCTAATCGGGTTTGCGGCGTTCCGCAGCCGTCAGCATTCCAGAAATTAGAACGCCATTTTCTTGAGTTCTCCGGTGACATCGGGTAGTTATTCATTTCTGCCTAGGTTTTGGCGAGCGCCCGACATGGGCTTGACGGTTGCACAAATCTTTGCACAAAAACAAGCCTACGCTGCCCAATGAAGCCAACGGTTGCCGACAGCCGCACACCTAACCGCCTGATTCTGCGTGGGCCAGCGGGTGACCTCCCGCCTGTCACGGCGCAGGCCTGCTCGACGGTGCGACTGACATTCCATCAGCCAGTTAACTTGGCAGACTCGCCCCCAAAATGGTCTTTCTTAAGATAAGTGTGCCAAAGGTGTGCTTAAATGCCACAACCCACTATTACAACATGAATTTTCACGTCAGCCGCTTTCTGCAACACCATTTTGCTGCAGGAAACAAGTGAAAGGTGCTAAACGCCGGCGATTTGTGTCAGTCGCTCCAGCGCCGTCGAGATCCGAGCTTGGCTTGCGGCGTCGGGTAGCAGATAACCGGGCAACGCATCCACAAATGAGCCAATCGCGAGCAATTTCTTGATCTCTGACGCGATGTCGGTGCGCACGTTCTGGGGCCCGGCTTTGATCTCTTCGACTAGCTCAGCACGTCCATCAACGACAGCGATCAGGTCTTCAAGATCGTGGCTCTGCAAGTAGTCGTTTTTCCCGCGACCCCCGAACGCTTCCAACTTTGTGGCGAGGAAGAAGACCCCGGTGACGACTCGAACGCGAAGCCCGGGCTCTAATTCATGAATCTGGGCGGTATCCATAGCCGGCTTGTATCATCGATTGGAAAATCCGAGAATTTTCTCGTCAATAGGCATTACATCTAGCAATAAGGCCCTAAAGAACCTAAAGCAAAGCCACGGTCGAATGACGAGTCTCCTTGAAGCCCTACCGTCGAATCACAGCGCCAAGAGTCTGACTACGGTATGATCTTTAACCAAAGTAGTTCAATCTTTCCCAAAGAAAGAGACCAAATGACTGACCTAGGTGCGGTACTAGAGCAGTTGAAGAAGGAACGTGCACAGTTGGACAGAGCAATCACAGCTCTGAGTCCGGTGGTGGGAATCAATTCAGGGAAACTATCGGGCAAGGGTAGTGGAAAGAGAAAGTTGTCCGTGGCCGCCCGTAAGAGAATCGGAGCAGCACAACGTGCACGATGGGCAAAGGTTCGGGGGAAGAAGGCGGCGTAGGACCCAGGCGCAACATGAGAAGAGGCGCGCCGTTCCAAGCGTGCCTCTTTTCTTTCGAGACATTAGAGCGGCCACAGGGCCGGAACCCGCAACCGCTAATCTTTTTCCCGTTTCCGTGTCCCGCTTCAGCCGCAAAAGTTCCGAGCGCATGTCGGCCGCATGTTGAAAGCGCAGTTCGCGGTGTGCTTGCCGCACACCATGCAATCCCTGGGACATGCGGTTCCCGCCTCCATACCTTATCCTGATGTCCGCTTCGCCGAGCATCCATCGGGACAGGCGTCGGATCGTCGCGGGGCAAGGCTTATAATGGCCCACGCAGGGTGCCCGTGAGTTTATCCCGTCGTCGCGCGCTGCTCTATCTCGCTGCCGTCTTGTTCGGCGGTGCCACTACCTTTTACAGCGTTGTCTGGATGCATTACGCACCCCAGAGTGGTGCTACCAGGATCGGCGCCGAATTCACTTATTCTTTGGCATCGCACGCTCTGCGAGTCACTCGCATTGTTCCAGGGCGAAATGCCGAGCAAGCCGGCCTGCGAGCCGGAGACGAAATCCTTGCGATCAACAACGCGAAACTCGACACGCTAACACCCTACTACGAAGCGGTGGGTCGCGGAACCCTGGGGGACACCGTCAACTTCTCGGCCCGCCGGCCCGGCATTTCGCTCCGGGTTGTGCCGGTTGTTTTGGAATCGCCGCTGCCGCTCGAAATGTACCGAAATCTGACGCCTAGCAGAATGGCTGCCATCAGACTCATGATGTCCTACCCCATCTTGTTTCTTGTGGTAGGAATGGCGGTCTTGTTCCTGAAAGTCGAGGACCGCAACGCCTGGCTGTTGGCCGTTTTCTTTGCTAGCTTTATCGCAATTCCGGACCTTCCTCCGGGTCTGTTCCCACGGGAGCTCCGCGCGTTAATGATGACCTATCACGTGGTGCTGGCCAGTCTGGCGGGCGCCGCCCTCTATGGGTTCCTGGCGGTCTTCCCCGCGGCCTCACCTCTGGACCGGCGAGCGCCCTGGCTGAAGTGGATATTCTTGGCGGGCGGCGGAATCTCGATGGCTGCGGGCCTCTCGACGATCGCTGCGGCGAACACCTATTGGACCTTCTGGCTTCCAATTGAGTATGGCGGACCCTCATGGGCGAGTCACTCGCTACACCTTCTCGGCAACGTTCTTGGGCTCGGAGCAGAGAGCCTGGCGGTGGTTTCGCTGGTCCTTAACAGCTTTCGGGCCGTCACCCCCGAGGCTCAGCGGAAGGCGCGCGTGATCGTGTGGGGTCTGGCCTGCGGCTTGCTTCCGATCATGATGCTAGGGATGGTGATCTCTGTTAACGGAGCGAGGTTTCAAGAGGCTCCGTTCTGGCCCTATGCCCTCAGCGTTCTGGCTTTGTTTCTAGTGCCTTTGTCCTTTGCGTACGCAGTGGTGAAGCACCGCGTGATGGAAATTCCGCTGCTGCTGAGACGCAGTGCGCGGTACGTTCTCGTGCAGAGGGGCTTTTTCGTTTTGATGCTCATTGTTGCGGCTTCCGCGATCGGGATCTTCACTCACGTTTTCTCGCGACTCGTCCATGCGGACACGAATACTGGGATGGCTCTGAGCGCGCTATTTGGAATTGTTATGGTCTGGACATCGGCGCCCTTGGTCAAGCGGGGAACTGTGCGGATTGACCGAGCCTTTTTCCGCAGCGCGTACGACGCGCGCGTGATCCTGCAGGGCCTGGCGGAAAAAACACGCACCGTGACGGATCGTCACGAGCTGGCGAAGTTGCTGGAGATTCAGATAGCCGGAGCGCTGCATCCGAAATCGCTTGCGTGTTACCTGGAAGCCGGAGATGGAAACCTTGTCGCGGAATGCGGACTGGTGGCGCCGGAGTTCGACACAATTTCAGCCCCACTACCTCGGCCGAAGTTCCCTTTCCGCTTTGGCGCACTCTTCGTTCCCAGAGACGTGGACACAATTCCAGCCACACTGCCGCTGCTCAGGGAAATCGCGCAGCGCGGAAAAGCGTGGGATGTCCCGCAGGCTCTCGAACCGGCCGGCGATCTGGGACCGCTTGCGCCGGAATGCCTGGTGCCGATCCTGGGCCGGGAGAACAACCTCATCGGCCTGCTCGTTCTTGGGCAGCGGCTTTCAGAGGAACCTTATTCCAGCGAGGACAAGCATTTGCTCGGTTCAGTAGCGGCCCATGTGGGCATTGCTTTGGAGAACATGCGTCTCGCGGAAAAGATGGCGGAACGAATGGAGGCAGATCGCCGCACGGCTCAGGAAATGGATATTGCCCGACAGGTACAGGCAAGGCTCTTTCCGCAAAAGCTGCCTGCGATGAAGACGCTCGAATACACGGGTGGATGCATCCAGGCTCGGAAGGTGGGTGGAGACTACTACGATTTTCTGGAGCTTCGCCCGGGCCGCCTGGCGCTGGTGCTGGCGGACGTTGCCGGCAAAGGGGTATCTGGCGCGTTGCTGATGGCTAATCTGCAAGCCAACTTGCGCAGTCAATACGCGATGGCGGTCGACGATCTGCCGCGACTGCTCGCCTCGGTCAACCGCTTGTTTTACGAGAGCACCGACGATGCCAGTTACGCCACACTATTCTTCGCAGATTACGACGACACAAGCCACAAACTCCGATATGCGAATTGTGGACATCTTCCCCCACTCTTGCTCCGCTCAGGCGGAAGCTCGACAGATCAGGTTTCGGGGACTCCGAAGATCGAGTGGCTGCGTTCCACTTGCACCGTGATGGGACTATTTGAGGCCTGGCGTTGCGAGGTTGCAGAGGTGCAGCTTACTCCATTTGATACGCTTGTACTCTACACAGATGGAATCACCGAAGCCACGAACTCAGCTGGGGAAGAGTTTGGTGAGTCCCATTTGCTGGATACCCTCAGGAGCCATTCTCACCTTCCGGTGAGATCTCTTCTCCAAACAGTTGTCGGTGTGGTCCAGCAATTCAGCGGCGAACAGCAGGATGACATCACTCTGGTGATTGCGCGTTGCCTCGGATAATTGGACTCCGCGCCGCCGCCCATGGTGGCCCGAACTATGCGGTCGGCACTGTCGCCAAAGTAGCTCCGATGCACCTCGCCACTACTCCCAGCGGCACGCGTCGCGTTCATGAGATTGGCCGTTTGGTCGGGCCTCTATGCGCTAATTCCTGGATCGTCGACCATCCGGAAGCTATCCCGTCGGGCCGTCGGTTCTTCGGATATTGGCATTGGCCCGCTGCATCAGCGCATAAGAACCAGTGAAAACCTGCCCATCTCATCATCTTGGGTCAACAACCGCGAGTGCCGGTTCTCCATACGACACCACATAGACCTGCCCGCTATTCGGGTCTACCACAAGGGCATAAGGATTCTTTCCGGCTTTGAGCGTCTTGAGAACACTGTTTCGAGCACCGTCGATTACGGTAACGTCGTCGCTATGCGTGTTGGCGATATACACCCGATTTCTTTTCGGGTCCACTGCGACCGCCTGGGGACGCACTCCCACCTTCACCGTCGCGATCACTGCGCGTCTTGTGCCGTCAATCACAGTTACCGTGTCATCCCCGTGGTTCGCGACGTATGCCGTGTTGGTCACAGGATTGATGGCAACCGCACAAGGGATCGTACCCGTCGGAACCGTCGTAACAAGGCCAGAAACCTCATCCATTATGAGCAGCTCCGAGCTTCCGGATCGCGTCACGTAAAGTGTGCCGGTCGCCTCATTCAATGCTATACCCCAGACATGTAGGCCCACTGGAACCTTGCCGACAACGGAAGGCATCCTTTGCAGCACAATCAGATTCGTGTCCTCGTAACCTAGCAGGTATACCTTGTCCAACCGTGAATCCACAGCGATTGCATCCGCGGAGCCAGCCTTCACGGTGGTTGTAGCATTTGTGGCGCCATCGATCACCGTGATTAGGTTGCTGAATGTATTCGATACATAGATCCTGTTTGTAGCCGGATTGACCGCTACAACATAAGGGCGTGGTCCTACACTCAGGGTCGCAATCACCGAATCGATCTTCCCATCAATGACACTTACTGAACCACCTTCGGAATTGGCAACATAAATTCTGTCCGTTGCCGTATTCACGGCGATTGCGATCGGCTCCGCCCCCACGCGTACGCTCGACAGGGATTTTGTATGGGGATCAAAGACCGACACAGCGCTGCGGCTTCTTTCGACGGCATAGACTCTTCCTGTTTCCGGGTTCAGGGCAACAGCCCTGCTGCTGATCAGCGCGGTCGAAGGCTCTTTTGTCTGCGCATGCACCAGGACCGTGAGACGGACGCAAGCGAAAAGCGCTAAAACTACACCCATGGATCCTCCAAGCGCGCGTCTCGGGCATCGCGAGCACCATCGAAAAAACAGAGAGGCACGGAAGCAGTTTCGGTTTGTCCTATCCACGGCGCGTGGGAACCTCCAGAAGCACTATACGACGATCCTTTGTCTAGCTACCTCTGGCGATGGCATTATTTGTCGCGAAGAAAATGGAAACGCGAAGCAGACGAATCTCTGGGAGCACCGCTTGAGAAGTGTGCACGCATTTTCTATCCTTGTTGCGTCGCCGGAGAGGAGTATGATGCCCATTGTCATGCTGCAAAAGTCCTCCTGGTGGATCGATTTGAGGTCACGACACCATCCCAGTTCTTGAGCCGCCAATCACTAGTTCGTTCTCTTCTCGCTCTTCTCTTCGGTGCGGTGTCCGTTCTCTCGCCTGCTGTGACTGTCGCACAACCGGCTTGCTTCCGCGTCCTGGCGTTCTATACCGCAAAGGGCGAACCGGACCATATCGCATTCGCGGAGCAGGCCCTGCCCTTCTTCGCCGAACTCGCCAGGAGAAACAATTTTTACTTCGAATCGACAACCCGATGGGAAGCCTTGAACGCCGAAAAGTTAAAGGGTTTCCAGCTGGTTCTGTGGCTCAACGATTTTCCGACAAAGGCAGAACAGCGCGCGGCGTTCCGGGACTTCATGACACACGGCGGCGCCTGGCTTGGCTTTCATGTGTCTGCTTACAATGATGAGAGTACGCGCTGGCCCTGGTTCGTTGATTTTATCGGTGGCGGCATCTTCTACGGCAACAATTGGCCTCCACTTCCCGCGGAGCTCATCGTAGACGCCCGCTCCCACCCGGTTACACATCACCTACCCGACACATTTATGTCGCCGGCAAATGAGTGGTACATCTGGAAGCCCAGCCCTCGCCTCAATAAGCACGTAAAAGTGCTGCTCACGCTCGATCCAAAGAACTATCCCATAGGACTCAAAGACACCATCATCGGTGGGGACGTTCCAGTAGTGTGGACGAATACGCGCTACCGGATGATCTACATGAACATGGGCCACGGCGACAAAATCTTCGCTAGCAGCGAGCAGAATAAACTATTCGAAAACGCAATTCTCTGGCTCGGAACTCGCAAGTAGCGGGTCGCGTGCCGTTGCTTCGATCGAGCGGCACATGGGGCGGCGAAGTGATTTGTGCTCGTGAGTTGCCATTGTTGTCCCGAGGGCCCGTTGTGGGAAGTGAATCCCAGTCATGTCCTCGAACCTCGTTTCCGGATCGTTTCCGAGTCGCCCACCAACCGGGAGTTGATCGGTCCGGTCACTGCACTATCACTCAGAATCGATGCCGCTCGATGCGACCAAATCTGCCAGTTGGGAACCGTTGCACCATCTGTCCAATCCTGGTTTTTGATCCGTTCTTCAATCCGTTCGGTCGCTTTTTTAACTTCACGCCCGCCTTGAAGCCGCCGGTCGAGGATAATGGACGTATGTTGCCGGCGGGTGTGTGTGGTTTTATTGGAGGCAAAACCCCGATCTGTCTATCGGAGTGGAGATTGACCGGGTTGGAGGCTATAAAATACGATGCGCGGACTGAGGATCTGTTTATATGAACAGGCGTGATGCGCTACGGCTGCTGGCGACGGGCGCGGCGCTCCAACTGGCGCCAGGTAATCTGTTGGCAGCGCTTCGTGAAGCGCGGGCGCTGCTCGGAACGCAGACCACGGTGCACACGTTGGATTTACACCAACACGCAACCGTAACGGCAATTGCAGAGCTCATCATTCCCCGGACCGACACACCGGGCGCTACCGACGTTCGCGTAACCGAGTTCATCGATCTGATTGTGACTGAGTGGTACGACGTGGAGGAGCGGACTCATTTTTTGAATGGGCTGGCGGATGTGGACGTCCGGACGCAGGCATTGTTTGGAAGGAACTTTGTCGATTCCTCGCCCGGTCAGCAGACACAGATTCTGACAGTTCTGGGACAGCAAATGGCCGAGGAGGCCAATGCACTTCAGGATCACGCCCGCCAATACCAGGATTCACCGCCGGAGCCAAACAAGAACTTCTACTACATGGTGCGAGGTCTGACGCTGAGGGGTTACTACACATCCGAAGCCGGGGCCACGCGGGAACTGGATTTTCAAATTGTTCCTGGTCGCTTCAACGGTTGCGTTGACGTCCGGGCCAGCAGGGAGGACCGGGAAAACTAGTGAGGGATGAAAAGACCTACGACGCGATTGTGATCGGCTCCGGGATGACGGGCGGGTGGGCCGCAAAAGAATTAACCGAGAATGGGCTAAAAACGCTCGTGCTCGAGGCTGGGCGTTCGATTGTTCCCGAGGAAGACTATGTCGAACATGTTCCGCCGTGGGAGGTTAAATTTCGGGGAATGCGGGATCGCCATCGGCAACTGGAGGATCAGCCGATTCAGAGCACCTGCTACGCCTGCGATGAGTGGTCGGCAAAGTTCTTTGTAAGCGACAAAGAGCATCCCTACACGACCGAGCCGGGTAAGCCGTTCCGGTGGATAAGGGGCCGACAGGTGGGTGGGCGCTCCATAATGTGGGGCCGACAGGTTTACCGATGGAGCGACCTGGATTTTGAGGCCAATCTTCGCCAGGGAATCGCGATCGATTGGCCTATCCGTTACGCAGATATCGCGCCGTGGTACGACTACGTGGAAGATTTCATCGGAATCAGCGGAGAGGCTCTGGGACTTTCGCAATTGCCCGACAGTAAATTCCTGCCGCCAATGCAGCTTAACTGCGCAGAGATGGCAGTCCGGGATGCGATTGCGAGACATTTCGGCGGAGAGCGGGTCCTGACAATAGGGCGTGTGGCCATTCTCACCAAGGATCATCGCGAACGGGCGGCTTGCCACTACTGCGGTCCGTGTGAAAGAGGATGCATCACGCGATCGTACTTCAGCAGCCTGAACGCCACCTTGCCCGCGGCGGAAAAGACGGGACGCATGACGCTGCGCCCGCACAGCGTTGTGCACAGCGTCAGCTTTGACCGGCGCACGCGAAGAGCGACCGGCGTAAGAGTGATCGACGCGAAGACACGCGCGATTTCGGAATTTCATGGCAAGCTGATTTTCCTGTGCGCTTCAGCGCTGGAATCGGTGCGCATCCTATTCAATTCGGCTACGTCGGAGTTTTCAAATGGGTTGGCGAACTCGAGCGGAGAACTTGGTCACAACCTGATGGATCATGTGAAGGGCGGCGGCGCGGGTGCGTTTATTCCCGGTGGTCAAGACCAGGTTGTCTTCGGAAGACGGCCCAACGGGATCTACATTCCGCGATTTCGAAACGTGAAGACAAAGCAGGTCGAGTTCTTGCGAGGATATGGTTTCCAGGGCGGAGGAGATCGTGAAGGATGGGAGCGAGGAATTGCGCAAACCGGATTTGGACCAGAGTTCAAGAAGTCTCTGAGCCGGCCCGGGCCGTGGCGGTTCACCTTTAACGGGTACGGTGAGTGTTTGCCCAACCACGACAACTATGCCGAGCTCGACAAAGAGAAGGCGGACGCATGGGGAATTCCAGTGCTGAAGATCCACTGCGCCTTTGGCGAGAACGAGTACGCGATCCGGAAGGATATGTCGATTGCAGCGGCAGAGATGCTTGCCGCGGCGGGAGCACGCGATATCGAGCCCTTCACGGACGACGATCCACCGGGTTTTTCGATTCATGAGATGGGAACAGCCCGGATGGGCCGGGACCCAAAGACTTCGGTCCTCAATTCTTACAATCAGGCGCATGACGTTAAGAACCTGTTCATCACCGATGGAGGAGCCATGGTTTCGTCGTCATGCGTGAATCCATCACTCACGTATATGGCACTGACGGCGCGAGCGTGTGATTATGCTGTGCAGCAGATGAAGAGGGGAGATCTCTGACGCGATGATTAACAGCCGGCGGCAATTTCTAAAGGGACTCGCCGCGTTGGCGCCGATGATTGCACGCGCAGGAAAAGCGCCCCGGTTGCTGCTGGCATTCTCGACCCTGGCCTGTCCCCGGTGGGACTGGAAAAAGATACTGGACTTTGCCGGGCAACATGGCTTCGCGGCCATCGAACTGCGCGGTCTTGAAGGCAACCTGGATTTGCCGTCACATCCGATCTTCGCTGCGGCACACATCGAACAGACCAAGCGAGAGATACGCGCCAGCAAGCTGCGGATTGCGTGCGTAAGCAGTTCGGCCGTTTTGCACGTCGCCGATTCGGAGAAGCGCGCAAAGGAACTGGGCGACGCGCGGCGGTTCATTGATCTGGCGGCAACCCTCGGAGCACCGTACGTGCGTGTTTTTGGCGGCAAAGTGGAGTCCGACAAGAGCCAAATGCCGAGCGAAGAGATAAAGGCTCGCGTGGCCGCGGGCTTGCGCGAACTCGGAAAATACGCAGGTCCGCGCCACGTGACCGTGCTGATTGAATCCCACGACCATTTCACAGCTTCCTCGACTCTGAAGGACGCATTGCGCGGAGCTGATTCCGAACACGTCGGACTTCTCTGGGACGCTCACCACACCTTCGCGACCTCGAACGAAGAGCCGGAATTTACGGTGGGGCAATTGGGACCCTGGATCCGCCATACCCACCTGAAAGACTCGATCGGAAGTGGCGAAGATCGCAAGTATGTGCTGACTGGGCGAGGGAACGTGCCCATCCAGCGCCAAATCAAGTCGCTCCGATCAATTGGATACAAAGGGTTCTACTGTTTCGAGTGGGAAAAGCTCTGGCATCCTGATTTGGAGGACCCGGAGATCGCCATCGCGGATTTTGCGCGCGTGGTCGGCCAATGCTTAGGAAGTGCGCGAGAGTGTGACTCTTAGTTAGTATCTCCAGAATTCGATATCCTGCGGCACACGGATGGGGTCCAGTAAAGGCAGGCGAATCAGAAATATTTGACAGAGTTCGGCCCGGCCTTACGCCAATCCGCCGCCATCCACCAGCAGGTGCGCGCCCGTGATCCAGTTGGCCATGTTGCTGGCGAGGAAGAGCACGGCGTTGGCAACATCACTCGGCGTGCCCACACGATGAATGGGGCGATTGGCAGCATCTTCCGTGAACCTGCTCGGGTCATCACCCAGTTGAACGCACTCGTTCTTGAGCATAGGAGTGTCCACGTCACCGGGGCAGACGCAGTTCACCCGGATGTTATCTTTCCCGTGGTCAATCGCCATCGCTCTTGTCAGGTTAAGCACGCCGGCTTTGGCTGTGCAATAGGCGGCAGCCCGCGACCCGCCCTTCAAGGACCATCCCGAGCCGGTGTTAATGATGCTGCCTCCACCGCTGCGGATCATGTGAGGAATCACTTCCCGCGAGAGCAGATAGACGCTTTTGAGAGTTACATCTAGGACCAAGTCCCATTCGTCTTCCTGCAATTCGAGGACGGTCTTCCGAATGACAATTCCCGCGTTGTTGCACAGGACATTTATTTTACCGAAGCGCTCGATGGTCTTGGTCGCGGCTTCGGCGCAATCGTGGCGGGATCGAACATCGCAACGGATGAATACCGCTCTGTCTCCCTGATCGGAAATTTTCGAAACTGTCTCAATTCCACCTTGCTCGTCGATATCGAGGACTGCGACCGCTGAACCCATGCCCGCGAGCACGAGTGCGATGCCACGGCCGATGCCGGAAGCAGCGCCCGTCACCATCGCGACCTTGCCTTCCAGCGACAGGAGTTGAGCGGCTCTTTCAGGAATGTTCATGCAGGAATGTTACGCGACGGCAAGTGCATCGAGCGCTTTCTCTGCCGCAGCCAAAGTCAAATCCACATCTTCGTCGGTATGGGCCAGGGTCACAATTGAATGTAAGGTCGCGGCTGGTGTGGTGTAGACGCCATATTCGAATAGCTTCAGAACAAATCGCTGGTAAGCTTTGCGATCTACGTACTGGCAGAATTCGCGATAGTCGTGGATTGAGCTCTTCTCGGTAAACATGAGCTGAAACATCGGCCCAACCCGCTGCACGATGGTGGAAAGCTGCTTCTTCTTAAAGATCCCAACTAGGCCATCGCAGAGCTTGTCAGCAATTTTCCAGGTATGCCGGAATGCGGCAGAGTCATTTTCAGTGAGCTTCTGAAGGCTGGCGCGTGCGGCGTGCAGCCCGATGCGCGAACCATTGTGTGTTCCGTAGTGCAGAACGCCACCCCAGGCCAATGCGTCCATAATTTCAGCTCGGCCCGCGAACGCGGCCACTGGAAGACCGCAGCCTAACGCTTTGCCTAAGGTCAGGAGATCGGGCATCAACCGATAATATTCTGCGCAGCCGCCGGGAGCGATGCGGAATCCAGTCACCGTCTCGTCCAAGATGAAGAGAATGCCATTCTGCCTGGCGAGTTTTTGCAAACCCTGCAGGTATCCGTCGGCAGGAGGAATCACACCCATATTGGCCATGATTCCTTCGGTGATAATCGCGGCCACCTGTCCCGGGTGATTTTCGATGGCGCGTTCCAGCGCTGGCAGATCGTTCCACGGAACAACGATCGTATCGTCCAATGCGTGCTGATTTAATCCGGAACTGTCCGGAATCTTAATCGGATCGCGCGGATGACCCATTGCCGTGACCGGCAATGGGTTGGAACTAATGAGCAGATCGTCATACCAGCCGTGATAGTGGCCTTCGAACTTGATGATCTTCGGCCTGCCCGTGTATCCGCGAGCCAGCCGTAGAGCAGCCATGACCGCTTCCGTACCGGTGTTGGCGAAACGGACGCGTTCGGCACAGGGAGCTAACTTGCGCAGCAATTCAGCGACTTCTATCTCGATCTCGGTTGCGGTTGCGAAGTGAGCGCCGGTCGAAGCGGCAACGGAAATGGCGGTGGCTACGGCGGGATGCGCATGGCCAAGTGGCAACGCGCCAAACGCCATCATCCAATCGATGTACTCGTTGCCGTCGACGTCGTAAATTCGGGAGCCGTTGCCCCGCTGCATGAACAGCGGGTATTCACCATAGTTAGCGGGGCCGCGAGACGATGAACTACTGCCCTCGATAAGGAGATCGAGAGTCCGCCGGTACAACTGCTTTGATTTCTCGGTGCGAAGGGCCACCCTTCATCTCCTGGGTATGGTTACGAAAACGAAGCAGTCAGTCCCTTTCGCGCATCTCGCCATCAATTGCGCGAGCCTGCGCAGCGCTCGAGCCGCCTTTGCCGCCCTCGTGCGCCTTCTGCCAGTCGGCCTCACTTAGCACGGAGATCGCCTCCAGCTTTTTCTTTCTTAGGCCAGAGTTGATTGCCGATAGTTCTCTCTGCGTGAGTTTCTGGAAGTCCGTGATCACGTCTTCTAGCTCATGCGCCAGAGCACCGGTGCGGGCCTCCTGATAATCGGTGGGCCGTCCCTCGTAACCAACTACGCTGCCATAGACTTGACCGATGTGTTCGCGGATGCGTTCTTCCCCAGTGATCATGCCGCCTTCCTTGGTGGCCACGATCTTGGAGCGAAATTCGTCACATTTACCAGCCAGTTGCTGCAGTTGCAGCCGCAGGGAATCTTTTTGCGGCAGTTTGGCAATGCGCGCATTGGCGGCATCGCGCACCCCTTCAATTGCGTCCACGGCATAGGTCATGTGACCGAAAAGGTTGTAGAGCTTCATGGACAAATCGAATTGCACCTTACGATCTTGCAGAGAAAATTTCGCGCGCGGATCGAGCACAACATTCAGCTGTTCGGTGTAAACCTGATCTCCCTTTGTCAACTTCACCGTGTAAGTTCCGGGCAACACGCGCGGACCTTCAGCAGCTTCAAACAACGCGGTCGCAGCTGGCGGAACGGCGGGAGGCTTCAGATGCATCGACCACCTCGCCCGGTTCAGCCCTCGATGCTTGCTCCCGGCAACCGCGTCGACAAGCTTTCCGCTCGCATCGAAGATCTCAACCGTAAGATCGCCAAAGATATGACGGCCCTTCTGATAATAGGTGATGAGCGCTTCCGTGGGCCGGTTCGGTCCACGGAAGGTCTCATTACCTTCGGGCCAGCCACCCTCAACTTCGAAGTACTGAATCGCAGGCCGCCCCGAAATTAGACCCGCGTTCTTGGCCATAAGTTCGGGCGTGAGAGCGCGCAGCGGAGAAATGTCGTCAATGATCCAAATACCACGTCCATGCGTAGCCAGCACTAAGTCAGACTCTCGCGTTTGCACTGCGATGTCTCGCACGGCAGCAGCAGGGAAGTCGGACCCCTTGTATTGCGCCCAGTGCTGACCACCGTCCACAGAAATCCAGAGTCCGAATTCAGTGCCCAAGAAAAGAAGATCGGGATTGACGGTATCTTCCTTGACCACATGGGCGTACCCTTGCACGCCGCCGTCCTGCACCGGGAGGGCAGCCCAAGTCTTGCCGTAGTCGGTGGTTTTGTAGACATATGGCTTGATGTCGCCGAAGGTGTGGCGATCAAAGGTTGCGTAAGCGGTTGCTTCATCGAAGCGGCTCGACTCGATGGTCGAAACCCATGAGTTTTTGGCTAGTCCCGGCACATTGGCCACAACGTTAGTCCACGTCTTGGCGCCATCGCGCGTGATCTGCACGTTGCCATCGTCTGTGCCGACCCAGATGATCTGGCCATTTTTCGGTGATTCTGAAATGGAATAAATGCTGGTATGCATTTCAGCCGACGAATTGTCGACCGTGACGCCTCCGGACTCCTCCTGTTTCTGCTTTTCAGGATCATTGGTCGTGAGGTCCGGAGAGATCCGATCCCAGGATTGGCCGTGGTTGCGCGAACGGAACAGAAACTGCGCGCCAATATAAATAGTCCCCTTTTCATTGGGGCTCATGTGAATTGGAGTGTTCCAGTTAAAGCGCAGCTTCTTCTCACCGTATTCGGGAAGCGGCTTGATGGATCGTGACTCGTGCGTGTAGCGATTGATGCGCCCAATCTCGCCGCCCTGGGCTTCCGCGTAGATATAGGCTGGATCGGAAGGGTCTTCGAACATCCAAAAACCATCGCCATCGTACATATTTTCCCAGCGCGAATTGCTGACGCCACCGGGGTATGAAGAATCTCCCACCCACGAGCTGTTGTCTTGCAAACCGCCGTAAACGCGATACGGATCGGCGTCATCTGTGCTCACGTGATAGAACTGCGAAACCGGCAGGTTCATTTGATGTTTCCAGCGGTTGCCGCCATCTTCGCTACGCCACAAGCCACCGTCGTCACCGGCGATGACCACATTGGGGTTGGTCGGATTTATCCAGACGTCGTGAAAATCGCCATGCCCGCCAGCGGAAACCATGCTGAAGCTTTTCCCGCCGTTGACCGACAGCAGCAAGATAAGGTCGGGCTTGAAAGCTTTGTTCTCGTCTTTGGGATCGACGATGAGATTTCCGAAGTAAAACGGGCGCCAGATCACGTAGTTGCTGGCGTCAAGGCGAGTCCAGGTAGCACCGCTATCGTCAGAGCGATACAGCGCGCTCTTCTTTGATTCGATGTTGGCATAGACGACCTGCGGCTTCGAAGGCGCGACCGCCATCGCTACGCGGCCCCAAGGTTTTTCCGGGAGACCTTTGGCCCTGCTGTCATTCAGTTCCGTCCAATGCTCGCCTCCGTCGGTGGACTTATACATTCCACTACCTGGACCGCCGGATCGGAACGTCCAGCCTTGTCGACGGAAGTCCCACAAAGACGCATAAATGGTCTTTGGCTCCTGCCGGCTCATCGCCATCATTCCGCAACCGGTAGATCCGTTGGCTCCAGCGAGAACTTTTTTCCAGATCTTGCCGCCGTCAGCCGTCTTGTAGACGCCGCGCTCGTCGTTGTCGTCCCACAGGTGACCTGTGGCACAAACCAGCACGCTGTTACCATCCTTGGGGTCAATCAGAATCTTTGCGATGTGCTCGCTGTCTTTCAACCCCACATTGGTCCAGTTTTCGCCTCCATCGGTTGACTTGTAAACGCCGTCGCCGACAGAGACGCTGTTACGCATCCAGGATTCGCCGGTGCCGACCCAAATTGTTTTCGGGTTCGAAGGATCAATGATTACTGCCCCGATTGACTGCACCGGCTGGCGATCGAACACAGGCTTATAAGTCGTGCCACCGTTTACCGACTTCCAGACTCCGCCGCTGGCGGCGCCCACGAAAACGCTGATTCGGCCATCCTGCTCAACCGCGTCCAGCGCCGCAATGCGTCCGCTCATGGTGGCCGAGCCGATGTTTCGCGCTGGCAGTCCCGAGACCGTGGCGGCGTCAAACTTGAAGGGAGCTTGGGCAAAGGCTGACAGACCAGACCATAGTGACAGCAAGCAGAGAAGCGGCAAGCAAGACTTGAGGAAGTACCCTGAATCACCAGCGCGCGCAGTCATCTTTGGTTGTCCCCTTCTGTAAATAATCTTAATTACTTGGTTTTGACACGAGCAGACCGGCTTAGTGCTTTTCGGCGTCAGGTTTTGGAGATGGCCCCTGCTTCAGAGACGCTGGAAGCTCAAATTCGGACTTTGCCAAAGGCACATTCACATCGATTTTCTCGATGGTAGTCGTCTGCGCAGCATTGGGTCGGTTCTTCGGTCCGGAGGCAATAGAAAAGGGATACATCACTCCCGCGACGGGTTTATAAGAACCGAGATCGACTACATTCTCCTTGATTGAGCCACGAATAAATTCCTGGATCTCTTTGCGGATCTCAAGGTATGTGTCTGGGTCCAGATAGTAGTAGAGGATGTCCCCATTTTTCAGCGTGACCTTGAGTCGCAGCGCGTCATCGCCATCCACCACATCGTGACCCAGATACTCCACTGTGTTTCCCTTTTCTCTGTAGTCCACCAGCGGCCCATCAAAGTCTGCATCACGAAGCAGACTCCGGACATCATCTTCGCCCATCAATTCTGGATCTTTGTGGCCGCCGAAAGGTTGAATCTGCCAGCCCACAGCGCCATCGTAGGCTTGCACGCCCGTCATTCCCTGCAGCGAAAAAGTCTCTCGAACCAGGTTGGGCCTCATGCTATCTTGCGTCACCGTTGCCGTGAAGCCGCCGCCTCCGGTCAATTTGCCCGTCATGTGCAGACTGTGGATGGCCTTGATCTTCTCCATGCCGCCTTTGGCTTGAATGTTTTTGTCGACCAATTCCTCGACAGTTTGGCACTGAGTGAAAACGCTTAAGCAGCAGACTGCGACCAGCACAATCATTCGGTGACGCATGCATCGAACTCCTGATTTGAGGGACTTGAGAACCTGGAAATGGGCAAACAGTACTCTACGTCTTGGTGGACGTGTTTGCCAAGCGTCCGTGAGCGGAGGCGCATGAATTTTTGCGATCCGAACCCTGACCGCTAGCAATCTTTTAAGTGCGCCTCAAGATAGCGGGCTACTTCCGCTCAGACTCCGCCGCGATCTTCTCAATCACAATCGCACTGGAACCGCCGCGCTCGTATGTCTTCCCGCTCGCGGTCACTCTCTGCCCCGCGAAGGGCAGCAGACGCTCGTTTTGCCCGGACGACGGTGTGGTATCGGCGATCGGCCAATAAATAGTTCCGTTGTCCGACAGGATTACCAGCGGTGACCCAGCCCTCGCACAAGCCTGCGCACACTGAGCGCTGATCGGCTTTTTCAGGCCTTTGGTAAAGGCACAAGCTGAGTCCAGAGCGTAGCCGTTTACAGTGACGGGTTTACCGCCGTCGCTCGCCACGGAGAGCACAACCCCAAAAACCATGGATGCAAATGCAAAAACCGCTAGTTTTCTAGTCATCTCTATTCTCCTCAAACCGTTCAAGCGGACGTGGCCGCCCATGCATTCCCTGACCAGCTAGACAGGGTAGTCAAATGCTAACGGGAAGGGGGAGCCGAGGGCAACAAACATAGTCAAGTCGGTGAGATGTTGATTCTTCGTCTGGCATGCGAATTCGTAGGAGCGCAACTATGAGGCATGGCTAGGACGCCCGTACCCTCATATGGTGCGAACCTACTTCGAGGGTGTAAATGCAATATTCAGCCCCGTAGTAAATACAACGTCATTCTGCTTCTTGCCGGCGGGAGGATTAGTCACATAGATGTCGCCAAACTGATTCTGCCAACCCAACCACTTGCTGATTTTTGTCACGGTGCCCAAGTCAAATGTTCCGCGATACTGCCCGGTGTTGCTCAGGTCCGGGTAGAAGTACAGTTTCTGCACCACAACAGTGCTGGCGCCAACCTTGTGCGAGAAGTCTTCCCCCAGAGTAAGGGCGGCGAATTTGCGGGTGAATGCAGGAGTGATCACTGTGCCGCTAATCGTAGTGGCATAGCTCTCCCGGGTATAGTTGATGCCGCCGAGCAGATCGAGCGTGGTTTTATCGCTCTTGATGGCGTGAAAACCCAGGCCCACAGTCACGACCGAGCGTAGATTCAGAGCCTGCAACGCGTCGCTCATGAAATCACCGCCCACAAATGCGAAAAGCCGTGGAATGAGATCGCGATCGTAGCGGATTCCTCCCTGCACCAAGTCAGCGACAGTGCTTGGGCTTGCTCCCGGCGCATTGTTCTTCGCGTATACAGTGCTCGCGTACATGGTGATCTTGTCGTTCAGTGTGGGATGCACGGCGTTGAAAGCTAGTGCCAGGTTCTCGGTCTGGTTGTTGCCCCGAGCCAGCGCAAAGCCGACGTTAGCCCCGCCATTCCAGCCATGCAGCAGTCCCGGATGCAAAGATTTGTCGTATGCCGTCTGCTCCGCGTCGTTGCGGATTATCGCCACGTCTTCCTTCGGAGCCTCGACCGTGGCGCCAGACTTGATGGCCACCTTGATCTTGCCATCGCTGGTGGTCATGGGCCCAACGACGGTCTGGCCATTCTTCAAACCAACATGCAGTTGCTCGTCGGTAGTGATCTGCGTGATCGCTTCATACTTAAGCGTGACATCGCCGGCGAATTCGGTGTGCAGCACGAGTATCTTGCCGTCCGATTTCACGACGGTGCCGGTCAGGCGGTCGCCGTTTTTCAGTACGATCTGATCAGCGAACATTAGTGACGAAGAGAGCGAGATGAAGAAGATCAAGCATTCGATCTGGCGCGGCACAGTGATTCCTCCCGAGTTAAGAGCTGAGCGTCTTGGACAGAAGATAAGTTTCTATCCAGCGAAAATGGTTGCTTTAGATCGAGGCTGGCAGGGAACGAACCAAGGGAAAAGTGGCAAGACCATAGGGGCGGATATAACGACAGCCTTGGGAAACACCCGGCCGCGGAATCGATCAGCTCTTGGTTTCGGTGTTCTTGCTCTGATCAGTCGAGGCCTGCGTCGAGGAATTATCTTTCATACCTTCTTTAAGGGCACGAATCCCCTCGCCTAGACCTTTACCGAGTTCAGGCAATTTCTTAGGACCGAACACCAATAGGGCGATAAAGAAGATCACCAGCAGGTGCATCGGCTGAAAAAGACCTTCCAACATTACAACCTCCGGGAAGCTTCTGCGCTGCTTAATACGTTACCGGAGTCCGGAGAGCGAGTCAAACGACGACCCAGCCTCTAGTTGCCCCGGATTTCCTCACCCCTGCACATACCCAGCGACCGACGGGGAAGGTGATCAGAAACAGTGATCCCTCGGTGCCCGAGCCTATTGGTTACCTCCGTGACCTTACCGTGGAACCTCACTCCGGTCTATGTTCTGCAAGACGGTTTCAGCGCGCCCTCCGGGAGCCAAGCCTAGAAACCGAAAAACGTTCGGGGAGTTCGGTGAGACACAAGGGCCTATCCTTATTCTTATTCTTCTGCCTGTCGCTGGTCGCCGCAGCAGATTCCTCCAACATTCAGCCCGTGGATACAACTCAACTCACGGCTTGGCTGACCGGCGGAATATCCAGCAGTCGGCTCGTGCAGTTAATTCACGAGCGCGGCCTTGCCGTTGTCCCCACAGAAAACGAGATCCATCAGCTTCAGGCCTTCGGCGCCGACGAAAAGCTTGTCCGCACTCTTGCCGGAGTAAAACCGGCGGATAGCCGCAACCAGCGAACTTCCATTCCCGCAGCGCTGCTACAGGCTGCCGCAGGCGCTCATGCACGGCGCTATCACGAAGCCGAACTGCAGTTGCGCGCAGCTCTGCGAATCGACCCTCAGAATCCGGCCATACATTTCGCACTGGCCGCGATGTTTCGTCAGCAGGAGCAATGGGACGACGCTTACGACGAGCTCACGATAGCGGCGCGGCTCATGCCGGATTTTCCCGAAAACCACAGCAGCCTCGCCTACGTCTTCTACCGGTTGGACGACGGCCCGAATGCGATCGCTGAGGCGCGAACCGCGCTGAGCATGGATCCGCAAAATGCTGAGGCTTACCAATACCTCGGTCTCGGTCTTTATTCAAACGGCCAATATGCTGCAGCCGTTCATGCCTTTGCCGAGTCTCTGGCTCGCGACCCGGACAATCCCGACACTTACTACGACATGGGCGTCGCCCTAAAGGCCGATGGAAGGCTGGCTGCCGCGGCGGCCGCCTATCGTTACGCCATTCACCTTCGGCCTGCCTTCTGGGAAGCTCACAACAATCTTGGCCTGGTCCTGCACCAGGACGGCAAACTCGATGAGGCCATCGCGCAGTATCGCGAAGCCAAAAACATCGCCCCAGACGAAGCTTCCGTCCGCAATAACCTCGGAAATACGTACTGCGACCACAGCGATTTCGACGCGGCCATCGCCGAATTGAGCGAACTTTACCGCCAGCACCCTGACTGGGAACAGGGCCATAGCTGCCTGGCTAGCGCCTACATGTCGAAGAAAAACTACCGCAGTGCTGTCCGCGAGCTGCAACTGGCTATCCACCAAAAGCCAACCGATGCCGCGCAGCATCGGCTCTTGGGCCAGGCGCTCCTGCTTGATGGAAAGGCTGAAGAAGCCCTCCGGGAGTTTCGCCTCGCCGTTACCCTGGATCCCGATTCCGACGTCGCCCATCATTATCTCGGCACGGCTCTATTCCAGGACCAGAAACTTCAAGCGGCGGAAAAAGAATTTCGTGAAGCACTTCGTCTGAAGGCATCCGCTGACAACCATTATTCTCTAGCGGCTTGCCTCATGAGCATGGATCGTTATCAGGAAGCGCTGACGGAGCTCGAAGTTGCCACCCGGCTCGATCCCGAGCGCCCGTTATATCGTGCGCGCAGGGAAGAGCTTATGAAACTCATGAAAGACTCGAACTCGCGATAGAAACAGAACTAGTTGCACTTTTGGGCACTGTCGGGTGCTGTACCAGTGGTGTTTCGAGGATTCCGCGGCGGCTCCTTACACTAAGGCAAGGCGCGAGGAAACGCGAAATCGGTAACGGCTGAATTGCAACGGTCGAGACCGGCACGAATAGGTTCAGGGCATCAAGTTTGGGGAGACCGATCATGGATCCAACACGTTCCGTAGCATCAGGAGCAGGGGCTGGGGCGAAGACCGGGCAGGCGGTGACGCCAACAGAAGGCGATGTCCGCCACGGGGAGCGCAGCGTACCTCCTGATTCGGTGATATCCGTCCGAAAGTCCGTTGGTTACGGGCTCCCCTGCGCGAAATGCCATTTGTACTACTCAGCAGATCTCGATACCTGTCCCAGTTGCAATGCTCGCGAAAGAGTGCTGCCGGTTTTGCCCAAAACGCCCAAGATGCAGGCCAGCGCTGAACCGGAGATCGATGCCGCTGCCCTTGAGCAAGAACGTGAAGAATTCCTTCGACAGTTCAAGTCTCAGCTTTTGGCCGCCCATGTCGAGGCCACGACCGCTGCCGCCCCGACCTGCAACTTCGCCGACAACCATCCGGGAGAACCCGAGGTCGCCGAAGTCTGCAAACCTTGTTATGAGAAGCTGCAGGAGCGTCTTGATGTCTGCGAAGCGGCCCTGCACATGGATATGAAAGAAGCCGCGCAGATCATCTACGACGCGGTGTGGGCCGATCCCTCCGACCCCAGCAAAACCTATCGCAACGCCGCCAGCGCCATCCTCACAGAACTGCGCAGGCGTGCCGGAATCACCTCGCTGCTCGGTCCATTTCAGCCGCTGACTCACTAAGCTGCGTCCGTTCGGCCACTCTTAAGTCCCGTAGGTACGCCCGAAGGTAGCCCGCCACTTCAGTGGCGGGTAAATGTCGGCACGGCCGACGCGTCCCATAGGGACGCCTGAAATCCCCAGTCGGATCTTTTTTCCAGCCTGAAGACAACCTGAGAAACTCCGGAATTCGGCTCACTCCGGCCTAATTTCCACCCACTTCTTGCCGGCATACAGGCGATACGCTTCGCCCTCTTCGACCAGTTTAAGAGGGACCGCCCGTCGTAGGGCCTGCTCCGTCTTGGAAGGCACGCTGAGCACATCGTCGTTGGCTACGTCCATGACCACAAACTTATCGCCGGCGGTGTATCCGAACCCATACTGGCCTGGCGCCAGCTCTGAGCCTTCAACATTGAGCTTGGACTCGGTGATCAGCAATCCCTGATACTTCTGTTGGATCGCGGTCGAGTAGCCCGACACGTCCACCAACGCAGCCAGGGTCATCTTGCCATTCGCGAGCTGAAGTCCCACCGAATTGCGAGCTTGCGTGGGAGCTTTCTGACCTCGATAGAAAAACTCCGAAGGAACAACCTTCTTAAGCTCATCCGCTGAAAGCAGATGGGCCGCCCCTTGTTGAGCCAGAGCGGAGACCAGCAAGACGCCGAATAGACTGCCGAAAAAAGCCAAGCGCAGCTTCTTCATAGAATTGTTCCTCTTTGTTGAAATCATCCCGGCAAGAATGCAAAATCCCTCAAGGAATCTAAGCGTTTCCGCGGGCATTGGCAAATCCTCATAACTTGCCCGCCCAAGCACTAAGAATCGGGAACGGGAAATCGCAAAAACAGTTTGTTCGCAAGGTTCGGATAGTTCGTGGCACCATCTTCGATCTACCCTTTCCTTACCATGACCAGCAATGCCATACTCACAATGAACCGCCCAAGCACAATGCCTGCCCTGCAAGCCAACATGCCGACCCGAGTAAGTTGCGGCCTGAACGACGATCTATGCTGGAGCGCCGTCATCGCTCGCGACCGCACTCACGACGGGGAGTTCGTGTTTGCGGTATCTAGTACTGGAGTCTATTGCCGCCCGTCGTGTCCGGCACGACGCCCGCGCCGCGAGAATGTCAAATTCTTTTCGAGGACCGACGAGGCCGAACAGGCCGGTTATCGCGCCTGCTTGCGCTGCCGGCCGAAGTCTGTGATTGGTAATGGCCAGTCCGACGTGGTGAAGGCTCTATGTCGCTACATTGAGCTGCATCTCGACGAGCCCATTACTCTGGCAGCTCTCGGCAAAGAATTTCACCAGAGTCCGTTCCATCTGCAAAGGCGTTTCAAAGCAGTGCTGGGGATCACTCCCCGCGAATACGCCGATTCCTGCCGTCTGCGCCTCCTGAAGCGCAGCTTACAAGCTGGGGACAACGTTACCCGTGCCATGTACGACGCCGGTTACGGCTCCAGCAGCAGGCTTTACGAGCGCACCTCCTCGCAACTCGGTATGACGCCCGACAAGTACCGCCGCGGCGCTATCGCCGCCACCATCCGTTACACGTGTGCTGATTCTCCCATCGGACGCATGTTGATTGCCGCCACTGAGCGGGGAATCTGCGCCATCCAATTCGCCGGCTCCGATGGCGAACTCCTCGAAGGCCTTAAGCACGAATTTCCCTTTGCAACGCGCAAGCCCGACGACGGTGACCTGAAGTCTTGGACGACGGCACTTCTCTGCCAGATGCGGGGAACTATTCTCGATACGGCGTTGCCGCTGGATATCCGCGCCACAGCTTTTCAGCGCCGCGTATGGACCTATTTGCAATCCATCCCTTTCGGCAAGACTCGCTCGTACAGTCAGGTCGCCAAGGCAATCGGAGCCCCCACAGCCTGTCGAGCCGTGGCCCGAGCCTGTGCCACCAATCCAGTGGCCGTGGCCATCCCATGCCATCGCGTGGTGCGTGAAGATGGCAACATGGGCGGTTACCGCTGGGGCATGGATCGTAAGAAGAATCTTCTCGAGATGGAAGCAGCGCCTCCTACACGCTGATGCCTGATATCTTGACGAGCCGGGCAGCGCCGCTCGCGGCTTCCAGATGTCGAATCCGCCGTCCCAGGCACTACGCTCTAGCGAGTGCCGGTGAGTTCGCCGCTATAAAGCCGCCTTCCGAAGTTTGATCTTGCTGCCGATTCCGCTGCCCTCTCTGCAAGTCTGAGATCGTAGTCGTTCGCCGAAATTGCGCCGGTGCAGGCCGAATACTCCCCAAGCGAACGGCAGTGTCGGCTGTGATGGCTCGGTCTCCGCGGATGACCTCATAGATGGCCGGAAAACCCAGCGCCTTTGCCAGCGCATAAGCGCTCCCTCCAGGGGCTCCATGAATTCGGTCTGGAGAATTTTTTTGGACCCACAAACACCTTTCTTTATCTGGACATGGATGCCCCATTCCTAATTTAATCCACGATCTCTATCTCAAACAGCTCCTGTCGGTTTTTTCTTGGAAGAAGTGGATGTCCTCGAAGGGGCACCGGAACGAAGTCGGCCGCCAGACCGCGACCCATGAATCAGGTATTATGCGGTCAGCCGCGTGGGCTTGCTGTCCCTCGCCGAACTCTCATCATGGTTGTCTTCACCGCAGCCCGTCTCTACACGCCTCTCGAAGAGATAGGCGATCCTCTGCTTTTCGTCCAGGATGGCATCATCACGAAGGTGTCCTCGCGCGCACAGTCGGAGACCCCGCAAGGCGCTTGCCTGGTAGACTTCGGCGATGCAATTCTCGCGCCCGGCTTTGTCGACATCCATATGCACGGCGGCACTGGAGTCGACGTCATGCGAGCTTCACCCGCCGATCTGGCCCGTTTGGGCAAATGGCTGACGAACAATGGCGTCACCGGGTATTTTCCGACCACCGTCGCGGCACCGATCGATCAGACATGCGCCGCCCTCGAGCGCATGGCTGATGTCATCGAAGCAACGCGTGATTCAACCGCTACAAATGGCAAAACGCCTCAAGCTCGGCCTCTCGGCATCCATCTAGAAGGACCGTTTCTCAGCCATAAGCGCCGCGGCGTGCATCCGCCAGAGTATCTTGCACAGCCCACGCTGGAGGTTTTTGAGCGTCTCTGGCAGGCTGCGCGCGGACACGTTCGCATGATGACGATCGCCCCGGAGCTTCCCGGCGCGCTGGAAGTGATCGCCGAAGCGGCGCGACGAACTGTCTGCGTGAGCATCGGACATTCGGACGCCGATCTGGCGAGCGCGCAGGCTGGTGTGAAGGCAGGCGCCCATCATGCCACTCATACCTTCAACGCCATGAGGCCACTTGACCATCGCGATCCGGGGATTGTCGGCGAGGTGCTGACTGATAACCTACTCAGCGCCGACATCATAGTCGACGGAATTCATGTCTCGTCCGCGGTTGTGCAGCTTTTCCTGCGTGCGAAAGGTTTCGACCGTTCGGTTCTCATCACCGACGCTACCGCCGCCGCTGGCATGCCCGATGGCCGTTACCATCTTGGCCCCATGGAAGTCGAAGTCAAAGATGGCAGGTGCACGATGGATGGCAAGCTCGCGGGCAGCGTCCTCACGATGGACCGAGCTGTGCGCAACGTCGCCAGTTTCGGGGGCTGGAGTTTGCAGAATGCAGTGCGCGCAGCCACGCTGAATCCGGCTCACGCAGTTGGACTATCACCTCAGCAAGGAGTACTAAGCATCGGCTCAGAAGCCAACATAGTTGTTCTGAGCCCAACGGGAGAGGCACGAAAGACAATTGTTCGTGGCCTCACTTCCTAAGAATCATGAATTAAGAAAAACGCCAACGTGGCGCGACGGGACTTAAATCCGATGCAGCGAGCGAAATCTAATTTGGCTTGCGCTCTTTGGCCTCTGCCAGGTAGCGAACCAACGTGGCTTCATCGGAGCGGCTCAGGCGATCTAGAAAAGATGTTTTCAGCTTTATTTTCTCGTCGCTGGCGGGTTTGGTCTGAATAGTTTGGCGCAACTTGTCCCCCAGTTCGGACTCGTTGTTCATGACCTGCGTGTAGAACCACAGGAAATGACGCATCTGGTCCAACGCTGAGCGCAGCAGTTGGATGGGCTCGGTCTCGGGCAGGGTACTGAGTGCCTCCATGAGTTCCGGGTCATTGGGCGCCTGCATGGCCGCACAGTTGAGCTCGCGCTGAATGACGCGCAGGTCTTCCGTGACCCGCGCAATCCGGAGATGAATGCCGTCGAGATATTCTTCTTTTTCCATGGACTCTGTGGGCTGTCTCAACATCTCATCGGCGGCGCGAAGCGAATAGATGCCCCACGGGCATGCGCTTTGGTAATTCAGGAGATTACTTTGGTATGAGAAGGAATTCATAGTCTGCCTATAGCGCTGAATGCCGCTAGCGGTGCGGCTTTTCACGTATTGTCATCACGAATATCGGGCGCACTCATGATGCCGTAGCTTCGCGCCGCGCCGCCACTAGTGCAGTCCGGCATCCGCTCTAAAGTCACCAGCTCCAGCGCCGCTCTGCGCACAATCTTAGATGAGCAGAATAACTTCCAGGGAAAGATGAGGCGAACTTGTGGTACAAACGCGCCGTGACGGAAACGGCCCAAGGAACATCGCGCCCACAACTTGTCCGCGCCATCGGCCGCTGGAGCCTGACGGCGCTGACCATCAATTCCGTCATCGGCAGTGGAGTTTTCGGTTTGCCATCGACTCTGGCGGGGTTATTGGGCCGAGCGAGCCCGCTGGCTGTACTCTTCGCAGGCGCCTGCATGGCCGTCATTATGGCGTGTTTTGCCGAAGTAGCTTCCTATTTCTCCGAAGCCGGCGGCCCCTATTTATACGCACGCATCGCCTTCGGGCGCCTAATGGGAATTCAAACAGGTTGGATGCTCTGGCTGGCCCAGGCAGCAGCTCCGGCGGCCAACGCTAATTTGTTCGTCATTTATTTGGCAGAGTTCTGGCCTCAGGCTAGAACTCCAGCGCCCCGTCTTCTTGTTCTTACCGCTCTCGTGGGATTGCTGGCTGTTATCAATGTTCGTGGCGTTCGCGCGGGCACTCAGGTGAGCAATCTTTTTACGGCCGCGAAATTGTTGCCGCTGTCGGTAGTGATCGTAGCGGGAATTATTGCGATCATCCGAGGTCACGCGACGCCCTCTCTGGCACCCACGGCATTTCACGCCAATGAACTAATGAAAGCCATGCTGCTGAGTGTCTTCGCCTATGGAGGCTTCGAAACGGCGCTCACGCCGATGGGAGAAGCCAAGAATCCGCGGCGCGACACCGTATTTGCACTGTTCGCTACTCTGGTCAGCTGCGCGTTGATTTACGCGCTGATCCAGTGGGTGGTTGTGGAACTCCTACCTAACGCAGCCCGCAGTGATCGGCCGCTGGCCGACGTAGCCCGGCTTATCATGGGACACCACGGTGGCGCGCTCGTGACCATCGGCGCATTGGTTTCTTTGTACGGATATCTCAGCGCCAAGATCTTGGCTACACCTCGCGTAACATTCGCTCTGGCCGAGAGTGGAGATTTTCCAAAAGCCGTTGCCGCTGTGCATTCCCGGTTTCACACTCCTCATATCTCTATCCTCATATTCGCAGCGCTGGTGTGGGTGTTCTCTCTGGGAGGAAGCTTCAGCTGGAATTTGACTCTGTCGGCGGTGGCGCGGCTTTTCTATTACGGAGTGGGTTGCGCGGCTCTGCCCATGCTGCGTCAGAAGCGGCCTGGCGAGGCAATGTTTCACTTGCCCGGCGGCCGGGTCTTCGCGGTGCTCTCCGTCACAATCTGTGTGGTGCTACTTACGCGCGTGGATCTGACGCAATCTGTAATTCTGATAGCGACAATCGGCGTAGCTCTACTGAACTGGGTCTGGGTTGCGCGGGGGCGCGCCCGCTAGCTGGCGAAAAAACGTGCTGGCGCCGGTGTTTATCTGACGCGCCACGCAGCTAGCGAATGGGACACGTTTTCGGGCAGCCTCCACTACTTGCTTGCGCATCCGCGCTTTCACATGGGCATATTTGAACGGCGCCGCAAATGCTATAATCCCAACGAAGATAGCTAATCTTAATCTCCGGCGCGTGGCAATTCCTCTTTCGTGTCGGCTATGTTCGGGGAGTGGCTCAGCCTGGTAGAGCACCTGGTTCGGGACCAGGGGGTCGGAGGTTCAAATCCTCTCTCCCCGACCAATTTCTTGTTAATCAATAGCTTGCAGGGTAGGAAAACTGGAATGACCCCCAGGCTCAGCACCAGGGGGTCAGATCAGGGCTCCATTTGTCCTCATCTTCTTAAATACTTACGGGCTGAGCTCTGGCGCGATTCGTCTGTAAGACAGCCAGGGTTCACAAAAAAGGTTTACATTCTCTCGGACATTGATCCCGGAACTTCACGTGAAGGCATTGACCACGTCCAGCACACCAGTGGAGCGGTTTTCCGCACGGCCCAGTGAAACGTTCCGTAGAAACTAGGAGGATATTGATCGTGTTGTGAGGAGATTCTGGGAAGCAACTTAAGCGTGGCGCGAGGCACCACAGCCACATTTGGGACAGGTATGAAATTCCTCGATGAATCCGCCGAGGTGAGGATCGGTCTGCCCGGCATCTTGTGGGTCGGTGGTGTACACAAGCTTGTCGCAGTGGTGGTTCATCTCCACTCTGCAGCTCGGGCAAATCATTTTTTCAGTGTTGGCCACAGCAGCCATCCTTGTCTCCCGAGATCAGTTCAGAGATATTTGCTCACGACCCTGGCGTAGCGTCTTTGCCATCCAGATGAGTTCCTTCAAGAACTTGTCGATGCGCCGAATATAAGACTCATCGAGAAGTCTGCCGTCCTCGGCAAACACTTTCTGCACACTTGAGAAATTTACATCCCAAAAAATCGTAACCATCCCGATCTCCCGCATCACCGGCAGCAAGTTTTCAATCACCCTGGTTCCGCCGAACGGCCCCGCTGACACCCCTACAATTCCAACCGCTTTATGAATGTATTCTTTGAGGCAACTGTCCAGGACATGCTTCAAAAGACCGGAGTAGCCGTGGTTATACTCCGGGGACACGACGACCAACGCATCTGCCTTGCTCATGTTGGCAGAGAACTCGGCTTGCTTGATCGCCTCGCCCGCATCGTTCGTGGGGAGGGGAAGTTTTGCAATATCGATGAGTTCGGTTTGAACGCCCTCACACTTGCCCAGTTCCCCTGTGACAAGCTGAGCCGCGCGCAGGCTCATACGGCCCATTCTGGCCGTACCCAGAATCACCGGGATGAATAAACTCCGATTACTTTCCATGTACGGCTCCTCGAATCGCAGTCCCTGCATCAGCGCCTAACGGCCTGAATGGATACAGTCGGCACAGTGTCTCCCAAGTGCCTAAGCAGACTTCTTTATCGCGGCATTCTGAAACTCGACGATCTTGCCACGCTGTTCCAGAGGCACCCACTTCCTCTGGGGCGGTTTGAAATTCTGTGGAAAATGAAATTGAATCAGTCGCGCCATAGTAACCTCTTCCGAACCGAGTACGAACCATCTTTCCTCCCAGTTCGCTGTCTATGCGTGAGATTCAGATCGCTCAGAGAGGTGACAGAGGGACAGAACGTTCATCGTGTGTCTCGATGTGAC
>Ga0207684_10000577_pt1 | contig 44452 bp, 50 predicted proteins | sample KBSK5501metaG_FD_184342 | JGI IMG/M metagenome (GOLD analysis project Ga0207684, IMG submission 184342) | Corn, switchgrass and miscanthus rhizosphere microbial communities from Kellogg Biological Station, Michigan, USA - KBS K5-50-1 metaG... | ecosystem: Host-associated > Plants > Roots >... | reverse complement strand
CTCTAGCGTGGCGTTCACAAAGACCGTGCTCTCCTTGATGCTCTTGTTCGACTTCTGCGCGACCTGCTTGATCAGATCCTGACGACCTACTGGCATAGAAGGCGCCTCCTCTTTGTTCGGTCCCCTGTCAGAACGCCGTCTCACCGACGCCTGCAGGCACAGTTGAATAGGGCCAGTGGCCCACTGCGCGCGTCAAACTGACTACGCTAGGCGAAAGTATAGCACGCAACGGGCCTCACGCCAAGCGCGCAGTCCCACCGGCCCCATCACTCTTACTATTATAGACTCATCGAACCAAGCGTTGACATGCGTGCGCGCAAGAATCTATAAGGGATGGGGTCAGTTCGACGGCTTCAGCGCAATTTGGCGCGCCGCAAGAATCACCAGGGAGAACAGAGGTACTATTTTCCTATTTATCGGGGCAAGCACAGCCGTTACACGGCGCGCAGACGGCCACGGCACAATTACACTCCCAGTGCGCTAAGGCATTTGGACGCTGCTAACTATTGTCGGGGCTGCAGCGAGAGTGTACGTAATTGCGCTGCCTTGTCGCTGCCTCATCACCTGATCTGCCTGCACCAGGCGTTCGAGATGCGCGAGTGTCTCCACCAGCGCGAACCGCTGGTTATCCGCGCTATGCAGCCGCCCAGCGAACAGCGTGTCCGCCAGTTGTCCGGCTGTCGCTCCCGCCGGATGCGCCGCTACCGCCGCCAACGTGGCCGCGCTGCGCTCCTGATGATGCGTACGCAACTCGTCTACGCGCCTGGCCAGCTCAGGAAAGGGGCGCCCGTGCCCTGGAAGGGTGATTCGCGCCGGCAGCGCCCGCACACGGTCGAGCGACGCGTAATAATCGCTCAACGGACTGGGTCGCGCATCGGGATACAGGCCAATGTTCGGTGTAATCTCGGGCAAAACATGATCGCCGGCGAAGAAGACGCCATCATCACGCAACAAGCAGAGATGATAGTCTGAATGCCCTGGCGTCCAGATCGCTTCATACCGCCGCTTGCCCACGACCAGTGTCTCACCATCCACGACCGGAGAGATCGAGCTCGCTCCTGGCAGGCGCAGAATCTGACGCATCATCCGTGTCGAAGGCGCGACACTGGTAAGCGCCTCCTCAGACAGGCCATTTGCCAGGTACATCGTCCGGAGCGCCTCGATGACCTCCTCACTTCCATCCCTCCCCCAGACGCGATACATCCGCTCGGCTTCCTCCGCGAGCATGTAGACCGGGCAACCAGACGCGGCGACAATTGTGCCCGCCAGCCCGATATGGTCGGGGTGCGCGTGCGTCAGGACAAGCGCGCTGATCTGCTCCATCCGGACGCCCGCGGAGGCCAGACCGGCGCGCAGCGCCGCCTCGTCTTCCGGCAGACCCAGCCCACTATCGAAGAGGGTCCAGCCGCCTCCTCCATCCTCCGCCAGATACACGTTGACGGAACGGAGCGCGAACGGCAGCGGAAGCGGGAGACGCCAGAGGCGCCGCTCGATCTCATCAGGACCGTCGCCAGCGGGGAAGATCGACGGGTCGTACAGCGCCTGAACCATGGGGTCCGCCTTTGCTGCCACAGGGTCACCCGAGCAGCCTCTGCGGGGCCACGCGGTCTCTCGCCACAGGATACAGTAGGTCTCTCGCGCCGCGCTACGCAGCCAGCTATCGTTCCCGCTACCCGTCTCGCTCAGGTCCCTCATCGACGAGCGAAGACGCCGTCAGCCGTAGCCACTCCTCCAGCGAGAGCGTCTGCGCACGGCGGGTCGGCTCGATCTGGGCGGCGCTCAGCCAGCGCTGGATACGTTCAGGGTCAACATCGAGGCGCCGCGCGAGGCTATTGTGAAGTTGTTTCCGCTTCTCGCCGAAGCCAGCGTGCGCCAGCGTGAAGAAACGGTCGCGCTCGGCTGCGGGCAGGAGTGGCGTGGGACGCGTATCCACGCGCACAATCGCGGAGTCCACCTTGGGCGGCGGATAGAACGCGCTCGCTGGAACCTGTGCGACGATGCGTGGCTGACCGAAAAACTGCACGCTCAGACTCAGCAGACTCATCGCGCCCGCCCCAGCTACCATGCGCTCGGCGACCTCACGCTGCACCATCACCACGAGCAGGAGCGGCGGGTTGCGCGCTTCCAGGAAATGCCGCAGCGTCGCGGCGGTGATGTAGTACGGGAGATTCGCTACGAGCTTGTACGGCTCCGCGCCAAACACCTCCTCCGGCGCGACATTGAGCAGGTTGCGTTCCAGGATCTCCACGTTGGGGAACGGCGCGGTCGTCTCGCGCAACACCGGCAGGATTGCGCGATCCAGCTCCACGGCGACTACCCGCCGCACGCGCCGCGCCAGTTCCACCGTCAGCGCGCCAGGCCCCGCGCCCACCTCGAGCGCCGCGTCGTCAGGCCGGAGATCGGCGGCGGTCACGACTGCGCGCAACGCCGAACGATCCACCAGCAGATGTTGCCCCAGCGCCTTGTTCGCGCGCAACAGCCCATGCCGACGCAGCAACGCGCGCAGTTCGCCGACGTTGGTCAGGTTGAGCGACTGCGCTCGCACCGGGGTCTGCTCCATCGATGTGATATCAGAAGTCTCTTGCGACGCGTGGACCGGAGCATCCCTCTGATCCCGCTGGCGGCGATGGCTGGCGCTCCTTCCTGCGGAAGGAGATCGCCGTCGGGCTCCGCGCGATATGTTATTCCGTGAACGACTCGATTTCACGATGCTCGCATGCTCTCTGTGGCGAGACGCCGACCGTCTTGCCTGACATCTGTCGCGCTGGTGAGCGTAGCACATTCACCCCACCGCTCGCAGCGTCGCAGCCGGTTCTTTGTCAGGCAGGCCAGCGCGGCTCAGGGAATGCGCAGGGAATAGAGGTAGCCGTCCATCGATCCCGCATAGATGGCCGTGTCGCTGAGGGTCGGCGTGCTCCAGAACTGCCCGCCATGAGGGTTGGCGGCTTGGTAGCGTGTCGCGCCGCCATTCGCGTACAGCACAAGAACGTAGTTTCCCTCTTCAATCCCCAGCTGATAATTCTGGTAGACGATGGCGCCGAGCACTGATCCTTCCTGGAAGCAGCGCTCCCAGATCGTCGCGCCGTTGAGCGGGTTGAGCGCGCGTACGCTCCCGGCGCAGTGCGCGCCATCCCAGGCATAGGTCTGGCCACCGCCGACGTAGAGGAAGTAGCCATCCCAGGCGGCGGTGGAGATCGCGCCCTCGCCCTCGCCACACTGCGGACACGCGCCGCCAATCGCGACCTGGCGCTTCCAGACGGGGCCGGCGCTGATATTGCCGCGATCGAAGGCGTAGAAATGGCCGTTCTTGTTCACCAGACCCACCATCAGACGCGGTCCCCCTGCCTGATCGATGGAGAAGAGCGTGGGCGCGGCGCCGAAATCGCCATCATCTGTCTGCTCGCTGGCAGGGACCTGCCAGGCGCCCAAGACGCTCAGATCGCTCGCGCGCACCTTCATCAGCGACCCGCTATACACCCCGCAGGGGCTTGGGGCGCCGGTCGAGAAGTAGATGCTCTGGTCCGAGGGGATCATAGGTCAGGTTGGTCCAGACGCCGCCGCCAACGCAGCCATCGGGCACAGCGCGAAAGGTCGCCTGAATGGCGCCGGTCGTGGGATCGAGCTTGATGACCTGCGTCAAGGGGCAATCGCCGAATGAGGACAGCCCGATATTGACGCTGCCATTGATAAATGCAGGCGACGCCCAGAGAAAGTTGTCGGGCGAGACGCCCAGGCGTCGCTGCCAGATGATCGCGCCAGTGCTCGCCTTGAGCGCATAGACCTGCGCATCCCCACCGCCAAAGAAGGCGACCGACGTGTTGACGCCGCCGATGACAACGTCCGCAATCACCGGCCCCGCCGCTGGTCCGGCCTCGGGCGGCAGGCAGCTATTGTCCATGGTGCGCCCAATATAATTATCCCACACCTCAACCCCATCGGTTCTTGTCGCGTGCGCATTGCCGTCCCAGGAGTCCCAGTACACCGCATTGCCAGACAGGGTTGGCTTGCCGCTCACGGCGCTGTGCGCGTTGATTTCCCACTGCGCGGTGAGAGAGACTGGCGGAATGCGCGTGGCGATGCCGGGCGGCCTCGTGCGACCAGTTACGCTGGCTGGTCGTGGGTTACGGGGATGCGCCGCCGAGCCGGCGGCGGAGGCGGGCTGGGCGACAGCCAGCGCGCACCGGAGGGTAAGCGCACATCCCAGAAGGGTGGAAAGTGGCTGGAGCGTGGTACGTGCGCGGGCATGACGACGGGTGTTCATAGGTGAGCCACCTGACAGACAGCATGAGGGGACGATGACGACGAGGAATTGTCGCGGGGAGTGGAGCGAGGAGGATACAGACGATCTTAGAGGACAAGACGAAGTGCGCAAGCAGATGGTACGGAGTCCCTCACCTGGCCTAGAGACGGGCGCATGGCCACGACGTTTCGTCGCCGGCTGTGCGCGCCCCTGGAGAATGACATCAGAAACCTGCTCGCCATCGGCGACGCGACGTGACATACTGAAGTCCATCGGCGTGACGTGCACGCATGCGCAGAAAGGATCATGCCATGGGTGATAAGAACCCGAAGAAACGCCCGAAACCGAAGGCGGACAAGACCAAAAAGTAGTCGAGTGGCGCGCCTCGGCCCGCCGCTGGCGCGCGTTGCCGGTCCCCGGCCCATCCCGCGGAACCTCTTGTGAAGGAGCCCGCGGGATGTTTGCGTGTCGCTGTAGGAAGGCAATGGAGGGCGGGAGGAGACACGGCATGAGCGACAAGACCCATGAGGAGGGAACCCCGCCGCCGGTCATCGCGTTCTACTGGACGCGAGAGGCGTATGGCGCATTCTCGAACTTCGCGCCATATCCCATCGAGCTGGATGGCCTGCGCTGGCCGACCGCAGAGCATTACTTCCAGGCGCAAAAGTTCGCCGGAAGTCCACACGTCGAGGCGATCCGCCAGACACCATCGCCGATGGTCGCGGCGCGAATGGGCCGCTCGCGGGCGTGGCCGCTGCGTCCCGATTGGGAGGCGGTGAAGGATGAGATCATGCTGCGCGCCCTGCGCGCCAAGTTCGCGCAGCATACAGATCTGGGGGCGCTGCTGCTGGGAACTGGCGACGCAATGATTGTCGAGCATACGCAGCGCGACCGCTACTGGGGGGATGGCGCCGACGGCTCCGGCGCAAACCGGCTCGGCGACCTGCTCATGCGCGTGCGCGCTGAGTTGCGCGCCTCGCTCGTCCAGGCGGAATCCATGGAATCTACCGACGCGCTTCCCTGGCCACCCCGGATAAACGACGCACTGTGAGCGCATCATGGAAATAAGGGCGTGGCAAGCTCGGCGCGCTGAGTGTCCTGTGTGCGCTGGTGGATGAGTTCGAGAAGCGAGTCCGACGCCCCGCGCCCACCTCAACAACAAGGCCCTCAGCCGTCGGCGCGCAGTTCCTGGCGACTGAACGCAATCCATGTCCCCAACAGGACGACCAGAATCAGGCCCAGGTTGGCGATCACCGAGAGCGGTAATTGCTCTGTCGCCATACCTCGCGCCACCGCGCCTGCAGCCTCCACAAGTCCCGCTGGGGTGTACGGGCCGACATGCGGCAGGATGCCGAGCAACGAGAGAACGAGCCACGCCGCCAGCCCGACGCCCACCGCGGCGAGGGGCGATGGCATGAGCGCGCTGCCCAGAAAGGTAAAGAAGGCGTAGACCAGCAGCGAGAGCAGGATCAGCAGCGCGCATCCGAGGAAGGCGCCGATTGGAACAGGCTGAAAGAGCACGGCCGTGTAGAAATAGGCCGCAACGGTCGCGAGCGCCACGCCGATGGTCAGGACAGCGCACAACGCCAGCGCCTTCGCGGCGAGGAACGCCTGGCGCGAGACGGGCTTCGTCAGGACGAACGACGCTGTGCCCTGCTCCTTCTCCCGCACGATCACACCCATCGGCAGCAGTAACGCGACGAAGACTCCTGTCCCAGCGACATTCTTGAGGAACTGTGTAATCGCGTCGTTGACGGTAGGCGCTGGGACGATGATCTGCACGCCCTGCTGTCCCGCGCCGAGCGTTTTCAGCAACTCCGGCAGGTATTTGGCGCCGACGGGTGAGATGATGCCCAGCAGCAGGAAGATGACGGCTACAACCAGCAGACGCTGGCTGCGCCACGCTTCCAGCAGTTCCTTCCTGAACATCACGGTAAACCCGTCCATCGGACCGCCTACTTTCCGTCTGCCTCGGTGGAATTCGTCAGCCGCAGAAAGATGTCCTCCAGCGTCGGGCGGCTCTGCTCAAAGCGCTGGAGCGCCACCCCGTGCGCCAGGACAAGCGCCAGTATCTCCCGACTCGCGGCGCCGGCGTCCCGCGCCACGACACGTATATCGCCATGCTCAGCCACGACATCGCCGGCCCATGGCGCCGCGCGCAGCGCCACCGTCAAATCCTCGATCAGTCTCTCCTGCCCGGCCTGTGGCTCGATCTCATAGACAGGCTGGGTATAGCGTTCCTGCAGTTCCGTGACCGAGGCGGAGGCGATGAGGCGTCCTTTATCGAGGATGGCGACGGCGTCGCAGACACGTTCCACGTCGCTCAGAATATGGGATGACATGAAGACCGTCGCCGCGCCACGCATGCCGGCGATGATTTCCAGGATCTCATGCCGCCCCGCCGGATCGAGTGAGCTTGCCGGCTCGTCGAGAAAGAGGACTTCCGGACGGTTGATGAGCGCCTGAGCCAGCCCGAGTCGCTGGCGCATCCCGCCGGAATAGCCATTAATGCGGCGTGAGGCGGCGTCGGTCAGCCCGGTGCGGTCCAGGACCTCGTCCACTCGGCTGCGCAGCTCCATTCCCCGCAAGCCAAAGAGTGCGCCTACGAACGCCAGCAACTCCCGTCCGCGCATCCAGCCATAGTAACGCGGAGCCTGATCCAGATAGCTGATGCGCTTGCGCAGCGCCAGGTCGCCGCTGGTGATGTCAATACCGACCACGCGCGCGCCGCCTGCCGTCGGAGCGGCCTGACCCGTCAGAAGCCGGATGAGCGTGGACTTACCGGCCCCATTTGGGCCAAGGAGACCAAAGACGGCGCCACGAGCAACATCAAGGGTCAAGCGGTCGAGCGCGAGCACGGCGCCGTAGCGCTTGGTGAGTTCCACGCAGGAAACGGCGCTCTCCATGCTATTCCTCCTCGCGCCCGACCAGCAGATAAATGATCCAACCCAGCGTGCTCACAAGGAGGATGACGAGCAGCCAGACCAGCTTATTCCCTCCGCGCACCTGCCGGGAGGGCCTATACAGATCGACAATGCTGTAGATGACCATGCCAAGGTCGAGCAGCACGAGCGGGATGATGGCGAGCAATAGCGTGGGATCGAGATTGGCAAGACGCATGCACGGCCTCCTCAACCATGGATAAGAGCAGGGCTGCTTCATCCTAGCACGTCTGAGGAGAATTGACCTCAGTTATTCGGCTCCTGACCTGTGTGGCAGGCGCTCAGAGCCGGCGGTAGCGCGCCGCATGGATAGCGCGGACGACACGCAACTCGCCCTCTTTCTCCGCCAATGCCGTCCTGTCGCGCGCGATCACGTCGTCGCTCACACTTGCGGAGTTCCAGTGTTCCGCCATGAAGGCCAGCCAGGCGTCCACATCGTCACAGTGATAGATATAGTCGAAGGTCATCTCCTGCTCCAGCCCGAAGCGCCGCGCCCCGATCAGTGTGTGCAGCGCCGCATCCGCGATTTCGAGCGTGCTGATGCGGTACGAGTCGTCTATCTGGCCCAGACGCTCTGTGGCGCCAGCGCGCTGGACCTCGACCGAGGGGCGCGCTCGCGCAGGGCGTATATCCAGCAAGAACCCATCCGGGCGCAAGGCGGCGCGCATGCGTTCCAGAGCGTCCACGACGCCCTCTGGAGCGATTCAGCACAATGACCAGGAGAGGACGACCACATCGAACGCGCCGGTGGGCAAGGCGGCCGACGTAATATCCCCAACCTCGAAGGATGCATTTGCGCGCAGATTCGCGGGTGTGTCGGCGCGCGCCTGCTCAATCGAGGCGGCCACCGGGTCGAGGCCGAGCACGGAACGGGTCCGCGCGGCATAGCGCCACGTCATGCGTCCGTCACCACAGCCAATTTCCAGCACATCCTTTTCGGAGAAATCGATGAGCGCGTGGAGTACATCTGTCTCCGCCTGCTCCGGGTCCAGCGTCACCGGCATCGGGGTCTCCTCTCGGTGGATCTCTCCCTCTAGCTCACCGCGCGGTCGGTGATCTCCAGCCCGGCGTCGATGATCGCCAGTCCCTCGCGCAGCTGCTCCTCGGTAATGATGAGCGGGGGATTGACGAAGAAGCCGTTCCAGCGCACGAAGGTGAAGAGACCCTGCTCGCGGAAGAAGGCGTTGAGTTGTGGCATCGGGCCAAGCTCGGTCGCCTTGGGGTTGTAGGGCGTCATCGGCTCGCGCGTCTCGCGGTTCTTCACTAGCTCCACCAGGCTGAAGAGGCCGATCGCGCGCACGTCGCCGACCGACGGATGGACCTCCTTCAGCCGGTTCAGCTCCTGCGCGAGGATCACGCCCATCGCCTTCGTGTTCTCGATGAGATGATCGTCTTTGTAGATGTTGATGCAGGCGACGGCGGCGGCGCAGCCGACCGAGTGCGCGTTGTACGTCAGCCCGGCGTAGAGCGGCTTGTCGTCGAACTGCGCGGCGATCGTGTCGGTGACGATGGTCGCGCCCAGCGGAACGTACGCCGAGGTCAGCCCCTTGGCGACGGTCATGATGTCTGGCGTGACGCCCCAGTGGTCGACGGCGAACCACTCGCCGGTGCGCCCGAAGCCGCTCATGATCTCGTCGCAGATCAGCATGATGCCGTGCTTCGTGCAGAGTTCACGCAGCCCCTGCATGTAGCCATCCGGCGGAATAATCAGCCCGTTCGTGCCCACGACCGACTCGACGATCACGGCGGCTATGGTCTGCGGCCCCTCGAACGTGATGATGTCCTCGATATGGTTGAGGCAGTCCAGCGTGCAGGCGGGCTTCTCGCCGCACCAGCGACAGCGGTAGCGATAGGGGTCCATCGCCCGCACGACACCGGGAATGCCTGGCTCCGCCGCCCAGCGCCGCGGGTCGCCAGTCAGCGTGATCGCGCCAGCCGTCGCGCCGTGGTACGAGCGATAGCGCGCGATGATCTTCTGCCGTCCCGTCACCCAGCGCGCGATCTTGATGGCGTTCTCGTTGGCCTCGGCGCCGCCGTTGGTGAAGAACGCCTTGCTGAGATTCCCCGGCGTGATCTCCTGCAAGAGCCGCCCCAACTCGGCGCGCACCGCCGTGGTGGAGGTCGTCGGCGCGACGTAGCAGACCTGCTCCATCTGCGTCTTCACGGCGTCGATGACACGCTGGTCGCCATGGCCGATGTTGACGCACATGAGCTGCGAGTTGAAGTCCATGTAGCGCTTGCCGTCGACGTCCCAGAAGTAAATGCCCTTGGCGCGATCTACCACCAAGGGTGTGATCGCGTTCTGCGCCGTCCACTCGTAGAGTGTCGTCTCGCGCGAGAGGTCGAGCACCTCCTGCCGCGACAGGTCGCCAATCGCCATCAGTCGCCTCCAATTGTGTGGATAGTTCAGACTCGTAGTGGCTGCGTTCGCGGCAATGAATCGCCGGCGCACGAGACAGATCGCCAGACTAAAGTCCCGGCGCAGAGTGCGGACAGACTTGAGTCCGTGGCGTGTGCCCCGGCTCATGAGCGTCGGGAGGCCCCACCGCTGCGTTACCTGCGTTACCTGCCGCGCGCGCCGGCGGGAACCTTCGCCTTGCCCGCCTTTGCTGTCTTCGTCTCGTGCATCGCTCCTGGACGGTCAAAGCGCCGCCGGGGCACGAAGCGCCCAGCCCCCGCCTCACCCTTCCACTCGCCGTTCTCGACCAGCACGCGCCCGCGCGAGAGCGTCACCACCGGCATGCCCGTCACCTTCATGCCCTCGTAGAGGTTGTAGTCGGTGCGGTGATGGCTCGTCTTGGCGCTGATCGTGTGCGTCGCCTCGGGATCCCAGATCACGATGTCGGCGTCGCTGCCGGGGGCGATGGCGCCCTTCTGTGGGTAGACGCCGAAGAACTTGGCCGGATTGACACAGCACAGCTCGACCCAGCGGTTGAGCGAGAAACGCCCGCCGCGCACGCCATGCGTGTAGAGCACCATCATGCGATCCTCGATGCCGGGGACGCCGTTGGGAATCTTCGAGAAGTCGCCCTTGCCCAGTTCCTTGCCACCCGGACGCCCGTCCTTGCCGCCCTCGTACCAGAAGTCGCAGTGGTCGGTCGAGATGATCTGCAGGTCGTTCACTGCGACGGCGCGCCAGAGCGCCTCCTGGTCCGACACCTCGCGGAAAGGCGGCGAGCAGACCCACTTCGCGCCCTCGAAGCCGGGTCGCGCCAGGTCGTCTTTGGTGAAGAAGAAATACTGCACGCAGGTCTCGCCGTAGATCGGCCCGCCGCGCCCACGCGCCAGGCGGATCGCCTCCACCGCGCCCGCGTTGGTGACATGCACGACATAGAGCGATGCGCCGGCCACCTCCGCCAGCCGGATCGCGCGATTCGTCGCCTCGGCCTCCAGTTCCGGCGGGCGAGTCAGCGCGTGGTATTTGGGATCAGCCTGCCCGGCGGCGAGCGCCTCTTTGACGAGGATGTCGATAGCGTCGCCGTTCTCGGCATGGACCATGATGAGCAGATCATGCTTCGCGGCCTGCTGCATCGCACGGAAGAGCGTCGCGTCGTCCACCATCAGCGCGCCCTTGTACGCCATGAAGAGCTTGAGGCTGGCCACGCCGTACTCCGGGCACTTCGCAATCTCCTCCATCACCGCATCGGTCAGGTCCGTGATGGCCAGGTGGAAGCCATAGTCCACCGCCGCCTTGCCGTTGGCGCGCCCATGCCACTGGTCCAGCGTCTCGCGCAGGCTCGCGCCTTTGGGCTGGATGGCGAAATCAACGTGCATCGTCGTCCCGCCGAAGGCGGCGGCGCGGTGCCCGGTGAAGAAGTCGTCCGAGGCGACGGTGCCCCCGAAAGGCATATCCAGGTGCGTGTGTACATCGATGCCGCCGGGGATGACGTATTTGCCGCGCGCGTCAGTCGTGCGGTCGGCGGAGAAGCCCTGACCTATCCCTATGATCTTCTCGTCCTCGATCAACACATCGGCCTCGTAGATGTCGCTGGCCGTGACAATCGTCCCACCTTTGATCAGCGTACGCATCGTCATCTCCCCTTTTCGCTCAACCTTGCTTCACAGCTTTGCGCCGGTTCGTCGCCTTCCCTGCTGTCGCCTTCGTGAACTCCGGCAGGACCTTCTCGCCATACACGTCGAGCGTCACCTCTTCGTCGCCGCTCATCAGATAGATATTGAACTGTGTGACGCCGAGACTGGCTAGCTCTCGCAAGCGGCGCAGATGCTCCTCGACCGGGCCGACGATGCAGAAGCGGTCCACTACCTCGTCGGAGACGAACTGCGCGTTGCCGCTGCCCACCTCGGCATGGTGGTGATAGTCGTAGCCCGCGCGGTCGCGCACGTACGCGGTCAACTCCGGTGGCAGCTCCGACTGGTCGTAGCGCGCGATCAGGTCCATGACGTGGTTGGAGACGAGCGCGGGAAACCAGCGCACATGCTCGCGCGCCACCGCCAGGTCGTCGGCGACCCAGACAGGGGCCGCAGCCATGATCTCGATGCGCGCCGGGTCGCGCCCGGCCTCGCGAGCGCCCTCCTGCACGAACCCTATGCACCACTTGATCAGATGTGGGTCGGCGAACTGGAGGATCACGCCATCGGCGATGCGTCCAGCCAGCCGTAGCGCCTTCGGCCCGTAGCCCGCGATCCACGCCGGGAGCGTCCCGCGCGCCCAGGTGAGCTGTATCTCCTCGCCCTCGTACTCGACCGCCACACCATTCGCCAGTGAGCAGATGGTCTTCGTCGCCGCTTCGAGGTCGGCGAGCGTGGTAGGGCGTTTGCCCAGCACGCGCCGCGAGCTATCGCCACGCCCGATGCCCAGGACCATGCGCCCGCCGGAGATCAGATTCAGCGTCGCCAGCGCGCTCGCCGTGACGGTCGGATCGCGCACAGCGGGATTGGTGACGCAGGCGCCCAGACGCATCCGCTTGGTGCTGAGCGCCATCATGGTCAGGAGCGGGTACGGCTCCAGCCAGAGCACGTGCGAGTCGAAGAGCCAGCCATAGGTGAAGCCGGCGGACTCGGCCTGGCGTGTCAGCGCGACGACACGCTCCGGCGTCATGTCCGGCTTGAGCGTAACGCCAAAGTTCAGCATTTGCGACACTCCTCTGCGACCAGTAAGCAGGAGGAAGATGGCAGGAATAGAAGCGGGCGCACGGACTCAGCCTGCGACGAGCGGGCCGTACTGATCCGGGCGGCGGTCGCGGTAGAACTGCCAGACCTCGCGCACCTCACGGTTCTTGTCCAGGTCCAGGTCGGTGACCAGCACTTCCTCGTCCTTATCGCCGGCCTCGGCGATGATCTCGCCACGCGCGTTGACGAAGTAGCTCGTGCCGTAGAAGTCGTCGTCGCCCAGCGGCTCGACGCCGACGCGGTTGATCGTACCGACCCAGTAGCCGTTGGCGATGGCGTGCGAGACCTGCTCGATCTTCCAGAGGTGGTTGGAGAGACCGCGCGAGGTCGCCGAGGGGATGTAGACGATCTCGGCGCCGTTGAGGCCGAGCGCGCGCGCGCCTTCGGGGAAGTGGCGGTCGTAGCAGATGTAGACGCCGATGCGCGCGTAGCGGGTCTGGAAGGTGGGATAGCCGAGGTTGCCAGGGCGGAAGTAATACTTCTCCCAGAAGCCCTTAACCTGCGGGATATGCGTCTTGCGGTACTTGCCGAGGTACGTCCCGTCGGCGTCGATCACAGCGGCGGTGTTGTAGTAAACGCCGGTCTGCTCCATCTCATACAGCGGCACGACGAGGACCATCTCATGCTTCTTCGCCGCCTCGCTCATGCGCTTGACCGTCGGGCCGTCGGGGACAGGCTCGGCGAAACTGTAGTATTTCGGGTCTTGCACCTGGCAGAAGTAAGGGCCGGTAGCCAACTCCTGCAGGCAGGTGATCTGCGCGCCCTGCTCCGCCGCCTGGTCAATCAGCGCGAGTTGGCGCTCGACGTTCTCCTCCATGCTCATGCTGCCAAAGGTCTGAATCAACGCGCTGCGAACGATGGTCATCGTCTGCTCCTCACCTGTTCCTGAACTGCTCGACGGCGATCTGCGCCGGTCGAGTGACTCTGGTCTCAGCAAAACGAAGGCGCGCGAGGTAGGCTGGAAGGGGGAGTTCGGTGGCGGATGCGCCCGCCAGACGCTGTGCGTGTCCGGGCCGGAGGAATGTGGTCGACCAGCGCGCGGCCGCCGTGAGGACACTGGTAGCAGGGGGCGCCACAAGAAAAGCGTGGTATGGACGTTATAGGCCATGTCAGGCTGGTCGTCAAGCGCAAGATGGGTGAGCGACGGCCACGTTGCGCCGAGCGGCGGCAGGCGCCACAATGAAGCATGCGCACGCCTGCGCCTCCAGGAAAGCCGAGATCGCCAGTGAATCCGACGGATCAGATACACTCGATAATTGAAGCCCTGTATGGGCACGCCCGGCGCGACCCTGAGCGCCCAGCGATCCTGTTCGAGGGCGAGACAATCAGCTACGGACAGCTCTGGGCCGATATCGAGCGTTTCGCGCGTGGGCTACGCGCGTGGGGCGCGCAGCCGGGCGACCGTGTCGCGCTCTTCCTGGAGAACTGTCCGGAGTTTGTCGTAGCGTATCTCGGCGCGCATCTTGTGGGATGTATCGCCGTCCTTGTCAACACACAGTACCGCCAGGTCGAGTTGAGCCACATCCTCAACGATGCAGGCGTGCGGCTCTGCGTGACCTCCCTGGCGGGCGCGGCGGAGTTGGCGACGATCAGCGCGCCGAGTCTGGCGGCGCTCATCATTGTTGGCGGTGAAGACGATGCAGAAAGCGCCGACGCCGCTCAAACGCCGGAGCGCACGTTCTTCGCCGGGTGGCTCGCGCGGGGAGTGGATGACGCTATACCGCTCTCTCTGCCAGCGAAAGATGCCTCAGCCGTCCTCGCCTATACCTCCGGTACGACGGGACGCGCGAAGGGCGCCCTCCTTCTCCAGCGCAACCTGCTGGCCAACGCGCGCGCCATCACGCAGGCGTGGCGCTGGACCGAGAACGACCGGCTGCTGCTGACGTTGCCGCTCTTCCATGCGCACGGCCTGATGGTCGGCATGCACGGCACGCTGCTCACCGGCGCGAGCGTGGTCCTGCGACGCAAGTTCGACGCCGCCGATGTCCTCGCGACGATCAACGCCGATCCTGCCGTGACGCTCTTCTTCGGTGTGCCAACGATGTACGGGCGCCTGCTGGCCGAGGCCGAACGGCGAGGCGCCCCGCGACCGCTGCGCCTCTACGTCTCCGGCTCGGCGCCACTCAGCCCGCGGGTCTTCGCCGAGTTCGAGCGCGTCTTCGGCCAGCGCATCCTCGAACGCTACGGCATGACCGAGACGATCATGAACATGACGAATCCTTATGACGGCGAGCGGCGTCCCGGGACGGTTGGCGCGCCCTTTCCGGGGCAGGAGGGGCGCGTCGTCGGCGTTTCGGACCGTCAGCCACTGCCGGACGGCGAGATCGGCGAGATCGAGGTGCGCGGGCCACACGTCTTCACGGGCTATTGGAACCGGCCCGACGCCACCGCCGAGGCGTTCAGCGCCGCTGGCTGGTTCAAGACCGGCGACCTGGGCTGGCGCAGCGCCGATGGCTACTACACGATCACCGGGCGCGCGCGCGAGTTGATCATCAGCGGCGGCTACAACATCTACCCGCGTGAGGTCGAAGACACACTGGCGGAGCACCCCGCCGTCGCCGAGGTCGCGGTACTCGGCGCGCCAGACGCCGATCTGGGCGAACAGGTAGTGGCGGTGATCGTGCCGAGAGCAGGGCAGACGCCCGACGCCACCGACATCATCGCCTACTGCCGCGAGCGGCTGGCCAGCTACAAGAAGCCACGCCGGGTCGTCTTCGTGGATTCTCTTCCGCGCAACGCCCTGGGCAAAGTACAGAAGCATCTGCTCACCGAGCGTCTCAGCGATCGGTAAAGCGCCTGTTGCACGCCAGTCACGGCAGCAACTCCTGCCCAGCGCCATTCCTGAACGCACGCTACAGGACACGTGAAGGCGGCGACGAGCGGCGCTATTTGATCTGCGCGCGCATGTACTCGATCACCTTGCGGTCGAGGCGCTGATCGTTGGAGTCATGCAGCAGCCGTTCCTCCAGGTTCTCGCGCCCGCCATAGCGTTCCAGCGCCTGGAATGTCGCGTCATCGAAAATACCAGTGATCTGGCCGCTATAGTCGCTGGAGCGTGTCAGCAATTGTTGCAATTCCGTCGCTAGCGTCGCGTCAATGGGCAGCAGGTCCTCGGGGAGCGGCTTGAGGAAGAGCAACTCGTAATACTCCAGCAGGCGCGCCAACTCAGTGATGGGCTGCGGATGCTCGTCCACGCGCAGGTCAATCATGCGGTCATTGAAGCCGCCATAGCCGCCGGCCTCGCGAACCACCAGCAGCGCGGCGGACTGCTGGCCGCGACTGTCGCCTCCGGCGCGCTGCCCCGCCGGCAGCGCCTCCACCAGCTGGTGCGCCAGGCTGCCCTGCGCCTGCTGGAACGTCTCGGCGAGCGCGCGCACGGTGTCCTCGCCGACGAGGATGTTGCCTTGCGCGGCGAAGTTCGACCCAGTCATCCCACCGGCCCAGGGGAAGCAGCTCGCGCCGGTAAAGCTCGCCGAGCGTCCCTGCGCGTCCACGATTCCCACCTGCCGCTGCTGCGGGCGATCATCCGCGCCGGTGAGCGCGGCGATGGCCTCCTCCGGCGACTTGCCCGCAGCCAGCAGGTCGAGTGCGCGCGGGCCATAGCTCGTGTTCGCCCAGGCCTGTGTCGCCACCGCGCCAACGCCCGCTCTGGCGAAGGGTACGACCGCGCCGACAGCGAGGAACTTCGACTGCACTGCGACGCCGAGATCCCCTGTTTGTGGGTCGAACGCGACGATGGAGAACGTGGCGACGCGCGTGTCGTTGCGAATCGTGGACATGATCTGATCCTCCTTCTCAAGTCTACGCAACGGGATTGCGCTTGAAGAAGTCGCGGATGGCGGGCAGGACGACCTCGGGCTGCTCGACATGTGTCATATGCCCGGCGTTGGGGACGATCAGTAGCTCCGCGCTGGGGATGCCTGCGGCCATCTCGCGAGCGGCTCGTGGCGTGCAGGTGCGGTCGTACTCGCCCGTCATCACGAGCGTCGGCTTTGTGATGCTCGCCAACTGGTCCTCATACTCAATGGGATACTCATGCTCGGAGAAGTATGCCAGCACTTCCGGCGCGTAGACGGTCTGGCCAGAGGCGGCCATGTAGCGCCGATACGCCTCGCTCGCGCTGGACATGAAGTGGAAGGGCATCTGCATCTCCATCACGCGATGGAACTCCTCCTGCGTGCGCACGGTTGGCTCCAGCGCCCAGGACTGTGTCACCTGCTCGCGTAGCTCCACCGGCTCGAAACTGGCCAGGTTCGCCTGGATCTCCGGCGCGGTCTTGGTGAAACTGGCCGTCCCACCCGAGATGATGTAGTGCGTGGCGTCGCCGCGCTCGACGGCGTGCGCGAGCGTGACGAACGAGCCGTAGGAGTGGCCCAGCAGCGCATACTGGCGCAGGCCCAGCGTCGCGGCGAGCTTGCTCACATCCTCGGCGAAACGCGCGAGCGAGAGGGTCGCCGGGTCCACGCGCTCGGAGCGCCCCTGCCCGCGCTGGTCAACGTAGATCAGGCGGAAGGTGTCACTGAGCGGGTCCATCCATGGGTGCATCTCGGTGTGGTCCAGCCCTGGCCCGCCATGCAGCACGATCAGCGGGTAGTTCCCCTCCGCGCCGACCGGCAGATAGAAGATGCGCGCGCCGTCGATGATCGCTTCCATGTTCACCCTCCGCTTTCACAGTCAGAAACTACGGCAAGTGAGCGCACAAACGTCGCCCGTGAGCAAGGTCACCTCTCGTACAGTATCCGAAGTTGAGAGCACAGGAGCGGACTGGTGAGCAGATCGACACTATCGGCGACCTGATCGACGCCGCCAACGAATCCGGCGCGTTCTATCACGCCGCGTACCTCCGGATCGTAGATCGCCGCCACCAACGCCTCAGAGAAGCGGCCCGCATGTGGTGTCAGGTACGGCCGATCATGGTAGGGCGAGACGGCTATGTCGAGCGGCGCCGTGAGGTCGAGCGCATTGTGCATTGACGCCACGATCTCGTACGCCGCTGAAAGCCCTCGCTCACGCTCACGCCAGTTCAGCGCGCTGAGAACACCCCGCAGGATTGTATGGAGGCGTGGCGCGCAGGCTAGACGCGAGAAAGCCGTGCCCAGCCACTTGTGGTTAGGAATACAATACCTACCTTCAATCACATGGTCTGCTGAGGAAATCGCCACGCTCCTGGAACAAGCAACACAGGCTAGCCGAATTATCTACTAGCCGAACTATCTAAGAGACGTGAGTTCGGGATAAGGGATGGGCGCACTACGACAGCTGGAAACACACCGTGGCCGAGATCTGTGCGCAGCTGGGGTGCTCGCCTATCACTTTTTACAGAAAAGGGGCCAGAAAGCCCCTGGCTTCAGCCGGGGGATGAATGGCCCGCGCGCAGCCACACGGTGTCCCCGTCTTGACAGACACGTATTCCGGGCGAGCATACTGTCTTCTATGGCAAGGAGGCGCTGGAGTATGCCGTACAAACAGACGACCACCCAGTGCGTCGTCCGCCTCGTCCCCTTGCGCGGCCTCTCGACGGCGACCCTCGCCCAGTGCCAGGCGCTCCGTGCGGAAGCAGGCCGCCTGTGGACCGACCTTGTGCGCCTGCACGCTGACGCGCGCGCCCAAGGGCAGTGGCCTTCCCCTGGTGATCTGGAGCAGACGACCAAGGGTGGGCAGTACGCCCTGCAGAGTCAGAGCGTGCAGGCGCTCTGCCAGAAATTCGCCACCAACATCGCCACCGCCACCGAACTGCGGAAGCAGGAACTGGCCGAACTGGGACACATCCAGACGGAATTCCCCCATCACCCTAAGTCCCATCAGACAGTTGTCTGGAAGGATCAGGCGCTGCTGCTGGATCGGCCAGGCTTCCTGGGACTCAAGAACGGACAGGGACGATCTGCGCTGTATCTTCCCTTGCCGAAGGAATATGTGGGCGCCAATCTGCGTCGCGTCGAACTCACCTGGCGGGCAGATCACTACGAACTCTGTCTCACTATCGACATCGGGGAGCCGCTGCCAGCGCCTAAGGCCGATCAGGCGGGCGGCGCGGTGGCCGGAATCGATCTGGGCGAGGTCCACATCGCGGCGGTCACGACGACACGACGGCATGCGCTCGTCGTCTCAGGGCGGATGCTGCGGTCGTGCAAGCAGGGGCGCAACAAGCGTCACGCCGCTTTGCAGGAACGCCTCAGCCGCTGCCAGTCCGGCTCACGACGGTCCAAGCGGCTGCTCAAGCGCAAAGCGCAGATCAGCGCCAAACTCTATCGCCAGCAGCGCGACATCCTCCACCAGGCGGCGAGGAAAGTCGTCACCTTCTGTCAGGCCGAGGGGGTGAGCCAGATCGCACTAGGGGATGTGCGCGATATCCAGACGGGCGTGCGTCTGGGGACGAAGGTGAACCAGAAGATCAGCCAATGGCCACATGGGCAGTTCGCCCGCTACCTCAAAGAGAAGGCGGCGCGCTTAGGGATCAGCGTTGAGTGGCTGGATGAAGCGTACTCCACCAGGACCTGTAGCCAGTGTGGGTATCAACATTCCTCCTCACCACGCGGACGGCGCTTGCGCTGTGCGGGCTGTGGCGCGGGCATCCATCGGGATGTGAACGGGGCGAGCAATATCTGCTCCAAGGCCGCGTATGGCGGCTATGGGCAGGTGCAAGCGGACACCGTCAAGTATCTCCGCCCGATCGGAGTAGCGCCCCGACACGGGCCGTAAGTGGCTGGCGCTGAGCCAGAACCTCCCGACTTCAGCCGGGGGAGTGTCAGCACTCTGTCAAGACGCACGGCGCGCGCTCGCGCGCTAACCCAGCAGTCGGATCAGGATAAGAGCGTTTCCGTTCCATCGCTGTGCACGTCTGTCTGACCTGCGTCTGCAGCCCGCGTATCATCAGGTCCTGGCGCTGCTCGGCCCCGCAATTGAAGCACGGTACGAATCCACCGCCTGACCGGGCCGAACGTGGGAGACACCGCTGCGTCCGGCGAGTCGCCGACATGTCCAGGCGGCAGGACCTCCGGCATATCCAGGCGCGCCACGCCGATCCCGTTGTCGTCCATGCCATAGTAGACGTCGAAGCGGTCCGGCGCGCCAAGATCGTCGCGCCGGTCGATGCCCGTGGGGAACACGATGTCGGCGAGTGGTCCGCGGTGTTCTTCCGGCAGCACTGGGGAGAGGACTGGTTGGGGCGACCGGTAACGGATCTCGCGCGGATGCTCCTTCGAGAGCACCATCACTCCAGCGGAGTAGCGCAGGTGACGTCCGTCGACATCCGGCTCCGCCAGTTGCTCCACGCCGTGGTACACAATCAACCAGCCATGACGGGTGAGGATGGGAGGCGTGCCGCCGCCGATCTTGAGTTGCTCCCACGTCGCCACCGGGGCAGCAAGCTGGTGATGCGAGTTAAACAGGCCAAGATGCGGCGGTATGCGGCCCGCCGACGGCATCGGGCAATAGGAGATCCAGATGCTTTCACGCGGGACATCCACCACCCGCGCTCCATCCTGGCGGGCTGTTTCCTCGGGGCGTGTGCCGGGGAACAGCGGACGATGGAGCAGGCCCATCTGCGGTTTGCCGGCGTGATTGGGAATGGCAACCGGGAAGAGGCTGGCATCCTTATTGTCCACATGGACGAAATCGATGCCACGATACGACGCGAAGGTCGCGAGCCCCAGGCGTTCCCAGTGAACTACATCCTCTGAAATGGCCACCGCAATGCGCGGGCCTGCGGATGAAAGCGCCGTATAGGTCATCACGTAGCGCTGGAGCGGTTCCACGAAGGTGACGCGCGGATCTTCGCAGCCGCCGCCGCCATCAGGCCGCAGTTCGTACTCCGCTTCCGGCTCCAAGGCGATACCCAGCCGCTCGACCCCCGATGGGTCTCCTGCCTGATCAAAGATGACACGGGCAACGCCGATACGCGAATAATTGCCCCGTGCCACGAGGCGGGGAAACAGGTAGAGATGGCCATCCGGGCCGCGAACGGCCCCCGGATTGAGGACGCCTTCGATCTCCTGGGGATTCCCCTGCTCTGGCTCCATCACCAGCCCCAGGCGCCGTAACATCAAGCCACTCATCACATTTCCTCTCATATCTTCCCTCACATCTTCCCCAGGTCACGCGTGCTGATCGACCCCTGCACACGCGATGTCTATTTGGATCACTCGTCTCAGTGGGGTCAGGACTAGGGACTGGTCAACGCTTAGAGCATCCTCGAGGGGGTCACGTTTCCTCAGGCGATGTCGGGCGCAACAGCCACCCCGGCCAGTTCCTCCATGAAGCGGATCAGGATCGAGAAGTCCGCCTCCCCTGGCTCTTGCGCCCCTTCACCTGCTTGTGCGTGTGATAGCCGCGCGGACCTCCTTTGACCGGCCTTGACCAATTGACTGTCCAGGATCGCCGCGCTGGGCGTCGTCGCGCGTTCCAGCCGCTGTCGGCTGCGCTTGCGCAGCGCGATATGGATCGTCTGCCGTGTCCCAGCGGTGCGCAAGAGCCGAAACGAGTGGTAGCTACAAATCATCCACCAATCCATGGGTCTTATGCAGCGCCCCTCCTTGCACACTCAGATGCACGGACTGCATGTCACGATTGACGGTCCCAATCGCGCTGAAGGGGACGACGCGATAGACTGGCGACACAACGCCGCTTTCAACGACCATTATCCACCGATTGGCGTCATACTCGTCGATCTCGCCAAGGCGGACGCCATCGACATCGTAGACGGTTAGCCCTACCGAGAGCCGCTCGGCGATGCTTCTCAACTCGACCGCGCTGATCTCGGTCATCGAGTCATCGTAGCCATTCTGTATCCGCTGGACCCCACGCGCTCCATACGTCTGACTCGTAGGGCCACACGGCGCTGCGCGGTTTTCCGCCACCGTGAGGAGAGCGGGAGGCTTGCTATACCGTGCCGCAAGCGTATCTCGCGGCTCCAGGAGACGAATTTCTTGCGCTCTCATGTCCGCGATCAGGTGAAACGGCAGGTAGAGCTCCTGCTGACCAAAGACACCCGCGCTGACCTGGAGATATCCTGCGACTGCGCTGTACTACTTGATGTCGCCCACGCGCTCACCGTTGAGATCGACGACCGCCATCCCGTCCTCAAGGAACTGATCGATGTGGTGCAAGGCGCTTTTGCGCTGAATCGTCTCGTGGTTCGCCTGATCGCTCTGATCCAGCGGATTGGCCATCTTGGCATTCTTTCATCTCGCCCTTGGAGTGGTCTTCGGCTGCGCTCTGCTTTGCCTGCCACACTTTTATCACCCGTTCGCGCCGACTGGGCAGTGGTCCAATCAGCCCATTGTCTGTACGCTCTACCACCACGCATTGCTCGCCACTCGAGCGTCGTCGCTGCCGCGAAGGGCCGGCGACGTCACAGTTGAGACAATCCGCCAGTCTGGCGGCGAGGAGCGCGACGAAGATGACGGCGACCAAAGCGGTCGGCGCAAATGCGTATCGCACCAGGAGGAACGTGAGCGCAAACGCGGCGCTCGTCCCCGCCAGAATGCTCACATCACCGGCGAAAAAGTTGTAGGTCGCCTTGATGGCCCGCAGCGCAGCGTTCACGGGAGGGCCTCCTACTTAGCTGACCTTTGGTCGCTGGGAACACGGGCGCATCAGCAGGCGTTGTGGCAGACGGATCACATGCGAGTGCTTCTCCGCAGCCCGATTGGCCGGGTGCGAGATTACGAGCCGCTCGTCTCGGTTTCATGGCCACCAAAGTGGCTTGACGCCGAAGCGTGCAGCACGAAGTGCGCAACATTGTTCCCGAGCTCCAGCCCCGCCTCATGATCGATCCGCGTGTGCTGGCCCGCGAAGATCCGGCTCAGGCCAGCCTCTGTCGCAACAGCCTGGTAGCTGTTAAAGGTCCTCACGGCGCCGGGCAGGCCGTCCGAGGTGACCCGGATGTGATCGCGGTTGCCGAAGAAGGCGGACAGCACAGCGGCTCCGGCCGCGCTGATGGTGCTGTGGGCGCCTGGATACGAGGGATCGGCGGCAGTGACGGAGAGCGGCGTCCAGGTTGGGTCGCCGACGGTTGCCGGATTCCCGTCGGTGTCGGCCAGGCGGATTGCCGTAATCGGTCGCCATAGCTGGTAGAAGTACTTGGCGTCGTAGAAGGCGATGGCGCTGTCGGCGAAGGACAGGTTGAGGACTGCGAACAGGCGCGCGGTTGTCACTAGGTTCGAATGGTGCGCCAGCGCCGCATTATCGGCGATCTCATTCCAGGTGTTCCAGATCGGCGGCGCCCAGAACTTTGCGATGACGGTTTGGTCAGCGGTCCGGGTGGCGCTGTTGTTCTGACCCAGGCTCTTGACCTCATTTACGGCTTGCGCGTACGCCGCTCTGGACAACGCGGGCGGGGCCTCCGGACGAAACTGTGCCGCGTTGTCCAGCACAAAGGGGGTCACCTGCCCCCAGGTGGTAAACACGGGTGTGGGAAAGTTGGGCGGAGTGGGTCGGTAGTCGCCCGGCTGGTTGCCGGGAGCGAAGGGCGGGGGCGTGGCGGCGGAACCGTCATTGGCACGGATGGCGAGCAAGCGCTCGGCGACCGTGTGGCCGACCTGGACTCCCTGCTGCTTGGCGGCCCCGTCCGGGATTGCGGCGAGCTCGGTGGCGAGCTGTTGGTCGAGCGTCCCCTGCATGGTAGGGTAGAGCGCGACCAGGGTGTCATGGCCGGCAGTAGCCGCCGCTGCGTCGGGCCGCGCCCCGTGGGACGCCTGCACCGAAACGAGATAGGGCGGAGCGTCCCGCGTGATCGAGACGACGGCGTCGTAGATCGCCGCGTGCAGGATGGCGAAGCTCCGTGTGGGGTGTACGGTGGCCGGTTGCGCTCCGGGCGTTTTCACGATACGGAGCAGCTCTTGGTTCCAGGCGATCACGATCGCGCCAGAGTCCCGAGCGCTTGCCACGAACGTGTCACTGCGATGGCTGGTAGCAACGGCGAACGTCCCGGCCCCCGCCGCGGTCGTGGCGCCAATAATGAGCACGAGGCCCAAGAGGCCAGCCAAGGAGAGCGTACGTTTTCTCATCTCCCAATTCTCCTTCTGATGAGCGACTGGCATTTCAGCGAGGGGCGCCCCTCGCACCTTGAGGCGATAACGCCAGTAGCGCCAGCAATCGGATTCTGGAGGATGCGGTCTTACACAGCGGTTGTGACTGCTTACGCTTTCCTTACGGGCGGCGCCGCGGCAGCGGCCGTTTCGATGATCGCGGCGCCTATCTCCCGTCTCGACGGCGAATGAGCGTGCGCTGGAGGAGCAAAATCGCAAGCGGCTTGATATTGAGCAGCACACCGCGCACGAGGCGAAGAACATGGATGCGCGACTCAACGCGGCTGGCTTCACTTCGACGGAGCGTACGGCGGTCGTCAACGCCCTCGAAGCGCATCCCGCCATCTGGTTGCAGGTCGCCTCGGCCGTCGAGTTCGTAGAGGCGTTTACCATTGTTCTGGTCGTTGGCTTTCCGCTCGTGCTTTTCGACCTCAAGTGGCTCAAGAAGGCGATCCTCTGTTATGCTGGCCCCAAAGCGATGCACGACCAGGAGGCGATCTATGAGGAGCAGGCCGCCGAGATGCGGTCCCATAACAACGTCACGGGATCGTACCCAGCGCGCCTCCACAGGCGCTCAGCCCAACGGCATCCTGATCGCGGCCATTGGCTCTCTCCGCCGGCGCACTGGTCATCGGCGTGGGAGCCATGTGCGAGCGCCACTGGAGCGCGTTCCTGAGAACACCCTGAAGTACATTGTCGGCATCCTGCTAACCACCCTCGGCACGTTCTGGGGCGGCGAGGGGCCGGGCATCGAGGCGTGGCATGAGGACCTCTTCCTGCCGATCTTGGCCGCTCTGTACCTCATCTTTACCTATGCGCTCGTGCGTTGGCTACGGGCGCCGGCGCCAAGGGCGCCAGATTGTATCCTCGCCGGAGCCTGAACCAGTGACTAAAACAGGGCTTTAGCCCTCCGCAAGCCACGCCGTTTCAACGGCAGTGGTGAGGCGTGTGGCGGCTTGAGCCCGCAGTTCCATGCGGTTCCATCTCAGTGCCGTTTCCTCTCTCGTGTGCGAGAAGAGATGCTTGTACGGCTCGATAAGTACCTGCTCCCCAGACCAGGCATCCGTACAGTCGGCGGGGATACCGCCGTCAGGCGCGAACGTAGTGGGGCGCCACATGCGTAGCCTGAGAACCCATGGGGCTTTCGCCCCCGTGGAGTGTCAGAGAGTTTGCTGACAGCAAACGATCGACTGGCGTGTTGAGCCATCAAGAAGGCACTCCCAACTAGCGAACAGAGATGCGTCGTCCCAAAGTGACAAATGAGGGTCGACGCGGCTATGCCTGTTGCGGCTCGGAGGCAACATGTATAGCCACGAGCGGCACCACCGGCGAGCGTTCTCATACCACCCCTACTGCCTGGCGTTGCTCTCGTCTCGGCGAAGCAGCGGTGTTGCTACCTGGTGCGGCAAGGATCGGCGCTGCACCTCGCCAAGTACTGCCGCCGCCAGCAGCACGAGGCTCCCCAATGCCAGCTGTAAGCCGGGATCGAGTGCGCCGTCGAATGCCACCGAAGGCATGAAGAATTGAGAGGGAGCTCCATCGAGCAAAAAGTAGGTAACTCCCAGGAGGACTGTGCCAATGGCCGCCAGCGCTCCCAGCGCCACCAACAGCCGGCTCATGCGCGCAATACCTTGCGCAATGCGCGGGGCCACTCGCCGCTCGAGTGGCGGCGCGAGAAGAATGGCCAGACCCGCAGCGATCAGTCCGAGACCTGCCAGGACCTCCGTATACTCTGCCGTGAATCCGAAGATGGCGCCGTTGGGCAGAACTACCGCGCGCAGAAAGCTGGCGAAGAATCCGGGGAGCGTGCTCCCGCTCAGGGTGCCCGCTAGGATCTGGGTGAGCTGGGCCGGAAAGTTGCCCAGAAGCAGCTTGTCCACCCCGGCAAGTAACCAGGCGTAGCCGAGCAGCAACGCGAGGCCGGCCAACGCGAAAGGCGTTCGGTCAGTAGGGGCCAGTGCGGCATGCCCGTTACCATTCACCGCCTGGCGCACGGCATCGATGCCTGCGGGCAAGCCGAATGCCCTATGCGCCCCAGGCCGCGCCTGGTGGCGTAGATTACCGTCGCGGTCGGTGTAAATGTGGTCAACATCGGGCTGGTAGTTCATCCAATCACGATCAGCCTGTCCGTTCATTGCGGTCGGCAACTCTACTTCCGTATCCTGGTCATCTCCTGGCATCGTCTTCCGCGTCCTCTTCTTGTGCATACGACTGTAGTAAGGCTGCTGCGTGGTGCAGGTGCGGCAGGTAGTGGCCTCAGACGTGCGTGCGGGAGGATAAGAACTCCCCCACTGGAGATCGCGCCATTGCGCCCCCATACCCAGGCCGAGGCCCTAGCCAACCGCTCACACAGTCCGCCCGGCTCACCCTCATGGATCGGGCCAGACTGTTGGTGTGATGCGCGGGGGCGCCACCGCGGACCATCATGGCTCGCGTTTCAGTGCTCTCGCCGCTAGTGATTGTGAGAGAGAACACGTTACAACGAGACTGAATCTGCTTACGAATTGGCACCAATTCGGGGAGTTCCAGAAGACTGCCCGCTCATTGTGGACAGCGCAGTACCGAACAGCGCCTGTATGCTACTCATGGCGCGCAACTTCTCCAGGGCCGTCTCGATCAATTGGCGCACGCGCTGCCGGGAGATTCCGAGCTGCATCCCGACCTCTCGCAGCGTGCGACTGCGCCCATCTCCAATACCATAGCGGAGGATGAGGGCCGCCCGCTCGCCTGGCGTCAGCTGTAAGAGGGCGTCATGTACCTCGTCGCTGAGAACGTGCGCGATAGCACTCTCCTCGGGAGGTTGGACGCTAGGATCTTCCAGAATGTCGGAGAGCAAGACACCGCGCTCAACATCGATAGGCGCATCGAGAGACGCAGGCTGCTGGGTAAGACGCAACAAGCCTTTGACCTCATCGACTGGTATGCCACTCGCCTGGGCGATCTCCGTCGGCGTTGGGTCTTGGCCCGTGCGCTGCGACAGCTGTGAGCTCACGCTGCGGATCTTGCTCACCCGCGCTGCAACATGTTCGGGAACGTGGATTAGGCGGGGTTGCTCGCCAGCCGCATGTCTGATCGCCCGGCGGACCCACCAGGTGGCGTAGGTGCTGAAGTGGTAGCCGCGCTGCCAATCGAATTTCTCTGCGGCGCGCATCAGACCGAGATTTCCCTCCTGAATGAGGTCGATCAGTGGCACGCCCGACTTCATGTACCATCGGGCGTAGGCGATCACCAGGCGCAAGTTCGCTTCGACCAGGCGCCGTCGCGCATGCAGGTCGCCAGCTGCGGATCGCTGCGCCAGCGCCAGTTCGTCGGCGTGGGTCACTCGCTCAAGGCCGCGAATGTCGCGCAGGTAGCGCTGGAAGAGGTCTTCGCTCCCATTGGCGCTTGCATCTGTGTCGCCTTGGCGGGCAGCGCCGCTGCCCAAGAGCGCCTCTTCCTCAGCGGCGCTCAGCGCCGCTAATCCGGGCTCGGTCGCCTTTGGCTCCTCGCTGGGAGTCAGACCGGTCCCGGACGCCACCCGGTGGCCGAGATTGGTCATGGCCGGTACGATCGTCTCGAACGGACGAGATATGGTCTGCTTATCAACCGTTTGAGACGACTCGAGTCGTGTGGCAACCATCTTGTATGGTCCTCGCTTTCTTGCGGCGCGTGGCCTCGCGGGCCTGAGTGAGATACTGAAGAAGATCTCGGATCTCCAGATGTTGGCGACTCGAGTGGGCGGCTCTGCATGTTGCTGCCTTGATGGTGCGCTGCAAATAGCTACGAACATGTTGACCGGTGTCACGAGCTGACAACATGCACGAGTTTGTAATCGAACCGTCGCGCTGCGTAATGACTCTGTAACGTGTCCAGAACTGGCCGCGCCGTAAAATATCGACAACAGTGCAAGCGCTTGCACAGGCACCAGAGCTATGCATCTCAGCAACGCATGTGAGGAGACGCGGACATGAGAGAAGAGAGCGGCGCAGTGGAAGCGAATCGTGCGGCGGGGAAGCCAACGCGGCGGATATTGATCGTAGATGACGAGTCAACCGTCCGCGAGGTACTCGGGCAATATCTGCAGCTCGAGGGGTATATGGTGATGCAGGCGGCCGATGGCCTGGACGCTTTGCGTCTGGCGGAGGCGTCTCCGCCCGATCTTGTGATCCTGGACTTAATGCTCCCGGGGATCGACGGGCTGGATGTCTGCAGTCGTCTGCGCGCAAAGAGCGCCGTCCCAATCCTCATGCTGACCGCCCGCACCGAGGACGCCGACAAGTTCGCCGGCTTTGAAGCGGGCACGGATGACTACATCACCAAGCCGTTTCGAGCGCGCGAGGTTGTTCTGCGCGTGCAGGCGATCATGCGGCGCATCGAAGCGGTGAGCGCTCCCGCCATGGTGTTCGACAGCGACCTGCGCTTTGGCAACCTGGTGATCCGCCCGCGCCTGCATCAAGCGGAGCGTGACGGAGTCCCGTTGGATCTGACGATCAAAGAGTTCGAGCTGCTGCTCTACCTCGCGACTCATCCGGGACAGGTATGCACACGTCAGGATCTGCTTCGTCACGTGTGGAGCTACGAATACTTCGATGGTGGCAGCACGATCACGGTCCACATGCGGCGCCTGCGTGAGAAGGTCGAGCCCGACCCGGCGCGTCCGCGCCACTTGCGGACGGTGTGGGGCGTCGGCTACCGTTTCGAGCCCTAACGTGGCCGTTCGTTGGATCCGACGGAACTGCTAGAAAGGCCGGGCATGGACACGCTACGTCGAGCGCAGACGTTTGTGCGCGAGCGCCTGCTGCCCGCAGGAACCGCAAGCGCCATTTGGCGATCGAGCGTTGGCGCGCGCTGGATCACCATCCTAGCAGCGCTGTCCGTCCTGGCGGTCCTAGCGGTGGTGTTTAGTCTGCGTCCCTCGTCAGTCGGGGCCGCACGACTGGGATTCTGCCTGACGATCAGCGGTCTGACCTCCATTGCCCTGGCCGTGGGAGCGCGCTGGATCACGGATCGCCGTCACATGGAGAGCGTGCGTGCGCAGTTGAGCGCGCCTCTCGTACTGGTCGCCCTGGTGATCTCAGTCAACGTAGTTTTGCTCGCGCGGCTGTTGTTCTTCTCGCCCCAGGATGTTCAGCTCCTGCTCGCGTTTGTCGCGTTTGGTATCGCCGTCGCCTTGATCCTCTCGTCGCCGATCGCCAGGCGCATCACGCGCGACGTCTCCCGCATCGAGGGAGGCGCGGGTCGGATCGCGGCCGGTGACTTTGGATACCGCATTGCGGTGGAGGGCCCAGGAGCGGCGCAGGAGCTAGCTCATCTGACACACTTGATCAATCAAATGGCCATTTTCCTGGAGGAAGCCTTGCAGGGTCGGCAAGCGGCAGAAGCGCACCATCGCCGACTCGTCACGGCGGTCTCACATGATCTGCGCACACCTGTCTCTTCGATCCATGCAATGGTCGAGGCCATCTCGGATGGCCTCGTGACCGATCCGGCGACGCTAGATCGGTATCACCAGACACTCCTCACAGAGGTATGGCGTCTCACCGCGCTCATGGACGAGCTATTCGAACTGACCCGACTGGAGTCGGGGGCGGTGGCGCTCCAGCGCGAGCAGGCGCACATGGAAGACCTCATCACGGACGCGATAGAGGTCGTGTGCGAGCGGGCTGAGCAGGTTCATCTCTCTCTTGGCTACCAGCTTGATGGCGCGCTGCCCACGGTGTCGATAGATGCGGAGCGGATTTCCCGCGTGCTCAATGGTTTACTCCGGAATGCCATCCGTTATACGTGTGCGGGGGGCACGGTCCACGTCCGCGCAAGCATATTGCCCTCAGGCGATGGGAATGACGACATCCTGGTGCAGGTGATCGACACGGGTGTGGGCATCGCAGCGGACGACCTGCCGCTGGTTTTCGAGCCTACCTACCGGACCGATGTCTCACGTAAGCGTCAGGCGCCGCTCGGGAACATGACGAACGGGGGAATGACGAGCGGCGACCTTGAGGTCGGCCTGGGATTGGCCATTGCAGCCCGCATCGTCGAACTGCATGGAGGCCGCATCTGGGCCGTGTCACCGCTGCCGCCCAATATCCGCGCACAGGTCGCTCTCGCAGACGGCTGTTCGGATACCCTCGGCGCCCGCTCGGGGACGGTGCTCAGCTTCACGTTGCCTGTCACGCCGCCACCTGTGGCCGCCGTCGCCCTTCCAGTTTCGCCCCTGGACTGAATAGCGCCTGCCTGGTAAATATCCATCCTCACTACGGTGAGCGTTCAGTCGGCGCTCAATCTCCTGTGCTCCGGACACAGCGCCCAATGTCCCTCGCGAACGTGCGCCTAACGGCTGCCTCCCTACCTCTCTTCTGGCTTGCGCTGTAGAGTCTCACGCCTGCCCGACCTCCAGCGTCTATCCTGCGAACCTTTATGCGCCTACATGAATTTCGAAAGAAGGCATAAAGGCTGTACATGAAGGCTTCCTCTGGGGGATCAAGCGACACGACGGTAATGGAACGCGGGCTGGACCTGCTCGTGCGCCAGGCGTTTGAGCATTAGGCGGATCATGCACAGGTAGATCCAGGCCTCACCCGTGGCAGGCAGAAATCATAGTCTTTGCTCATCCGCCGATTGCGTCCGGTCCAGGCGAACGTGCGCTCCACCACCCAGCGATACCTCCCCAGTCGTTCACGCGACTCGATGCCACGCCGAGCGATTCGAGGCGTGATGCCCCGTCGGCGCAATGCCTGCCGGCAGCGCGGATAATCATATCCCTTATCCGCATGCAGTTTCACTGGGCGCTGGCGTGGCCGTCCCCGTCGCTTGCCAGGCAGTCGCAGCGGTGGAATGGCATCGATGGTGACCTCTAGCCTCCGCGAATCATGCACATTGGCGCCAGACAAGGTCACCGCTAGCGGCACGCCATGACGGTCCACCACAATGTGGCGCTTCGTGCCCAACTTGCCACGATTCGTCGGATCCTTGCCGGTCTGGTCGCCCCCCCAGGAGCGGGCACACTCGCGCTGTCGAGTGATGCCCGCGTCCAATCAATGCGCCTCGCATCCTGCAGTCGTTGTAGGAGCGTGCGATGCAAGCGCCTCCACACGCCGGCTCGCTGCCAGTCACGCAACCGCCGCCAGCACGTCATGCCACTCCCACAGCCCAGTTCCTGGGGCAGCCTCTCCCAGGGGATGCCGCTTTTCAATACAAAGACGATGCCGGTCAAGGCGGCGCGGTCGCTGATGCTGCGTGGCCGTCCACCCTTGGGCTTGGGCGGTTCCAGGGGCAACAGTGGGGCGATGATGGTCCATAATGCGTCGTTGATCAGTGGCGTACTCATGCCGGTAATCTACCACACGGCTTAGGTTGTGTTAGGCGCACTAATACTACAGTTGTAATTATGGGAGGATGACGCCGCGCCGTTTGTAGTGGCAGCGCTTGGCCACGGCCTGGTGGTGGCGGCGCCACGCAGACCACGTCAACACGTGCTCGACCGTGGGGAACGCGCGCCAGACGACGCCCCACAGCAAGCGACGCACTTCAGGCACGGTGAGCGGGATCAGCTCGTCGAGGCGGGCCGCGGCGGTCGGCGGGGCCAACGCCCTTGCTGGGCCTGACGCTGCTGACGAAAGGGCGCCAGGCTCCCCTGCCGCCTGGGCGTGTGCCACGCCGCCTGCTGTGTGTGCCCCCTTTGTCGGGTGGGCGGGGCCCCGGCGCTCAGCTGCTGACGCACCACGGTGAGAAGGGCTTGGGCGAACAGGGCGAGCGTCATGTGGCGATACCAGCCGGTCCAACTGCGCACTTCATACTGGTCGAGCCCCACCTCGCCCTTGGCCGCCTCGAAGGCCACCTCAATCGTCCAGCGGCTGCCCGCTACCCGCACGAGGGTCTGCAGATCGACGCCGGCAGGAGCGAAGGCGACATAGGCCTGCATGTCGTCGGGGTCGCTCAGGCTGCGCCGCACCAGGAAGGAGCGCTCATAGCCCTCCTGCAGCGGCGGGACGAGCGGGAGACGATACCAGTCGTACCAGCGCGGTCCTTTCTCGCCTTCCCCGGCCGACAGCCGCTGCCACGCCTCGGCGGGCAACGCCTGCAGCTCCTTGAGCAGCGTACTCACCCGCCGTGGCGTCCAGGTCGCCGCCACGTTGACGTACTCCTTGCCCGAGACCGCCAGGACGTAGGCCTGTTCATGCGCCTCCAGCCACATGCGCAGGTGACGGTCATCGCCGTAGACGCTGTCAGCCGTCACCCACGCTGCGGGCACGCCCGCCGCGCGTGCCCGCTCCAGCTGCGCCTGCGCCAGCTCGGGTTTGGTCGCGAAACCGACCGTCGCTGGGATGCCGGCCGCCCGGCAGCGCGCCGGATCGTCGGTCCACTCCTGGGGCAGGTAGAGCGCCCGGTCGAGGAAGGCCACCCCCTGCGGGCTGGCGTAGGCCAGAAAGACGCCGACTTGGGCGTTCTCCACCTTGCCCACGCAGCCCACATACTGCTTGGCCACGCCCGCCGAGTGCTGTCCCTTCTTCACCACCCCCGTCTCATCGAGCACCAGGATCGCCCCGGCGTCGCCCAGGCGCTCGACCACATACGCCCGCAGGTCGTCGCGCACCGCCTCAGGATCCCAGTCGGCCCGTCCCAGCAGGTGCTGCATGGCGTAGGGCGTCCGATCCCCCACCGCCTCGGCCACCTGCCAGCCGTTCTTGCGCTCCACCGGGCTGAGCAGGCCACGCAGGTACGCCTGCGCCCGCCAACGAGCCTCCGCGCGCGCAAAGCGTGGCCCGATGCGCCGGGCGACGGTCGGTACCTCGTCCGCCGCCGCAGTCAAGGCAGCAACCAAGGTGGCGTCTGGCCCGCTGGACGGCTCGGTGTGATCGGCAGGCTGACGGCGTGCGGGCATGGCGGTCGCTCCTTTCGGGTCCGGGATCACCTTCCTTGCCTGATCCTACCACACAACTACAACTGTAGTACTAGGATCCTTTGCGCCATGGATAGCGCTACTTCCTGGCAATGACTGCATGCGATGCCGGGGGTCAAACGTGACCGTTGGGGAGCTCTCTACGGCGCTGGATTGATCGAGGGGAAGGCGACCCAAGACGCCAAACGGTTCCAAGGAACGGGGAACGGCTTCGCACCTGCTCTGATAGCTTGCTTTGCCACGTTGTCCGGTTGTGAACTGCCGCAGGCAGCTACAAAGGGTGCGCAATGGAGGTTGATGATAATCCTACTGCGAAGGAATCGAGACGTACGATCCTCGTTGTAGATGACAACCGTCAACTGATCGAGTTTCTCACGGATGCGCTTGAAGGGCTAGGAGACTTCGTGGTGGTGACAGCCACCGATGGCGCGCAAGGGCTTGAACGGTACTACGACGTCCGTCCCGATTGTGTCGTCGTTGATGCGCGCATGCCAGGAATAGACGGGTACCAACTAGTGCGCGCCCTCCGCGGCGATCCCGACTCAACTTCAACCTCACTGATCATCTTTTCCGCATTGGCGCAAGAAAGAGAGCAAATCGCTGGACTCCTCGCGGGCGCCGATCTGTATCTGGTCAAGCCCGTCGACCCGCTTGAACTCATTCAGGCGATCCAAGGCGTGTTGCAGCAAAGTGACGCCAAACGCCGACAGCATCAGCAGGCGCTCCTAGACGATCCCTCGTTGAACTGGTGAGGAGTAGATGGCGGATGGCTTCGTTTCCTTCTGACCCGCATATCCCGCGCGTGCGCCCCACAGGTGTAGGGACGCTCGCCAGTGGCGTTTTGCCGGCCTCGAAGAGCCGCCCAGGGCTTGCCAGACCCGCCCGTCGTACGATCGCGCTACTAGGGTCAATGGTCGTTGCGGCGTTTGTCGGCCATGTGTGGTTACTTGTGATCTTGCCGAATGAGCAGCGATCACTCGCCAACGAAGCGGCGCAGGCCGGAAGCTATCTGATTGCAGCTGTCTGCGCCACGCTTGCTGCGACCCAGACGCCGCGTGGGCGCGAGCGGCTGTCATGGTACTTTATCGCGCTCGCGTTCACCGCCGACGTGGTAGCGGAAGCCATGTATGCGTACCAGGAAATCGTTCTGCATGCAACTAACCTCTTCGTGACTCCTGCCGACGCCTTCTATCTCGCCTTCTATCCAATCGCGGCGACAGGGGTCTTGCTGCTGCCAGGTCGGGTAGATAGCGGACCTGGACGGGCCATCGTCCTCCTAGACGCCGCCATCCTGGCGACTGCAATTCTCGGACTGAGCGTCTACTTCCTCATCGGTCCCCTCTATCTCACCGGCTCACAGTCTGCGCTTGCGCTCGCAGTCAACCTGGCCTACCCCGTGGGCGACATTCTCATCGCGGGCGCACTGGTTGCCCTCTTTCTTCGTGGCGGTCCTCCCTTCTATCGCCCTATTTATGTCTGGCTCATGCTCGGCATGCTGAGTCAGGTGTACGCCGACTCTGGCTACCTCTATTTGGGACTCAAGGATACGTATACCCCAGGGACCTTGGGTGTCGACCCGTTCTGGCCCTTAGGCGCTCTCCTGATGGGACTGGCGGCTCTACGCGCGCTCATTCGGAGACACTCGGCTGAGGGGCGTATGAGTGCTACAAAACAGACCAAGCCAGCGCCAGTGGATGATGCACTTGAAGGGCAGGCGGAGCTTGTTAGCCTTCCTGAGTCGCTGTCGCGCAACGTTGCGCCCTACCTGCCCATTGTCATCATGGCTGTCTTGTTCTGGCTGGCGCAGCCTCCATCTCCTAACGCGCAGCTCTTCCCGGCCATTGAGGCGATCGCTGTACTCGTGATTGTGCTGATTGTGACCCGGCAGATTCTGACCTTTCGCGAGTTGGTGAACGCACATGTGGCCAATAAACGCGCGCGTGAGCTCGACGCACTCAAGGATCAGTTCATCACGAATGTCAACCACGAACTGCGTACGCCCCTTATGGCGCTCAATGGATATGTGAAACTCCTTCAGGCGCGGCATGCGGCTCTCCTCTTGGAGTGACAAGAGCAGTTGATCAAGAAAGCCGCGCGAGCAGGCGACGATGTCGTGGCGCTGGTCACCTCCATCCTGAATGCCCAAAGCCTTGACCAGGGAGCAGACACCATCAAATTAGAGCCTGTCGATCTTGCAGCAACAGTTGTCTCGGCTGTTGGACTGATCGAACCACACGACATCGACCTGGGCGACGGAAATCTGGTAGAGCGCGAGTTGCGCCTACACATTCCTCGAGGTCTTGCGGTCTTAGGTGATCCCATGCGCGTGCGACAAATCCTGATCAATTTGCTCTCCAACGCCATCAAGTATTCTCCGGCGGGTAGCCCAGTAGAGATTGCGGCGCATGTGACGACGGAGATAGCAACACCACCGCATCGCGTGAAGGGACACCGAGCTAAAAGAAATCTCAGACGACGCATGGTGGAGATGACGGTGCGCGACTACGGTTTGGGAATACCACCCGAGCAAACGGACTTACTATTCCATCGTTTTGTCCGCCTTCCGCGAGATCTTGCCTCTGCAATCAGCGGCAATGGTCTTGGCCTGAGTCTCTGCCAAAAGCTGACAGTGGCGATGGGTGGGCGTATCTGGGTAGAGAGCACGGGTGTCGACGGGGAAGGGTCAATGTTTCACGTGCTTTTGCCACAGGCGCTCGACAGTGAGGCGACGCGTGAACACGACGCGTGAACACGACGCGTGAACACAACCAGACAGGCAAGCAAGTTCAGCGAAGCAAAGCCGCATGGCACGCGCCTGAGGATCCGGTGACCGTTCCGTTGCGTGCGGTTCGTGACTAACCCACCCCTAGCTGTCCTCGCATCCCCAACAATGTGAGTGCGGTCTGATCGCCGCTCAGCACACACCTTAAGCAGCTGGTATGGATGAGATGAGATAGCTCGGTTGCGCTCGATATGAAGGTCCGCGCAAGCGCGCCGCCTCTTTCTAGCACGAGAGGTCCAGTGTCCCTGGGCAAACGCGATGAGGATGAGCGCCAACGGCAGGACGCTCCACAGGGCGGCGATGCGCCACGCATGGTAGCCACGCGCGAAGCCCAGCTCACCAGGACGGGCTCCCAAAAGCAAGAGGGCCGCAAAGGGAAGCACGAAATAGATCAGGGGTACCAACAGGTAGTTCGCTGGGATACCGAGTGACGCTTGCGCCTGGTACACGGCGTTCAGGAACCCTGTCCAGAGGGGGACGGTCGTCAACGAGGGCGGGAGCAGCCCGAATGAGGCGAGCAGCGCCTGATAGACCAGGAGGACGAGAAGCAGCGCCACTCCCAACTGGAGCCAGCCCCGCCACCGCGAACGTGAGACGCCCACCCAGGGAGACGGAGCAACGTCGGGTGTCAGGGGAATAGTCAGCAAGACCAACAGCCCGGTCCCAACGGCTGCGCCCAGGGCAATCAGCAACGCCCCGATGGAGCTGGTGACGACGAGATAGAGTGTGGCGAGTAGCACGAGGAGGACGCCGAACCAGGTCGCAGGCGCCCGCAGCGCAGCCGCAAACGCCGCGCGGTAGGATGGCGCGATGCGCTGCCCGGTCGTCGCGGCGGACGAAATAGGAGCCTGCTTCATCGCCTGCCTCTTCGGCGCGCAGACACGCCGCGTTCAGCAGGCATCGTACCACTGTTCCTTGACTTTGGAAACGCCCTCGAAGTCTTCTTTGTTTGGTATAGTTACTGCATGCATATCAAAGATAAAGTCGTCATCATTACTGGTTCGTCGAGTGGGATTGGTCAAACTTTGGCGGTTCGCTTTGCACAAGAGGGCGCCAAAGTCGTCGTCAACTATCATGAGAATGAGGCAGGCGGAGAAGAAACGCTCGCCAAGCTCAACGAGATCACCCAAGATTGCTTACTCGTTCGAGCAGACGTGAGCAAACCTGATGACGTAGCGCGCCTATTTCAAGAAACGCTTGCTAAATTCTCGGCCGTCCACATCCTCATCAATAACGCTGCCATCCCAACCGACAAAGTACCCTTCATGGATGCGTCATACGATGACTTCAAAGAGATGGTCGACGCCGATCTGATCAGCGTATTCATGTGCTCGCAGCAAGCCGTTCGTGTCATGGAGAAGCAAGGCTATGGCAAGATTATCAACACTGGCTCGATTCGCGGCTGGGAAGCTGGGGGACGAGCGCCTGTGTATGCCGCGTCAAAAGCTGGAGTACATAGCTTCACTAAGACTTTGGCAAAGCAGGTTGCGCCAAACATTCAAGTCAACGCGGTGGCTCCCGGATTCGTGAAGACGCGTTCTTACGATCAAGCTACGCCGGAGAGGCTTGAAGGCTATCTAAACCAAACCTACCTGAAGCGATGGGTGACGAAAGAAGAAATCGCTGATGCGTTTGTGTTCTTAGCACAGAACGATGCAATGACTGGCCAGGTAATTTATGTTGATGGCGGTTTCACTCTTAAGTAGGGTTGATCGATAGCAAAGGAGTGAAGTTGTGGATAGCACATGGAGCTCAAAGTCTACGCTCCGCAGCTCATTTATGCCGCATCTGCTTGGCTGCAAATTTGGCCATCGCTGCCACTTCCATACACATAACACCGTAGCTCAGGGTTCAATTTAGATCCCCTTGTATCTTGTTCTACAGTAGACCGATAGTCCGAACGAGGTGTGGGAGGCCGATCCCCCTTTGGTCCGCTGAGACCGCGGGTAAGCGTGGGTCACCACACCTCCAGCGCCGACGAGCCCGAACAGTTGCTCCCGGCCAGCGAGCCCGCATAGACAAGGCCGGGCGGTGAGGCGGGAGGAGGGGAAGGAGCACGACATGGACCGCTCGTACGGCGGGATCGACATCGCCAAAGCCAAGTTGGACAGCGCCGTACGGCCCAGTGGGCGCCAGTGGGTGAGCGCCCATGACGAGGCGGGCATCGCCGACCTGAGCACGCGCTTGTAGGCGCTGCAGCCCCAGCTGATCGTGGTGGAGGCCACCGGCGGACGGGAGAGCGCGCTCGTCGCCACGCTTGGGGCCGCAGGGCTGCCAGTGGTGGTGATCAATCCGCGCCAGGTGCGCGACGCGGGCCCGCGCCATCGGGCAACTGGCCACGACCGACGCCCTCGATGCGGCGGTCCTCGCGCGCTTCGCCGAAGCCGTTCAGCCCACGCCACGCCCGCTCCCCGACGCGGCGACCCAGGAGGTCGCGGCGCTGCTCGCCCGGCGGCGTCAGCTCGTGGGCATGCTGACCGCCGAACGCCAGCGGCTCGAGACCGCCATGCCGGCCGTACGGGCCCCTATCCAGCGCCATCTCGCGTGGCTGGAAGATGAACGGGCCGAGTTGGACCATCTCCTGCCCGAGCGGGTGCAGACGAGTCCCCTCTGGCGCGAGGACCTCGTGCGCAGCGTCCCGGGGATCGGCCCGACCACGGCTTTGACCTTGCTGGCCGACTTGCCTGAACTCGGTCGCCTCGACCGCAAGGCGATGGCCGCGCTCGTGGGGGTCGCTCCTCTTCACTGCGAGAGTGGCAGCTGGCGGGGGCGGCGCATCGTGTGGGGCGGACGCGCCCGCGTGCGCACGGTCCTCTTCATGGCCACGCTCGTCGCCACCCGCCATCACCCCGTCATCCGGGACTTCTCTGCCCGCTTGTGCGCCGCCGGCAAGCCCAAGAAGCTCGCCCTGACCGCCTGCATGCACAAGCTGTTGCTCATCCTGAACGCCATGGTGCGTCATGGAACCCCCTGGTCCGTCCCAGCCAGCTCTTGACAGCCAAGACAATTGCTTACCCCAGCCAAATGTGCGATGGTCGGACTCAGGTCCTTAGGTTGATCGGGTCGACTTTTGACACTCCCCCGCATGAATGCGGCAGATGCTCAGGCGACGCATGTGGCGCCCCACTACGTTCGCGCCTGATGGGCCTGCCCGGCTCAACGGTATGGTGGAGCGTCGCATAGAGGCTCCGTTCAAGCGGCCATACAGGTGTCTCCTCTCGCACACGGGCGCGAATCCGGCACTGGGAGGGGGCCATGCATCCCCCGCTTGAAAGCAGGGGCTTTCTGGCCTAGTTCTGTAAGAAGCTCACTGCCGTCAGCCAGGGGGACACTCGCTCCTGTGTGCGGTCCATGAGTATGAGGTGGAGATGCGCAAGTACGGGTTCGCGGCGGTGCGCAGCTCACTGCAAGCGATGAACATGATCGTGGCGCAGAACCGGCTCGGCTACACGGCGATGCTCAAGCTGGCAGGGATGTTTGCGGGGAGAGATGCCGCATAGAACGGGGATGATGAGGCGCCTTGCGAGTGTGCGAAGATCATAGCGTATTCCCCTGCTTCATCACGCACATAGGTGCTTACCATGGCAACCGCCGCCGCACGAGTGGACAAGCAGCGCACAGGTCAATTTTCTTCACGTGCCCACAATCTGCGGAAGGTATGATCGCCCAAGCAGCGCTGGCGCGCGTTAGCCCGCAGGGCACGGTGTTCACACCTCGCGACCGTGAAGCACTCGTGAGCGTACCTGCATTCGTACCTGCTGATGCCTTGGCTTGAAATTGGGCGCCAGCTGGCCGATGAGAAATGCCGCCATGCCGGTCGACAAGAAGGTGAAACCAGGTTGGATCGAGACCATGAGGAGGTTGCAGTGCCTGCAGCAGTGCTCTTCATGTCGATGTCCCGCGACGGGTACATCGCGGGTCCCAACGACGCAGTGGGCAACCCCGGCGGCGACGGCTTCGACCGGCTGCACGAGTGGTACGGGGACTTCTCACGCCCGTCCGGGCCGACCGGGGAGTTGTGGGACGAATGGAACGCGCCCGGCGCGGCGCTGGCGGGTCGGCGGACCGTGGAGCAGGTCGATCACTGGGGCGGTGATAATCACGGCGCCCCGATCTTCCTGCCCGGCCGCCGGGTCCCTCGGTGGCGAACTATGCGTTGGTGACGTATGTGAGCGATGGGATCGCGAGCGCGATGGCGCAGGCGCAGGCTGCGGCCGGGACCCGCAACGTGCTGGTGCTTGGCGCGTACACGGCGCAACGGGCGCTCGAGGCTGGGGCGCTGGATGAGGCGCAGATCCACCAGATCCCAGTGCTGTTTGGTGGTGGCCGTCGGCTGTTCGAGGTGTTGCCCTCGCGCGTCGAGTTGGAGATCGTGCGGGTGCTCGACACACCGGAGGCCACGCACATCCGCTACCGCGTCCGCCGCTGAGCCGGTCGAGCAGCGGCCCCTCGGTGTGGTTGGCCGGGGTGAGTTGACGGATCGGGCGCGGGCGCGAATTGGGCCGCTGTTGCCGGTGTCGGGTCGAGGGCGGCGGTGGCGCGATCACCGGCAGGCGGTCAACGGGATTCTGTGGGAGGTGCGGACCGAAGCGCCATGGCGTGATCTGCCGGAACGCTACGAGCCCTGGAAGATCGCGCACGAGCGGCTGTGGACCGCGGACGGCGCCTGGGACAAGATCCTGGCCGAGGTGATCGTCAGGGACGACGCGGTAGGCGAGGTGGAGTGGGTGATCAGTGTCGACTCCTCGGTAGTACGGGCTCACCAGCACGCCGCTGGAGCGTGAAAAAAGAGGCCTGCACGGCCATGGTCGCCGCGGTCGAGGGCGAAGGGGTCGGTCGCGGCGGTCCAGTAGGCGCCAGCGCTTACCTCCGCGAGCTCGAGCGTCGGCGTTCCCCAACGGTATGACGCGAGACCGTATCAGTTCAACACAAGACAGGACAGTGTCATGGGGCAGTCGGTGATGGAGAAAAGGCATAAGAGTTGTTCAGTTCATAGCAGCTCATTGTCATGATCATGAGGGAGGTCTGCAGACCAGATATCATGGGGTTCGGTGAGGGCGCTCAGTACAGAACATTCGTGTCACAGGACAGCTTGTCGGTTTCGAATAAAGTTTGCCATTTCCAATAAGGTGTGCCATCGGCGATGAGCGCCATGCTCATAACCGGTGGCACACCTCATGGCACGCCAGGTGGCGAACAGCGAGGCGAACAGCGAGGCGAACAGCGAAAAGAGGGCGCCCTCTGCAATGAGAGCGCCCGTTCGTGTTCCTTACGCAGTGTTCCTGCTTGTGCCACTTCTCCGGCTGTTTGCGCTCACTCTGCTCGATTGTCTTTGTCGTGCCTTCCACTGCATGCGCCGCAACCAGCAACTCGACCCCACCATCACCGATCAGCTGTCGGTTTTGAATAGAGTTTGCCATCGGGTACGGACGCCATGCCTCTCTCCGCTCTGGCACAACGAAGGGCATGCACGCTGGCGCAGGGTATTCCGATCGCGCCTCCACACCTGTTCTTACCTGGTCCTCTCTGGTGAGCACCGGATGGCATACTGTATTCGAACTGTATTCGAAACGCCACGGCAGCATTGCTGCTCCGACGGCGTGTCCGATGGCAAACGTAATATCAAATCGCCAGCCATGCTGCAGGTGCTGACGGGCGCGCTCGGGCCGCCAGTTGACGAAGGACACTGGCCTTGAGGCGCCTTCTTTGTGTGATCCGTCGCACGACGCTGGACGCGACGGCACTGCTCGGGTCAGTTCTCGCGTATAGGGCATACATCGCATCATGTCGCCCGCAGGCGCCAGGCCAGGCATCGTCCTGGGTCACGGCGCCGGCAGACTCTGCAGGTCCGCTCGCCCGGTGGGGCGAGTGAACGCGGCTCTTCAGCGATTCCCAATCAGCGGATACAGGAAGCCCAGGAGGGGGATCAGTTGACTGAGCGCCGTGCCCAGCAGCGCCAAGAGCCCGACGCCACCGGCGCCCGCGTCATCGACGCGGACCATGAGGTCCTGTAGCGCGCTGAGCGCTTGAAAGCGCTCAGCCGCAGCCTGCTCGGAAGCTGGCTCGGCGTCCTGCCCACGCGCAACGGGATAGATCGTGGCAAGATACTGCTGGGAGACGGCGTCGGTGACCTGCGCCTGCGAGCGCCGCACGAGCGCAGTGACGCGCGTGAGCGGCATGAGCCCGCACAGGAGCCCAATGATGGCGAAGCTTGCCACCAGAACGAGCAAGAATGGTGTGGGTTGGCCGCCATAGAACAGCACCGCCGCCAGCACCGCGATCGAGGTATGCGCCAAGCCGCGCAAGGCGAAGCCGTCGAAGCCGGCGAAGCGCAGCCGCACTGCCGCGGGGATCGGGATGACGGGCCACCGCTCGATGGCGCGCGTCCAGCCGACCACCCCGCGCGCGGAGAAATACAGCAAGGCCACGACGCCAAACAAGGTGATCGCCAGCAGCCAGCCCAGCGTCACGAGCTTGAGGGCGAGATGCGGCGGCGTAAACCATGCCGGAGACAGGCTGGGAATGGGCAAGATCCCCAGCCAGCGGGCGAGGGCCGCGACGGGCCCCTCTGGCATCAGCGCGCTAAGAGCAATGAGTCCGGCGACGGCCGAAAAGAGCGCGAGAAAGAGTGCGACGACCGGCGCCCAGGCGCTCATGCGGCGCAACAGCGCGCGCATGGCGCGGAGATAGTCGTCGTCAGTGACGAGAAAGGCGCCGCGCGAGGCGTTGAGCTGCTCGATGAACGCGCACGCCCCCCATTGCAGTCGATCCAGAGTGAAGACGCCGGCGAACAGGAGCAAATAGACACCGGGCGACGCTACATAGGCGTCAGCGAACCCACCTGCGCTGGTGAGCGCAAGCCCAAAGAGGAAGAACACGCCACCCATGCCCACGGAGACGGCTGTGCGGCGGAGCGGGTGGCCGCAGCTCGCTCCGATCCACCGGTAGAGACGGGCAGCCAGCACCGGCGCGTCATGCGCCCCGAGTTGGCTATGTTGGCGGAGATCGAGCGGATCCCCAGCGGCCGTGCGCGCAGAGGTCATTATGCAACCATCCTTCATACAGACTAGTCAAGCCTGAGCTTAAACGCGACGAACAATTACCGCCCGGTGGACGCGGAGAAGCGTCGACATCGTCGCGCGCCCGCCGCGCGCATGCGCGCGGCCAATGCGCTGACGTGCGCGAGGCGCCTACCGCCCTGCGTGCGGCGGGGTGTGCGTGACGTACGGCCTGTGGAGTCACCGTTCTTTGGCACTCCGCAAGGGCTAAAGCCCTACGGATTCTCGGTTCTCCGACGCAGCCAACGCCACGCCTCCCCGAAGGCTCTGCCCGAGCCATTCTATATTCCTCGCAGCGTTCTGGTCCCGATGCAGGCTAGTTCCACACTCCGGGCAAGAATGCCAGCGAACGGATAAGCCCTTGGCGACCAGGACACCACAGCCAGAGCACGTCTGGCTGGTGTAGGCAGGCGGCACGGCGACAACCCGCTTCCCAGCATACGCTGCTTTGAAAGCGAGGATGCTCAAGAACTGACTCCAGCCCGCGTCGCTGATGCTCTTGGCGAGGTGGTGGTTCTTGAGCATGTTGGCCGTCTGCAAGTCCTCGTGATAGATCGTGTCGTTGGCCCTCACCAAGGTGAGCGCCGTCTTGAGATGGAAGTCCGCTCGTTGGCGGCGCACTTTCTGATGCGCCTTGGCCAGTAGAGTGACAGCCTTGCGACGGCGCGCGCTGCCTTTCTTGCGGCGCGAGACACGCCGTTGGGCTGTCTTGAGCGCGCGCTCGGCTTTGCGATACCAACCGGGCGAGAAGATGCGTGTGCCATCGGAGAGTGTAGCAAACGACTCAATGCCAAGGTCGATGCCGGTTTCCTGTCTAGTGGCGGGAAGTGGTTGCACTGGTACATCGGCACAGGAGAAGCAGACGTACCACCCATCCGCTTCCCGGCTGATCGTGACGGTCTTGGGCCTACCCTCGATGGGACGGGACCAGCGCACAGCGATGCGCCCGATCTTCGAGAGGACCAGGAAGCCGTTATCCAGCGTCGCGCCGTTCCCGAACTCCTTGAAGGTGAACGAGTGGTAGCGGGTGCGCGCCTGATAGCGCGGAAACCCAGCCTTCTCTCCCGTCGTTACCCGACGAAAGAACGCCTGATAGGTCTTGTCGAGCCGAGCGAGCACATCTTGCAGCACATGCGAGTGGATAGTCTCGTATTCGGGGAAGTCGGCGCGCATCGCCTTGAGTTCCGCCTCTTGCTCATAGCGCGAGAGGGAGATGCCCGCACGGCGATAGGCGGTAATCCGCTGCTCTAACGCGGTGTTGTAGAGCCAGCAACACAAGCCAAGCACACGCTCAAGCTCCCGCTCCTGTTCAATAGTGGGTTTGAGCTTGTACTTGAAGGTCTTGCGCATGGTCTGCTGTTCCATAGCTCTCTATTCTGCCTGGCAGGAGTGAAGTCGGCAGGGGGCTACAGCCAGCACACGCCCGACCGCACGGGTTGAAACCCGGCGACTTGCGGCGAGCTAAAGCCCTTCTCTGTCATTCGCTCACGGGATACGGTGGATACGGCGCCGCTAGTCCTGGCGCCGCTAGTCGAAGGCGAACAACCGCAGCTCCGCCGCGATGCCCGCCTCGTCCGGCGAATGCTCGTCGAGTTTCTGGCGCAACAATGCCCAATCGTGTGGGCGATGAGACAGAGCAATCGATGAGGAGTGTTTGGGGTGGGACGCGCGTCACGTAATGCGCAGGGAGGTCGCCGTGGCGCACCATCCCCGAGAACCGCGGCGTGAATGATCCGCAGCGGCCGCGCTCGCATCGAGACGCTGCTGCGGAGTCATCGCGCGAACAGAGATTATGAATGGCGCCCTCATTTCAGGGGCACCCGTTCGTTCTCCTTGCGCAGTGTCCCGAGAACGCCGTTCAGGCGTACTCAGTTGTCTTCCATTGCGTGCGCCACATCCAGCAAACCGATGCCACCCTCACCGATATGCTTCATCGATGCCTGTACCTTCCAAATTGGCTTCTGAAAGTCCAGCGCCCCCACTTGCGGACGTTGCGCCAAGATACGGTCTGCCAATACGCCGCGCTCCGCCCGATCCCAAGTGAGGGCTGAACGAGGCAATATGCCCGATCAGTTCGTCTCGCCCAGTCCCGTCTGCTGGCTGCTCATCCAAAATCGCGTTGATGCGCTCAGTGACCACGCGATCTCCCGTCCGCTCCTGGCGCACATAGAGCACATGCTCAATTGCTCCAGGGCGTGGGGCAGCATTGTCATCCGGATCGTGATAGCCAAATTGCTGAGGAGGTCGAAATATGAACAGCAAGGGGTCAGTTTCCAACCCAATATACGTTGATCGGCGCTTTGCAGACGGCTAGACCGTTCTCCAAAACTGACCCATTTCTCCCGCAGGCTAAACGGTGTTTGGTTCCTGCTTCACCAAGGGCAGTTCCACGCCG
>Ga0207684_10000574_pt1 | contig 44726 bp, 44 predicted proteins | sample KBSK5501metaG_FD_184342 | JGI IMG/M metagenome (GOLD analysis project Ga0207684, IMG submission 184342) | Corn, switchgrass and miscanthus rhizosphere microbial communities from Kellogg Biological Station, Michigan, USA - KBS K5-50-1 metaG... | ecosystem: Host-associated > Plants > Roots >... | reverse complement strand
AACCGGAGCCGAAGCCGCAGACCACAGTACCGAAACCGGAACCGCGGCCAGAACCGGAGTCGAAGCCGCAGACCGCAGTACCGAAACCGGAACCGCGGCCAGAACCGGAGTCGAAGCCGCAGACCGCAGTACCGGAACCGGAACCGCGGCCAGAACCGGAGTCGAAGCCGCAGACCGCAGTACCGGAACCGGAACCGCGGCCGGAACCGGAGTCGAAGCCGCAGACCGCGCCCGCGCGTCCTTGCGCCGCCCGGTGCTGAAATGTTCAAGGTCAGCGACCAGTATCCCGGTCACGTTGGCGGGGTGGCGACGGGGGTTCCGCGAGACGGGCCGGCCCGGAAAGCCCAGGTCGTCGAGGACGGCCTTGACCCGTGCGGACGGGTCGCCCGCCGCGCCATATTGCCTGCTGGCGGCCTTTGAGACAGTCGCGACGGAGACGCCGGCGCGGGCTGCGACGTCGCTGATCGTGACACGGGAGCTTGGTTCCACCAGGGCGAGGATAGCCGTATAAAACGTTATCGACAACGATTGACATCGCCCATGTGGCGCGCGAAACTCTGCGGCAAGCCAGCTCGACCACGCTGGCTCAGCCGCCCGGGGCGACGAAGCCTGGGCGACATCGTCAGGAGATCAGCATCATGCGCAGCTTCCGGAAGTGTGCCGTCATCACCCTGGCCGACCCGGCATGGCGATCCTTCAGGCAGCGTTCCGGCTTCCCATCACGGTCCTGATCCAGCGGCCGTTCCGGCGCGATGTCCTCGGCCTTCAACGGTCAGCGAGACCGGAAAGGAAAGGTGCCCTTTGAAACTTACCCCGCACACCGCCCGTGCATCGCTGGCGACGTCGGCGGCTTTACTGGTCGTGAGTGCTTTGACGGTATTCGCGGCGTCCATGCCGGCCGCGGCCGCGGATACCGCGACGATCAATGGCGCGACGACCCACCAGACCATGGTCGGCTTCGGTGCTTCGGAAGGGTTTGGCCAGGCCAGCACCATCGAGAATGCGGCGACGGCCACCCAGACTCAGGCGCTGAACGACCTGTTCAGTCCCACCTCCGGGGCCGGGCTGACGATCCTGCGCAACGAGATCAGCGCCGACCCGGGCGACACGATCGAGCCGACGGCGGCGTCCAGCCCCACCGCGACCCCGACCTACGTGCCGATGTCCTCGACCGGCAACGACATGGGGCAGCTCTGGATGGCCGAGCAGATCAAGGCCAGCTACGGGGTCACCAACGTGTTCGCCGACGCGTGGAGCGCGCCGCCGTTCATGAAAGTCAACAATTCTGTGGACAATGGCGGCGCGCTGTGCGGCGTTCCCAGCGCGACCTGCTCCAGCGGCGACTGGCGCCAGGCTTACGCGAACTACCTGGTGCAGTACGCCAAGGACTACTCCGCCGCCGGCGTCCCGCTGACCTATATCGGCCCGGAGAATGAGGCCAACTTCGCCCCGAGCAACTACGACGGGATGACGCTGACCCCGGCCCAGACCGTGAACCTCCTCGACGTCCTCGGCCCGACCGTGGCCAGCTCGGGGTTGCCCACCAAGGTCGAATGCTGCGCCACCGAGGGCTGGGACTGGGCCCAGCAGTACGCCGCCGCGATCGAGGCGGACAGCACCGCCAACGCCGACACCCCGGTGTTCACCAGCCACGGCTATACCCAGGCGCCGGCCTCGGCGCTGTCCGGCTGGTCCAAGCCGGCCTGGCAGACCGAGTGGTCGACGTTCGAGACCTGGGACCCCGCGTGGGACGACGGCTCCGTCGCGTCCGGGCTGACCTGGGCGCAGCACATCTACACCGGGCTGACCGCAGCCAACCTGAGCGCATTCCTGTACTGGTGGGGCAGCACGACCCCGTCGGCGAACGGCGACAACGAGGGCCTCATCCAGATCAACGGCTCGACCGTCGCACCGTCCGGGCGGCTGTGGGCGTTCGCGAACTATAGCCGTTACGTGCGCCCAGGTGCGGTCCGCATCGGGGCGACCAGTTCCAACGGCAACGTGGACCTGACCGCCTTCAAGAACACCGACGGCACCATCGCCATCGTCGCGCTCAACACCCTGAGTAGTTCGGACGCCATCAGCTACTCACTGTCGGGCACCGGGACCCCGAACGGGGCCACGGTGACGCCGTACCTGACCAACTCCTCGAGCAACACGGCCGCGCAGGCGACCACGAGCGTGAGCGGCGGGTCGTTCAGCGCGACGATCCCGGCCCGGTCCCTGGTCACCTACCTGGTCGGCGCCACTGGCTCCGGCGGGAACACGGTCACCGTGACCAACCCCGGCAGCCAGACCGGCACCGTGGGTACCGCGGCCAGCGTGCAGATCCACGCCACCGACTCCGGCACCGGGCAGACCCTCAGCTACACCGCCACCGGGCTGCCCGCCGGGCTGTCCATCAACGCCTCCACCGGCCTGATCTCCGGCACCCCGACCACCGCCGGGACCTCCACCGTCACGGTCACCGCGACCGACGGCACCGGGGCCTCCGGGTCCGCCACCTTCACCTGGACCATCAGCGGAGGCGGCGGTAGCGCCTGCAGCGTGGTTTACACCACGCAGAGCCAGTGGGCCGGCGGGTTCGTGGCCAGCGTCACCATCACCAACGGCGGCACCACGCCGGTCAACGGCTGGACCCTGAAGTTCACCTTCCCCGGCGACCAGAAGATCACCAACGCCTGGAACGGCACGGTAACCCAGAGTGGCGAGGCGGTGTCCATCGCCAACGCCAGCTACAACGCCACCATCGCCGCCGGCGCCAGCACCTCGCTCGGCTTCCAGGGCACCTGGGCCAGCAGCGACGCCGTGCCCACCGCATTCACCCTCAACGGCACCACCTGCGCAACCTGACAAGACACGACCTGACAAGAAAGGCCACCTGACCGCACTGCGCCCCGGGCTTTCCCCCCCGACCCGGGGCGCAGTGCTTCCAAAGGTCGCGTCGTCGCCCCGGGCCGTTTCGTCGCTCTGGGGCCGGGCCGTCGCCTCGGGGCCTTTCGTCGCCTCGGGGCCGTTTCGTCGCCTCAGGGCCGGGCCGTCGCCTCAGGGCCGGGCCGTCGCCACGGCCGCGTGATCGCCTCGCGTCAGCGCCCAGGCCGCGTCAGCGCCTCAGGCCGTATCGTCGCCTCGGGCCGTGTCGTCGCCCCAGGCCGCATAATCGCGGCCGGAGTACTCGAACCAGTCGAAATCGGCGAAGTTGGCCGATGCCCGGCCGTTGCCGCTCGCGTACATGCCGAGGTAGCCGCCGGTGAAGTCGCCCACCGCCGCCGGGCTCAGGATGCGCCCGTCGACGGTGGCCAGCGTCCGCCAGCGGGCCGGATCCTGGGTGCAGCGCAGGGTGTAGTCCTGGCCGACCGCCTCGGCGGCCAGGTAGGTCCGGCCGACGCCCAGGGCGGCCTCAGCGGGGATCTCATCCGTGCCGCCGCGCCGCACGATGACCCGTGCGACCTTCCGGCCAGATTCACCCCGGCCGGCCAGATTCGCCCTCCGGCATCCCGGCCGCCGTCACGACGAGGCGGATCCGGGCACGATCGGGTTCCTGGCCCGCCTCGTCATCGCTCTGGCGGCACAGGGTCCGTCGGCCGTCCGGGAAAGGGGCTCACAGGGTTCGTGTTGATTGGCGTACGACGAGGTTGGTGGTGAGGGTGATGTGGGTGACCTGAACGGGCTCGCCGCGGATGAGGCGCAGGAGCAGCTGGATGGATTGTTCGCCCATTTTGCGGATGGGCTGGTTGATGGTGGTGAGCGGTGGGGTGCACAGCGCGGATTCCGGGATGTTGTCGAAGCCGACCACGGACAGGTCTCCGGGGACGCGCAGGCCGAGTTCGGTGGCAGCCTCGATGGTGGCGATGGCTGACATGTCGTTGGCGGCAAAGACGGCAGTGGGCGGGTCGGGTGTGCTGAGCAGCTGCCGTGCGCGACCGATGGATATCTCCGGGTCGTAGTCGCCGACGACGATCAGGTCCTCGCTGGCGGGCACGCCCGCGGCGTGCAGCGCCTGCCGGTAGCCCTGCTCGCGGAGCTGGGCCGATTGCAGATCGGGCCGGCCGGTGAGCATGGCGATCCGGCGATGCCCGAGCTCGATCAAGTGCTCTGTCGCGAGCTGGCCGCCGCGCAGATTGTCGGAGTCGATCGTAGGCAGGCCGGACTGGCCCGTGTGCGGGTCGATGGCGACGATCGGCGCGCCGTAGTTCACGTCCACGACGGTCGGAGTGACCAGGATGGCCCCGTCGATCAAGGTGCCGGACAGGCGGGAGAGGTAGCGGCGCTCCCAGCCCACATGGTCGCCGGCGTGCCCGCCGGCGGAGTAAACGACTAGCTCGAAGCCGGAGCCGCGGATCGCGTCGGCGGCGCCCTTGAGCAGCTCGGTGCTGAAAGGTTCAAGGTCGGCGACGAGTATCCCGATCACATTGGTGTGGTGGTTGCGCAGGCTCTGCGCGACGAGGCTGGCCTCATAACCCAGGTCATCGATGACGGCCTGGACACGCGCAGAGGTACCGGCCGCCACGCCGTAGCGCCGGTTGATGACCTTCGAGACCGTCGCGACGGAGACGCCAGCGCGGGCGGCGACGTCGCGGATGGTGACGCGGGAGCTTAGTTCCACTGCGACGAGGATAGCGTATAAAACGTTATCGACAACGATTGACATACGGGATTTGACGCGCAAAACTCTGCGGCAAGTGGGCTGACCACGGCGGCCCCGGCGCTCGGGCGACGGTGCTCGGGGCGACATCCTCAGGAGACCACCATGCGCAGCATCCGAAAGCATGCCGCCATCACTCTGGCGGCGACAGCAGCGCTCACCCTCGCCGCTTGCAGCAGCAGCGGCAGCAGCGCAACCTCAAGCTCAACCGGGAACAAGCACGTGACCCTCACCTGGTGGAACAACGCCACCACCGGATACCTCAGGACCGTCTGGACGCAGGCGGCGGCCGCCTACCACACCGCGCACCCGAACGTGACGATCAAGTCCGAGCCGTTCCAGAACGAGGCCTTCACGACCAAGGTCCCGGCCGCGCTGGCCGGGAGCAACCCACCGGACATCTATCAGCAGTGGGGCTCGGGCCAGGAGGCGACCCAGGTCCCGTCGGGCAAGCTCACCGACCTTACCCCGTACACCTCAAGCTGGATCGGCCAGCTCGGGGTCGCGGCCAACGCCTGGCAGGTGGACGGCAAGCAGTACGGTGTCCCGTACGACCTGCACACGGTGGGTTTCTGGTACCGCAAGGACCTGTTCACCAAGGCCGGCATCACCAGCCCGCCGACCACCATGACGGAGCTCAACGCCGATATCGCGAAGCTGAAGACGGCCAACATCACCCCCATCGGGGTCGGCAGCAAGGACAGGTGGCCGGACGCGTTCTGGTGGGAGTACTTCGCCGTCCGCGAGTGTTCCACCGCCACGCTGAAGGCGGCGATCAAGGCGGACAACCTGAGCGCTCCCTGCTTCGTGAAGGCAGGCAACGACCTCAAGGCGTTCATGGCCACGAACCCGTTCCAGAAGGGCTTCCTGGGCACGCCAGCACAGCTGGGCGCGGGCAGCTCGGCCGGCATGGTCGCGAACGGCAAGGCCGCGATGGAACTGCAGGGCGACTGGGATCCCGGAACAATGACCCCGCTCACCGCTAACAAGAACCTCAACGCACAGCTCGGCTGGTTCCCGTTCCCCGCCGTCGCCGGCGGCGCCGGCTCACCCACCACCGCGCTGGGCGGGGGCGACGGCTTCACCTGCACCACTGGGGCAGCGGAGCCGGCCTGCGCTGACTTCCTGAAGTACCTCGACACCCCCGCGGTGCAGACCAAGGTGGTCGCGGCCAACGTCGGCCTGCCGGCCAACCCCGCCGCGGCCTCGGCACTGACCCTGCCCGCCATGCAGTCGGTTCAGCAGTACAACCAGGCGGCGCCCTTTATCCAGGTCTACTTCGACATCGCCATGCCGACCAACGTCGGCCAGACGCTTGACACCGCGATCGCGAACTTCTTCGCTGGTCAGGCAACCCCGCAATCAATCATCACGACCGTGAACCAGGCAGCCAAAACTCAGTAATGAGCGACACGAGAAGCGTCACGGCCACGGCGGAGGACGCCGTGGCCGTGACGCCCCCCATCCGGCCGGCCCGGCGGTCACCGGCGCTGCGCCGCAGGCTTGAGCTGACGGTCCTGCTGACCCCGCCGTTGCTGCTCTTCATCGGGTTCGTGCTGCTGCCGATCGGCATCGCGGCCTACTACGGCCTGTACAAATGGACCGGCTTCGGTCCGCTGACCAACTTCGCGGGCCTGGCGAACTACAAGATCGCCCTGACCGACCCCGCCTTCCAGCAGGCGATCCTGCATAACGTGATCATTGCCGTGCTGTCGCTCGTCATCCAGATCCCGATCAGCATCGCCGTGGCGCTCCTGCTGAACCGCGGGATACGCGGCCGATCCGTGCTGCGCTTGCTGGTCTTCGCGCCCTACGTGCTGTCCCAGGCGATAACGGGGGTCATGTGGCTGCTGATACTCCAGCCGGGCGGCTTCGCGGATCAGCTGATGCAGGCGGTCGGCCTGGGCAGCTTCGTCCAGTTGTGGCTGGCCAACCTGAACATCGTCCTGTACACGATGTTCGTGGTGCTCACCTGGCAGTTCATTGGCTTCGGGATCATCTTGCTGGTGGCCGGGCTGCAAGGGATCCCGGTCGAGCTGGGCGAGGCGGCGGCCCTGGACGGGGCGTCCGGATGGCAGACAACGCGGCGGATCACGCTGCCCTTGCTCGGCCCGACGATACGGATCTTGATCTTCCTGTCCATCGTCGGCTCCCTCCAGGTGTTCGACGTGGTGTGGATCATGACCGGGGGCGGCCCGGCCGGCGCGTCGAGCACGATGGCGACGTACTTGATCCAGAGCGGCTTCCGGAGTTACGAGTTCGGCTACGGCAGCGCGGTGGCGGTCATCATGTTCATCGTCTGTTTCGTGTTCGCGCTGGTGTACCAGCGATTCGTGCTGCGCCGTGACACCCGCGGCGCCCTGACCCGAGCCGTGGGGTGACCGACGTGTCCGCGACCCTGGAAGCGCCCGCGATACGGCCCGGCCCGACCGGGCACCTGCGGCGCCGCCGCAGAATCTCGCTGATGACGCCGCTCACCTACCTGGTCGCCCTGCTCATCGTGGGCATCACCGTCGTCCCGCTGCTTTTCGTGATCGTGGATGGCTTCCGGTCCAATGCGCAGATCAACACGTCCGCCACCGGGCTGCCGCACCCGTGGGTCTGGTCGAACTACCGGTCCCTCCTCACCTCGTCGGCTTTCTGGCAGCCCCTGGCCAACAGCGCGGTGATCGCGGTGATCGCGACCGGACTGGTGGTCGGGCTGGGATCGATGGCCGCCTTCGCGCTCTCCCGGTATTCGTTCCGGGGGCGTGAAGGAATCTACCTGCTGTTCGCGGTCGGGTTGCTGTTCCCCATCAACGCGGCATCGCTGCCGCTCTACCTGCTGCTGCAGAAGATCGGCCTGCTCGACAACCTGCTGGGCGTGGCGCTCCCCGAGGCCGCGTTCCAGCTGCCCATCACCATCGTGATCCTGCGGCCGTTCATGCGCGCGATCTCAGGCGAGATCGAGGACGCCGCGGTGGTGGATGGCGCCACCCGGATCAAGTTCTTCTGGCGGATCCTGCTGCCGTTGTGCCGGCCCGCGCTGGCCACGGTCTCGGTCCTGGCCTTCGTCATCAGCTGGAACACGTACCTGCTGCCGCTGCTCGTCTTCACCAGCACGCAGCACTTCACCCTGCCACTGGCCGTGGCCAACTTCCAGACGCAGTACGCGCAGGACACGGCGAAGATCCTCGCGTTCACGGCGCTGTCGATGGTGCCCGCGCTGGGCTGTTTCGTCCTGGCCGAGCGGCATCTCGTCGGCGGCTTCAGCGGCGCGGTCAAGGGCTGACGGGAGCGCTGGCCCAACTCCGGAATCTTCGAGGCCAGCCGGTCACTCCTCCCCTCGCCATCGTTTTCCACAGGATGCCCGGGCGGCCCGACACCCAGCCAACCTGACACCCGTCGTGTGGACGGGCGGACCGGGACGGTGCCTGCTCTGGACCTGGGCAGACGAGACTGCCTCTTGACGGGCGGGTGTCACGGACTTTATGGTCCGTTGAAAGCTGTTCCACGATGCCGAACAGCATTCAGGATCTTAGCTCGTCTCGAGGAGGAGGTGAGGAGTCCGCCGCCTACCGCCTCGCGAGGCAGCCGGCGGGCGAACCCCATGGCAGCAGCAACAACGCCCACAACCCCGCAGAAGCTGTTCGCGGAGGTGATCGGTACGGGCTGCCTCGTCTACATCGGGGCTGGCTCGGCGGCCGCCACCGGAGTGATCTCGGCGGGCACCAAGGTCCCGTTCTCGATGGCCCAGCTCGGGATGATCTCGTTCGCCTTCATGTTCATCATCGTTGGCGTCGTCTACGCGATCGGGCACATCTCCGGCGGCCACATCAACCCGGCGGTCACCGTGTCCCTCGCGGCCGCAGGCAAGTTCCCCTGGCGCGAGGTACCCGGCTATCTGGCGGCGCAGATCGTCGGCGCGCTGCTCGGCGCCCTCGCGTACTTCGTCACCCTGGGCAAGACGGCGGCGGTGGCCGCGGGCGGCGGCGTCACCAGCTACAACTCCGCCAGCATGGGATTCGGCCGGGCGACCCTGATCGAAGGGATCGGAACGGCCATCCTCGTCTTTGTCATCTTCGGCGTCATTGATCATCGCGCCGTCCCCGGCTGGGCGCCGATGGCGATCGGCTCGGCGGTCTTCGCGATCATCATCATCCTCGGGCCGGCCACCGGAGCGGCCATCAACCCGGCCCGCTACCTAGGCGCGATGGTCTGGCAGAACGCATTCGGCGGCACGGTGTCATGGTCGCAGGCACCCGCCTACCTCATCGGAGAGTTCGCGGGCGGCGTGCTCGGCGCCCTCGGCTACGTCGCGCTCTCGCGCACACGCTCGGCCGCCGCGATGACGAGCCTCGCCCCGACCGACCCGAGCCCCAGCACCGACAGGATCCGGGAAGGCACGTCATGAAGAAGCTCATCAACGCTCCCGAGGACGTGGTGACCGAGGCGCTGGCAGGCATGGCGGCCGCGCATCGCTCACTCGCGGTAGACCTCGATAACAAGATCATCACCAGGGCCGGCGGCCCAGCACCGGGCAAGGTGGGCCTGGTCTCAGGCGGCGGATCCGGCCATGAGCCGCTGCACGGCGGCTTCGTCGGCTACGGCATGCTGGACGCCGCATGCGCGGGCGAGGTGTTCACCTCGCCCGTCCCGGACCAGATGCTCGCGGCCACCAGGGCGGTCAACGGCGGCGCCGGCGTGCTGCACGTGGTGAAGAACTACACCGGGGACGTGCTCAACTTCCGGATGGCCGCCGAGCTGGCGGAGGACGAGGGCATCGAGGTCGCGCCCGTCGTGATCAACGATGACGTCGCCGTGCAGGACTCGCTCTACACCGCGGGGCGCCGCGGCACCGGGGCGACGGTCTTCGTGGAGAAGATCGCCGGGGCGCTGGCCGAGCGCGGGGCCGCGCTGAGCGAGGTCGCGGCGGTGGCCGCGGAGGTCAACGAGCGCAGCAGGTCCTTCGGTGTCGCGCTGACCTCATGCACCGTCCCCGCGGCCGGCAAGCCCACGTTCGAGCTCGGCGAGCAGGAGATCGAGCTCGGCATCGGCATCCACGGCGAGCCCGGCCGCACCCGGGCCCCGCTTGCGACGGCCCGCGACATCACGGCGGCGGCCCTGGACGCGATTCACTCCGACCTGCCGCTGACCGGCGATCTCCTCGTGATGGTCAACGGCATGGGCGGGACTCCGCTGATCGAGCTGTACCTCGTCTACAACGAGGTGCACCGCTACCTGGCCGGCCAGGGCGCCCGGATCACCAGGAACCTGGTGGGCAACTACATCACCAGCCTGGAGATGCAGGGATTCTCAGTGACCGTGTGCAGGCTTAGTGACCGCCTGACCGATCTCTGGGACGCACCAGTGGACACGCCCGCCCTGCGGTGGGGACGGTAGAGCTTCACAGCATCACCGGAAACCGCAAGGGAGCGCACATGGACGCCGGATTCTTCCGCGCCTGGATCGCGGAGATAGCAGCGGTCGTGGAAACCCAGCGTGATCACCTCACCCAACTCGATGCCGCGATCGGCGATGCCGATCATGGCATTAACCTGGCCCGCGGCTTCGACGCCGTCGAGGCGGCGCTCGCGCAGGCCGCCACGCCGACTCCTGGCTCGGTGCTGGTGCTCACCGGCTCGACGCTGATCTCGAAGGTGGGCGGTGCGTCCGGCCCGCTGTACGGGACCGCGTTCCGGCAAGCAGGCAAGACGCTGGGGGACGTGTCCGAGGTAGATCTGGGGGCTCTGGCGGGCGCGCTGGAAGCGGCACTGTCCGGAGTCCAGAGACTCGGTGCGGCGCGTGAAGGTGAGAAGACCATGGTGGACGCGCTGGCCCCGGCGGCGAGTGCGCTCAGCAAGGCTGTCGCGGAGGGGGCGTCGCCGGGCGACGCCCTCGCCGCGCTCGCCGACGCGGCCGACGCCGGAGCCCAGGCCACGATTTCGATGCACGCGCTCAAGGGCCGGGCCAGCTATCTCGGCCCGCGCAGCGTCGGGCATGAGGATCCGGGCGCCGCATCGACCGCGCTTATCCTGCGGGCGCTGCGCGACGTCGCGCTACGGCAGCCGGGATGAGTCCGTCCATGCGGTTCACGGGACTGCCGGTCTCCGAGGGCATGGCCACCGGCAGGCTGCACATTGCGGATGTGGACCCGGCGGCCAGTGCCACGCCCGACGAGGTCGCCGGCGCGTTCGCCGCGGTGGCGGCGGCCCGATCCGCTCTGGCCGGGCGGCTGCGCCGAGCCGGCCGCAACGAGGAAGCGGCCATCATCGACATCGGCGCGCTGATCGCGGCCGACCCCGCGCTCGCCGGCCCCGCCGTGGCCGCGGTCCGCGGCGGCAGCGACGCCGCCACGGCGGTGCGGCAGGCCGTGGAGGCGCAGGCCGCGGTGATCGAGGCCCTGCCCGCCCCGGAGCTGGCCGAGCGGGCCGGCGATGTCCGCCAGGTCGCGGACGCGGTCCTTGACCACCTCAGCAGCGCCGGCGCTGCGCCGCGGCCGGCCGGGGACTTCATCCTGGTGCGCCGCGAGGTGAGCCCGGCCGAACTGGTCGAGTTCGCCGAGGCCGGGCTCGTGGGCGCGGTGTCGGTGGGCGGCGGCGCGAGCTCCCATGCGGCGATCATCGCGCGCGGCCTCGGCATACCGATGGTGACTGGCGTCGATACGGCGGTCCTCGCGGTACCCGCCGGCCAGCAGGCCATCCTCGACGCTGACGCCGCGGAGCTGATCGTCGGTCCAGCCGTGGCGGACTTGGCCGCCGCGTCCGGAAACGGCGCGGGCCAGTGGCAGGCTCAGGCGGTCGGGCCGGCCATCACCGCCGACGGGCGCGAGATCACCATCCTGTGCAACGTCGCCTCGGCGGCCGAGACCCGGCGCGGGCTGGCCGCCGGTGCCGAGGGAGTCGGCCTGCTCCGCACCGAGATTCCCTACACCGGCGCGCTGGCCTGGCCGACGCTGGCCGAGCACCGGGCCCAGCTGGCGCCGATACTGGACCTGCTGGCTGGCAAACCGGCCACGGTCCGGCTGCTCGATTTCTCCGGGGACAAGATCCCGCCGTTTCTCGGCGGCGTAGCGGCTGGCCTGGCCGAACTGCTCGCGCACCGCACTGCCCTGCCCGATCAGCTGCGCGCCCTGCTGGAGACCGGCGGCCACAGCAGGCTGTCGATCCTGATTCCCATGGTCAGCTCGCTTGATGAGATACGCCGGGTGCGTGACGTCCTCACGCGGGCCGCCGAGGATCTCGGCACGGACCTGCCGCGGCTCGGGATCATGGTGGAGTTGCAGGCCACGGCCGCCGCGGCCGGGACATTCGCGACTGCGGCCGACTTTTTCTCGGTCGGGACCAACGACCTGACCGGTCAGGTGCTCGGGCTCGGCCGGCGTGATCCGGCGGCAACGCCGGCCCTCGCCGCGCACCCGCGGGTGCTCGCCCTCATCTCCCGTATCGCCGACGCGGGACGGCGGGCGGGCATCCCGGTCTCGGTGTGCGGCGACTCGGCCGCCGACCCGCTGGTGCTGCCGCTGCTTGTCGGCCTCGGCGTGGACACGGTCAGCGTCTCGGCCGCCCGCGTCCAGCGGGTGCGGTCCTGGATAGCGGAGCTGGACACGACCGCATGTGCGGCGCTGGCCGCCACGGCGCTGCGAGCCTCCACCGCAGACGAGGTCTGGAAGCTGGTGCCGCCGCTATGACCTCAGCTGAGCGCGGTCAGCACAGTGCCGCCGCGACCCGCGCCAAGATCTCTCGACACGGAGCGGGCGGACTCGACGACGGCGCGCGCGAGTTCCTCCCGTGCCTTCGGCTCCAGCAGCCGCTCAGCCGGCCCGACCACTCCGATCGACCCGGCGACGCCGCCCTCCCGGTTCACGATGGGCGCCGCCACCCCGGCATCACCCACGGTGGCCTCCTGGTCCTCCACCGCGTAGCCCTGCCTGCGGACCTGGGCCAGCGCCCGGCCCAGGGCCGCCCTCGTCGTCTTGGTCCTGCCGGTCAGCGGGGCGAGGTCGCCGGCCATCGCGCGCGCGCCCGCCGCCGCCGGCAGGTGCGCCACGATCGCGTGCCCGAGCGCGCAGGCATGCCACGGGATGGCGGCTCCCACCTCAAGGATCTGCACCGTGTTGTCGGGCCGGAACACGTGATGCAGCACGATCACCCGCGAGCCGGACAGGGTCGCGACCCAGACCGCCTCGTTCGCGCGCTGGGCCAGCGCCTCTGCCCACAGCAGCGACCGCGCGCGCAGCTCGGAGCCGTCCAGGTAAGCGTTGCCGAGCTGCAGGACACCCGGGCCCAGGCTGTATTTGCCGGTGTCCGGATCCTGGGCCACGAGATCGTGCTTCTCCATTGTGCGCAGCAGCCCATGGACGGTCGGCTTGGCCAGCCCGACCCGGTCGGCAATCTCAGTCACGCCCAGGCGCGGCGTTCCGGAGCCGAGTGCACCGAGAATCGCGGCCGCGCGCTCCACAGACTGGATCATGGGGTCCTTTCGGTATCGTCGAACACTATTCAGGATAGAGCATGAGTGACGAAGCGAAGGTAGGGATCGTCCTCGTCTCGCACAGCGCGGCGCTGGCCGAGGGAACCGCCGAGCTCGCCGGGCAGATCGGCGGCGGAACGGTGGCCATCGCCACCGCCGGCGGCACGGACGACGGCCGCATCGGGACCAGCCTGGCCAAGGTCCAGCGCGCGCTCGCGCTCGCCGATGCCGGGGCCGGCGTGGTGATCCTGCCCGACCTGGGCAGCTCGGTGCTCACGGTCCGCGCGCTGCTCGCCGAGTCCGAGGATCTCCCCGAGCCGATCGCGGTCGCGGACGCCCCATTCGTGGAAGGCGCGGTCGCGGCGACCGTCACCGCCGCCGGCGGCGGTGACGTCAAGGCGGTGCTGAGCGCGGCCGAGGAGGCACGTCATGCCAGAAAGCTGTGAGGTCACGGTCACGCTGGCTGGCGACCTCCATGCCCGGCCCGCCGGGTCGCTCGCCGTGGCCGCCGCGACCTTCGAATCCGCCGTCGAGCTGACCGTGGGCGCGAGCCGGGCTGACGCCAGGAGCGTGCTCGCCGTGATGGGGCTCGGCGCGACCAGCGGGCAGCGGGTCACGGTGCGCGCCGCCGGCCCCGACGCAGAGAAGGCAGTCAACACCATGATCGACATCCTGGCCGAGGCCACCCGGGTCGGAGGCTGAGCAGGTATGAGGACACGCCAGGCGCCAGGATGAACCCTCCGCCCAGTCACCGAGTCAGATCCGGTGAATGTGACATCGTGCGGGTCATAACCCGTGCATGCCACATCCACCGCGTTGAGGCCACCGCGCTTAGGGCCACCGCGCTTAGGGCCACCGCGCTTAGGGCCACCGCGCTGAGGACCGTCAGTGCCAGGGCCGGGCGGCCCGGCTCGCCCAGTAGGCGCCGGGCGGCTCGGCGAGGTCCAGGTCCGGGAGGTCGCCCACGGCCAGCGCGGCCCGATTGGCCTGGAGCTGCCGGGGGGTGACGGCCCCGGACAGCACGACGCTGGCCCACGGGTTGGCGAGTGCGGCGGCGATCGCGATCGCGTCCACCGTGACGTTCCGGGCGCCCGCGAGCGCGGCCACCGGGGCCGACGGCCTGGCCTCGCCGCCGGGAGCCAGCCGCCCGTTGGCGAGGGCCTCTTTGATCAGGATCGTCCATCCCGCGGCGGCGGCCTCCGCCGCGGCGGGAGCGACCGACGGCTCCAGGAGATTCCAGGTCACCTGCGCGGCGGCGAACAGCGGCTGGCCGTCGGCGGTGGCCTGCAGCGCCCGCCTGAGGACGTCCGCCTGGCCGGGCCCGCTGGTCGTCAGGCCGATGAGCACGCCCTCGGCGCGGAGCCGGCCGAGCGCGGCCAGCAGCGCGCGGTCGTCGAGCAGCCCGGAATCAGCCGTCAGCGAGTGCACCTGATACAGCGCCAGCCGGCCGCCGAGCGCGGCCCTGGTCTCCGCGAGCTGGGTCGTGAACATGGCCAGCGAATGCTCTTTGACTTCCTGCCGATCGGCATCCAGCCGCCAGCCGCCGGTGTAGCGGTACCCCCACTTGGACCCGCACACCGCGTCGGCGTGACCCCGGCCAGCCAGCCAGCCGCCGAGGAACTCCTCGGCCCGGCCATAGGACCGGGCCGCGTCGAAATACCTGATCCCGGAGTCGTAAGCGGCGTCCAGCATTGAGAACGTGCGGGCCCGCAGGCCGGCCACGCTGCGGTCCGGCAGGTCGTCCGGCCGGCCGCTGGTGATGTACGCGGGGCGGCCGAGCGCCGCGAGGCCCAGGCCGATCCGCGAGACCACCGGCCCGCCGGGCGCCAGGGGCGCCAACGGCATCCGGACCTCGCTCACGTCATCGCTGGACACGTCGGTCACCGGCACGCGGCGGCGATTCAGAGTTTGAGCGGCCGGATCGGGGCTGCCACCAGCGACGGGTCGCTGCGCCAGTCGACCCCGGGCACGTCGACGTACAACTCGATCTCGTTGCCGTCGGGATCGGTGATGTAGAGGCTGTGCGTCACCGTGTGATCGCTGGCGCCCACCAGGTTGACGTGGTTCGCCTCCAGGGCGGCGAGCGCCTGGCGCAGCTCGTCGTCGCTGTCACCGATCTTCAGGCCGAAGTGGTACAACCCGACCCTGCGGCCGGGGGGCAGGGCCGCCGCGTCCTCCCCCACCTCGATGAGCAGCAGCTCGTGGTGCGTGCGACCGGAGGGGGCCGAGAACGCCGCGGCCCGGAAAGGCAGCGGCGCGTCATCCGGGCCGCCGAGGATCTGGCGCCAGCCGAGTACGTCACGGTAGAACGACGCGGAACGCTCGAGGTTGCGGACGTACAGGACCAGATGGCCGAGTTCCTTGATTTCCACGTCGGACGCTCCCGGAGAGCAGGTGAGCTGGCTGCCGGGTTCCATTCTGGCATCCCGGACGGGGATGACATCCTGGCCCGATGACAGATTCCAGCACCAGGCTGCCGTGGCGGTTCGATGACCTGCGCGCGCTAGTGATCAACTGCACCCTCAAGCGCTCCCCCGAGCGCAGCCACACGCAGGGGCTCATCGACCGCAGCCGAGCGATCATGGAAAAGAACGGCGTCACCACCGACTCGCTCCGGGCGGTCGACCTCGACATCGCCACCGGCGTATGGCCGGACATGACCGAGCACGGCTGGCCGGCCGACGACTGGCCGGGCATCTACCAGCAGGTGCTGGCCGCCGACATCCTGGTGCTCGCGGGCCCGATCTGGCTCGGCGACAACAGCTCGGTGATGAAGCAGGTGATCGAGCGGCTCTACGCGTGCTCGCACCTGCTCAACGACGCCGGCCAGTACGCCTACTACGGCCGGGTCGGGGGCTGCCTGATCACGGGCAACGAAGACGGCGTCAAGCATTGCGCGATGAACATCCTCTACAGCCTCCAGCACCTCGGTTACACGATCCCGCCGCAGGCCGACGCCGGGTGGATCGGGGAAGCCGGCCCAGGGCCGTCCTACCTCGACAAAGGGTCCGGCGGGCCGGGCAACGACTTCACCAACCGCAACACCACGTTCATGACCTGGAACATGCTGCACCTGGCCCGCATCCTCAAAGACGCCGGCGGAATCCCGGCCCATGGAAACCAGCGCTCCGAATGGGATGCCGGCTGCCGGTTCGACTTCGACAACCCGGACTACCGCTGAGGCGAGACACGCTAAGGCCGAGACACGCCCTCGGCTAAGGCGAGACACGCCCTGAGGCGGGTCATGGACGGACACCCGATCCGGCTTGCCGAACACGTTAGTGGCGACTAACGTGTCGACGTGCCTGACCTGGTGGCTGCGGTAGCCGAGCCGAATCGTCGCCGCCTGCTGCAGTTGCTGGGGTATGGCGAACAGACGGTGACCGTCCTGGCCAGCCACTTCACGGTGAGCCGGTCGGCGATCTCGCAACATCTTGGCGTGCTCGCCGGGGCCGGGCTGGTCGAGAGCAGACGCGAAGGAAGGTTCCAGCGCTACCGCTTGAAGCCCGAGGGGATGGCGGCCCTGCGTGCCGAACTCGATTCGTTCTGGACGCACGAGCTTGACCAGCTGGTTCGCGACGCGCGCCACATCACCCATGCATCCGGTGCCGAAGGAGTCCAGTGATGCCTTACGAGAAGTCCGTTATCGTGCCGCTCAGCGCCGACGAGACCTTCGCCCTGATCACCGAGCCTGACCGGCTGCGCCGCTGGCAGGCCATCACCGCGCGGGTCGATCTGCGGGCTGGCGGTGAATACCGGTGGACCATCATCCCGGGCCACGCGACTCGCGGCCGGTTCACCGAGGTGGAGCCGGGCCGGCGGGTGGTCTTCACATGGGGCTGGGAAGGTGCGACCGACCTGCCGCCGGGCGCGTCCACCGTGACCATCACCCTGGAACCCGCGGCGGGCGGGACGCTTGTCCGGCTGGTTCACGAGGGATTGACGGACGAGCAGGCCGCCAGCCACGCCGACGGCTGGGCCCACTACCTCGGCCGGCTCGCCGAGGCGGGCACCACGGGTGATGCGGGGGCCGACGAGTGGGCCGCCGCGCCGCAGGAACTCGACGCCATCAAGGCCGCCGAGGCGGCCCTGGCGGTCTGCCAGCTTGCCCTCCGGGGCATCGCGGAGGCTGACTACCACAACGCCACGATCTGCCCTGAGTTCGACGTCACCCAGCTGACCGATCACCTGATCGGATCGGTCACCGGCCTGGGCGGCGCGGCGGGTGCCGAGTTCCCCCAGGCCACAGGGACCACCCTGGAGGACCGGGTCGCGGCGGCGGCCCAGCCCGCCCTGGAAGCATGGAACGGCCGCGGCTTCGACGGCACGGTCAAGCTTGGGCGCAACGAGGTACCCGCCACGCTCCCCCTCGGTATTCTCTCGATCGAATTCCTGGTCCACGCGTGGGACTACGCCCAGGCCACCGGCCAGCAGATCAGTGTGTCCGACGAACTCACCGGGCATGTTCTTGACGTGGCGCGGACGGTCATCACCCCAGAAGTCCGTGGCGGGGGCGGCTTCGCCGACCCTGTCGAGGTGGGCCTGGACGCTCACGTCCTGGACCGCCTGATCGCCTTCACCGGCCGCACCGCATAGCGATGCATCACCACCTAGTGATGCATCACCCCGCATAGCCACATAGACCGCATCACACCACACGGAGGAGAAAGTCATGCCAGCACGCACTTCTTATGTCCAGGGGACACCGAACTGGGTGGACCTGCAGACCACCGACCAGGCCGCCGCGAAGGATTTCTACGCCGGCCTGTTTGGCTGGACCTACGACGACCAGCCGATGCCGGAAGGCGCGGTGTACTCCATGGCCAAGCTCGGCGAGGAGAACGTCGCCGCGATCGCCCCGCAGTCACCGGAACTGGCCGCCGCCGGCGCCCCGCCAATGTGGAACACCTACCTCGCCGTGGACTCGGCCGACGACGCGGTCGCCAAGGTCGAGGCGGCCGGCGGCCAGGTCGCGATGGCGCCCTTCGACATTCCCAACGCCGGGCGGATGGCCTTCGTCATGGACCCGAGCGGCGCGGCCGTGGCGTTCTGGCAGGCCGGCCAGCACATCGGCGCCTCGCTGGTGAATGAGCCGGGAACTGTCATGTGGAACGAGCTGATCACCACCGACCCGTCGGCCGCCGCGTTCTACGAGCAGGTGCTCGGCCTGACCACCTCGGTGATGGACATGGGCGGCGGCGAGTACACGATGTTCGAGGCCGCCGGCCAGCAGGTCGGCGGCACCACCCCGCCGCAAATGCCGGGCACGCCGAACCACTGGCACGTGTACTTCGCCATCGCGGACGCGAACGCCGCCGTGGCGAAGGCCACCGAGCTGGGCGGCTCGGTCCTGGTCGAGCCGTTCGACACCCCGGTCGGCCGCATGGCGGTGATTCGTGACCCGCAGGGGGCCACGTTCAGCCTCATCCAGCCCGCGCCGCAGGCCACCTAAGCCCGGGCCAGGAGCGGACGCCCATGGAGATCCCCAAGCCCAGCGCGGAAGACAAGCAGTTCTTCCGGTCCCTGATCCCGGACGACCCGGCGGTCGAGATCAAGCCGATGTTCGGCAACCTCGGCGCGTTCGTGGGTGGGAATATGTTCGCCGGGCTGTTCGGGTCGGCCGTGGGCGTCCGGCTCGATGACACCGCCCGCGAGGAACTGGCGGCGATAGACGGGTCGGGGCCCTTCGGCCCCGACGAACGCCCGATGGGGGGATACACGAGCCTGCCCGCGGCCTGGCGCGCGGCGCCCGACCTCGCCGCCCAGTGGGTCGACCGGGCCCTGTCACAGGTCAGGTTGCTGCCGCCGAAAGTCAAAAAACCAAAACGCGCCCGAACGTAAACTCTGCCACTCCAGCCTCATTACCCACCGGGCCGCCACCCGTTGCCCGGCACCCCACGGTCACCCGCGGGGGGTGGCGCGTGATGCGCGTCCGTCCTGTGGACTGACCGGATTGATCACCGGCAGAAGGAGGACGCTATGGCTGACCTGGCGAGCACGTGCGGCGGCGGAACCCGCAGCGTCTAGCCAGCGCCGTGCGGGCAGATCATGGGCCCCGGACAGCGACCCAGCTGGATACTCGGCCACATCGCCTGAGCATCGAGCGGATCCACGGCCATCGAGCACTGCCGCCGCCTGTCCTCGCCGGGAGCGGAGCATCTCCGGGAACCGCGCTGGGGCACCGCTGGCCACAGTTTCCCGGTGAGCCGCCGTTCGGCTTCCCCCTCCTGCACCGTCAGCGGCTCACCGACCTGCTCGACCGGGCCGCCCGCCGGCCGGTCGCGCTGGTGTGCGGGCCTGCGGGCGCCGGCAAGACGGTTGCCTGCTCGTTCTGGGCGGCGGCACAGCCGAAGTATCGCCCGGTCGTCTGGCTCACCTTGAAAGCGGGTGAGGACAAGGCATGGTTCTGGGCCGACCTCTGCGCGGCCCTGGCCCGGGCTCGTACGGTGCCGCCCGGGCACGTGCGGTCGCTGGAGGACGCCTCCGCGGATGATTTCCCGCTCCGCCTGGCTGAGGTGGCGCGGCTACTGCCCACGCCCGTGGTCCTGGTGCTCGACAACGCTCATACGCTCACCGATGGAGCCGTGCTCGCGGGCCTTGACGTGCTGATCCGGCACGCTCCCCGCACCCTGTGCCTGTTGTTCTGCGGACGGCGTCCGCCGGGGCTGCGGCTGGACCGGTTGCAGGCCTCCGGCGACCTCGCGATGGTGGGTCCGGCGAGCCTGGCGTGTACTCCTAAGGAGGCGAGCGCTTACCTGGCCCTGCGAGAAGTCTTGGGTGATCAAGACGGTGAAGATCGAGTCAAGCCCACCACTAATTCCTTGGGCACTAATTCCTTTGGCCTTGCCGTTTGTACCAGCCAGCCAGGCCACCCAGGCCCTCCCGGCCCAGACTCACCGCTGCGGCCAGTGCGATCACGACGATGATCACCTGTTTCCGGCTGGGGCCTTCCCGGGCCAGACGGGCCGCCGCAGCCAGGCCGATCGCAATCATGATCACGTTCCGTCGACGGCTCGCCGTCAGCGCCTGCCGCGATAGCTGACTGGGGCCGCGCGGGATCACGGCGCCCAGCCCCACGTGGGCGGGCCGGGCAAATCCACCGTCGATCGTCATTTCGTCTCACGTCCCCGCGTCGGCCGCTATCGCCGGCACGCCTCGGACCGAACCTGGTCCGTGTGACCACGCCCAGCAGCCTTCGTAGTAGTCGACTTCGCGGTGGCCGAACACCGCCGCGGTCACCGATCCACTAGACATTCTGGGCGTTCCGCGGCCACATGACGTCACCTCCGGGGGGTGATAAGCGCGCCAGCAGGGAACCACCCCAGCGGGGTGAGGCACGTCCTCGTGGGGTCGGAGACGGTGGACGGACGCAGCATCGAGACAGATCCAGCGAGATGACTACCGCGGCAGCCCGGCCGATGCCGCTCCGCGGAATGGCGGAGGTGACCTTGTCTGACACCGGCGGCGAGCCGGGGCCCGTTGCCGGGGACCCGGAGCTCACCCAGGCCGAGCAGGATGAACTGCAACGCCTCCGCGCTCAGGTGGCCGAACTTAAGAGCCAGCAGGCTGACCCGGTTCGCCGGCGCCGGGTCGGCTGGCGGCTTCCGGTCGCCACGGTGCTCATCGTGATTGGCTGCCTGCTCGCCCCGCTGTCGGTGCTGGGTGTCTGGAGCGCCAATCAGGTCTCCGACACCAACCGCTACATAGCCAATATTGAGCCGCTCATCCACGATCCGACCATCCAGAATGCCCTGACCAACAAGATCACGATCGCGATCACCAGCCACATCAACGTGACGTCCTACGTAGACCAGGCCGCCACCCTCCTCACGAGCAAGGGCCTGTCCCGCGTCGGCACCCTGCTCAAGTCATTCGGCCCATCCATCTCCAGCTCGGTCGCCGGGTTCATCCACACCCAGGTGCAGAAGATCGTCACAAGCCCGCGGTTCGCCAACGCCTGGATCCAGGTCAACACCGTAGCCCACCAAACGATGGTAAAGGTGCTCTCAGGGCAGGGCAGTGCAGTCACCGTGAGCAGCAACGGCCAGGTCACCATCGACCTTGCCCCCTTCATCAATGTCGTCAAGCAGGACTTGAGCGCCCGCGGGTTCACGCTGGTGAACAGCCTCCCGTCCATCCACCCGACGCTGGCGCTGTTTTCGTCCAAGGACCTGGTGAAGGCGCAGACCCTCTACCGGCTGATCAACGACCTCAAGATCGTGCTGCCGATCCTCACGCTCCTTCTGATAGCCGCCGGGGTGTATATCGCGCGGGGTCACCGGCGCGCCCTGATCGGAGCCGGGCTCGGCTTCGCCGCGTCCATGTTCGTCCTCGGCGCGGGTCTGGCCATCTTCCGGGGCATCTACCTGAACAGCGTTCCCAGCAGCGTTTTGCCCAGCGACGCCGCCGCCACCATCTTCGATACGTTCGTCCGCTTCATCAAGGAGGCGCTGCGTACGCTTCTGGTTCTGGGCTTGGTGGTCGCCGCGGCCGCGTTCTTCACGGGGCCGTCGGTGACGGCGGTCCGGACCCGGGCGGCCTTCGCGTCCGCCCTGGGCTGGGTCCGCCGTAGCGGCGAGGGCGCTGGCGTGACCACCGGGCCGGTGGGCGTGTGGACCTACACCCACCGCAAGGGGCTCCGGATTGGTGCGGTTGCGCTCGCCGCCCTGCTCTTCGTGTTCTGGGGGCGGCCCACAGGCCTCGTCGTCATCCTGATCGCCGTTCTGCTGCTGGTGGTGCTCGGACTTATCGAGCTGATCGGCAGGCCACCCGCCCGGCCGGCGATGGCAGGTCATCCGTGACACGGGCGGCTGGCCGCCCGCCGAAGGCGGCCCCGCGCTCCACTCGCCGGTAGACATGGTCCAGTGATCGCGCAGGCGGCCGGGCTGGCGCTGCTGGCAGCGTTGTCTCCAACAGCGCTGCTGGTCGCCGCCGTCTATCTCGGCTCGGCGAGGCCCCGGCTGATCGGCCTGTTCTATCTGACTGGCGCGGTGGTCATGAGCCTGGTCATGGGAGTGATCATTCTCGTGGCGCTGCGCAGCAGCGGCCTGAGTGTTCCCGCCGACCGCACGCCCCGCTACGGCGTGCGGCTCGGCTTGGGCATCGTGCTGCTGGCGGCGGGCGCCTTTGTCGCGGTCCGCAAGCCGCGGCCGCCCGATCCCACAAACAAGCGCCCCGGGCTCGTGTCCAGGATGGTGGCCAACCCGGCGCCGCTGAGCGCGTTCGTGGTCGGCCTGCTCGTGTTCGCCCCGGGCGTCACATTCCTCGCTGCGCTGCAGGTGATCGCGACGGCAAACGCCAGCCTCGATCTCACGGTGGTGGCAGTGGTTGTCGTCGTCCTCATCAATGTCCTGCTGGTCTGGCTGCCCATCGTCTTCCACCTGGTCGCTCCCAGGGCGACCGAACGGCGGCTCGTCGCCTTCAACGGCTGGTTGCGTGCGCACGCGAGCCGCCTGCTCCTAGCGGTGCTGGTCGTAGCTGGAGGGATCATGGTCGTCAATGGCGTCTACGGGCTTGTGACCGCGAGATGACTCAGGGACCGGCCCAGGATCAACCCGGGCATCCGGCATCACCCGGGCGGGATGATTCCCGGGATGCCAGCGTGGCGATACTAGATACCGTGGACCCGCGTGACCGGCTGCGCTCGGTAGGCAAGCGAATGGCCGACCCAGCCGAGGCGCTCGCCCAGCGCGTCGCTGAGCGAGTGATCGATCTCGTGGTTCAGGCGCTCGATGTGAACGCCCTCATACAGCGAGTTGACCTGAACACCGTGCTCGACCAGGTCGACCTGAACGAAGTCCTGAAAAAGGTGGATGTGCCGGCGCTGGTCGATCGGGTGGACATAGGCAAGATCGTCGACCGGGTGGACATCGACGAGATCCTGAGCCGCGTTGACATCGAGGCCCTGCTGGATCGCGTCGACGTGAACGCTCTTATGGCGCGTATCGACATGGACGCGCTCATCGAGCAGACGGATCTAGGCGCCGTCATCGCCCAGTCATCCGGCGGGGTAGCCAGCGAAGCGCTCGATGCGGTGCGCAGCCAGTTCGTCGGGCTCGACAGGTTCATAGACCGCTGGGCGTGGCGGCTGCTGCGCCGGAACGCCCCCCGGCCGGCAGCGCCCGCTGCCCTGATGCCCGCCGGGACGGAGCCTTGACTACCGGGACACAGCCGACTGCCCTGACGAGCTTGCAGGGGCACTACGCCGGGGCGGTGTCCCGGCTGGCCGCGTTCGCCATCGACATGGCCGTCAGCTCCGGCCTGTTCGCGCTTGGGCTTGCGGTCATCACCTACGTCGTTAACCTCCTGACCAGCCGCCATGTGGCCTGGAACAAGGGGGACATCATCGTCGCGGTCGTGTATGTCGGGTGGGAATTCCTGTATTTCGCGTACTCCTGGTCGGTGGACGGCAAAACGTTCGGGATGGCCGTGCTCGGGGTGCAAGTCGTCCGGGCCGATGGCACCGACCTCGAACCGCGGCAGGCGGTGATACGCACGCTCGCGCTGCCGCTCAGCTTCCTGCTCTTGGGCCTGGGGTTCGCCTTGATGCTCGTGCAGCGGGAACACCGGGCGCTGCACGATCTCATCGCGGGCACGGCGGTCGTCTACGCCTGGGACGCGCGAGCGGCCCGGATCCGGTTCCTGGCTCGCCAGGCCCGCGTGCCACGACCGGTTCCAGGCGGCCAGCACCCGGCATCCGGCACCGAAAGAAGCTGAACGAACCATCCGCAGCGGGTGACGCGCATCATCCGGGGAGTCGCGACAGTCGACTCGGGTGGGCCCAGCCATCTGCGGACCACTCACGTGCGGACCACCCTGTGGAGCGACGGAAGGATCCCGATCATGAATGTGCCCGCCAAGGCCGACGTCGACGACGCCACCAGGGAAACGCTGGCCGGCCTGGCCCTAGGCGACCCGGAGCTCTTGCTAGAAGGCCTGGAGCTGCGCGAGGAGTGGCGGCTCAAGAGCGGCCTGGACCCTCGTAGCTTCGCCCTGGTCAAGATCGCCGTCCTGATCGCGCTGGACGCGCCTCCGGCCTCGTATCTATGGCAGGTGGCCAACGCACTGGATGCCGGGGCCACGCCGGGCGACTTGTTGGGCGTGCTCTACGCCATCGCGCCGCAGGTCGGCGGGCCCAAGGTGGTGGCGGCAGCACCGGAGCTCATGATTGCCCTCGGCCTGTCCCTACCGGAAGGGTCGTAGACCGGGCATGGACGGTACGGCTAACAACAGGAGGAAGACATGATGAGACGACGACGCCCCTTGATGCGCGCGGCGGTGGTGGGAGGCGGCGCGTACGTCGCGGGCAAGCGAGTTGCGGGACGGCAAGCGGACCAGGCCCAGGCGGAGGACGAGCAGAACGCACGCATCGACGACCTCGAGCAGCAGCAGGCACCGCCTGCGGCCCCACCCGCGGCTCCTCCCGCGGCCACCGGCCCGTCGCTGCTCGATCAGCTGAACCAGCTCACCGCGTTGCATGACCAAGGCGCCCTGACCGACAACGAGTTCACCGCGGCCAAGGCCAAGCTGCTCGGCTAGTGAGCACCTGCGGCCCGCGACCGCGCGGGCAGCAGTCCCGTGGGAGCTGACGTCTGCCGTCAGTGATGATGGAAGGAATTGCAGGGTGAGCGAGCCGTTCAAGGGAACGATCAACGTCGATATCAGGGACTCGGTTCCCGACTGGACGCCGTTCGAGCCGCCCAAGGCGCCTGAGGGCGCGCCCAGCGTCGTCTACATCGTGCTCGACGACGTTGGGTTCTCGGCGATGAGCTGCTACGGCGGCCCGATCGAGACGCCGAACATCGACCGGATCGCGGCCGACGGGATCCGTTACACGCAGTGGCACACGACGGCGCTGTGCTCGCCGACCCGGTCATGCCTGCTGACCGGGCGCAACCACACCCGCAACTCGATGGCCTGCATCACCGAGGCCGCGGTCGGGTTCCCGAACGCGAGCGGGACCATCCCGCCGGAGAACGGCATGATCTCCGAGATCCTCGGCGAGCAGGGCTGGAACACCTACATCGTGGGCAAGTGGCACCTGTGCCCGACCGTCGAGATGAACCTCGCCTCGACACGACGGAACTGGCCGTCGGGCCGCGGGTTCGAGCGCTTCTACGGGTTCCTGGGCGCGGAGACCAACCAGTGGTACCCCGACCTTGTTTACGACAACCACCCAGTCGACCAGCCGAAGTCACCCCAGGAGGGCTACCACCTCACCGACGACCTCACCGACAAGGCGATCGAGTTCATCACGGACGCCAAGACGGTCGCGCCGGACAAGCCGTTCTTCCTGTACTACGCGCCCGGCGCCGCCCACGCGCCGCACCACGTCTCGAAGGAATGGGCCGACAAGTTCAGGGGCCAATTCGACATGGGGTATGAGGCGATGCGCGAGCAGACCCTGGCCCGGCAGAAAGCGATGGGCATCGTCCCGGCCGACACCGAGCTGCCGCCGATCAACCCGATCGGCACGCCCGAAACCCGCCAGGGGCCCAAGGGCCAGCCGTTCCCGCCCCTAGACGTCACCAGGCCGTGGGATTCGCTGTCCGCCGACGAGAAGCGGCTCTTCGCGCGGATGGCCGAGGTCTACGCGGGATTCCTGGCCCACGCCGACCATCACATCGGCCGGCTGCTCGACTACCTGGAGGAATCCGGGCAACGTGAGAACACACTGGTGATTGTGGTGTCGGACAACGGCGCCTCGGGTGAGGGCGGCCCCGACGGCTCAGTCAACGAGATGTTGTTCGCGAACGGCATCCCCGACAACATCCAGGCCAACCTGGCGATGCTCGACGAGCTGGGCGGGACGAGGACCTACAACCACTACCCCAACGGCTGGGCCATGGCGTTCAACACGCCGTTCAAGATGTGGAAGCGATACGAATTCAACGGCGGCACCGCCGACCCGTGCATCGTCTCCTGGCCATCAGCCACCGCAGGCAAGGGCGAGATACGCCACCAGTACCACCACGCGATCGACATCGTGCCGACCATCCTGGACACCCTGGGCGTCGAGCCTCCCGCCACGATCAAGGGCCACGTGCAGAGCCGGTTCGACGGCGTGAGCATGCGCTACAGCGTCGAGATGGCTTCGGCGCCATCGGCGCGGAAGACCCAGTTCTACTCCATGCTTGGCTCGCGCGGGATCTGGCATGACGGCTGGAAGGCCGTCACCACCCATCCCACGCTCAGCGGCTGGAGCAACTTCAACGACGACACCTGGGAGCTCTACCACACCGACACCGACCGCTCCGAGGTGCACAATCTCGCTGCCGAGCACCCAGAGAAGGTCCGCGAGCTAGTCAACCTGTGGTTCGCCGAGGCGGGAGACAACGGGGTATTCCCGCTGGATGACCGCTCCGCACTGGAGATCATCACCACGCCGCGGCCGCAGCTAGCCTCCCCCCGCGACCGCTATGTCTACTTCACCAACACCGCTGAGGTGCCCGAAGCGCAGGCGGTGAACGTCCGGAACCGCTCCTTCACGATCGGCGCGCTGGTGGACATCCCCGCGCCCGGCGCGCAGGGCGTGCTGTTCGCCCACGGGTCGCGGTTCGGCGGTCACGCCCTGTATGTCAAGGACAACCGGCTGCACTACGTCAACAACTTCGTCGGCATGATGGAACAGAAGATCGATGGCACCCAGGACGTCCCCACCGGGGAGAACCTGATCCTGTCCGCCTCGTTCGACAAGGATGGAGAGGATCCGCCGCACGTGTCCACTGGGATCCTGTCCCTGTACCACGGGGACAAGAAGGTCGGCGAAGGCCGCATCAGGACCCAGCCCGGGATGTTCTCGCTCGCGGGCGAGGGTCTGTGCGTCGGCCGTGACAGCGGCGAGCCGGTGACCGCCGACTACCCGGGCGAGCACCCGCACGCGTTCACCGGCGGCACGATCAAGCGGGTCGCGGTCGACGTCAGCGGCGATCCCTACGTCGATCTCGAGCGCGAAGCCCAGGCCATGCTGGCGCGGGAGTAGGCCACGCTGGCGCGGAATTGGGAGGAAACGGATCGCGGCGGGGAGGTGCTCTTTACCGATGGCCGGGAGCCCGGGCAGCGCGGAGCCGGTGACCAGCTTGGCCGGGAGCCCGGGCAGCGCGGAGCCGGTGACCAGCCTGGCCGGGAGCCCGGGCAGCGCGGAGCCGGTGAGTGCCCCCGCCGGGACCGCCGGCCCGGTCCTGACCATGGCGGGGGCGCCGCTGGCGTTTCATGTGATGGCCAAGCCGACGGGGGCCATCTGCAACCTGGACTGCGAGTACTGCTTCTTCCTGTCCAAGGAGATGCTGTACCCGGGCAGCCGGTTCCGGATGGCCGCCGATCTGCAGGAGACCTACCTGCGCCAGCTGCTTGAGGCGCACGCGCGGGCCCCGGAAGTGGTCGTCGCCTGGCAGGGCGGTGAGCCGACGATGATGGGCCTGGATTTCTTCCGCCGGTCCATCGAGCTGGAGCGCACATACGCGAAACCGGGCCAGCGGATCCTCAATACGATCCAGACCAACGGCACGCTGCTGGATGACGAGTGGGGTGCGTTCCTGAAGGAAAACGCGTTCCTGGTCGGGATCTCGATCGACGGGCCCCGGGAGATGCACGACGCCTATCGGGTGGACAAGGGCGGCAAGCCCACGTACGACCGGGTGATGCGCGGCCTGGACGTGCTCAAGCGGCACGAGGTCGACTGGAACGTGCTGACCACGGTGCACGCGGTCAACGGCGACCACGGCCGCGAGGTGTACACGTTCCTGCGCGATGAGCTGGGTGCGACGTTCATCCAGTACATCCCGATCATCGAGCGGGCTACCGAGCAGACGCTGCCCATCGCCGACGCCGGCTGGGGGCACGGGGTGAAAGGACGCCCGCTCTACACCCAGGACGGGGACCTGGTCACCCACCGCTCCATCGGCCCGGCCCAGTACGGGCGGTTCCTGATCGAGGTGTTCGAGGAATGGGTACGCCGCGACATCGGCACCGTGTACGTGCAGATGTTCGACACCGCGCTGGCCAACTTCTACGGTGAGCCGGGCGGGATGTGCGTGCACGCCAAGACTTGCGGGCTGCAGCTGGCCATCGAGCACACCGGCGACCTGTACTCCTGCGACCACTACGTGGAGCCCGGCTACCTGCTCGGCAACATCAAAGACAAGCACATGCTGGAACTGATCACCTCCCCCGCCCAGCGCAAGTTCGGGCAGGACAAGTTCGACACCCTGACCCGGTTCTGCCTGGACTGCGACGTCCGGTTCGCCTGCAACGGCGGCTGCCCCAAGGACCGGTTCGCCACCTCCCCGTACGGGGAACCAGGCCAGCACTACCTCTGCCCCGGCTACAAGGAGTTCTTCCATCACGTCCGGGAGCCGATGCAGACCATGGCCGGGCTCCTGCGCGCCAACCGGGCCCCGTCTGAGCTGATGCGCTCGTACGCCGCGCAGGACGCGCGGCGCGGGCGTAACGATCCCTGCCCGTGCGGCAGCGGCCGCAAATGGAAACGCTGCCACGGCGCGCCGGCTTAGGGCGCGTCCCGTAGCTGCGGGACACGCCCTTAGTAGGGCATCCGGCCGTCTGGGTCTGGCGCCCTGAGGCTGCGCAGGGCCGCCTCGAACGCTCGCAGGCGGCCGCGGACGACCTCGGCCTGCTGCGGGCTGGCTCCGCCGGGAGCGCGCTCGGCGTCCATTCCGGACCGCAGCGCCTGGAGCGAGGCGAGCACGTCAGCGACCCGAGCGCGGTCTTCCTCATTCGGGGCGGCCTCGCGCATCGCATACAGCGTCTGCGCCAGGTCATCCGCCCGGCGCTGGATGTCGGACCAGCGAGCCCCGGCGTCCTCGGCGGCCAGCCCGCCTGGCCCTTCGGCGACGCTCATCGCGTCATGGACAGCCGCGCCTTTCGCGTAGGCGTCGATGACCCTGGACTGCCAGCCCGCTGCGGCGGCGGAGCGGCCGCTGCGGGCGCGGGCCATCCAGATGATCAGGCCGATGAGGACCAGGGCAGCGAGGACGATCCACAGCCAGATGAGCGACGAACTGGACCCACTGGCGGCCGCGGGTGAACCGCTCGACTGGGCCGCCGGCGCGGGTGCGGTGGCGCCCTGGGTCGCCGATGGCTGGGCGGTAGGCGTCGCAGGGACGCTGGCGCTCGTACTGGGCACGATGCTGACGCTCGGCGAGACGCTGGCGCTCGTGCTGGGCACGATGCTGACGCTCGGCGAGATGCTGGCGCTTGTGCTGGGCACAATGCCGGCGCCTGCGCTGGGCGAGAAGCTGATGCTACGGCTGGGAGCGACGCCGGAGACCGCGCCGCCGCTGCCGCATCCGGTCACGGAGCAGGCCGCGAAGCCCATCGCGGCCGCAAGGAGCATGCCCCCAGCCATATGCCGCATGCCCGATCCTTCCACCATGAGGAGCAATCTGAGCCAAGACGTCGCTTAAGGATGGTGCGGCCAGAACTACGGGGCATCACCCGCCAGGAGGGAGGTCCGGGGAGGCCTCAGGCCGGCCGCGAGGATATCGATGCTCAAGGCCAGGATCCACGCGGGGAACAGCAACTCCACCCAGACTGAGATACCGACCGCGACGAAGAGCACCAGCGCGGCCACGAGCCCGGCGACGGTGAGCCATCGGGACACGATCTCGGTGCGCCGCGCGATGGTCACCGTGGTGAGCGTGAACACCGCGGCCATCCGCATCGCGTAGACGTTCAGCAGGATCGAGGTGACATCGCGGCCCAGGGCCAGGGTGCCCTCAGCCGGCGGGGTGGACGACATGTCCGCGATGAGCCCGCCGCCGATCGCCGCGGCCACGAACAGCATGGCGACGAACAGCAGGCCGCTGCCCAGGAAGACCGTCGCGAAGAAGCGATCCTCGCGCTCGCCGATCCGGTCCCTGAGCACCCCGATGAACCACAGGAACGCGATTCCAGCGAACGGAACAAGGTTCAACGCGATCGTCACCGCTGCCCTCCGCCGCGAGTCGGTGAGCCAGCTACCGGGGACGGCAGGATGAGCCGGAACGGAGACGATGAGCAGTACAAGCGCCGAGATCAGGAGCACCGAGAAGATGATCCCGGCGACCGCGGCGGCCCGGGGCGTTCTCAGAGGGCTCCCGGCCCGCAGCGGACCCTGGCCCATCACTCCCTCGGTCATCGGTCCCCTTCCAGACCGCTGCCCTCCCGGACCGCGGCGGTCATACGTATTCGCGGCGCCGCATCCAGGCGAGCGTGGCCCATCCCCAGATGGGCGGGAGGTAGGCGGTGAACAGACGCTGAATGAAGACGGCCGCCACGGCCTGGTCCTGAGGCACGCCCGCGCTGGTGAGCCCGGCGATCAGGCCGGCCTCGACGATGCCGGCGCCCCCGGGGACCGGGACGGCGCCCCCGATCATCGAGGCCGTCGTAATGACGACCAGCAGCGTCGAGATGCTCGCCCTTTGCCCGACGGCGTGCAGTGATGCCCCCAGGGCCAGCGCCACGAAGAGCTGGCTGAGGACCGAGCCGGTCAGGACATATACGATCTTGCGGGGCTCGGTGGCGATGGCCTTGAAGTCAGCCCAGATTTTCACCAGGTGGGGCCGGACGCGGGCACTGGCCAGCTGCCGGAACCGAGGGATCACGGTGATCAGCGTGGCGGCGATCCCGGCGGCTAGCGCCACGCCGATGACGATCCAGATAACAGTCTGGTGATCGCTCGAGCTCGTGGGTGCGTGGAAGGTCCCGGCGGCGAAGCCGATGGCGGCGAGAAACAGCAAGCCCTTCGCTACCCAGCTGGCCGTGGACTCGATGGCCCCGGAGCTGAGCGCGGTGGCCGGAGCGTAGCCCTGGCGCTGGAAAAACCGGACCCGGACGGCGAACACGGCGACGTCGCCGCCGACCAGCGAGGTGAACATGTTCGAGGTTTCCAGGGCGAGGCACCGCCCGAAGGGCAGCTGGCCAGTGACGGCCCCGATGGTCGCCAAGGCGTTGGCCGCGACCGGGAGCTGAGCGAACACGAACGCCAGCGCCACCCATCCCCAGCTCGCCCCCTTGATGACGTCAAGGGACCCCGAAACATCGGCCAGCACGCCGATGATGGCCCAGATGCCGATCAGGGTGCCGATGCCGAACACAAGGTTCAGCCAGCTGATCCGCTTCGCCTCGCCGAGCTTGGGTACCTCGATGCCGGTCGCGTTGGCCACCGCAGTCCGCAGCTCCGGGAGCAGGCCTTTATGCCGCCGGAGGTAACTGACTGTGACGGGATCTAGCGCCGAGCGCTGGAGGTGAACGAGAGCACCCCGGGCCGTGTCTGTGTCGAGTACCCGGGAGGCCGCTGCGGCCGTGCGCTCGACGCCGACCCGTATGGCCATCGCGGCCAGGACCGCCGCGAGGTCGCCATCGAGACGGCCGGCTGGGGCCGATGAGGACGCGGAGCGGAAATCCCTGACGCAAACACCCTCGGTTGACAGCAAGATCGTTTCGAGCCCGAGCGCCCCGTGGGCTATGCGAGCCTCTCGCAGCCGAAGCACAGTGTCGAGGAGTTCGTCGAGAGTCTCGTCGAGAACAGCTCCAGCGTCGGCCTGAGACAAGGCCGGGCCGCTGGGGAGCCTGCTGATGATCGCCGCGTCTCGGCTCGGCCCGAACCGGCCAACGGCCAGCACCTCGGGCACCAAAACGCCGGCCCGCCCGGCCATGAACGTCAGGTACGCCTCATGCTCGACCTGCTGGATGCGATCAAGGATGAGGGTGGGCCCGGAGTCCCGGTAGAAGCAGAACCGCCACAGCTTGGCCAGCGCCCGGGCGTCAGAGGCGTCACGGCCATAAACAGAGAGCTCGATCGCCTTTCCCGAGGCGTCGAGGCCAACGAACTTCTCCAGCCCCCAGACCTGGGTAGGAGCTCGCGCGATGGCATCGACAGTTACCCGCAGTTCGGCGACCCCCTCGGCCACCTCTTCCGCGGCAGGCAAGCCGAGCGGAGACCCCACGGCCAGGTGCAGGACCGCGGCGATGCCCCACCCGATCGCAATGCTTGAGACGGCATTGACGGGAAGCGCCAAGCCGTCGATGACCGCGGCGATGACCGCCACCGCGATGAGAAACGACATCAGGCGGTGCACGGAGCGGCGCAGGTAAGGTAGCGCGGTTACTGCCACCGCGATGGTGACCGCGAGTTGCGTGACCGGAAAGCTGGTGTTCACCCCGGCCAGTGCGTCGGTGGCCGGCCGGCCGGCCGTCGGCCCCAGGACCGCACTGAGCAGGGCGCACACGGCCCAGGTGGCGACGGCGGTCACGGCGATCCAGCGGATCGCCGCCAGCCGCGGCACTAGCAGGCCGAGGACGGCCAGACCGGCGATGACCCCCGCGGAGCCGAGCCAGTACGCGGCGGTGACCAGCCACCGGATCGCCGCTGGCGGCGGATTCAGGGCATGGACGATGCTCAGTTCGAAGGCCGAGTTGGCCCGAATGACCGGGATGGACACCGCCACGACGACGACGGCTAACCCGAACCGGAAGGCATCCGATGCGCGCCGCCGGGTCGTTCCCCCACCGCGCGGACCGAGGACCACAGCGCGCAGCCGCTGCGCCGTCCGCGGGCCGGCGGCGGGTGCGCCCGGTCCGGCTAGAGCAGCCATGTGATTCCTGCCCGCCTACAGGTGCGCCTTCCCCACGCCAGCACGCTGTGCCCGGACTGTGGCCCGCTCATCATGGGTCACATCCGGTCGCATGACGCCAGATCAGCGGAAAACTGCCGGCCCCAAGCTGCTCAGCATGCTGCAGCCGCCAGGCAATCGATGACTGGCGCTGCGTCGGCGCGGCGTTCAGCAGTCTCGTGAGCAGGGCTCGCGCTTGCAGCAGCACCATGGGAGATCGGGAGCCGGACTCGATGAGATCGTCCAGGCCGATCCGCAGGTAGTCATCCCAGGACGGGAGCGCCAGCCTCACCCGGACGATCCCGGCGCTATCGGCCACGTCGGCCACGTCCAGGTCGCGCGATACCAGGGGCACCAGGAGGCTCTCGATCGTGTCCAGCACCTGGACGGCAGTGGCCGGGTCGTTGACCGCCGGTGACATGGCCCGCATGCCTATGTCAGCGAGGAGCCGGAACGCGAACAGCGGATCCTGATGAAACGTGCGCTCATGCCCGGTCACCAACCCACCGAGTACTGCCGCGTCGGTCACCTCGCCCCCATGCACGTCGGCGAGCCCATGCAGGTCGGCGAGCCCATGCAGGTCGGCGAGCCCATGCAGGTCGGCGAGCACAGCGCCCTCCTGGAGCGTGTCGCCTATGCGGGCCCGAAGCACGATGACCGCGCTGCCGGCGGCACCGAGCAGCCGGCGCAGGTCGAGTTGTTGCAGGATGGCCTGCTGGTGCGGCCATCTGACGGCCCGGCACAGCGGCGGCAGCGGCGTGGCCGGATGGTGGTCGGCCGGGCCGGGACGGAGGTACAGGTCATCGAGGACTGCGCGGCCCTGCGCCGCGACGTCAGAAAGCGTGGGCGCCAGTTGAATGGAGGCGAAGGCCTTCAGCTGCAGGCTCCGGACCAGCGCGAGCGCGGCGAGTACCGCCACTACCTCGGCGGCCGGCACGATCACGGACACCTCCGGATCGTTGCCGATGACCAGGGCCGCGGTGACCGAGAAGACAAACACGCCGATGGCCAGCCCGTACGTCCGCCACACGATCGGGTCGTCACGGAACAGGTTCAGCCGAGGCGAAAGACTGCCAAAGGCCCACTGCACGACCAGGAAAAGCAGCGAGAAGATGATGCTGACCAGCCCCAGGACGCCGAAGCCAACTCCGACCAGCGCCTCGGTCACCCGGCTGCTGGCCACACTGGGCTCGGCGCTGATGCGGGGCAGCAGCAGGCCAAGCCCGAGCCCGGCTACCGCGCACAGCAACTGCACCAGACCGGCCCGCAGCCGGCGCCGGGGCCGCTCGAACCGCCCTAGCCGATGACCGGCGAGGCGCCACGGATGACGCGCCGAAAACCCAGGTGGCCGGTAAGTGTGTCCGTGCATACTCCCGGTTTCTCGCAGAGTTGTACCGAAGACGCTAAAGACGCCCGTGCGGGGGGGCACCACCCCGGGTGGGTGAGGTCGCGCGGGCGATCTCCGCAGATCATTTGGGTGCATCTGTCGGCAAATCTCCGGCGATCCCGGCATGTGCGGCCGGAGGGAACAAGGATGGCGCACGGAATTCGCTCGTCTCTGGCTCCTGCCGGCCGCTGGCTGCGGTCGGTCCGGCCGGAGCGATCTCACCTGCGCGCGGACATTGTGGCCGGGCTGCCCGGCGCGATCAGCAGCGTGCCCGACGGGATGGCGGCCGCGGTCCTGGCCGGGGTCAACCCGGTGCAGGGCCTGTACGCGAGCTTCGCGGGGCCGGTCGCTGGCGGGCTCAGTTCGAATACCCGGCTGATGGTGATCACGACAACATCTGCTGCCGCGCTGGCCGCGGGCTCGGCGCTGCAGAACGTGGCTCCGGACCAACGGCCGGCGGCGGTCCCGCTGCTCGTGATCCTGGTCGGCGTCGTGCTCGTGGCGGCCGGCCTCGTCCGGCTGGGCCGGTATACGCGGTTCGTCTCGTACTCGGTGATGATCGGCTTCCTGACCGGGATCTCGGTGAACATCGTGTGCGGCCAGATCGCCGATCTGACCGGCGCTCCGGCGCATGGCGATTTCCCCCTCGCCAAAGCGGTCAACGTGCTCAGCCATCCGGGCGCGATCGATGTGGCGTCCTCGCTCACCGGGCTGAGCGCACTCGCGATCCTGACGGTGCTGGCCCGAACGCGCCTGGCGGTGGTGAGCGCGCTGATCGCCCTGGTGATCCCCACCGTCGTGGTCGTGCTGGCGGGCGCGGACAGCGTGGCCAGGGTCGGCGACCAGGGCGCCATCCCGCGCGGCATCCCGCTTCCCCACCTGCCCGACTTCAGGCTCCTGTCGTTCAGCCTGGTCACCGGTGCGCTCGCGATCGCAGCCATCGTCCTCGTTCAGGGCGCCGGGGTCGCCGAAGCCGCGCCGAATCCCGGCGATGCCCGGCCGAATCCGAACCAGGACATCATCGCGCAAGGGGCAGGCAACCTGGCCGCGGGTCTCTTCCGCGGCATCGCGGTGGGGGGCTCGGTCGGGCAGACCGCGCTCAACCAGACCGTCGGCGCCCGGACCAGGTGGGCAGCGATCTGGTCCGGCATCTGGATGCTGGTGATCCTGGCCATATTCTCGGGGCTGGTCGGGAAGATCGCGGTTCCGACCCTCGGCGCCATACTCATCTTCGCGGCCATCGGCTCCCTGCGGCCAGGAGAGATTGCCTCCATCCTGCGCACGGGGCGCATCTCGCAGGTGGCGGTCATTACCACGTTCGCGGCCACGCTATTTCTGCCGGTCGCCGCGGCGGTCGGCATCGGGGTGGCCCTGTCCTTGCTGTTGCAGCTCAACCAGGAAGCCATGGACCTGGCCGTGGTCGAACTCATTCCACGCGACGACGGGCGTTTCGAAGAGCGCCCACCCCCGGCCACGCTGACCAGCCATCACGTGACAGTCCTCGACGTGTACGGCAGCCTCATGTACGCCGGAGCCCGAACCCTGCAGGCTCACCTGCCGGACCCGGCCGGCGCGCGGTCGCCGGTGGTGGTGCTGCGGCTGCGGCGCCGCACCTCGCTGGGAGCGACCTTCGTCAAGGTGGTCGCGGACTACGCCGACGGCCTGGCCGCCGTGGACGGGCGGCTCTACCTCAGCGGCCTCGAGCCGAGCCTGACCGAACGACTCCGCCGCACCGGGCACGTTGACGGACCGGTGCGCGCGTTCGAAGCCACCCCGATCGTCGGCGAGTCAACCCAGGCGGCCTACCTCGACGCCGAGGCATGGCTGGTCAAGAGGCACAACGAATAAGCCTGCGCTCGGGCAGTTGAGGCAGCCTCGGGCAGTCGTCAGCGCCGCCTGTGGCCGCGGCGAGCGATGCCCCGTAGCGGCGGGCCGGCGGATCGGCGCTCGCTCCGTGCACCAAGGCAATGAGCGGCCCCCAGCCGCTCCGCAGCACCCCCAGCAGCCGAAGGCCCGGCTGGCGGTACTGCTTACCAGCCGGCCCCTGCCGGGTTCGTTCTAGGCCTTTACCTGCGGGAAACGCGCCGGGCGGTACGCCGACTCGTGCGCCGGGCTACTCTACGTCCACCGATCATTTCTGCCTCCGGGTTGTCGTGTTGGCTCCAGGCTACGCTTTGCCTGCCGCGGCCGCCGTTTCCAGCTCGTGCAGTTCCTGCGCCTCCTCGGCCGTGACCAGCCCGATCTCCACCAGGTCGAGCGGGCTGATGAAGCCGTCACTGAGGCGGAAGCCCCCGGCGCGGGCGATCGCGTCGCGCAGCGGCACCGCCCAGTGGTGCTCAAGCAAGATGAGCGCCGCCGCGGAGTCGTTCGGGATGTCTTCGAGAATGTCCCAGCCCTCCTCCTCGGTGAACACGTGCACGCCGCCGTCGGCCGCTACCTCCTCGGCTCCGGCGATCGCACCCGCCTCCATGCCCTCCTCGCCCTCGATGCCGAGGCCGATCAAGGCGCCGATCTTGCTGCCCATCTCGATCGCCTCTGCTTCTGACAGGTTGCTGAGGTGCTCCACCTCCAGCTCCCCATTAGCGTCCTTGTAGACGGCGAGCGAGTCGATTACGCGCACCGTGTCGCTTTCCCTCAGGCGCTCCAGTTCGGCGATGATCTCCCCGTGGAACTTGGGGTGGTTGAACCCCAACACGAGAAGTTGCACGGGCCCGATTGCCATCTCTTTGCCTCTTTCACCCGATCGCTGGTTCTCTCCGGCCGACGCTGCCAGTGCAGCCGCCGCAGACGCATCACCCGGTGCGGGTGGTCAATTCGTCAGCGTGCGCCCAGGCCCGGCGTCAATGAGGGGTCAGGTGGATCACTCCGAGGTCGAACAGCCCGTCGAGGGCGAGCTGAACGGCCAGGGCCGCGAGCAGGAAGCCGAAGACCTTCTCGGTCACCAGCATGCGGCTCTCGTCGAGTTGCTCGCTCACCCGGTTGGCCCACCGGAACACGGCGATATCAATGGCGATGACGACCGCGAGGGCGCCGACGACGACACCGTACACACCGAACGATCCAGCCTCCGCTGAGACAGTGACCAGAGCGACGATCCCCGCGGGATTGAGAAGGTACGGGATCGCCAGCGGATAGACCGCCTGCCGCATCGGGTCTTTGCTCGTGCGCGTACCGCTGGCCGGGTCCGGCACGTGCGGGCTGAGAACCATCGAGACGGCGATGATCAGCAGGATGATCCCGCTTGACACGCCCAGCGCACCCGGGGAGAAATGCAGCAGCCTGGTCAAGAGCCCACCCAGGACCAGCAGAAGGATGGCCACGGCGGTCGCGGTCGTGAGCATCTTCCGCACGACTCGGGCTTTGGTGGCCGACGGCATGCCGGCGGTTACCTCGAGAAATGGCACCAGCGCGATCTTGGGCCCGATGCCGATCAGGAGCAGGAGGAAGATGTCGATCACCCAAGCTGCGTCGACAGATTCGAATTTCATGCCCCGCCCTCCCGGTTCGGCCCATCCTCGCCAGGGGCGCGGCTACACGGCGTCACCCCTGCAGGGTGAGGCATGCAGCCGGCCGGCGCGGCATCGTGGCGTGCGCGGCGCGCTGTCGGCCGCCCGGGGGCCTGCCCGTGGCGGAGGGGTGGTCGGCAGCGCTTCGGTGTTGGCGCTCCGGTCGGTGTGCCGACGGCGGACGGTGAGGAGCCGATGATGAGTGCACTGACGGCTGAGGCTTCGTCCCGGCGGGCGCAGCGGTACCAACTGGACACCGGGCTGGGGCGGCTGACCCCGGCGGAGCGCGCGGTCCGGGGTAGGGAGGCGCGGGCTGAGGTGCCGCGGGACAGCCATGCGGTCTTCGACCCGCCGCCGGACCGGCCGGACCCGATCGGCCTGCTGGAAGAGCAGGCGAAGTCGCGGGTGCCGGAGCTGGTGCCGGTCCGGTGGGGCCGGATGATGGTGTCCCCGTTCACCTACTACCGCGGGGCGGCCCTCCCGATGGCCAGCGACCTGGCCACCACCCCGGTGTCCGGGCTGCCGGTGCAGGCGTGCGGAGACGCGCACCTGTCGAACTTCGGCATCTTCGGCTCGGCCGAGCGGAATCTGGTGTTCGACGTCAACGACTTCGACGAGACGGTGCCCGGCCCGTGGGAGTGGGACGTCAAGCGGCTCGCCGCCAGCCTGGAAGTCGCGGCCCGCGGCAACGGTGTCCCCGGCAAGGACCGCCGCGAGATCGTCACGTCCGCGGTCGCCGGCTACCGGCAGGCGATGCGCAACTTCGCCGGGATGACCAACCTCGACGTCTGGTACGCACACGTGGACATGGATAGGCTGCGGGCGCAGTTCGAGTCCCAGCTGAGTGCGCGGCAGCGCAAGGTGGTGACTAAGGGCCTGGCCAAGGCGCGGACCAGGGACAGCATGCAGGAACTGGCCAAGCTGACCCGTATGGTGGATGGCCGACCGCGGATCATCTCTGACCCGCCGCTGCTCGTGCCGATCGATGAGCTGCTGCCCAAGCAAGCGGATCGGGCCGCCTTCGAATCGCAGATCAAAGACCTGATAGCCAAGTACCGCCGCACGCTGGAGACCGACCGGCGGGTCCTGCTCGAGACGTTCGAGTTCGCGGACCTGGCCCGCAAGGTCGTCGGCGTCGGCAGCGTGGGGACCCGCTGCTGGATTGTCTTGATGCTCGGCCGCGACGAGTCCGATCCGCTGTTCCTGCAGGTGAAGGAGGCGGAGGCGTCGGTGCTCAGCCGCTTCGTCGGCGCCAGCAAATACACCAACCAGGGCCAGCGGGTCGTCGCGGGCCAGCGGCTGATGCAGGCGTCGAGCGACATCTTCCTGGGCTGGCAGCGGATCGAAGCCGGGCTGGACGGGAAACAACGCGACTTCTATGTCCGCCAGCTGCGGGACTGGAAATTCTCCGTGGAGATAGAGACCATGGTGCCGCGCGGCCTGCGGATGTACGGCCAGCTCTGCGGGTGGACGCTGGCGCGGGCCCACGCCCGCTCCGGAGACCGGATCGCCATCGCCAGCTACCTAGGCGGTTCGGACGTGTTCGACAAGGCCATCACGCAATTCGCCGCCGCGTACGCCGATCAGAACGAGCGCGACCACCAATCTCTCGTCGACGCCGTCACATCCGGGCGGATCACCGCCGAGCGCGGCCTGTGATACCCCCGGCTGCCCCGGCCGGTGAGAAGCACAGCCACCCGCGGCGCCGATAGCGGGTTGTGCACGTGGTACTTGACCTTCTGCTCATCGGGCTCGGGATCACCCTCGAGCCCTTCCCGCTCACGGCCTTCATCCTGATCCTGAGCGCCGAGAAGGGCACCAGAAAGGGACTGGCGTTCATCCTCGGCTGGCTGGCGTGCCTGGTCGTGGTGATCGCCGCCGTCGTCTTGGTGACCGGGGGCAATCCGCCCAAGCCGAACACCGCGCCGTCGACCGCGGCGCTGGCGGTCAAGCTGGCCCTGGGCATCGTGCTGATCCTGTTCGCCGTGCGTCAATGGCGGCGGATGGGCCGGCCCCGCACGCCGCCGACCTGGATGGCGCGGCTGGACCGGCTCTCGCCATGGACCGCCGCCGGGCTCGCCGCCTTCCTTCAGCCATGGGCGCTGGTTGCGGCCGGGGCCGCGACGGTCACTCAGGCCAAGCTCTCCAACGCGGGAGACTACCTGACGCTGATGCTGTTCTGCGTGCTGGCCACGTCCAGCTTCCTGTACCTGGAGCTGTACGCGAGCTTCAAGCCGGCCACGGCCGATGCCCGGCTCAAATCGCTGCGGACCTGGCTGGATACGCACCGGGACCAGGTGATCATCGGGATTTCCCTGCTGCTTGGCTTCTGGCTGGCGGGCAAGAGCATCTACCTCCTGGTCGGATGACCGGTGACGATCCCTGGCCCGTCAGCAGCAGCCAGCCCCGGCCCGCGCCGATCACCCCGGGCAGAGCGGCGCTGGCCGATGGCGCTGGCCGTGCTGGCGGCCGGGTCACTGCGCGCGGTCCTGCCCACCCAGCTCAGGTCCGGCGACGCTCGCTGGGCGCTCATACTGATCCTCGTCGTGCTGCTCGCGGTTCTTGTCATCGGTGACCCAGGCCGCATCGACCGCGACTCCACCTGGCTGCGGGTCGCGACGGGGACGCTCATCGGCGTGATCTCCCTGGTGAACGCCACGGCGGTGGTACGCCTGGTGGCGGCGATCATCGGCGCCCACGCCACGTTCACCAACAATGCCAACGTCCTGCTGGCCAGCGGGGGCGCCGTGTGGCTGACCAACGTGATCGCCTTTGGCCTGTGGTACTGGGATCTGGACCGGGGTGGCGCGGCGGCCCGGGCCCGAGGGGCGGGCCGCCCGCCGGCTTTCGTCTTCCCGGAGATGAGCAACCCTCAGTACGTCGGGGCGGACTGGTACCCGAAGTTCATCGACTACCTGCACCTGTCGTTCACCACCGCCATGGCCTTCAGCCCGACGGATGTCTCGGCCATCAAGCCCTGGGCGAAGCTCATGATGATGGCCGAGGATGTGATCTCACTCCTGGTCGCGCTCCTGGTGGTGGCCCGCGCCGTCAACATCCTGAAGTAGCGGCAATCACCCCGCTGAGGTGAAGTGTCCGTGGCCGTGACCGCAGGACCATTGAAGGCGTGACTCGCGTGGCCATGCCCGCGCAGAAGGGACTGCTGCCCAGGTGACGATGCCGTCCGATCCGCTTGCGCTGCTGCGATCCAAAAGCTACGCGGCGCTGCTGATACTCGCCGCGATCATCGGCGTGCCCGTGTCGGCGGTGGCCTATTTCTTTCTCGCGCTGGTCAGCAAGTTGCAGGGATGGATATTCACCGACCTGCCCAAAGGGCTGGGCTTCCACGCCGAACCGCTGTGGTGGCCCATTCCGCCGCTGCTGCTGGCCGGGGTGCTGGTCGCTCTCACCATCCGGTACCTGCCCGGCCGGGGCGGTCACTCACCAGCCGACGGCTTCAAGGCGGGCGCAGGCGCTCCCACGCCGGCTGAGCTGCCCGGCATCGTGCTCGCGGCCTTTGCGACCTTGAGCCTGGGCGTTGTGCTCGGACCCGAGGCGCCCCTGATCGCGCTCGGCGGCGGGCTTGGCGTCCTGGCAGTCCGGCTCGTCAAGCGAGACACTCCGGCCAGGACCCAGGCGGTGGTGGCCGCGGCGGGGAGCTTCGCCGCCATCAGCACGCTGCTCGGCTCGCCCTTGCTCGGGGCGTTCCTGCTGATGGAGGCCTCGGGCCTGAGCGGGGCCATGCTGGAGCTGGTGCTGGTGCCTGGCCTGCTGGCCGCTGGCGTCGGTTCGCTGGTATTCCTCGGCCTAGACGCCTGGACCGGGCTCGGCACGTTCTCGCTGGCGATTCCCGGCCTTCCGCACGTCGGATCGCCCACGGGTGCTGAATTCCTGTGGGCGGTGGCGATCGGGGTGATGGCCGTCCCGCTCGGCTCTGGGATCCGATGGCTCGGGCTTTTCCTCCGGCCCCATGTCGAGCGGCGGATATTGCTGGCCGCGCCAGTGGTTGGGCTGGCCGTCGCGGGCCTGGCCATCGCGTTCGCCGCCGGAACCGGCAAGGGCTCCTCCGAGGTGCTGTTCTCCGGGCAATCCGCCCTCGGCCCGTTTATCAGCAACAGCGCCAGCTACACCGTGGGGGCGCTGCTGCTGCTCATCGCCTGCAAGGGAATCGCCTACGGGGTGTCGCTGAGCAGTTTCCGCGGCGGTCCCACCTTCCCGGCCATGTTCCTCGGGGCGGTGGGCGGCGTCGCGCTGTCCCACTTGCCGGGGCTGCCGCTTGTTTACGGCGTCGCCATGGGCATCGGCGCGATGACCGTGGTGATGCTCAGGCTCCCGCTGACCTCCGTCTTGCTGGCCACCCTGCTGCTCGCGTCGGACGGCCTCGCCGTCATGCCGCTGGCGATCGTGGCGGTCGTGGTGGCGTACGTGGTCTCGGCCAGGCTCGCGCCATCGCCCGCGGCCCCGCAGAAAACAACGCCGGCGGTGGTGGCCCCGCAGACATCAGGCCCGGTGGGACGCTCCGCGCTTGGCGGGAAGCACCGCGCCGATGAGCCAGAAGATCGGGATGAAGAAGCCGATCAGGCCCATGACCCAGCGACCCTTGCGGAAGGTCATGATGGCCACCGTGAACAGCAGGACTAGATACAAGATGCCGAGGCCGATGCCCAATCCGGTCATGGGTGCCACATCCGTCCGAGTCGCGCCCGCCGGAGTCCATGGCGTCCGGGGGCAAATCAGGCTTACTGCCGCGGACGGCGGGTGCCGTCCCGCTTGCAGTGTGCGGCCCGGCCGGCGATGCGGGCATCACCCGCGCTGAATGGTTCTACGCCGACTCTTCGGTCCTTCCCGCTGGAACGACGTCGCCGCGACGTTCCCTCCTGGTTTCCGCCGGTACGGGTCTTGGGGCCACGCCGGACCGGGCGAGGTGGCCGGGGCCGGCTGGTGATCGGCCGGGCTTGTTCGGCCGACGCCCGGAAGGCAGCGACGAGACGGGCGACCAGGGTGGCCAGGAACACCTGACCGGTCAGGGCCTCCATGGCAGGTAAGTACAGATCAGCACGAGCAGCAGCACGCCATACCGGCCGACCGTCTCCGGCGGACCGAAACGGCTGCCCTACCCCGGCGGTCTCCGGCGGACCGGAACGGCTGCCCTACCCCGGCGGTCTCCGGCGGACCAGAATGGCTGCCCGGCCCGGAAGTCTCCGGCGGACCGGAACGGCTACCCTAGCCGGCGGTCTCCGGGAGACCGGAATGGCTGCCCCGTCCGGCTGCCCGCCGGGCCAGCGACGCCTGCGCCATGCCCCTCCGTCCGGTCACGCTCAGGCGGGACAGCTAGCCCGTCGTTACTAGGCGCTGGCGGTGCTGGCGCCTCCGCCATGCAGGGCGTCCTGGAGTTCTTTCTCGCCTTCCTTGGACAGGGAGGTCTTCAGCACGGTGCCGCCGTACTTGCTCATCGCCTCGACGGCCTTGTCCGGGGTGACCTTCTCCACCATCAGGAACAGCGCCGAGGTGCCGGGCTGCAGCATGTCGCGGACCTGGTCCTGGAACTGCTTGTCGATGCCGGACTTGGTGACCTTGCCCATCAGGGCGCCCAGCCCAGCGCCGATGGCGATCCCGGCGACCGGGACGAAGAACAGCGCGCCGAACAGCAGCCCCCAGAACATGCCCCAGGTCGCCCCGCCGCGGACCAGGTGATGGCTGGTGTGGACGTGGAACTTGCCTTCTGCGTCCCGCTCGATCACGGCGATCGCGTCGGGCTCGATGATCAGGTCCCGGGCCAGCCGCCGTGCCTCGTCGGCCGCCGCTTCCGCGGTCGCCACGTCCGGGTACCCGATCGCGATCAGGTCAGCCATAGTGCTCTCCTTATGCCGGTGATCAATTCCGGGCCCAGTCCACCAAGCCCGGACCCACCGCGCCCCACCCCCAGCGGGTGACCCTGGCGCGGGCCGGAACGCGGTAAGCGCGGTTCAGGTCGGTGGTTCGGTGTAGCGGCGCTCCTCGTAGACCTCCGCAGCTGGTGCACGCTGCCGGCGCCTCATCGCGATGAACACGATCGAGATGATCAGGCCAGCTACACCGGCGGCCATCAAGATCACGCCGATGGCTTCCAGGTTCACGTGCGTGGGCTTCCAGGTAATGCCCCACCGGAGAATTGCGCCTATGACGATGAGCGCGATGCTGCCGCCGATTGTCACGGGGCTTGCCACCTTCCCTCGACCGGACCGCTGGTCCGGCGACCCGCGGCGCGCATAAGCGCCACGCCCTGGCCGCCTTGGATGCGTTCCGGTGCTGAGCGCTCAGCAGGCCCAGGTTCCCCCCGAAACCAGGAGCCCGCCTCCCTCGGCACGGGTGAATCCCGGCCGGCCCGTCTTGACGCGCCGCTCCGCCTCGGCCTGCCGCCCGCCCGGCCGCTCACCTCATTCGGGTGAAGATCGGGAATGCCCGGACTCAGCACGATGGTGTGGGATCTAACCGGCCCAGGAGGGACGGCCTGTTCAGCCTGGCCGCGGGCCTGTACTGCATCCGGCACCTGTCAGTCACCGTGGTCCTGCTCGCGTTCATCGTTGGCCTGTTCTGGGCGCTGCACGGCGTGGTGGACCTGATCATCGCGATCGTCGCCGGACCGGTGCCCGGACGGTGGCTGAAGGCGACGGCTGAGCTGATCAGCCTGCTAGCCGGTCTCCTGGTAATTTTCAAGCCCACGATCTCGTTGAAGTTCCTGCTGGCGGTGCTCGGCGCATGGCTGATGCTCTACCGCGTCCTGCTGGCCGCCTGAGCATTCCGGACGCGGAAGGCCGCTATCCGGCCTGTCGCGGCCCGATGAAACAGATCTCTGACCGAGGTTACCCTCCGTGGCAGTTTGGCCTCTGGCGTGGGCAGGGACGCTAGGCCCATGGGGGTAAATGTGTGATGATGCACCTGTGCGCGAGGGCCCCGCACCCGAACATGCACTACGGGCGGTAGCCGGCTCGACTCCGGCCCGTCCGTTGCTTGATACGCCGATCGAGACAAAGTTCCATGCTCCCAGGTCGCGCGATGAGTGGGTGGAGCGGCGGGAGCTCGTGCAGTCGCTGGCCGACTCGGCCGCCGCCAAGCTCGTCCTCGTTGACGCTCCCGCGGGCTTCGGC
>Ga0207684_10000573_pt1 | contig 44754 bp, 16 predicted proteins | sample KBSK5501metaG_FD_184342 | JGI IMG/M metagenome (GOLD analysis project Ga0207684, IMG submission 184342) | Corn, switchgrass and miscanthus rhizosphere microbial communities from Kellogg Biological Station, Michigan, USA - KBS K5-50-1 metaG... | ecosystem: Host-associated > Plants > Roots >... | reverse complement strand
AGGTTGCGGGAGAACGTCGGAAAGGCCGCCGAAGCGATCTCCAATCGGAGGCGTGACCCGGGGGCGATCGTGATACCGATTTGCCAGAGATCGATGTTGTAGGCATAGACCCGACCGGGCTCGAGGAACCATTGTCGGTCCCGCGGGAAGCGAAAGCGCTCCGCGCGTTTCCGCTCATCGGTGGACAGCGTGGACCAGAGCGCGCGCAGTCGCGGAGTCTTCAAGTCGGTGGACGTACGCCACACATGGATCTGGTGGGCCAGGCGATTCTCGGGCATGGCGGGATCGTCGCCGCTGCGATCGCCGAGCTGATCGTCCGCGCGTCCCTGGCGGTCCATGTCTCGTTAGGAAGCGGCCGTCCAGTGGGGTGTCCGACGGTACCGCGCCAGCGCCTCTCGCCCTCCGGGCCGCGTCGACGCGGCCGCCTCGTTGACGCGCATGAAGACGGACTGATCGGCGACCGCCAGAGGTACGAAGTATCCGTCGAGACGCAGGGCGAGGTTCCGGCGGATGAGTGAACGCTGCTCCGAGCTGTCGTCGTACGGCTCGGACACGATGAGCTGTCTCGCCTCGCGCGCGCCGAGGAACTCGATGGGTTCACACCCCGGCAGCCCTCGCGTGTCCACGAGGCAGAACCCGTCCGCATGATCGCGAATGCGCAACTCCGGGGGCTGCCGGCCGATCCACGATGTCTGCCACGCCCTGACCGCCTGATTGAGCTCCCGCATCAGATCGGGTGCTTCGACGGCCGCGCAACGGTATTTGCCGGTGAAGTGATAGGCCACCTTCTCGACTGCAGCGCCGGCGGGCAGGAAGTCGCGATAGCCGGGATACGGACGCAGGTCGCTGATGCCGAACTGCTCGGGCTGGTCGAAGTACGGGCTGAAGCGGTCCAAGCTAAGGGGCACAAAGCCGACGGGAGGCTGAAGATGGTGGAGGAGGGGCAGGATCGCCAGCGTCTCCGCGTACCACGCTGGGCGATCACCGGGAAATCCCCAGAGCAGACCCCATGTCAGCGCGATCTCAAGGCCCCGAGCGTCGCGTAGGAGCGCGACGTTTTGCCGGGCTGTGGTCCCCTTGCGCATCAGGGTCAACAATTCCGATGACAGCGCTTCGATCCCCGGCTGGATGGAGTGGATACCGGCACGCTTCAAGAGCACGAGCCGCTCCCGCGGGAGGTTCGCCTTCTGCTCGTAGAAGATGCTCAGGCCGGGCAGCTCTGTGGCGAGCCGCGGGACCACCGTCGAGAAATACGTGTGCGGCATGATGTTGTCGGCCATGAGGATGCTCGCCGGACGGTATTTTGCGATCAACGTGCGCAGCTCGTCGATCACCCGATCGGGCGACCGGCTCCGGAAGGCCATGCCTCCGCCGTTCAGCCCACAGAACGTGCAGTGGTGCTTCTGTCCCCACCAGCAGCCACGGCTGGTCTCATAGGGCACAGACGCCTGTCCCACCACCGCATTGTCCGAGCGGTTCAGATACGCCGCGCGCTGCTCGAAGTAGTCGTCGTAGTTCAGGGGCGGGATGGCATCCATGTCGTCGCACGGCTTTCCCTGGATAATGCGACCGGCTGGCGGCTCGCTGCGGGCCAGCCCGCGCAGAAGCTCGGGAAAGGTGTGCTCGCTCTCGCCGGAAAAGACGTAGTCGATGAACGGCGCGATGCTCCGAATGCCCTCGGCCATCTCACCCTCGCAATTCGCGCCGCCGATGATCGTCGTCACGCGGCGCGCGTGGCGTCGGACCGCGCCGAGCAAGGCGATGGCCGGTGCGGTTTGCTCGAAGGTCGTCGTCGCGCCGACGACCGATATGCCCAGGCCGGCGATGTACTTCCCCGCCGCCTCGACCCACGCGGGCACCTGAGCCTCGGCCCGCAACGCCTCGAGTCGGTAGGCCTCCGCATATTGCAGGTCGTCCCGGTCGATCGCCGGCGCCAAGCCGGTCCCGTAGATTCGTTCGGGCGTGAACATGTGGGCCTGCGCCCCCAGCGGCGGGACGCGATAGGCGGCTCGGGCGAAGATGCGCTCCCCCAGGAACGCGCTCAGGGGGGCCTGCGCCAGGGTCGTGTAGCGCGGGAGGCGGATGTGCGACGCAAAGAGCAGGTTGGCATAGAACACGCGAATGCGGAACCCCGCTGCCTGCGCGCACGCCTGCAGGACGTGCGCGCCAAGCGACGGATAGCGCAGCTCGAGGAACGGCGGCACGAGGATGAGCGCGTCACACGTTCGCGCCGACAGATCCCGGGGCTCGGCCCACACGTTCTGCTTCATGGGTCTTCTCCTCGGCCAGCATGCCTGGCTCCGATCGGATCATCCGGTTCGTCGCGACTGGGACGAAGCCCTGCGCGGACGCGGGGCAACGTCGAAGGGGCGCGATGCCGGCCGCGGGCGCAACGTTCACCGCGCCCTCGCGTGGTGGACCCCGCCGCCTGGCGCCCAGAGCGCGTGGTGCGACCGACGACGGGGGAGAATGCCCCCGAAGGATCCGCCGGCACCATCAACGAATCCTGTAGAGAAACGGCAGGCGGCTCGCCCGACGTTCGGCCGTCGGCCGAACTGGGAATCACCGGCAGCACCACGTACGACGGAGACTCTCGACTGTGGTAGATCCGCTGCGTGGCCGCAATCGATCGCGTCTCCATCTCGTTGTGGCCGCCCGTGTTCAGGTTGCGGGAGAACGTCGGAAAGGCCGCCGAAGCGATCTCCAATCGGAGGCGTGACCCGGGGGCGATCGTGATACCGATTTGCCAGAGATCGATGTTGTAGGCATAGACCCGACCGGGCTCGAGGAGCTGGGGTTCCGTCATCGACTGCCGATAGCGGGCACGGAGCTTGCCGTGAGCGAGCACCAGGATGGTTCCATCTCGCCGCTCGTCCATCAGATGGACGTGCCAGTCCGTATCCCGCGCGGAGGATGCCGCCGACAGTACCATCCGCATCGGTCCCACGATGGTGTATGGCTGTCGGAAACGCTTGCTGACGTACACAACGACATCCCGACGTTTGCGATTCGTCGCCAGGTACTTGTGCGGAGCGCTCACGGTCAGCGGGGTGACCGCTTCTCCGGGGACGACGCCCACATCGGGCGTGGGGTCGGCTGGATCATACGAGTACTGAGTCGGTGGCGTTTCGGTCAGCGCGTCGCCGCGGATCAGCTCACCGCGTCCTCCGAAGCGCCCACGGGTCAGGAACCACGTCTCCTGCCTTGTCTCGGGCAGAGGATACGTGTCGCCCCTGAGCCACTCGTTCGACCCGAGCACGAACACGCTGACTCGCGGTTCGCGAAGTATCCCGGTGTCGATGCCTTTCAACCACTGCTCGAACCAGGCCAGTGTCGCCCACTGCAGGTCCGCGACATCGCCACCGGGATCGTTTCCGGCGACCGTGGTGATCCGACCCGCGTGATCCCACGGCCCGATCATGAGTTTCTGATGTGGATGCCCGCAGGCAACCATCCGCTGGTACGTCGTCCGTGTACCGATGCTTGTCGGATCGAGCCAGCCTGTCTGGTGAAACACCGGGATGCGAACGCTGCCAAGCTTGCCGAGGAACGACACTCGGCGCCAGTAGGAATCATGGGGCGGGTGCTGGATCCAGCGACGCCATCCGGTGCTCCTCTTGCCCAGAACCGCCAGGTCGTAATCGATGACCGGCCCGGCGTTCTGGAGGGCATCGTAGGGTTTCGTCAGCGTCAACCAGACGAGGCGGCCCGAGACGTCGGCGCTCGCACCACTCTCCACCGCATCCATCCACCACAGCATCGCCGCCTGGCAGAACACCCCGTATTCGTACGGCAGGTTGTAGTGAGCATCGGTCGGTGAGGCAACCGGAACGATCGTGGCCAGGTGAGGCGGACGCTCGGCCGCCGCCAGCCACTGGACCCACGCCAGATACGACCAGCCCGCCATCCCGACGCGGCCATTGGACCAGGGTTGAGCCGCAAGCCACTCGATGGTGTCGTAGCCATCTCGGCCCTCGTGGACGAGCGGCTCCCACCTACCGCCGGACTGAAAGCGACCGCGTACGTCCTGCACGGCGACGACGTATCCGCGCCGCGCGTAGAAGCGCGCCGACAACTCCTCCAGGTCCTTGCCATACGGCGTCCGCATGAGAATCACGGGATCCCGCCCGGCGCGGCGAGGCCGATAGATATCGGTGGCCAAGTGCACGCCGTCGCGCATCGGGACTCTGACGTCGCGATCCACCTCGATACGCCGCGGTTGCGACGGCAGGGCGTCGACCGGCGGCCTCGGCACCACTGCGTGGTAGCCGTCACGGACCAGCGCGGAGTGGTAGGCAGGCGCGTCGACGAAACAGACTCGACCGCTGTCGGCCCAAACGCGCATTCGCACGCCGGCAATGGTGAGGCGGAAGCATTCGAGCGTCACCTGGCGCTTGTCGACGCTACATTGCTGTACCCCGACGGACTCCACCGTGGCGAGGCGGCAAACTCCGATCGTCAAGAACACAGGCACGCTCTGGGGCCCCGGCCGTTGCCGGTTCACGCGGCCGATCACCTCTCCGATCAGCGCCGGAGAAAGGGAGTCATAGACGACACAGTCTCGAGGCACGCGCACGCTGACCGAGGCGCCAGAAGCCGTCATCTCGGCCCGGCTACCCTTGCGTCGGACAGTCATGTCACCGAGCGCGGATCCGACCACGAGCTGCTTCCATGTCCGGGACCCATCCATATCGAGTGCGAGCGTGGAGACAACGCGCTTACGCGCTATGACGACTGTCGTCCTGCCGCGATAGGATCCAGCGGGCGACAGGGCGAATTTGATGACGCCGATCTTCTCTTCGTTCGAGTAGACGTGGAACACACCCCGATCACCGAGTCCACGGCACGCGTTGCCGTTCCGGCCGTCCCCGGGGCCGTCGCCCGAGCTCGCTGAGGGCCTCTGGCCGCAGAACCATCGACCGAGATCAACACACCTCGAAAGCGCCGCGACGGCATGCCGGAGGGGCCTCAACGCGGCGCGTCGGTGGCTGACCTGCGGGGCATCGGACGGCTCCGGGTCAGCGCCTCTCGTTGTTTGCTGGCGCGTTCTTCGATGGTCGACAGCGTGCTGGGCTCGGCTGTTTCCGGCGCCACGAACGCGGCGAGCGACGCCACGGTGGGATACTGCAGCAGATCGACGATCGAAAGGTCCCCGGCCACGATCTCGCTCAAGCGTCCGTGTACGCGCACCATCAGGAGGGAGTGGCCACCCAGGTCGAAGAAGTTGTCGTGTACCCCCACGATCTCGAGCCCGAGTACTTCCTGCCACACGCGCGCAATCTGCTGCTCCGCCTGGGTGCGTGGCGCCACGAACCCCTGCTCCAGCTCGACCCGGCGGCCCTCCGGCGACGGCAGATTGCGGCGGTCCACTTTGCCGTTGGGCGTGAGCGGCAGGGCGTCGAGCAGCACGATCGCCGACGGCACCATGTAGTCGGGCAACCGCTCGCGCAGGTACTCACGCAGCATCGGCACCAATCGTTGCGCCGCCTCGCTGCGCTGCGGATCGTTCGTCAACTGGCTCGCGGGCGGATTCGCCCGCGGCCGCCGTTGCCAACCCGCCACCACCGGCCGCATCCCGGCCTGCCGCGAGTGCATCAAGACGTCGATGCGATCCGCCGCCCCGGGGCCCGCCCAGCCCACGTGTGCGTCGTAGCCCAGCTCTTCCGCCACCGCCCAGATCGCCTCCGGCTCCACCCCTGCCGCTGCATGCTCCCGCCACTCCTGTCGCCATGCGCCTACGGTTGCCGGAGCCTCGTGCCCCTGCAGCCACCCTCTCGCAGCCTCTGCCTCCGCCACGCGCGCATTCGGCACATCTCTCACCACCAGCGCCTCGGGCCGCTGCTCCTGCAGCACAGCTCGCAGCGCCGACAGGCTGCCGATCGCCTGCCACGCCCGCTCCGCCTTGAGCGGCTCCCCCTCCGCACCGCCGCCCACCTGCAGCAGCACGTCATAGCGAAACCGCGTCAATTCGTTTCCGGACCATCCGCGCTTGACCTGTATCTCGACACCGGTCACCCCGGCGATCCGCGCTACACATCCCGCAAACAGTTCCGGTCCGACGACCAACTCCGGCTCCTGCCGCAGCCGCCGCCTCACCCACTCTCGTACGTCCTCCCGTCGCGTTCCCATTCCAGCTCGAGCCACTTCCACCGACGTATGAAAACCTTCCCACCACTCCAGGCTCCGCACGTCCCCCACGAACACGTGCCCTCCCGGCCGCACGGCCCGCACCGCTCCTTGCAACACCCTCTCCAGATACGCCGGCCCGGGAAAGTATTGGACGACCGAGTTCAGCACGACCACGTCGAAGCCTTCAGGCTGCACCCGTGCGAAGTCATCGGCCGCCGCCTGCCACACGTCGACTTGAGGCAGCCCGCCCACGTGTCGCCGGATGTAGTCCACCGCCGCCTCCGAAAAATCGGTGGCGTGATACCGCTGGCAGCCCGGCGCCAGCCGAAACAACAGCAGCCCAGTTCCGCACCCGATCTCCAGCACTCGGTCCGGCCCGAGCGCCTGGATCCGCCCGACCGTCGCCTCTACTTGCTCGCGCATCTCCGCTGCCGTCAGCGGCTCCCCGGTGTAGCTGCTGTTCCAGCCAATGATGTTGAACGTCGGATCTGCCTCCCGTGCCGGCTGCGCATATGTCTCGTCGTAGATCCGCGTCCATCGCATGACCTGCTCGCGCTCCCAGTCGGCCGCCCGGCCGGCCAAGGGCCCGCTCCACTTCACGGGTTGCTCCACGACGTACGCCACCAGCCGTGTATCCCCCGGCTCCTCCTCCCGCGGCACCACCACGCTCTCTCGCACCGCGGGATGCTGCGCGAGCACGCTTTCGACCTCGCCGGGTTCCACGCGCACGCCCCGCAGCTTCACCTGCGCGTCCAGCCTGCCCAGAAACTCCAGGTTTCCGTCCGCTCGATACCGCACCCGATCTCCGGTCCTATAGAGTCGTCCTCCTGCGTCCGTACTGAAGGGATCCGGGATGAACTTGGCCGCCGTCAGCTCGGGGAGATTGCGATAACCGGCGGCGAGGCTGTCGCCCGCGATATACAGCTCACCGGGGATCCCCACCGGCACCGGATTCATGCGCGGGTCGAGCACATAGGCCCGGACGTTGCCGATGGGCCGGCCGATGGCTGGAGCAGCATCGTCGCCCGGTTCCACGCACGCCGAGGTCGTGACGACGGTGTTCTCCGTCGGGCCGTAATGGTTCACCAGCCGAAACGGAAGCACGTGGCGCGGAGCGCGGTGCAGCTTGTCGCCGCCGGTGAGGAGCGCGCGAAGGCGCACGCCGGTGGGCCACGATGCCTCCATGACCATCTCGGCCAGCGCCGTGGGCAAGAAGGACAGCGTGATCCCGTGCGCGACGAGGCAACCGATGAGCGCTTCGGGCGAATTGCGGGTTTCATCGGCCACGACGTGGATGGCGGCCCCGGCGGTCAGATAGGGCCACACCTCCCATACCGACGCGTCGAATGCGGCCCCCGCCACCTGCGTCGCACGGTCGTGCGGCGTCACCGCGTATTCGCACTGGTGCCAGGTCACCAGGTTCATCAGGCTGCGGTGCCGGATCTCGACGCCGCGTGGCGTCCCGGTCGACCCGGATGTATAGATGATGTAGGCGAGGTCGTTCGGCCCGGCCGCCGACGACGGATTCTCCGCCGGCGCCCTCGCGATCTCCTCGGAGTCCACGAACAGAACGTCGCACTCGTCCACCGGAACGCGTGCGGCGAGGTCCGGCGAGGTGAGTAGCGCTCGAGCCGCCGAGTCGCGAAGCATGAATGCGAGACGCGGTTTCGGATACGCCGGGTCGAGCGGGACGTACGCGCCGCCGGCTTTGAGAACCCCCATGATCGCCACCAGCATGGCGCACGAGCGCGCCATGCAAATGGCGACCGGCGTCCCGGCCGTCACGAGTCGCCGTTGCAGGGCGTGGGCCACGCGGTTGGCGCGGTCGTTGAGATCGGCGTAGCTGAGGCGCTCCTGGTCGCAGGAGACCGCCAGCGCCTCCGGCGTCCGGACCGTCCACGCCTCGAACAGCCGATGAACGCACGTGTCGCTCGTGTAGGCCATGCGCGTCTGGTTCCACTCCACGAGAAGCTGCCGCCGCTCGGTCTCGCTCGCGAGCGGCAGATCGCCGAGCCTACGGTCCGGATCTGTCGCGATGGCCTCGAGCAATGTCCGAAACTGCCTCAGCATGCCGGCCACGCTTGCCGCATCGAACCGTGCGCTCACGTACATCAGGACGATGGCCAGCTCGGAGCCGGGCGAGACGATCAAGGTAAGCGGGTAGTTGGTCCGTTCGAAGACATCGCCGAGCGTGACCGCGCCGTTGCCATTCCGCAGGGTCGCCGGCAGCGGATAGTTCTCGAATCCGACGAGCGTCTCGAAGAGCGGCCTACCGCGGGGCACCTCGCTCCAGCCCTGCACCTCCACCAGGGGGCTGTGCTCGTATTGGCGGGCTTCGAATTGAAGCCGCTGCAGATTCTTGAGCCAGGGCAGGAAAGCCGCGTCCGGGTCGCACCGCGCTCGGACAGGAAGAGTGTTGATGAACAGTCCCACCATCGATTCGACGCCCTTCAGCGTCGCGGGCCGGCCGGACACCGTCGCTCCGAACACCACATCGTGATCGCCGGTGTATCGGCTCAGCAGCACGGCCCAGGCTGCCTGCACCAACGTGTTGAGCGTGAGCTGCTCCGCACGGGCCAGGCGCTGCAGCGCCTCCGTGGTTTCTCGCGACAGGGTCGCTTGCTGCGACTCGTACCGATCGTTCGGATTCGGCGTCTTTCCGGGCGCGAGGTCCACGGAAAGCGGAACCGAGCCGCTGTAGCCGTCGAGCAGCCGTCTCCAGAACGTCTCGGCGCGGCGGAAGTCCTGCGCCTGCAGCCAGGCGATGTAGTCCTCGAACGGCCGAGGAGGCTCGAGTCGCGGCTCCTGCCCCTGGCAGTAGGCTTGATAGTGCGCGGCGGCTTCCTCGAAGACGATCGCCAGACTCCACCCGTCGAGTAGCACGTGATGGAAGCTGATCACGAACTGCCAGGCGGCCGCCGACAGTCGAATCACCGCGAGCCGCATGAGCGGAGCCTCCGACAGGTCGAAGTCGCGGTCCCGGTCGGCCTTGAGAAAGGCCTGCAGTCGCTCGTCCTGCGACGGGGGCGGCAGCGACGACCAGTCGTGCCGCTCGACCGGCAGTGTCACCGGGCGATGCACCACCTGCACCGGCTTTTCCAGCTCTTGCCAGTGAAACGACGTGCGTAGCACCGCATGCCGGTCCACCACGGCCTGCCAGGCGCGTTCGAGCGAGGGGATGTCGACGTCGCCACTCAGCATGAAGCTGAACTGTTCGAAATACATCCCGGACCCGGGCGAGTACAGGGTGTGGAAGAGGATGCCTTCCTGCAGCGGTGAAAGCTCGTAGACCCGTTCGATGGTTTCGGCTTTCATCGCGCTTCAGATTTGTTCGCGCGGCCGACCAGTTTGTCCAGGTCCTTTTGCGTGATGTTCGCGTGCGCGAAATCTGAGGGTGTGAAGCCCCCCCCGCTCCGAGAGGAGCAATGCGCGATGAGAGAGCGCAGGTGTCTGATGAAATCTCCGGCGACCCGCTCGATCGTGGAGCGGCGGTGATGGTTCTCGCTGTATCCCCAGTCCACGCGGAGGCGCCCGCCGGAGATTGCGCTGTCAACGTCGAGCAGGTGGCGCCGTCGGCCCCGCGGACTTCGCATTGCGCCAGTCGATTCCAGCTCGGGGATCGCGGTGTACTGTCCGAGGTAGTTGAACCCCACGTCGGGCTCAGGAGCGGCCGTCAGCGGCTCGATCACCTGAGGGTCGGTCGACAGGTATCGCAAGAGGCCATAGCCGAGACCACGATCGGGAATCCGTCGCAGCTGCTCTTTCACATCCTTGAGGACCTCGCCCGGATCGTCGGAGATGAGTTCGAGACGGACTGGAAAGATCGTCGTGAACCACCCCACCGTCCGCGTGAGATCGACGTCTTCGAACAGCGGCTCCCGCCCATGGCCCTCCAGATCGAACCGTATCGCACGCTCGCCCGTCCAGGTCGCCAGCGCCAACGCCAGGGCCGTCAGCAGCACATCGTTGATCTGGGTCTGATAGGCCTTGTGCGTTTCCTGAACCAGCGCCCGCGTCGTTTCCTCGTCCAGCTCCACCGTCACTGTCCGCGCCGCCTTCGCGAGGTTGTCGACGCCGAGCAGGTCCAGCGGCACCCGCCCCGCGGGGTCGCTCGCCGCCGCCAGCCAGTAGGCCAGCTCCTCCCGCGCCGTCGCCGACTGCGCATGCTCACTCAGCCGCCTGGCCCACTGCCGCACCGACGACGTCTTCGCCGGCAACGCAACCTGTTGCCCCCGCGCCAGGTGCTCGTAGGCGTGCCAGAAGTCCTCCATCAGGATTCGCCACGACACCGCATCCACCGCCAGATGATGAATCACGAACAGCAGGCGTCCTGGTCGATCCCCCAGGTCGAACCACACGACCCGCACGATCGGCCCCGCTCCGAGGTCCAGACTGCCCTGCGCCTCCGCCGCTTCCCGCTCGATCAACGCGCGCAGTCGAGGCTCCGCGACCGTCTGCAGGTCCACGCGTGCGAACGGGACGTGCCCGCCGGCTGCCTCGTAGGCCTGCCGCCAGCGCCCGCCCTGCCGTCCAAACCGTAGCCGCAATGAATCGTGGTGGAAGAGCAGATGCTCCGTTGCGCGCTCGAGGAGATCCGAATCGAGTTTGGCGGGTGTCTCGACGAGCGCGGCCTGGTTGAAGTGATGCGGGTCGACCGGCTCCTGCTCGAAGAACCATCGCTGAATCGGGGTAAGCGGCACGTCGCCTTCGAGTGTCCCCTGCTCGGCCTGGACCCCCGCGGCGCTCCCGGCGACGGCCGCAAGATCGGCGATTGTCTGGTTGTCGAACAGCTGTCGCAATGTGAGGTTGAGCCCTGCCTCTCGGGCGCGCGCGACGATCTGGATGCTGATGATGGAATCGCCGCCCAGCTCGAAGAAATTATCGTGGATACCGACACGGTCGACGCCGAGGACCCGGGCCCAGATGCCAGCCAGCGTTGTTTCCGCAGGACTTCTTGGTTGCACGTACCGCTCTTCCACCGTGAGCCGCGCCCCGGAGGCGGCCAACGCCTTGCGGTCGACTTTCCCATTGGGTGTCAGCGGCAACGCGTCTCGCAGGACAAACGCCGACGGCACCATGTAGTCTGGGAGCTTCGTCTCCAGGAATCGCCGGACCTCGGCGCCCGATACCTCCCCGTTCGCCGGCACGAGGTACGCGGCCAGGCGCCTGGTCCCCGGCACGTCTTCTCTTGCGAGCACGACGGCTTCGCGGACATCCGGATGCTCTCGCAGCACCGCCTCGATTTCGCTCACCTCGACGCGGAACCCACGAATCTTTACCTGGTCGTCGAGCCGACCCAGGAACTCCAGCGCGCCATCGGGCCGCCGGCGCCCACGGTCTCCCGTCCTGTACAGCCGCGCCCCGGGTCGACTGCGGAAGGGATCCGGCACGAACTTCTCCGCGGTCAGCTCCGGCCGGTTGAGGTACCCCCGGGCGAGACCATCGCCACCGATGTAGATCTCCCCGGGCACCCCCACCGGGAGCGGCGTCACGTCGCGGCCAAGAACGTAGAGCTGCGTATTCGCCAGCGGACTGCCGATCGGAATCGAGCTCGCTCCTTCAGGGACCCGCTCGACGAGATGCCAGGAGGCGAAGGTCGTGCTTTCAGTTGGTCCGTACACGTGAAGCAATCGCTGGGGCCGCCCGTGCCGCAGACACGCTGCCATCCATTTCGGATCGATCGCCGATCCGCCGACCAGAACGGTGCCCACGGAGTGAAACAGATCCGCCCGTGCTCTGACGAGTTGATTGAAGAGGTCGGTGGTGACGAAGACCGCACTGATTCGCTCGCTCCGCAGCGCAACGGCAAAGTCGTCGGGCGAGAGCGCGACGTTCTTCGGAATCCCGGCCAGGCGGCCGCCGCTGAGGAGCGCGCCCCAGACCTCGAAGGTCACGGCGTCGAACGAGAAGTTCGAGATTTGGGCGATGGTGTCCGACGGGCCGAGCGTGATGTAGTTCGTGTTGCGAACGGTCCGGATCACCGCGCGATGCGAGATGGCCGCGCCCTTGGGGCGGCCCGTCGAACCCGACGTATACATCACGTAGGCGAGGTCCTCCGCCGTCGTCGCGCTCGGCAGATCGTCCCGTCCATCTTCGGGATTCTCTTCGAGATCGTCGAGAGCGAGCAGCGGCGTTCCGTCTGCCGGGAGACTCGCGGAGAGAAGGCCGGTGGTGACCAGAGCCGCCGCGCCGGAGTCCGCGAGCATAAACCGCAGACGCTCTTCCGGGTAGGCCGGATCGAGGGGAACATAGGCGCCTCCGGCTTTCAGAATGCCCAGCATGCCCGTGACGAGCTCGACCGGGCCATCGACGCAGATCGCCGCTAGCCGCTGCGGTCCGACGCCTACGTGTCGCAGCCGGCGGGCCAGCCGGTTCGCGCGCCGGTTCAGTTGATCGTAGCTGAGGTGGTCCCCCCCGAAACTGACGGCCACAGCGTGCGGCGCGCGGCGAACCTGCTCCTCGAACAGCTGCTGAATCGTGGCGTCGCACGGATACGTCGTGTCGGTGTCATTCCACTCCGCCAGTTGCCGGCCGTCGGCGTCCGTGAGCATCGGGATCTCGAACAGGCGGCGATCTGGATCGTCCGCCATGGCCGCCAGCAGCGTCTCGAAATGGCCGAGGAGCCGGTCGATCGCGTCCGCCTCGAAGCGCGGGTGCGCATACATCACCCTCACCCACCATCCGTCATCCGGAAGCACGGCAACGGCGAGCGGATAGTTCGTCTTGCCGAAGCTGCGCGTCGCGAGGCCGCCGTGCTGGGGTTGCGCCCGGATCGCCACCGGAAAGTTCTCGAATGCCAAAAGCGTCTCGAAGAGCGGGCCCTCGCGGGACACCTCGCTCCACGCGTGAATCTGAACCAGGGGCGTGTGCTCGAACTGGCGCGCCTCGAGCTCGCTGGCCTGCAGCGCTTGGAGCCAGGGAACAAGCTGCGCATTCGGCGACACCCTCGCGCGCACGGGCAGGGTGTTGATGAACAATCCGATCATCGACTCGACACGCTCGAGCTCCCCCGGGCGCCCCGATACGGTGGCGCCGAAGACGACGTCGTCCTCGCCCGTGTAACGGCTGAGCAGCAGCGCCCACGCGCCCTGGACGATCGTGTTGAGCGTCAATTGATGCCGGCGCGCAACCTGGCGGAGCTTATCGAGCGTGCCCCTGCTGACATGGATCTGGCGAACGTCGATCTCGGGATTCTCATGCGCATGACCGCCGGGCGGTCGCCCCACTCCGAGCGGCGGCGGTCCCTCGTACCCTGCCAGGTGCCGCCGCCAATACGCCTCCGCCCTGGAAAGATCCTGTCGTTGCAACCACGCGATGTAGTCTCCGTATGGACGGCACGGCGGCAACTCCGCTTGCTCGCCGCGGCAGTACGCGTCGTAGATCGTCGCGGCTTCCTGGTAGACCAGATCCGAGCTCCAGCCATCCAGCAACAGATGATGCAGGCTGAACACGATGTACCGGACGCCGTCGGGTAGTGCAATCGCCGTCAGACGCAGCAGGGGGGCCTCGGACAGCTCGAACCCGCGCTCACGATCCCTCGCCAGAAACGCGTCGAGCCGCTGGTCCTGCCCGGCAGCGGCCAGGCCGCTCCAGTCCAGATACTCCACCGACAGTTTGACCTCGCGATGCACCACCTGAAGGGGCTTGTCGAGGCCTTTCCAGTGGAATGAGGTTCGCAGGATCGTGTGCCGATCCAGCACCTTCTGCCACGCTCGCTCGAACGAGGACACGTCGAGCGGGCCGTACAGGGGAAAGCCGACCTGCTCGAAGTACATCCCGGATCCCGGCGTGAGCAGCGTGTGGAACAGCATGCCGTTCTGGAGCGGCGAAAGCTCGTAGATGTCCTCGACGTTCTCCATCTTCATCGCGGCGGGCTCCCGGTCGACTCCCCCAGGCTCCTGAGGAACCGGTCCAGTGCCTCCTGGCTCAGCCGCGCTTTCGAGAAGTCCGAGGGCGTGAAGCCTCCCGCTTCCGGAGACTGGCAGTGTCTGATCAGCAGCCGCAGCGCCTCGAGGAAATCTCCCGCCAGGTTCTCGATGGTCGAACGGCGATGGATGTTCTCGCTGTATGTCCATGCGAGCTGCAGCCGACCCTCGGCGACGCCACCGTTGATCTCCACCAGAGCCAGGCGGCGCTCGCGGGGGCTGCTCAGTGGTCCAGACGACTCCTTGGCGGGCGCGACCGGGTACCCCTCCGGCAGCGCGTGGCCGAACTGTCCCAGATAGTTGAAGCTGACGTCAGCCCGCGGGAGCGCCTCGAGCTGAGCCGATATTTGCGGATCGCCCCCGAGGTAGCGCAGCAGGCCGTACCCGATACCACGGTTCGGAATACGGCGGAGCTGCTCCTTGACCGACTTCAGCGCGGCCCCGGGATGCGTGATGCCGGTGAGCTCCAACCGAACGGGAAACACGGACGTGAACCAGCCGACGGTACGCGAAAGGTCCACACCGTCCACGATCTCCTCCCGGCCATGGCCTTCCAGGTCCAAGAGGAGCGAAGGCTCCCCGGTCCAGCGCTCGAAGGCCCGCACGAGAGCCGTCAGCAGAACGTCGTTGATCTGTGTCTGATAGGCCTTGGGGACCTCCTGCAGGAGAGCCGACGTCTCGGCGGCGGCCAGCGAGACGAGCACGGTCCGGGCCGACGTCATCGTGTTCTCACCGGCCTGGTGATCCGTGGGGAGGCGGCGGGTGCCGCGGCCAGTCAGCTCGAGCCAGTAGTCACGCTCCCGGCGCAGCGAGGCCGAGCGGCCATGCTCCAAGAGTCGCCGCGCCCACTGTTGGAAGGAGGTGGTCTTGGCCGGAAGTCGGACGGCCTCGGCTCGGGCAATCTGCGTGTAGACGGTCCAGAAATCGTCCATGAGAATCCGCCAGGACACTCCGTCGACCGCGAGATGGTGGATGACGAACAACAGCCGGCCAGGCGTTCCCGGGCCGAGATCGATGAGCGCCACGCGGAAGATCGGCCCCCGAGACAGATCCAGACTCGCCTGGATCGCCGCGGCCTCGGTCTCGATGGCGCGGCGTCGTTCCGACTCGGGAACCGCCGAGAGATCCACTTGCGTGAAGGGCGGCGGCTCATCGGCGGTGGCATGGAACTGCCGCCACCCCGTCGCTGTGCGCACGAAGCGCAGCCGGAGCGCGTCATGGTACCGCGCAAGGTGACCGAGGGCCTGCGAGACCAGCGGAGCCTCGAGCGGCTGCCGGACTTCCAGGAGGACCGCCTGGTTGGAATGGCTCGGCTCGACGAAGTCCTGCTCAAAGAACCAGCGTTGGATGGGCGTCAGCGGCACGTCGCCGGTGACCGGTCCCTGCTCGGCCATCGTCGCCGGCGCCGTCTCGACCACTCGCGCGAGCTCGGCGATCGTCTGATGCTGGAAGAGCTGGTTGATCGTGATCCCGATCCCGTTGCGCCTGGCGCTCGCGACCAACTGAATACTGACGATCGAGTCTCCCCCGAGCTCGAAAAAGTTGTCGCGGATGCCGACGCGTTCGACGCCCAGGACCGCCGCCCAGATCTCCGTCAGCTTCGTCTCGATCGAATCGCGCGGAGGCTCGAACACGTCCGGCTGCCTGGGTCCGGCGTCCTCGGGTGCGGGCAGCATCCGCCGGTTCACCTTCCCGTTCGGTAGCCGAGGCAGGGACTCGAGCATCATGAACGTGGACGGGACCATGTACTCGGGCAGCTGCTGCTTGAGAAACGCTCGCAAGACCGGCGCCGACTGAGACAGCACGCTGTAGTTGGCGTCCCACCCATCCGCGAACAGCGCTTCGTAGAAGCGGGACCCTCTGAAGATCGGTCTGCGGTGGAACGAGTGATGAGCGAAGCTGATCGCGGGGCCGCCCCTTCGGCTCAGCGTTCCCTCGATTCTGTAATCCGGTGTGGCATCGCAGTCGCTGGGGCCTACGTAACAGACGGCCCGGATCACGTCTCCGGCGGTGACCTCCACCCCGGGATAGAACACCGGGAAAAACACCGGCAGCCATACGTACGCCTGCCGCAACACATCGATCAGCTCATCGTCGTCCGTGAAGAGATTCAGCCAGAGCAGGAACCCGTCGATCCGGGCGTCGCGCGTGATGGTGAGGATGATCTCGGAGCGCAATTCGGGGTCGATGACTCGACTGAAATCGAGGTCTTCGAACACCTGCGCATCCGAGACCACATTCGCCTCGGGGAAATTGCGGATACAGACCCTGACATCGAGAGGGTGTCCCACGGCTTCGAAGATTCGTCCCACATACGGGCCTGACAACTCCGTGAATCTCGGCTGCTCGGCCACGTCGGCGGGCAGAGAGACCGCGGCGATTCTCGTCGCGCATCGGCGAGGAATCATCACGCCGCCCTCCTTCAGAAACCGCCGCCTGGCATCGTTGAGAATGACGACGGCTCCCTCCGACGATCCGATCATCCCCACCAGCTCGGACACGCAAACGTCCACCCTCTCCGGTAACTGAATCCGGGCGGAGTCGCCGTGCAACACGGTGATGCGGTCGTCGAGACCCAGCCTGGCGATCAGGTCTTTGGCATGCTCATAGGAGGCATCGAGCTTCTCGATGGCGTACACGCGTGTGGCGCCGGCCTCGAGACAGAACCTCGCCAGCAGCGCATCGGCGCCGGTGCCGATATCCAGCACGACCTTGTCCTTCACCTGCCGGCCTATCGCCGCCCGGTACGCACGATTGCGATGTTCGTCATGCGTCATGGCGTAATACATCACCGGGTCATAGAGGAAAAACTCTCCGATGGACGGCCACAGCTCCGGCTTCGCTGGTGGTGGTACGACATAGGCGATCAGTCGCGGACGCCCGGGCTCGTCTTCGCGTGCCGTCACGGCGCAGTCCTGAACCGAGGCATGCCGGACCAAGGCGCTCTCGACATCCCCCAACTCGACTCGATGACTGCGGATCTTGACCTGATCGTCGGTGCGTCCCAGCAGCTCGATATGGCCGTCGTCGAGATACCGCGCGAGATCTCCGGTCCTGTACAGGCGGGCTCCTGCACAGAACGGATGGGGAACGAATTTCGACGCGGTCAACTCCGGGTGGTTCAAATACCCGCGGGCGAGGCCGGCTCCGCCCACGTACATTTCGCCCGGAAGGCCGATGGGGACGGGGTGCAGCGACCGATCCAGGATGTAGATCTGGGTGTTGGCGATCGGGCGGCCGATCGGCACCGATGACCCCATCCGCGTGTCTCGCGCGGCCGCCGGATCATAGATGGTGGTCGTGATGGTGGTTTCCGTCGGTCCGTAGGCGTTGCGCCATTCGACGCCGGGTCCGGCCAGCGACTGCCACTGTTGCCAGCGCTCGGACAGGACCTTTTCGTTTCCCACGACCACCAGGCGCACGCACGAAGGCGGCCGATCTCCCGACCGCACCAGCTCGGCGACCCACTCGTGCCAGTAACTGGCTGGAAGATTCAGGACCGTCAATTGGTGGCGCGTGATGCACTCGACCAGCTCCGAAAACGACGAGGCGACCTCGGCGGGCCGCAGCACAACGCTGGCTCCACACGACAGCGGAGGAAACAGCTCCTCCGCGAACACATCGAACGCCATGGAGGCGAATTGCAGGGTGCGGTCCGCCGGCGTCAACCGATAGGCCTGTGCGATGGCAACGGCGTGGTTGACGACCGCCTGGTGCTCGATCATGACGCCCTTCGGCGATCCGGTCGATCCTGAGGTGTAGACGACGTAGGCCAGGTTTCTGGCCGTCGTCGCCGCCGCGGGATTGCCCGGAAGCTCCTCCGCGATCGTGTCCGCCTCCTGATCCAGACGCACGATCGGGCCTCGGTAGTCGAGCGAGGCCGGCAGGCGCGCCGTGGTCAGCAGCGCACACGGACGGGCGTCCGCCAGCATGAACGCGAGTCGAGGTGTCGGGTACGCCGGATCCAGCGGCACGTATGCTCCACCCGCCTTGAGAATGCCCAGGACGCCGATCACCACCTCGGGTGAGCGTTCCATGCAGATGCCGACGAGTGTGTCCGGGGCCAACCCCAGCCTCCGGAGATGATGCGCCAGCTGGTTCGCCCGTCGATTGAGCTCGCGATAGGTCAGGCGCAGATCTCCGGAGATCACCGCGATCGCCTCAGGGGTGCGATCGGCCTGGGCTTCGAACAGCTGGTGGATGCATTCGTGGCGAGGATAATTGGCCGCCGTGTCGTTCCATTCCACGATCAACTGCCGCTTCTCGGGTTCGGTGAGGAACGACAGCTCGCCGAGACACGTTTCGGGGTCGGCGGCCATGCCCTCCAGAAGCGCGCGAAAGTGACCGAGCATCCGGGAAATCGCCGCCGCGTCGAACCGGCGCCGGATGTACGCAATCTTCACCGCGAGCTCGGTGCCGGGGCCGATCGTCACGCTCAGCGGATAGTCGGTCGCTTCGAAGAAATCGATCTTGCCGATGACGCCGGCGGCGTGCTCGTTCGTGCCGGGCATGGCCCTCGGATAGTTCTCGAATGCGAGCAGGCTGTGGAACAGCGGGGTGCCGCGAGGCGTGTCACTCCACCCTTGAATCTTCACCAGGGGGCTGTAATCGTACTCACGGGCTTCGAGCTGATCCGCCTGGAGTTGTTTCAGAAACGTGATCACCCGGTCCTCGGGCCTCACCCGTACCCGCACCGGCAGGGTGTTGATGAAGAGGCCGACCATCGACTCCACTCCATCGAGCAGCGGGGGACGTCCCGAAACGGTGGCGCCGAACACGACGTCCTCGGCCCCGGTGTAACGACTCAGAAGCGAGGCCCAGGCTCCCTGAACGATGGTGTTCAGGGTCAACTGGTGCCGGCGCGCCAGCGAGCGCAGTGCGGCCGTGGTGTCCTTCGCGATCCTCATCTGCTGTTCATCGGCGACGACGTCCTGCTCGGTCAGCCTTCCACCCACACGATCCACACATACCGGAGCGGGGCCGGTGTACCCCGCCAGGACGCGGCGCCAGTACGTCTCGGCCGCGGACTGGTCCTGCTGTTGGAGCCACGCGATGTAATTTCCATAGGCAGGACTCGCCTCGAGCTCCAGCTCTCGCGCCTGGCTGTACGCCTCGTAATACGCGGCGACCTCTGTAAACAGCACCCGCAGGCTCCATCCATCGAGAATGATGTGATGAAAGCTGATGATCAGCTGATGGCGGGCCTCGGCCAGGCGGATCAGCGTGATGCGGATGAGCGGCGCCCTGGCCAGATCGAAGCCGGAATTCCGGTCCGTCTCGAGAAACTCCTGCAGCCGCGCCAGCTGCTCCGCCTCCTCCAACGGCGACCAGTCTTCCTGGCACAGCGGCACGGTCAGGCCCCGCTCGACCACCTGCACCGGCCGCTCCACGTCCTCCCAGTGGAACGAGGTGCGCAGTACGGCGTGCCGATCGAGGACCTTCTGCCACGCTCGCTCGAACGCGGCGATCGCGACCGGCGCATGCAACGCGAGGCTGAATTGCTCCACATACATGCCGGAACCCGACGAGTACAACGTCTGAAACAGAATCCCCTCTTGCAGAGGCGACAGCGCGAGAACGTCTTCAATGGTCCCAGCCGTCATGGGCGTTCCCCCCGACGGGAGCGCTCGAGCTTGGCCACGAGCTTGTCGAGGGTCTCCTGGCTCAATCTCGCCTTGGAGAAATCGGACGGGGTGTAGCCGCCCGCCTCCGGCGACTGGCAGTGCGCGATCAGCGACTTCAACGCGCTCACGAAGCTCTGGGCTACGGCATCGATCGTGGAGCGTCGGTGAACGTCGTGACTGAACGTCCAGGCGAATTGGAGACGGCCCTCGAGCACGCTGCCGTTGATTTCCAGGACATAGCGTCGCGTCTGGCGTGGGCTGCGCGCCGGTCCGCTCGACTCGCAAGCCTGAACGATCCGGGGGGGGCCCGACGGCACCGAAGCGAACTGACCCAGATAGTTGAAGCTCACCTCAGGCTGGGGTAGGGCTCGCAGGCGCCGTTGGATGTCGGCGTCTGTGGAGAGATAGCGCAGCAGGCCATAGCCGATGCCGCGATTGGGAACGCCGCGCAACTGCTCCTTGATCGACTTCAGCGCGTCTCCCGGAGAGGCGGCGGGCTCCAGCCGCAGCGACACGGGGAATATGGAGGTGAACCATCCCACCGTTCGTGAGACGTCGATCCCGTCTGACAGGGCTTCGCGACCATGCCCCTCGAGATCGAGAAGCAGGCGGCGCTCGCCGGTCCATTCCGAGAAACCTTGGAGCAAAGCAGTCAACAGCACCTCATTGATCTGTGTCTGGTAGGCCTTTGGAACCTCGTGAAGGAGCGCGTGTGTCTCCTCCACCGTCAACGCCACGGGTATGACGTCGACGGATTCGACACGACTCGGCATCGCGTCGTCGTAGTCGCGCGGCAGACGCGAGACTCCTCCTTCGCCGGTCGCGAGCCAGTGGGGCACTTCGCCCTGAAGGGCGGGCGCTTGCGCCTCCCTCGAGAGTTGTTCCGCCCACTGCCGGAAGGATGTGGTCTTGAGGGGGAGCCGCACGTCCTCGCCGCGCGCCAACTGCGCGCAGGCGGTCCACAGATCCTCCAGGAGGATCCGCCAGGAGACGCCATCGATCGCGAGATGGTGAACGACGACCAGGAGGCGGCCGGGTGTCGTGGGCCCGAGATCGAAGAGCGCCATTCTCAAGAGGGGCCCCGCCGTCAGGTCGAGGCTCTTCTGTGCCGCCGTCGCGGCCGCTTCGATCGCGCTCGCCTGCTCCGACTCGGGAAGCTTCGAGAGGTCCTGACACGAGAACGGCGGTGGGTCCTCGGGGCCGGCGAAGAACTGCGTCCATCGTGTCGCCTCGCGGGCAAAGCGCAGCCGGAGCGCATCGTGGTGCGCGACCACATGCTGCAAGGCCAACGCGAGCACTCGTTCATTCGGCCCGGGGGGCGTCTCCAGCAGGATCGCTTGGTTGAAATGGTGAGGCTCGCTGAGGTCCTGCTCGAAAAACCATCTCTGCACCGGCGTGAGAGGAGCCGGGCCGGTGACGGGACGCTGCTCGGCCCGGTTCACGGAAGGCGTCGCCACGACGGCCGCCAGCTCGGAGATGGTCTGGTGTTGGAAGAACTGCTTGGGCGTCAGCTCGAGGCCTGCCTGCCTGGCGCGCGCGACGACTTGGATGCTGAGTATGGAATCGCCGCCCAGTTCGAAGAAGTTGTCACGCACTCCCACTCGCTCCAGACCGAGTACCTGCGCCCAGATCTCGGCCAGCCGCGCTTCCACGGGATTCCCGGGAGCGACATAGGGATCGGTGAGCTCCGGCCTGATCGGATCAGGCGCTGCGAGCGACCGATGGTCCACCTTGCCGTTGGGCGTCAGTGGCAATGCGTCCATCAGGACGAACGACGAAGGGATCATGTATTCGGGGAGCCGTTCCCGCAGAAACGCGCGAAACAGCGGCACCAACTTCTGCCCACCGGCTTTCGGAGCGGGGTGATTGCCGAAGGTTGCCAGCGCCCCGGCTCGGGCCCCGTCCAACGCCAGGAACGGCAGGAGCGCCGGGTATGACCCGGCGGTCCGACGCCTGAAGACGGCACGAAGCCGCGCGGTGTGCGCATTGCCCTGAGACCAGCCGACGCCAACCTCGAAAGGCAGTTCGTCGCCCAGCGCCCACAGCTCCTCCGGAGCGACACCGCTCCCCGTCAGGCGCGCGCGCAACTCCGCCACGGTTGGCGGACATTGGGGATCCGCCAGCAGCTCCACGGCGCTGACGTCCCGCCAGACACGCCCGTCCGGAACGTTGTCGACGAGCACGATGTCCTGGTCGGTCGTCTGCAGAAGTCTGCGGAGCGACGCCACGTCCACCCATTCCGCCGGCTTGCATGCGATCTCCGGCTCGGCCTCGCCGCCGACACGCAACAGCACGTCATACCGGAAGCGCGTCAACTCGTTCAGGTGGCGCCCCCGCTTCAGCTGGACCTCGACCTGGCGAATCCGCGGCACGCGGTGGCGGAGCATGCTGAAGAACGCCGGATCGATCGCGAGCTCCTGCTCCTGCGTCACGGCCTGCCGTGCCCCGTCGCGCAGGCGCGCCGTGGAGAGTGGACCGGCGGCACGGTGAAGTTCGAGCGCGGTATGGAAGGCTTCGAGCAACGCCAGGCTGCGCACGTCTCCGAGGAAGATGCAGCCGCCGGGCGACACGGCGTGACACGCGCCTTCGAGCACGTGCACGAGATACTCGACGCTCGGAAAGTACTGCACGACCGAATTGAGGACGATCGCGTCGCACGACCCCGGCTCGATGTTCGTGAAGTCATCGGCGCGCTGCCGCAGCAACCGCGCCTGGGGCAGCGGCGAGTCTGTCAAGTGATTCTCGACGTAGGCCAGCGCCACCGGTGAGAAGTCCGTGCCCGTATAGGCGGAGCAGTGCGGCGCCAGGCGGAACAGGAGCAAGCCCGTGCCGCAGCCGATCTCGAGCACCCTGGCTGGCCGCAGGCGCAGAACGCGCTCCACCGTCCGCTCCACCTGCTCACGCATCTCCTCGGCCGGGATCGCCAATCCGGTGTACGTGCTGTTCCATCCGGCGATGTTGAACCTGGGATCCGGCGGGGGCTCACGAACGATGTCCTCGTAGATCACCTCGTCGAAGATCCGTTGCCACTGCGAAACGAGGTCCGCCCCCGCCTGGGCGGCCGGTCGCTGTTTTCCGCCGCGGGGAACCACATACGCGGCGAGCCGCTTGTCCCCGGGGAGGTCTTCCCGGGCCAGGACGGCTGCCTCGAGCACCATCGGATGTCCGCGCAGCATCGACTCCACTTCGTCCAGCTCGATGCGGAAGCCCCGGACCTTGACCTGACGATCCAGGCGCCCCATGAATTCGATGTTGCCGTCGCGGTCCCACCGCGCCAGGTCGCCGGTCCGGTACAGCCGGGCCGCCGGGTCGTCGACGAACGGGTCGGCGACGAACTTTTCCGCGGTCATCTCGGCGCGGTTGAGGTAGCCGCGGGCGAGGCCGTCGCCGCCGACGTGCAATTCCCCCGCGACGCCGATCGGGGCCGGGTCGCCGTAGCGGTCCAGCACGTAGAGCTGCGTGTTGGCGACCGGGCGACCGATGGGAATGGTGGTGGCGTCCTCTGCCACGGTGCGGATCTCGTACCACGAGGCGAACGTCGTGCTCTCCGTTGGACCATAGACATGGAGCAGCCGTTGCGGCCGCCCATGGGCCAGCACCTCGCGCACCCATCGCGGGTCGACGGCCGAACCGCCGAAGAGCAGTGTCCGCAACGACCGAAAGATCCCCGGTACTTCGCGCACCAGTTGATTGAACAGGTCGGTCGTCACGAAGAGGACCGTGATCCGTTCCGCTTCCAACACCGACGCCAGGTCGCGCGGCGCCAGCAGCACGTCCTTCGGTATGCCGACCAGGCGTGCGCCGTGCAGCAGCGCACCCCATATCTCGAATGTGGCGGCGTCGAACGACGCGTTGGAGGCCTGCGCCACGTGGTCCGCCGGTCCCAGAGCGATGTAGTTCGTGTCGCACACGAGACGGGTGACGGCGCGATGAGCGACGGCAACCCCTTTCGGCGTTCCGGTCGAGCCCGAGGTGTACATCACGTATGCGAGGTTTTCGGCGCTGGTCCTGCTGGGAAGATCCGCCGAACCAGCATCGGCCGCCGGATCGAGATCGATGCACACGACCTCGGCGGTGTCCTCCGGCAGCCCGCTGCGCAGCACGCTATGGGTCACGAGCAGCGACGCGCCACTATCTCGCAGGATGAAGGCGAGTCGTTCCCTTGGATACTCGGGGTCCAGCGGCACGTACGCGCCCCCCGCCTTCAAGACGCCCAGCAGCGCCACCACCATGTCGAGCGATCGCTCCAGGAAAATCCCCACCCGCGCGGCGGGGCCCACGCCGCGCGATCTCAGAAGATGCGCGAGCCGATTTGCTCTGCGGTCGAGCTCACCATAGGTCACACGCTCGTCGCCGAAAATGGCAGCGATGCCATCCGGCGAGCGCTCGACCTGGGCCTCGAACAGCTCGTGAACGCACCGGTCACGGGGATACTCGGATCGGGTCTCGTTCCACTCCCGCACGAGTTGCCGTCGCTCGGCCGGACCGAGGAATGGCATTCGAGAGATCCGCTGCTCGGGATCGGCCACGATGGCCTCGAGCAGATTCACGAAATGTCCCGCCATGCGGGCGATCGTGGAGGCCTCGAACAGATCGGTGCTGTACTCGAAGAATCCGCGGAGATTCCGGGGGCTCACCAGCAGATCGAACCGCAGATCGAATTTTGCGATGCCGGCCTCGACGGTAACCGGCTGGACCAGGCTCTCGGAGACGCTCTGTACGTTGAAGAGCTGGAAACACACCTGGAAGAGCGGGTTGCGGCTCAGGTCGCGATCGGGATGCAGCTCGTCGACCAGCTTCTCGAACGGCATATCCTGATGACCGTAGGCCTCCAGCGCGGTCTGGCGCACGCGGGCCAGCAATTCGCGAAAACTCGGCGCCCCGGACAGGTCGGTGCGCATCACCAGCGTGTTGACGAAGAATCCGATGAGGCCTTCCGTCTCGGTGCGGTTTCGGTTCGCGATCGGCGACCCGATGGCGACGTCGTCCTGCCCGGTGTAGCGATGGAGCAGTAATTGGAAGGCGGCGAGCAGCGTCATGAACAGGGTGGCCCCCTCCTGACGGCTCAGGGCCTTGAGCTTCTCGCTCAACGCGTCGGGAATCACCACGGAGTGGCGCGCGCCTCGATAGGTCATCACCGCGGGGCGCGGCCGATCGGTGGGGAGTTGCAGCGTCGGAAGATCCGCCAACTGCTTCCTCCAATAGGCCAACTGTCTCTCGAACACCTCGCCGTCCAACCACTCGCGCTGCCATACGGCGAAATCGGCATACTGAATCGGCAACTCGGGGAGCGGGGACGGTCGCCTGAGGCAGAACGCAGAATAGAGATCGCGAATCTCTTTCGCGAACACGTCCATCGACCACCCATCGGACACGATGTGGTGCATCGTCAGAAGCAGGACATAGTCCGCGACATCCAATTGGACCAACGTCGTGCGCACGAGCGGGCCGCGGCTGAGATCGAAGGGACGTCGCGCCTCTTCGGTCGCGATGTCCAGCATCGCGCGCTCTCGCTCGGTGTCTGGCACGTGGCGCAGGTCCCGAATCGTCAGGGGCAAGTGAAGCGTTTCCGCAATCACCTGGACGGGTTTGCCGTCGACCGCGTGGAACGTGGTACGCAGGGCCTCATGCCGTCGCACCGTCTCGTTGTAGCTGCGTTCCAGCGCCTGCACGTCGACGGGAAACCTCAAGCGGAGCGCGTTGTCCACGTTGTAGAAGGAGCTGCCGGGGGCGAACTGCTCCAGAAACCATAGCCGCTGCTGCGCGAACGAAAGAGGCAGCGACTCGTTCGACCGTCTGCGGGGAATCGCCCCCTTCGGCGGCGCCGGCTCCTGCCGCAGGGCCCTTTCGAGGATTTGCCGCCTGTCAGGCGACAGCCGCGCGATCCGTTCGTCAAGCGCCTTCGGCGCCTCGGGCTCACTTCCCACCGGACACTCCTGCGGACCCGGCCGGTGTGCCGGCCGTCCCCTTCTTCCACGCTTGAATCCGGTACGTCCACGCGCCGGTCTTCATCGCCTGATAGAAATGCGAGCCGGGCGTCCCGAGAAAGTCCTCCATGCCGTCGTCACGCGGCGTCGTGCCGTACGCCTGCATTCGATACCCGGCGATCTCGTCGCAGGACCGGAGCACGTTCGAGGTGATGTCCCGGTCGTGCTCCAGGAGGAATCCTGTCCCCTGCAGGGAGACGCCGCACTCGGCAAAGCGCTCGACGGACATCGCGTCCGTGTAGAGAAAGTGTCCGCCCGGCGCGAGGACCCGGAATACCTGCCGGTAGAACGCCTGGATGTCCGGGTAGGTCTGCGAGGACTCGATGTTGATGACGACGTCGAAGGACTCATCGTCGAAGCTCAGCCGCTCGGCGTCGCCGACGCAAAAGCTCATGCCATCGCGGCGGTGAGTCGCCCGGCAGAAGGCGATGGCGGCCGGGGACAGATCCACCCCGCAGACGCTCTTCGGCTCGAAGAACTGCTCGATGGCCGAGACGGCTCCGCCTCGTCCGCATCCGATGTCCAGCACCCGTCGGCCCTTGAGGTCGCAGTCGCCGATCACTTCCACCACCAGCCGGAGCGAGTTCTTGTTCAGACAATGCTCCGGCAGCTCGACGACGCTGGCGGTCGGGCTGCCGTCCGGCACGTAGCCGAAGTTCAAGAACAGCGAGAATGGCCCGAACACCGAGGCGTCGAGCCGCTCGTTGATCTCGTCGTAGAAGCGCGTGCACTCCTCTTTGTGTGGGGTCGTCGCCGCCAAGGCGTGCGTGTTCGAGGCTTCGGCGTGGGCGAGCCGTGGCGTCGGCTCCTCGGTTCTCGCGAGCAGCCGATCGAGCAGCCGGCGTCGCTCCGGAGAGAGCCCCGCTAACCGCTTCGGAAGCTCCGCCACGCCCAATCCGCCTTTCGGAATCGGTTCACCTGTGCAGAGTGCAGACGGCCATGCATCACGACCTCATCGCCGTTGGCCTCGCTGACCGGCGTCACGGACGTCGTCTGATCCGCGACGCTGCCCCGGTCGCGCAGTGCTCTCCGATGCATGATGTTGCGCTGTTTGCCGGCCCGCTCTTCCAGCGGCCCGAGGACGTGCGCCTCCGCGCCCGGGCCGAGGAACGTGACGAGCGCGCTGACGGTCGGATATCGGAAGAGGTCCGTGACTGAGAGGTCCACGCTCAGCGCTTCGCACAACCGTCCGTGCACGCGCACCATCAGGAGGGAGTGCCCTCCCAGGTCGAAGAAGTTGTCGTGCACTCCCACGGTCTCGAGTCCCAGCACCTCCTGCCACAGGCGCGCGACCTGCCGCTCCATCTGGGTGCGCGGCGCCACGAATCCCGGTTCCAGGTCCACCCGCCGCCCTTCCGGCGAGGGGAGGTTGCGCCGATCCACCTTGCCATTGGGCGTCAGCGGGAAGGCGTCCAGCAGCACGATCGCCGACGGAACCATGTACTCCGGCAAGCGCTGCCGCAGATGCTCCCGCAGTTTGGGCACGAGGCGTTGTGCCGCCTCGCTCCGCCGCGGATCATTCGTGAGCTGGTTCGGCGACCGGGTCTCGCACCCTCCCCGCTGCCATCCCCCGACGACCGGCCGGGATTCGCCATGTCGCGGGCGCAGTAGCGCATCGAACCGTCCCTCTCCGTCCGCGCCCGACCAGCCGACGTGCGCCTCGTAGCCCGTCACCTCTTCGAGGCCCCAGATCGCCTCCGGCTCCACGCCCGGCTCGGTCGACTGGGTCTGTTGTTCGCGCCACTCGCCCACCGTCGGCGCGCCGGCCAGGGCCCGCAGCCACGCGACCGCCGCGAGCGCCTGCTGCAGCCGCGCGTTCGGCACGCCGCGCACCACGAGCGCCGCCGGGCGGCGTTCGTCGAGCGTCGCGGCCAGCGCTGCGACGCTCCCGACCTCGCGCCATGTCACTTCTTCGAGGGCGGGCTCGCGCTCGGCCGGTCCTCGCACCTGCAGCACCACGTCATAGCGGAACCGCGTCAACTCGTTGGAATGCCGTCCCCGCTTCAACTGCACCTCGACCGTGATGGTCTCGTCGCCCGCCGCACGCAGCCCCTCGAACAGCCCCGGCGCCACCACCAACTCCTGGTCCTGCCGCAGCCGCCAAGCCACCCGCTCGCGCAACTCCTCGCGCTTCACCCCCGCGCTCGCCCGCGTCAACTCCACCGACGTGTGAAACGCCTCCCACAATCCCAGGCTGCGCACGTCCCCCACGAAGACATAGCCTCCCGGCCGGACCGCCTTCACCGCTCCGCTCAGCACCCGCTCGAGATACTCCGGCCCCGGGAAGTACTGGATCACCGAGTTCAGCACGACGACATCGAAGGAGCCGGCCTCCACGAAACTGAAGTCGTCCGCCGCCGTGGCGCGCAACTCCACCTGCGGCAGCCGCGTGTCCATCTGCTGCTTGACGTAGTCCAGGGCCGGCACGGAAATGTCCGTCGCGCAATACCGCCTGCAAGAGGGCGCCAGGCGAAACAGCAGCAACCCGGTGCCGCAGCCGATCTCAAGCACTCGCTGCGGAGCGAGGGCCGAAATCCTCGCGACGGTGGCGTCAACCTGCTCGCGCATCTCCTCGCCCGGAATCGGCTGGCCCGTGTCGCTGCGGTTCCATCCGGTGGTGTTGAAGGCCGGCTCAGACTCAGGCGCACCCTGCTCGTACATGTGGTTGTAGGCGCTCCGCCGTCGCTCGACCTGCTCGCGATCCCATTCCGCCCGGGTCGGCGCCTCGGCCGCCGCTCGATCGTCCGGGTTGCAGACCACGTAGGCCGCCAGGCGCTTATCGCCTGGCGTGTCCTCGCGCGCCACCACCACGCTTTCCAGCACCGCCGGATGCTGGGCCAGCACGGATTCGATCTCGCCGAGCTCGACGCGGAATCCGCGCACCTTGACCTGTTCGTCCACTCGACCCAGGAAGTCGAGATTGCCATCGCTTCGGTAGCGCACCCGATCGCCCGTGCAGTACAGCCTCGCTCCGGGCTCGTGGCTGAACGGATCGGCGATGAACTTCAGCGCCGTCAGCTCCGGCTGGTTCAGGTAGCCCCGGGCAACGCCCGCGCCCCCGATATACAGCTGGCCAGACACGCCGACCGGCACGGGTTGGAGCTGTGCGTCGAGCACATGCACGTCTACGCCCCGGATGGGCCGCCCGATATGGGGTGGGGTACGGCCATCGAGCTCCGCGGCCGTGGCCCAGATGGTGCACTCGGTAGGTCCGTAGAGATTGAAAAGCCGGTGCCCCGCCGACCAATCCGAGACAAGTGTCGCCGGGGCAGCCTCGCCGGCCAGGTTCAGGACTCGCAACGACGGAATCGCCTCTCGCGGCACCGCCGCGAGCGCCGACGGGGGAAGCGTCACGACAGAAATCCGATGGGCCCGCAAGGTCCGCAGCAGGGGCGGTCCGGGCAGAAGGTTCTCGGGGGCCGCCATGAGGAGGGTTGCCCCGCCCGCGACGGTCGTCAGCATCTCGAAGATCGAGGCATCGCAACCCGGCGAGGCGAACTGCAGGACCCGGTCGCCGGGGACGACGCCGAGCCGACGCACCTGCTCGGCGGCGACGTTCACCGCACCGCGGTGCTCCACCAGCACTCCCTTTGGCAGTCCCGTCGAGCCCGACGTGTAGATCAGGTACGCGAGATCATGCGGGCGCGAATCACAGCGGGGGTTTTCGCGGCTCTCTCGCGCCAGGGTCTCCGCGTCGGCGTCGAGCCAGACGACGCGCCCGCCATACCCTGCAATGCGCTCGCTCCAGCGCTTCTCCGCGACGACGACCGCCGGCGCGGCATCACGGAGCATTGTCTGCAGTCGCTCGCGTGGGTAATCCGGGTCGAGCGGCAGATATGCGGCACCCGCCTTCAACACCCCGAGGAACGCCACCGGGGCCTCCGGCGATCGACTCGTGCAGACACCGACGATCGTCTCCCGCCCCACTCCCGCCCGTCTCAAGTGGTGTGCGAGCTGGTTGGCGCGCTGGTTCAGTTCCGCAAAACTCGACTGACTTCTTTCCCCAATCACGGCGACCGCATCGGGCGTCCGCGTCGCTCGAAGCTCGAACAGCTCATGAATGCAGACCTCGCCTCCGCCCGATCCACCGCGGCTCCATTCGCGCAGGCGGCGCCGCTCTTCATCCGTCAGCAGCGGCAGCCGCGAAACCGCGCGGTCAGGCTCGGCCACGATGGCCTCGAGGAGCACGCGATAGTGCTCCGCCATACGCGCCATGGTCTCGTTGTCCCAGAGCGCCATGCTGTACTCGAGAAAGCCCTCGACGTGACTCCCGCAATCGGTGAGGTCGAGCCGCAGATCGACCTTGGCCGTCCCGAGGTTCACCGGTCGCGGCTGCGGCAACCCTTCCGGCCCTGGCGCCTCCCAGCTCGGGGCGCTGAACAGCTGGAATGCCACCTGGAACAGCGGATTCCAGCTGAGGTCCCGCTTGGGGGCCAGCTCTTCGACCACTCGCTCGAACGGAACCTCCCGGTGGTCGTAGGCCTCGAGCGACGTCTGTCGCACGCGGCCGAGCACTTCACGAAAGGTCAGATTGCCCGATAGATCGGTGCGCATCACCATCGTATTGGCGAAGAACCCGATCAGTCCCTCGGTTTCGCGAGGGGTGCGGCCTGCGATCGGCACGCCCACCGCGATATCGTGCTGGCCGCAATAACGGTGGAGCAGGACCTGAAACGCCGCGAGCAGCGTCATGAACAGCGTCGCGCCTTCACCCTCGGCCAGCGCGTGGAGCCTGCTGACCAGCGCCTCGCCAAGCCGGATCGACCGGCGTTCCCCCTCGAGGCTCGGCAGTGCGGGGCGGAGCCGGTCGCACGGTAGCTGCAGCACGGACAGACCTCCCAGCTGCTTTCTCCAGTACTCCAGCTCGCGCTCGAGCCTCCGTCCCCGCAGACCGCGCCGCTGCCATTCTGCGAAGTCCGCGTACTGCACGGGCAGCTCCGGGAGGGGCGACCGGGTGCCGGCCGCGAACGCCTTCTCGATCGTCGCCAGCTCGCGGGCCAGCAGACGCATGGACCAGCCGTCGCAGACGATATGATGCAACGTCACGACAAGCGCCCACTCCTGCGAGGCTCTCAGCAGCACCGCACGAACGAGCGGCCCCCGCGCGAGATCGAACGGTCGTCGGCCTTCCTCGCGGGCCAGGCGGTCCATCTCCAGCAGCGGTTTCGATTCGATCAGCGGCCCCAGATCGATCAGCGGCACCGCAATCGTGAGCTCCGGCGCGATCAGCTGCACCAGCCGGTCGTCGATTTCCCGGAACGTCGTCCGCAATGCCGCATGGCGGCGGACGATTTCGTTCACGCTGCGCTGAACGACGTCGGGGTTCATCTCGTGCGCGAATCGCACCATCATCGTTTCGTTGTAGAGCGGGGTGTCGGGCATCAGCCGGTCCAGGATCCACATTCGCTCTTGGGCGAACGACACGTCCCGGGCGCCCGCCAGCTCGCGCCGCGCGATCCGGGGCGAGGTCGCCGCGTCACCCGGGCCGAGCAGCCGGCCGAGACACTCGCGCTTGCCCGGGGAGAGATCCGCAATGCGCCGCGTGAGGGAGGAGTCCCGATCGGAATTCGCGTCCGTTCTCATTCGAGGCTAGCCGGCTGGCCTATTGTGCTGGACGGTTCGACGCGGCGGGCTTGCGGAATCTGTAGATTCGATAGCTCCACCGCCGCGACTGCATGTCGTCGTAGACCTGCGACCCCGGTGCGGCCAGGAAGTTGTGCATCAGATTGGGATCGTTGCTGGCGTCGAATGCGCCGACGCGCGCGCGCGATACCTCGTTGCACGACAGAAGAACGTTGGCGGTGATGTCCCGCTCCACCTCCATCGTGAAGCCAAGCCGCTCGAGCCAGGCCCGGTACTCCGGGATCGCCTCCATCGGCATGACGTCCGTGTACAGGAAGCAGCCGCCCGGCACGAGAACCCGGAAGACGTCCGCATAGAACGCGGCCAGATTCGGATAGCTGTGCGAGGATTCGACGTTCGTCACGACGTCGAACTGGCCGTCTTCGAACGGCAGCCGTTCGGCATCCCCTTCGTCGAAGCGCACGTTGTCGTGGCGGTGCTGGGCCCGGCAAAAAGAAATCGCGCTGGGCGAGAGATCGACTCCCTGGATGCTTCGCGCCGCGAAGAACTGCTTGATGACGAAGACCATGCCGCCCCGGCCACAACCGACGTCCAGAATCCGCCGGTCCTGGAGGTCGCAGTCACCGATCACCTCCAGCATCAGTCGCACGGAGTTCTTGTTCAACACGTGGTCGGCGAGCTGCACCTTCGACCACTGCGGGCTCAGGTCGGGCACGTAGCCGTAGTTCAAGAAAAACGAGAAGGGGCCGAACACCGACGCATCGAGCTGACCGTTGATCGCGTCATAGAACCGTCGGTAGTTGTCCTTGACTTCACCTGCCGAGGCGCTCGCCTCCGCGGCAGGCGTTCGCCGCACGGGCTCACGGGTCGGCGCCGCCGGCGCGCGCGCTGCGTCGATGGCGATGGACGTCTCCTTCAAGGTGAGCAAGCGCTGGAGCAGCCGTTGCTTGTCGTCGGAGAGGCCCGCGATGCGCGCCGATAGCTCAGGCATTGGCGGCGTTCGTCTTCGGCGAGCCGTCGTGCTTCGCCAGCAACTCCGCCACCTCTTCCTCGGAGAGCTGTTCGACCAGCTTGAGCATCTCTTCGGTCCGGGCTGTCTCTGCCTCTTCGGCTCGTCGCAGCGCCTCGGTGTCGGCCTCGATCGTCGCTGCCAGCTGCACGATGGTCGGCGCTTCGAAGAGTCGCTGTGCGGAGAGCTCCACGCGAAACGCCTCCCGCATTCGCGAGATCAACTGGATCGCCAGCAGCGAGTGGCCGCCGAGCTCGAAGAACTTGTCGTAGATCCCGATCGGACTCACCCCGAGAATGGACTGCCAGATCTCGGCGATCGTCTTTTCCACGTCGTTTCGGGGCGCCACGAACTGCGTGCTCAGATTCGGGCGTGGATGCAGCGACGCGGCCGCCTCGCCCCGCTGCGCAGGCTGACGGCGCACGGATTCGAGGTGGATCCACTTCTCGATGCGCGCTTTCAAGTCGCTCGTCGACACCACGATCTGCCGCGGCCCGCGCTCCAGGATCCGGTGCAGGCAGTCGACACCCTCCGCCGGATACAGAAAGTCGGTATTCTGCGGCGCGGCCTGGCGGAACATCGCCTCCTGGCCCGGGAACTGCCAGGCGTCCCAGTTCACGCTGATCCAGGGCACGCCTCCCGACTGATTCTTGTGCGCCGCGAACGCATCGAGGAAGATGTTGGCCGCCGAATAGGCCAGGAGTCCGAGGCCTCCCAGCACGGCCGAGAGCGACGAGAGCAACAGGACGAAGTCGAGTTCGCGGTTGCGGAACAGCTCGTCCAGCACGAAGAGCCCCTGTGCCTTGGGCTGGAAGTGCTGAGCGCCCATCGCGCGCTCGGTACGGCTGGCGTTCCCAAATGCGGTCGCGGCGGTGTTGCCCGCGCCGTGAATCACCCCATGAACGATTCCGAAACGGTCGTATGCCTGGGTGACGGCCGCGGCCATCTGCTGCCGGTCGGCCGAGTCCGCGCGCAGCACGACGACCTCCGAGCCGTGCTCCTCGAGCTTCAGCAGCGTGCGGATCTTGCGGTTCACCTCGTCTTCGGGATGACTCGCCAGCCGCTGTTCCCACGAGCCGCGCTCCGGAAACTCGGAACGTCCGATCAGCACCAGCTTGGCCCGGACGCGGACCGCGAGAGCCTCGGCGAACGCGAGGCCGATGTTCCCCAGACCTCCCGTGATCAGATACACGCCTCCGGTGCGCAGCCTGGCAGAGTCGCTGCGGACGGCACTGATCGGCGTCGGCTCGAACGCCTGCACCCACCGCTGCCCCTCGCGATAGGCCACCACCGTGTCCAGCGGATCTCCCGTCAGCTCCGACAGGATCCGCTCGGCCGCCGCGGCTTCGAGCGGTGTCGAATGCCCGATATCGATGCTCTTGCAGCGCAGATTCGGGAACTCCTGCGGCAGCACCTTGCAGGGCCCCAGCAGCGTGCTCCTCGACGGACATACGATGTCTCGATCCGACAGCGCATGGAGCTGCGTCGAGACCACGCCGACCTGAATGGGGTCCGTGACGTTGTTTTTCTCCAGCCCATACGCCAGACCGACCATGCTGTAGAATCCAACCGCCTGATGCGTCTCGAACGCCTCCGCGGCCGCTTCGCGCTCAGCGGTGGACATCGCCGTCCAAAGATGCACGACATAATCCGGCACGCCCCACTTGGCTCGGAGGCGCTTGATCAGCAACTCGTAATCGGCCCTGTCGTCGGGCCGGATCGCGAAGCATCGATCACCGTTCAATCCGGCGAACCGCTCACCCACGACGACTGACCGCACGTCGTGGCCCTCGCGCTCGAGCCTGTCGATCAGCTGCGCGCCGAGTGCGCCGTCCGAGAACACCAGCCAGCGCTTGCGCTGGCGATCGGGTGCGGCGCTCGCCGGGGCTCGCTTCTCCCACTTCGGTACGTAGAACCAGTGAGTGACATCGCGCGGCAGCACGGGCGCGCGGACGATCGCGCCCGTGCTCTCCTCCACCGGACCGATCCAGTAACGCTGTCGCTCGAACGGATACGTCGGCAGCGGCACACGCCGGCGCCGCTCCCGCGCGTAAAACCCGGCCCAGCTCACCGCCGAGCCGCTCAGCCACAGCCTGCCGAGAGTATTCAGCAGGAATGCCTCGTCCGACTGTTGCACCTGGGGAGCCCGCAGGCTGGAGAGCATCAGGGACTCCGCGCCGCCCTTCGAAGGCTGTTGGCCGGCGAGCGTGGCCAGTGTCTGGCCCGGCCCGACTTCAAGCAGGACGACTTCCGGATATTTGAGCACCTCGGCCAGCCCATCACCGAATCGGACGGTCTGCCGCAGATGCCGGCCCCAGTACTCGGGGTCGAGCGCCGCCTCGGGCTTCATCCATGTGCCCGTGACATTCGACAGGTACGGGATCTGCGGCACACGTGGCCGGATGGTCCGCATCTTTTGAACGAACGGTCCGACGACGGGGTCCATCATGCCGGAGTGAAAGGCGTGCGAGGTATGCAGCGTCCGACTGACGAGGCCGCGTCCGGAGAGTTGCGCCTTCAGAGCCTCGATCGCCGGAATCGGGCCCGAGAACACGCACAATGCGGGGGCGTTGACCGCCGCCAGACAGATTTCCGCGTTGAGGAACTCCTGCGCCCTGGCCTCCGAGAGCGGTGCAGCCAGCATCGCGCCCGCCGGCATCTCGTCCATCAGGCGACCACGCACGGCGACCAGTTCCAGCGCCTCCTCGACCGAGAAGACTCCCGCCAGACATGCCGCGACGTACTCGCCGATGCTGTGGCCGATCATGCCCTTGGGCTGGATGCCGAATTCCATCCAGAGCTTCGCCAGCGCATACTCCAGCACGAAGAGCGCCGGCTGTGTCACGGCCGTTCGCTGCAGCCGTGCCGACGCCTCCTCTCGCTTGTCTGGTTGGGGATACAACACCTGCCGAAGGTCGAAGCCAAGATCCTTCCGCAGCAGCTCGCAGCACATGTCCAGCGCCGACCGGAACGTTGGCTCCGCTCCGTAGAGCTCGAGGCCCATGTCGACGTATTGCGATCCTTGCCCCGAGAACATGAAGAGCACCGGCCGGTCCTTCGATTCCGTTGTCGCCGTCATCAGCCGCTGGGGATCACCCGTCTCGAGCGCGCGGACCGCGTCCTCGACCTCTGTACCGCCCGTCACCAGGACGCGGCGATGTGCGAACGCGCGCCGTGCCGATTGGGTGTAGCTCACGTCGGCCAGGTTCAGCTCCGGATGCTCCTTCAGGTGCCGCGCGAGGTTCGCCGTCGCGTTCTCGAGGGCGCTGGCGGACCGTGCGGAAAGTGTCAGGAGCTGGTACGGCCGGGACGGCCCGGCCGTCTCGAGCACCGGGGCTTCTTCGAGCACCACGTGCGCGTTGGTCCCGCCGACCCCGAACGAGCTCACCCCGGCACGGCGCGGGGCGCCGTTGCTCGGCCACTCGCGCAGGCGCTCATTCACGTAAAACGGCCCCGCGGCGAAGTTGATCTGCGGATTCGGGGTCTTGAAATTGACGCTGGGAGGCAGGAACCCTTTTTCGAGCGCCAGCACTGTCTTGATCAACCCGGTTACGCCGGCCGCCGAAGCAAGATGCCCGACGTTGCTCTTCACCGACCCCAGGGCGCAGAAGCCCTTCTTGCTGGTCCGCGCGCTGAATGCTTGCGTGAGCGCCGCCACCTCGATGGGATCTCCGAGCAGGGTGGCGGTGCCGTGCGCCTCCACGTAGCTGACGCTCTCCGCGTCAACGCCCGCCATGGCCTGCGCCATCGCGATGACCTGCGCCTGCCCCGACACGCTCGGCGCCGTATACCCCACTTTGGACGAGCCGTCGTTGTTGAGCGCCGCGCCCTTGATGATGGCGTGAATGTAGTCTCTGTCGGCGATCGCGTCCGAGAGACGTTTCAACAGGACGAGCCCGACGCCGCTGCCCACCACGGTGCCCTGCCCGCCGGCATCGAACGTCCGGCAATGGCCGTCAGGCGACAGGATCCCGCCCGGCTGATAGAAATAGCCTTTCTTCTGCGGCACCGCGACGGCCACACCCCCGGCCAAGGCCATGTCGCACGCGTAGCTCCACAGGCTCTCACACGCGACACACACGGCCACCAGGGAGGTCGAGCACGAGGTCTGCACGGCCATGCTCGGCCCCTTGAGATTGAGCTTGTACGAGACCTGCGTCGTCAGATAGTCCTTGTCGTTGCCGATGAGCGTCATCCCGCCATACCCGGCGGACAGCGGATCGATGTGAGCGTAGATGTGATAGATGTAGCTGCTCATGTCCGATCCGCCGAATACCCCGATCAGGCCCGGATAAGCGTCCGGGTCGTACCCCGCGCTCTCCAGGCACTCCCAGGCGCACTCCAGGAACAGACGCTGCTGGGGATCGATGCCCTCGGCATCTCTGGGGCTGTAGCCGAAAAACGTCGCGTCAAACTGATCGATGTCAGTCAAGACGGATCCGGCGTTCACGAACCCCGGCAGCTTGGACCACGCGGGGTCCACTCCGGCGGCCCTGAGTTCCTCTTCGGAGAACCGCGTGATCGTCTCCACGCCGTCGCGCAGGTTTCGCCAGAACTCGTCCAGGTTCCTCGCCCCAGGAAAACGGCCCGTCAGCCCGATGACCGCGATGCTTTCTACTGCCGTCTGGGACTCTGCGTTACTCACGATGACTCTCCTCAGGTACCGCCTCCGGCCGACGTCGCCTCTCGGTCAGTGCGCCTTCGCGCCGCCGTCCTCGACGGGGCGCGCCGTGCAATCGCATCAGCTCTGTGATCCCATCGCATCGGCCAACAGGCGGATCGTCGGATAGCGAAAGAGATCGAGCACCGCCAGCTCAGTCCTCGCCGATTCGCGCAGCTTGCTGTAGACCTGGACCATCAGCATCGAATTGCCGCCCAGGTCGAAGAAGTTGTCGTCGAGGCCGACCTTCGGAACACCCAATACATCGCGCCAGACGGCGGCAATCACCGGCTTGAGGTCGCTGCCCACCGTCTTGACGTTTGCGCTCCCCTTCCCGTCGCCCCAGGCGAGTCGTCGTAGTTTTGCGGAGAGCGCTTGCGTCACCTCCCGGCCGGCCTCCTTCACGAAGAAGTGGTCGCCAGGGAACAGGCGTACGGCGAATTGCCGGGTCGTCTGTGTCTCCCACTGGACAAGGTGCTCCAGTGGAACTTTGTTGTCGTGTTCACCGCCATAGGCCCAGATCGGGCAATCCAGTGGCGGTTCGTCGGCATAGCGATAGGTCTCGCACAGCGCCAGGTCGGCACGGAGCGTGGGAAGCAGCAGCGCGAGCAACTCGGGATGGTCCAGCAGCTCTCTCGGGATGCCATTCAAACGCTTCAGCTCCCGAAGCAACTCGCTGGCCGCCAGGTGATGCGTCGGCGGATCGGGATCGGGAATCTGCGGCGCGCGGGCCGCTGAGACGATCAAGGCGACGGGTTCGCGGCTATTCTCCCGCCGAAGCTGCCGCGCCAGCTCGAATGCGACGAACGAGCCCATGCTGTGCCCGAACAGGGCGAATGGTGCCTGAAACAGCGGCGAGAGGCTTCTGCAGAGCGTCGCGCCCAACGTGGAGATTCCCGTCAGCGCCGGCTCATGCCAACGGCCCTCGCGGCCGGGAAGCTGAATCGGCCAGACGTCGGCAACGTCGGCAAGTCCCTCTGTCCAGGATCGGAACATCGACGCGCCACCCCCGGCGTGTGGAAAACACAGGAGGCGCACGCGGTCATCACGGGGTGCCTCGACGGCCCTTCCATTCGTCCAGGAGAGGTGCGAAGCCGACCATCCGTCCGCTTCGGTCTGTCGCGCGCTCATATCCTGTCCGGCCTCTACACTGCGAAGTGGCTCGCGAAATGGCCCGAGCGCGACGGCCCGATCGCCGCCGGCACTTCGGCGCCCCCTTGACTGAATGCCACCGTCCCAACCGGGCCGACCGAGCGCAACCGAGGCGGAAGCGATCCCGCCGGTCTTTCCGGGCCACGATGCCGCTGGTCCAACTGGGTATGCGACAGGCGCATGCAGCAACAGCCTCCGACCGACGCCTGAGAGAGCCGGCCTCTAACTCTCCTGCCCGAGAAAAACCGAACCTACCGAAAATCACCTCGACACCGTCACGAGCTTGGACTCGCCCGAGGTGGCGGGGTCGCGGCGGGCGAATTCGCGTCTGCCGGTCGCGACCTTTCCTCGGCTCCTCAGCTCACCTGCCACGTCATGCCGCTTACGGGATCCGCGGCGTAAACCGATCCCGTCCTCGGATCGACGGAGTAGACGTAGCCGGTGCTCGGATCAGAAACGGACGTGATCCCTGTGCTCGGGTCTGCGGCGTAGTACGCGCCCGACGGATCGGCCGCCCACACCACTCCCGTCGTCGCGTCGGAGGCCCACATGGTGCCCGAGTTGGGATCGGCCGCGAAGAAGCCTCCCAGCGCGTCCGAGGCGTACACCGCGCCGGTCGGGTCCGCCACCCAGCTCGTCCCAGTGGTCGGGTCCGCGCCATAGACATTTCCGCTCGGATCCGCGGCGACCATCGCCCCAGTGGTGGGGTCGGCCGCATAGACGTTGCCACTCGGGTCCGCCGCATACAAGCTGCCCGAGGTCGCGTCCGCGCCCCAAGTGGTTCCCGTGCTGGGGTCCGCAACCATGAACCCGCCGGCGGCGTCGGCCGCGACCACGGCTCCGGTCGTGGGGTCGGCCGCCCAGCTCGTCCCGCTAGTCGGGTCCGAGCCATAGAGCCCGCCCGCGGCGTCGGCCACGATGACGGCGCCCGTGGTCGGGTCCGCTGCGACGGTCATTCCGGTAGTTGGGTCTGCAGTGACAGTCACTCCGGTGGTGGGGTCCGCGACGACGGTCAGTCCGGTGGTCGGGTCCGCAGTGACAGTCACTCCGGTGGTCGGATCCGAAGCTGTCCACATCTCAGTTTCCTCCTCCTCGGTAGCGACGTTTGCCCTCGGTACGCCGCGTCGAGACTCCGCGTGCCTTCTCTCGTTCCGGAGCGCACGATTTTCGAGTAGTTCGTATGATGCGGATGAGCACGTGACGTCGTCAATAGACAGAAGCGCGGCAATCTTGTACCAACCCGCGCTCGATTGGTGGAATTGTGTTCTGCGCGCCGTCGTATCGGCGCTCGACTACACTTCCACAGCGCGCGCGCGCCGAAATCGCCCCGGGGCCTGGCCGGTGCGCGTTCGAAACACCCGCGAGAGGTGGGAGGCGTCACAGAAGCCGACCTGCTCGGCGATCGCGTCGAGGCTGCCCGTCGTGCGGGCGAGGAGCCGTTTGGCCAACTCGACGCGCATGCGGGTCAGATACTCCTTGGGAGGCATCTCGGTGTCGACCGAGAAACCATGCGCCAAGTGACCAACGGAGATGCCCACGACGCTCGCCAATTCCTTGACGGTGGGCAGGCGGGCGTGATGGCAGCTCAGATACTGGATGGCGCGGCTGACGTGGGCGCCGAGGCGGCGGATCCCGACCCGGGGCCGATCGCGCGATTCGGACAGCGCCGAAATGCGCTCGAGCAGCTGGTCAAACCTGAGAGGCTTGACGAAGTATCCGTTGATGCCGAGGCCCATCAGCTCACGCACCACATTGACGTGAGCGGCGTCAGCCAGCAGGAGCACGGGGCAGGTCCGGACCTTCGCGCGCAGCGCTCGGACCAGCGAGCCGGCATCGAGATCGGACTGTCCCGCCGAGACAATGAGTATGTTCGGAAGGCCCTGCGTCAAAAGGTAGAGTGCTTCCGCCACCGTGCAGGCGTCGGCTAACAGGAATTTCCCATTCAGCGTGACGGCCAGCGTGGCCTGCACGCCGAGGTCCTCGTCCGCTAGCAGGATTCGCTGCAGTCTATCCGGGCGCGAGCCAGGGGGTCGCGTCGAAAGGAGCCGGCCCATACCGCGTGTCTCCCGATCTGCCTAAGCGTCGTGATCGCCCCCAGCGTCAGCAAGTTCGTCCCTTCCAATAACCATTCCTGCTGGATGACGACTTCGCACTCTGGCGTACGGGGCTCGGCAGCAGAGCAAGTCGCACCACTGTGAGTGTTAGTGGCGGATCACCGCCGCCTGAGCCAGCCGGTTATACCAAGAACTATAACTATCGTTATCTTCGACACCGATTGCCATTTGAAACGACACACGAGCTTGCTGGAGCGAATGGCAAGGCTTCCAACCGCCCGCCCGACCCAGCTTTCGACCGTCTGGCCTCGTCGACCGCCAAAGTGTCTGCCGACGGCCACCAAGGTCCCAGGAACAGCACGCCGACGAACCCTGCGGATCGCGAAGTTTTGCCGGCCGCTGTTTCGCGAGGACAGCCTCGCGTTCGCACGTACCGAAAGTTATTTGAAGCTCGGACAATCACAGGAGGCGCCGAAGGCCGGATAGTAGTTTCTTGCGCGTCGATTCGAATCCGTTTCGGGACGGCTACTGCTGGTGCGGAAGCGAGATGGCGAAGTCCCGACTAATTGCTTGAACATCTTGTCGAACCTAGGCAAATCGCTGAAGCCGACCATCTGCGCAATGTCAGTAATCGAATAGTCACTATCACGAAGTAGTAAGCGCGCCTTGCCGATACGAACTTGCAAGAGGTACTGGCGGAAGGACACGTGCATCTTTCTCTTGAACGCGCGCGATAGGCAGAAAATACTGATACCAAGCTCGTCGGCTATCTTGGCTAGGACAACGGACTCTCCATAATGTTCGTCGACAAAGCCGACGGTACGCCTCACGGCATTATGGATTCGCTCCACGCGAACAAAACGACTGATCTGGCGGCCATCCTCTTTCGAGTCCATGAGCGCCTCCTCGCCCCGGGCGGACTCGTAAGCGAACCCCCGAGCGAGCCAACGGTGCACTGTTCACCGCAGACAAACCCACGTAGCTTGCTCATTTCGAAATCACGGAGTCCTGGCACAGTACAGCGCTGCACCATGGCTGTTCGACTAGTCTTTGGTCCTAAGAAAAGTTTTTCTGAGCGGCGGCACGAGTTGGACCTAGGTATGACCAAAGATGTCTGGCGTTGTAGGGCACGCGAAGATCCGAGAGCTCAAGCACACACTCGGCCGATGCTCCTCTCCTGCCACGCGTGCGCCTCACGCCGTGGCGGCTAGGCCATTTCCATGTAGTCCTTCCACGTGAGACGCACCATTCCAGGAGGTGTCGGTGCGGAGGCGGGCGCGATCTCCACGGGGAGCGCCTCGTGGCCGATGTCCTGGCGGGCGAGGTTTTGCCAGTCGTGATCGAAGATCTCGGCAAAGTACTCGGCGAGCGGCGCGTCCTCGAAAAGCAGGCTCGCGTCGCGGTTGACGGACACACCGTCGTTCGAGATGTTCTGGCTTCCGAGCAACACCCGCTGGCGGTCTACCACGATGCCTTTGGTGTGGCAGTTCTTCTGAACGCGGAAGCTCTTCATGTCGAAGCCGAAGTCCTGGAGATCCTCCAGGGTCTTCCGAGCATTGGGCGGGAACAGGATGCGAAAGATGACTTGCACCTTCACGCCCGCACGCTGCTTATCTCGAACCGCCTCCATAATGGTCCGCAGCGCGTCCTGGTTGGGCCCCGGCGCGTTGAAGGTCTGGTTCTGGATCAGAAGCTCACGCCCGGCGCTGGCGATGAGCTGAAGGACGTGTTCGTGATAGTTGTCCGGCGTCAAGAGGGGTCGTACCGTGAAGGCGCGCTGCTGATCGAATGGACGAAAGTAGCGGATCGCCGCCGTCCGCTCGGCGGTGACGGCGGTGAGGAGAGCTTCGGGCACGAAGAGATCGGGCAGCGCACGCAGAGGCAAGTTGGCGAGCGCCTCACCGGGATTGAAGTCCTTGTTCCGCTGGAAATCCTGCAGCAGGAACTTCTCGTAGGTCTGCGCGAGCCCCGCGTGCTCGACGATCGCGTGCCACTCACGATTGTACGTCGAGAGCCATTTGGGGTTCGGCGGCGCTTCACCGAGCGGGGCGATATCCGGCTGGTTGGACGACTGCAGATTCCCACTGGAAAGCCAGAACGCCGCGTGATCGCGGACGGCCACCTTGATGTGATACGAGCTGGCGACCCATCCGTTGACGCGACCGATCCGCACCCACGCATTCTCGAACTTGTTCGCCAGCGCGCCGCGCAGCCGGTCCACGACTTCCTCATCCTTCAGGTCGTCCGTCTTCGTGCCGGAGCCGACGTCCTCGCCGGCCTGCATCACGAGCGTCATTCGATCGAAGCCCGATTTTTTGCCCGCGTCCTCGACCGTGGTCGCCACGTGCGGCGCGCCGAAGTCGTACATGCCGATGACCAGGCTCCGCCCGGTGGACTCGAGGAACGGCTTGAGAGTCGGCCACCCGGCATCGGGGCTGACGTGAGCGATCACGCGCATCGGCGCGGTCACGCGCTCGAGCGCGACGCCGGCCGGCGGCTCGTAGGTGATTTCCTCCACGAGCGTCTCGGCGCCGCCGAAAACCGCTTCCGTCACCGCGGCGCCACGCGTCGATGCCACCACATCCTCGACACTCGGGTTCGTCACCTCGACCGGCATGCCACGGAACGCGTCCGGTAGCGGCGTGATACTGGCCTCGCGAAGCGCGGCCGGAGCGTGCTTCTGGCGCACGGTCACGACCACTGCCGGCTGTTTCGTGATCCAGCCGTTCTTGAACACGTAACCCAGCCGAACGGAAACGACGTCGGCGCGGCTGCCGAGCTCGCGGCGCGCCGCCGCCAGGATCTCCTCGTGGGTATTGCCCGTGACTGGTGTCGGCGACACGGCCGAGGGGACCAATGCGGGGCTGGCTGCCCGCGTATCGATCGAAGGACCCTCGGGCGGCGCTACCGCAGCGAAAGGCGTCGCGATGCTCCCAACGGTGACCGACACCGATAGTGGAATGGTCCACGTCGCCGTGCCGTCAGCCGTGACCCTGACGCCCGCGCCGCCGAACGCGGGTACGCTGCCTCCCGCCGGCGCCGGGCTTCGTTTCGGCGCACCGTCGAGAGCCGGGGCAGGCGCCACCCGTCGCTGCTCGGGCGCTGAGGGAGTGGCCCCGCTGAAGAGCTCGGCGACGACCGCCTGCTCGGCCGTGCTCATGCCTCGCGCTTGATTGCGGATATCGGCCAGGATCCGGCTGATGCGGATCCCCTCGTTGGCGACCCAATCGATGCGCTGCTCCCCCATCTCGGGACGCCAGACCTGTCCGTCGACGGCGAGGATCTGCCCGGCATCGTTCTTCTTTGGTACGCCGGAGTGGTGAAGGCCGATGATCTCCCAGCGGTCGTTGAACAATGGTGAGCCGGAGGAGCCGGGCGCGGTGTCGGTCTGGTAATGGAGGAACGCATCGAAAAGGTCGATGAGTTGGTTTTGGCGGAGCGCCAGCTGCTTGGGCTCGGCGTTGGGGTGCTGAATGATGTTCACCCACTGCGAGACGATCGCCTTGCCTTCCTCCTCGATCATCGGATTCCACCCGAATTCGCGAAGCTGACGATCGCCGTTGCTCGAGACCGGCCGGACGGCCACGATCGCGTAGTCCCGCTCGCGATCGGCGACGTGCAGCGTCTGGGTGTCGACCGCGAATGTGGCGGTGGGTAGCGGCTGGCCGTCCAAACCCAGCTGGTACTGAAACTCGACCAGGGACTTGGCGGCCACGTCGCGGTCACCCAAGACGTGATGGTTGGTCATCAGGAGCCGGGGCGACACCATGAAGCCTGTGCCGTAACCCTGAGGCCGCCCCGCCGCCACGCCCACCCAGATGCGCGCAACGGTCTTGGCGACGTTCAGTCCCGCTTCGAGGAAGGAAACCCCCATGAGGTCGCTCGTGCCGAGGATGCGCTCGAGGGCAAATGGCTCCGCTGCGCCCGCGACGGGGGCCGCCGCCGCGGGAGTTCCAGGTCCACGGCGCCGCAGGAATTCGTTGACGTCTTCCGACCCGAAACCATGCCGGGTGAGGAATTTCTGCACGCGCTCGGGGGAGTCGACCTCCAGGAACCGGCCCTGCCTGATCAGACGGAGATTCCGCTCACGGTAGGAAGCGCGTTGCTGGAACCGTTGTTGAGCGGCGTCCAATTGGTAGGTGTCGATGTACATCGCTCTTCCTCACTTCGCGGGGGCGTCGTCCGCGGAGCAAGTTATAGACCAGCCCCAGGGCCCTACGATACGCGACCAAAGTCCAGAAGATTGCCGAGGCGCGGTCAGCCGCGAGCACGGATGTCGCACAGTCATGGGCCAGCGGGTGGCCTGTGCGTGTGCACCGTCGAGGATCCGTGCTGGTCCGACCGCCGAGGCCCGAGTGGTCGAGAGGCCCAACTATAGTTCGGCCGGCTGAGTCCGTGAATGTCGTCAGAAGTACCGTGGCTATAATGCACCCCGCAATGGATACGCGCGTCCCTGATGCTCTGGCCACGATCTTGCCGCTCGCCGGCTGGCCGACTGACCGCCCCCGCGCCGTCGAGATCAGCGGCGAGACCGATCCGATCTTGCCGACGCCGTTCCGCATCGGGGAGACGAGTGCCGCGGCGCTCGCGGCGGTCGGCCTCGCCGCCTCCGAGCTGTGGGAGCTGCGCAC
>Ga0207684_10000572_pt1 | contig 44774 bp, 41 predicted proteins | sample KBSK5501metaG_FD_184342 | JGI IMG/M metagenome (GOLD analysis project Ga0207684, IMG submission 184342) | Corn, switchgrass and miscanthus rhizosphere microbial communities from Kellogg Biological Station, Michigan, USA - KBS K5-50-1 metaG... | ecosystem: Host-associated > Plants > Roots >... | reverse complement strand
GCGCTCAATCCACGCGACGCCGAGGCCCAGCAGTTGCTCAAGCAGATGTGACGCCGGCCCGCCGAGACGGGTCACGCCAACCTAGAGGAGCACGCTATGCGATGTATACAGTGCGGCGCGGAGTTGCGCCCGAACGCGCGCTTCTGCAATGTCTGCGGCGCCGACCAGACGCTCAGCCAGGCGGCGGTTCAGGCGGCGGCGCAGGCCGAGGGTCAGCCAACCGTCATCGAGCCGTTTCCCGCTGGCGCTCCTGGTGGGGAGCAAACCGCAAGCGAAGGCGCCGAGAGCGACCGCATCAAGCGACCGCCACGCCCCCTGCGGACGGCTGACGATACCTCGGTCGAGGCTGAAGGCGCGACGCAGAGCGTGACGCCGCCGGCGCAGTCCCCCACGGCAACGAATGGCGCCGTCGCGCCACAGATCCCCATCGCGCGCGCGGAGTCCGAAGGAGATCATCCCTGGCCACTGCCCGCGCAGGCGGTCGTGGCTGGCCGCTACCTGGTCCAGCGCGTCATCAGCGCCGCCGCGAACCACGAGGGTGAGAATATCTATCGCGTGACGGACCGGCGCGGCGCCGAAAAATGCTGGTCGTGTGGGACGACGTACGCCGCGACCGATGACCCGCAGCGTTTCTGCACGGAGTGCGGCGCCGATATGCTCGGCCACGAATTGACACTTCATGAGCGCATTGCCAAGCCAGACGAGACGCCGACCCAGCCGCTCTCCGCGGCCAGCTCGCCACCGCAAAACGCCGAGCAGGTCTTCTACGACCAGGGACGCGAGTATCGCATCGTTCCCGAGTCGACGGGCGCGCCATCGTTCCCCAGCGGGGTCAAGATCACCGTCGGCGCGGCGTCGGATATCGGCGTCTCGCGGCAGGGCGGGCATAACGAAGACAGCATCGGGCATGTCGTGCTGGAGATCCAGCATGATTCCTACGCGGAGCCGCTGGCGCTGGCTGTCGTCGCGGATGGCCTGGGCGGTCATGCCAGCGGACGCGAGGCCAGCCGTCTGGTCGTGCGCACGCTGCTCGATCACGTCCTGCGCACCGTTGCCCTGCCGCGTGTCGAGTTGTTGACCGACGCGCCCGCCACCGAGGAAGGGTTACGCCACATCCTGCGCGAGGGCATCCAGGCTGCGAACGAGGCGCTCTGTCAGGCCAACGACGAGCAGAAGCTCGACATGGGTTCAACTGTCGTCGCCGTGCTGGCCTACGAGGGGACCGCCTACATCGCCAACGTCGGCGACAGCCGCGCCTATGCGCTGGAAGGCGAGACGCTGCGGCGCATCACCACCGATCACTCGCTCGTCGAGCAGTTGGTCGCCGGGGGGATCATCGCCGACGCGGATCGCTATACCCATCCGGAGCGTAATCAGATCTTCCGTAGTCTCGGCCTCCATCGCGAGATGGAGGTGGATTTCTTCACCCAGTGGCTGCGTCCAGGGATGCGGCTGCTGCTGTGTTCGGATGGCCTCTGGGAGATGGCGCGCGACGCCGAGATCACACGCATCTTGCGCGCCAACGCCGATCCACAGAGCGCCTGCGACGCGCTGATTCAGGCGGCGAACAAGGCGGGTGGCGAGGACAACATCTCGGCGGTCGTCGTACAGATAGGCGCATAAGAGAGCCATGAGGCTGCTATGGGCGAGATGACTGAGCGGGATGGACGCGCGCTCCATACAGCGCATGGCGAGGCGCAGCGGCAGGCGCTCGTTCGCGCGGCGTACCAGATCATCGCGGAGAGCGGCTTCGAGGGGCTGCGCACGCGGGACGTGGCGGAGCGCGTCGGCGTGAACATCGCGACGCTGCATTACTACTTCGCGACGAAGGAAGACCTCATACGCGGCGTGGTCGAGTTGCTGACGCAGGAGTTCGCCACGTTCCGCGCGCCCGATCAGCCGCCACTGGAGGAGCTGTCGCCGCGCGAGGGCCTGCGTACCGAACTGGAGGATGTGCGTTATCAGGTCAAGGCGCGGCCCGACACCTATATTGTGCTGCTAGAGCTGTATATGCGCTCGTTCCGCGATCCACAGATTAAACAGATGCTGGGCGAGCTGGATACTCACTGGCGCGAGCATCTCGAATCGCTCCTCGTCGCGGGCGTGCGCGCGGGCGAGTTCCCCCCCGAACTGGACATCCACGCCACCAGCGCCGTGCTCATGACCTTCAGCAAGGGAATGTCCATGCAGCTGTTGAGCGATCCTGACAGTGTGCCGATTACGAGTGTCTACGACGAGATCGCTCGCCTGACCACAGGGCACGTTACCCCATAACGCACTTGTCCCCCACTGGACACAATTTGAAAGGCGCGTCTCTACGAGAGGATCAGTCGCGCCCGCTGAAAACGGGCCATCGCGATGAGCAGCAGCGCCACGGCCACAAGCAGCAGCGCGCCAGCGAAGATGAGCAACACCCGCGTCGGGTCGGCAGCGTTGAGCGCGTCGAGGATAGTGGCCTGCGTCTGTCTGGGCAGCACCTGGAAGACGATGAAAGGCGCGAAGACCAGGGCGAAGAAGCCGAAGGTCAGGCTCAACTGCGCCTGCCGCGTGGTCGCCGCGCGCAGCGAGACAAGACAGCCCACGCTCGCCGTCAACAGCGACATCAGCAGCGCCAGCGTGACGATCGCCACGACGCTGCCCACTGGGTAGAAGGCCAGCCCAGAGTCCGCGTTCTTGGGTGAGAGGTTCGCAACCACCGCCTGCGCCAGCGCGCCAATGATGCCTGCCGCCGAGCCATAAGCAACCGCCGCGCCGACCTTGCCGAAGAGGATCGCCTGGTCGGAGAGCCGACTCGCCAGCAGCGTCTCCAGCGTATGGCGCTCGCGCTCGCCCGCGAAGCTATCTGCGATGACGGTCTGCAGTATGATATACGGCAGTAACAACCCATCCACGATGATTGGCGCCGCCGACGTAAATAAGTCGCGCCCCATCTGCAGCGGCCAGAGGATGCTGGCGATTCCTATGAGCAGCAGCGCGGCGATCACGCCGCGCCCGCGGCCACCGCCTGCGCCAGTTCCGGCTACATACTCGCGCCACTCTTTCCCCATGACCGTCCAGATGTCAGCGATCATCGCACTACCTCCTGTGCGCGGTCCTCTTCCATGAGCGAGAGGAAGACATCCTCCAGGCTCGCCTGGCCGCGACGCGCCTCCTCGATTTGAACTCCGGCCTCCACCAGCGCCGTTATGATTGGCGCCATCTTCACCTGCTGATCCGCCAGCTCAAGGAGCAGGCGCCCGTTCTCGACCTTCGCGCTGGCGATGTCACGTCGCGCGCGCAGCAGCGCCAGTACCTCCGGTGTGAATCCCTCGCCGAAGACTTCAGCCTGCGGCTGGCCGGTCCGCTGGCGCAACGCATCGGGGCTGCCGACAGTCAGCAACTTGCCCGACCGGATGACGCCAACCTGCTGGCAGAGCCGCTCGGCCTCGGGCAGGTTGTGCGTGTTGAGGAAGACCGTCACCCCCTCGCGGGCGACCAGCCCCTCCAGGTCGTCGCGGAGCGCCGCCGCAGCCACCGGATCGAGGCCCGCCGTCGGCTCGTCGAGGAAGATCAGCGCTGGCCGGTGCAGCAGCACACGCGCGATGGCCAGCTTCTGCTTCATGCCACGGCTCCACGCTCCGACGCGCTCTTTGCGGCGGTCGTAGAGGCCGACGTGAGTCAGCAACTCCCTGATGCGCGCCTGGCGCTCGGCGGCGGAGAGGCGCCAGACCCGTCCGTAGAAGTCGAGGTTATCTTCAGCAGTCAGTCGCTCGTAGAGGCCACTGAATTCGAGCAGGGCTCCGGCGCGTTCGCGGATGGCGCCCCCCTGTGCGCGCGTGTCGAAGCCGAGTACCTGCGCCTGGCCCGCGCTAGGCTCCAGCAGCCCGAGCAGCAGGTTGATCGTGGTCGTCTTGCCCGCGCCGTTTGCCCCAAGAAACCCGAAGATGATGCCCGGCGGTACCTCCAGCGTTAGCGCATCAACCGCGCGTACGGCGCCGAAGTCGCGTGTCAAGTTGATGGTGTGGATGGCCGCCTCGGTCATGGTGTCCAACTCCCTTGCGCTGGCTCCCTGATCGCCCAGGTGGCTTATCCATACTACTCATGGTAGGGCTAAGAGCGGTAGCATTGCCACGGAGGGATACGAGATGGTGAGGATAGACGGACCCGGCCGGTTGCTTCCATTTCTCGTGAGCGATCCAGCCTGGCTCGACATCAACTCGCGCCAGCTAAGAAAGTCGCACCACCATCTTGCCCCCCACGCGGTCGTGTTCCATGTCGTCGTGCGCCTTCCGAATCTCGTCCAGCGTGTGGACTCGCGCAGGCGCGAACTTCAGCTTGCCTGCCGCGATCTTGTCGAGATAGCCTTGCAAAACCGACGCGGGGAGGTCCACGCTCTCGCCGCCATACGCGGTGAGCCGCACGCCATTGGGGATATAGGCGATTGGGTAGAAGTTCGGCACGATCCACTCATTCGACAGCATCCCCGTGAAGCAGACGGTTCCATAGATGCGTGTCGCCGCCAGCGTATCAGGCAGGGTGGGCGGCCCGACGAGCTCCAGCGCGGCGTCAACGCCGTTGGGTACGATGTGACGCACGGCGGGCGCAATCTGACCTGTATCCACAATGGCATAATCGACGCCATGTTCAGAGAGCATTTGGACGCGATCCGCGCGCCGCGTGGTCGCGAAGACGGTCGCCCCGAAGTCCTTGGCAAGCGCGGTGGTGGCCAGACCAAGGGCTGACGTCCCGCCGCGAATCAGTAGGGATTGCTCGGGCTGGAGATCAAGCCCTGTGGTCAGGGAGCCGTAGGCGGTTTGCAGGGTCTCAGGGATAGCGCCAAGTATCTCCCAAGGCAGATCAGAGTGAAATGGAATGAGCTGGCTGCGTGGCACGATGGTGTATTCGGCGTAACCTCCGTCGAACGTGCGGCCCATGCCACCCATCATCGTGACCACTTGCTGGCCACGCTGGAGGTCGGTGTCTGCGGGGTCATCGATGACGCCAGCGCACTCGATCCCAGGCACACGGGGGAAGGTCACCCCTTCAGCGAATCCCAGGCGGGTATGCAGCTCAGAGCGATTCAGGTCAAACGCCTTCACGGCGACGCGTACCCAGCCAGAAGGAGGCTCGGGGATGGGCAGGTCCTTCATCTCCAGATGTTCCACTGGACCTGGTTCACTTAGCACGATCGCGCGCATGGTTTTCACAACAGGCCCTCTTTGCTGCGATGAGAACGCTCGCCTCAGATCCCCTCCCTCAGGATTCAATCACAAATATTCGAAGGCGTGTGACAAGAATGTGTCGCCGTCCCTGTTCGACCGCAGTGAACGTGCCGTCAGCAGCACGCCCTCACACGCGATGGTTGGAAGGGATTCGCGTCAAATGGCTCCACTGTTGCGACGGCGGATGTAGTAGACACCGCCACCGGCGAGCAACAACACCAGCAGCGCGCCGCTGCCCACCAACGCGAACAACGCTGCCCCCCCCAATTGGCTGGGTTCTCGCTCACCGACGGCGTCGCCGTGTCGGATGGATTGCGCTATGATTCCGACAAAGCAAAGGGGAAAACAGAAGCTTCAATCATCTGATTGACGCCAGCCAATGAATCTGCTATCATTGACGTTGCCAATCAACTGATTGATATACAGGCGCTCTCGTTGGGACGATACGCAACAGGAGACAACCATGGCGAGTACCGACACCTCGAACTCCGCGCCCGCGACCACCGCCGACCCGCGCCGCTGGTGGGCGCTGATCACCGTCAGCCTGGGCCTCTTCATGGCCCTGCTCGACGTGACCATCGTCAACGTGGCGCTACCGACCATTGGCGACGACCTGCACACCAGCTTCGCCGACCTGCAATGGGTCGTGAGCGCCTACACCCTCGCGCTGGCTGTCTTCCTGGTCACGGCGGGACGGCTGGGCGACCTCTTTGGGCGCAAGCGCCTCTTCGTCGTCGGGCTGGGCGTCTTCGCGTTCGGCTCGATGCTCTGCGCGCTCTCTGGCGACTTCACGCTCTTCAGCCTCACCCACATCCAGACGCTGATCGCGGCGCGCGCGCTCCAGGGCCTCGGCGGCGCCATCATGCTGCCACTCTCGCTGGCGATCCTCTCCTCCACCTTCCGCGGGCGTGAGCGCGGGATCGCCTTTGGCGTCTATGGCGGCGTGACGGGCCTGGCGACGGCGATCGGGCCCGTGCTGGGTGGGCTGCTGGTCGAGAAGGTCAACTGGCAGTCGATCTTCTGGATCAACGTGCCCATCGGGATCATCGCCATAGCGCTCTGCGTCTGGTCTGTACAGGAATCGTTCGACACGACCGCCCCGCGCTCGATCGACGTCTTCGGCCTGGTGACGCTCTCAGCGGCGCTCTTCTGCCTCGTGCTGGCGCTGATCCAGGGCGCCGACGCCGACAAGGGCTGGACCTCGCCCTACATCCTGACGCTCTTTGGCGTCGCCGCGCTCGCGCTGGTCGCCTTCGTCGTTGGCGAGATGTTGCTGAAGAACCCGATGGTGGACCCGCGCCTCTTCAAGAACGCAAGCTTCACTGGCGCGGCCATCGTCGCCTTCACGCTCAGCGCCGGCCTCTACTCGCTCTTCTTCTTCCTGACGCTCTATCTGCAGAACTATCTCGGCTTCTCGCCGCTCCAGGCGGGGCTGCGCGCGCTGCCGCTGAGCGGGCTGGTGCTGCTGACGGCGCCGCTCGCCGGCGCGCAGATGCAGCGCTTCGGCGCAAGATTTTTCCTCGTCCTCGGCATGTCACTGATGGCGGTCGGCGTCCTGCTGATGACGCGCATCACCACGGATACAGCGCAGACTGCGTGGCTCGTGCTGCTGCCGGGCTTTATCCTCGCCGGTCTCGGCAGTGGCATGGTCAACCCACCGATCGCAGACGTGGCGGTCAGCACCGTCAGCCGCGATCGCGCGGGCATGGCGTCGGGCGTCAGCGCAGTCTGCCGCCAGCTGGGAATCGCGTTCGGCATCGCCTTCTTCGGCGCGATCCTGACCAGCCGCTACAACGGCCGCGTGAGCGACAGCGTCAAAGCGCTCACCGTGCCAGGCGTTTCCGCCGCGCAGGGAAAGGCAATTCTGGATGGCATCGTCACTGGCTTGCAGAAGGCGGGAACCTTCTTCGCCAGCACGGGCCTGCGCAACCCACCGCCGCAGTTCCAGCAATTCGTCAACACGCCCCTGTACGCGCAGGTACAGCACGCGGTGCAGGCGGCGTACATCGCCTCGACGGTCGAGATCTTCCAACTTGGCGCGATCCTGCTGGCGATTGGCGCGCTGGCCGCGCTGCTGCTCGTCAAGCGATCCGACATGCGTCCGGCGACCGAGGGCGAGGAGCGCGAGGCGGCGCCCGTCGAGTTCTAGCGTATCTGGCTCCTGTTATGATGGACCGCGTGGCTGTCTATCAGTTCCAGGAGTCAAGGTATGCGAGACCAGCGCGGCAATCAGCGCGGCATTCAGCCGAGACAGGTTCGAGTTCCGCGCGCCGTCGCTCCCCAGCGGTGGTGGAAGCGCGCGCTCGTCGTCGCGCTGGCGTTGCTCGTCCTCGCCTGGGCCAGCGCGCCAGCCGTGCGCGCGCTGACGTTGGTGGGAACGTGGCCTATTCGCGCCGCGCCGGACGCTTCAGCCGCTGGGTTGTCCGTGCGCGATGTGCGCTTCACCGCGAGCGACGGCGCGCGTCTCGCGGGATGGCTCGCGCTGCGTTCGCCCGACGCGCCGACAATCATTCTCGTCCATGGCTTCAAGGGGTCACGCGCGGACATGCTCCCATGGGCGCGCTATCTCTTCGCCGCCGGCTACAACGTCCTGCTCTACGATAGCCGTGGCTGCGGGCAGAGCGACGGCTGGAAGATCACCCTTGGCTCCCGCGAGACTGATGACCTGATTGGCTCGACACGCTATCTCGCCGGGCTGTCCGATCTGCGAGCGAAACACTTCGGCGCGCTGGGCGTCTCGCTCGGCGCGGGAACGGCGCTGCTGGCCGCCGCGCGTGAGCGGTCACTCGCAGCGGTGGTCGCGGATAGCGCCTGGGCTGATGAGCAGCCGCAGCTCGACCGCATGGGAAGCATACCCATTGGCCCGCTCGCCGTGCCGGTCCTGCCCTACGAGCCAGGGCTGGTGAACGCCCTGATCGGCGCCGACCTAAGTGCGACACGGCCTCTCGCGGTCGTTGGCTCGATTGCGCCGCGCGCCGTCATGCTCATCCACTCCGCCGACGATACGAACGCTACCACGCCGCTTGCTGGCGAACGCGCGCTCTACGCGGCGGCAGGAAACCCGAAGGCCGAGTGGATCGCGCCCAGCGGCGGGCATGCAGGCGCACTGAGCGCCCATCCCGACGAGTACCAGCGCCGCACACTCGACTTCTTCCGCGCCTACCTCGGCCCGACAGGATGAGTGAATCGCACGCTTGTGGCTACGCGCCTTCCAACTTGCTGAGTCCTGTCATAAAAACCGCCACAGGGAGAATGCGGTCAGGATTCCTGCGACTACAACTACTGCGGATAGCAGGAAAATGAGCGTCGTGCTTGCGAGTAGAAGCGCCGGATTAATTTGTAAGAGACCTTCATCTCTCACTGCCAGCGCCGCGTTCCGCGCGCGACCATTGCGCTGTTGGAGCTGATTGAAGAGGCGGGCAGAGCCGGGGTAAGGTCGCGCAAGGGCATTGATATGCGAGATTGGATCGCGTGCGCAAGGATCTGGCTTCCCTGCGCGGTTCGGGTTGATCGCGCATGGTAGAGCCAGGTCAGCGACGTGTGATCCCCAATGAGCGCATAGACCGCATCCGTGGGCTGCGTGCGAATCGAGTTAGGCCAGGAAAGCCAGGTGAAGAAACTGCGCAGGCCTCCTGAAGGCAGGAAGACAACACACCATCCGCGCACCTCATTCCAGGGCAGCGCCTGTTGGCGGCTGCCTTGTGGCCAGCGCAACTCCTCGTCACTTACGTCCACGCCAACAGAGCGTGATCTCTGAAAGAGAGCGATGAGATCGAACAGATTCAGCACAAGCGCCAGGGGAAGCAGGATCAGCGCTTGCCATGCAAAACTGTTCTTGCCACTGAAGGCTAGCTGTATCACTATGAGAAAACTGACTGTCACCGTGCTAAATGCTGGAAAGAATATCGTGTCGAATAGGAAACGACGCTGCGGAGGGAATACCTGGAGCGTGGGCAGGGCTGAGCCAGCTTGGATAGCTGGGGTTGGCGCTTCCGCTGGTAGGCAGAGCGCCGGAGCAACCGCGTCATCTCCTGCCAGGACTGCCCCACGGAGGGCGCGAACGCTTAACTGCGGCGCGCCAGGGGCATCCACAGCTGGATGACGTCCACGCCAGACAAGGTAGAGGGCGTTCCCAAAGCCTAGTGCGCCTACCAGAAATAGGATTCCGGAGATACCCCAGAACCACCACCAATCATAAGTCCCAAAGCCGCGCCATGCCAAGTAGAGACACGCGAGCGCAAACGCCAGCCAGAAAGCAAAATAAAGCCATCCAACTGCAGTCACTCTGCCTGGACGTTTACGGATATCTGCGTCTGTTGGCGTCACAACGGGCTGTCCCAGACAGGCGACAAGGGCCCTTTCAAGTGTCTCTCCTGCGGATCGCGTCCACGAGGATGTGTCGCTGGTCACAGGCCATGGTGACATGGGTGTTTCCATGAATGACGAACCTGTCTCACGATGGCTGGCCAAAGATCGTTTGATGGCGACGATCAAGGAGGCTAGCCCGTCGCTGGCTCGGTGAAGGGATGCTCCTTGCGCCACATGTGGATCAGCGCGGCGATGGGTACGAGCAGCCATGGCACATTCAGCAGGATCACGAGCGGGAGCTGCGGCGTCGCGCTGGGTCCAGCGACCTCCTCGAAGAGGATGATCGTCACGTTGGTCATCAGCACGCTCGCCCAGACGACCGTCGGCATACGTATCCAGTCGCGCCCGCGGATGTACGCGTAGAGCGCGACGGCGTAGAATGGGCCGAAGAAGAGCGCGTCAATCCAGATCGTCGCCTTCCACCAGACCGGACGCGCCAGCAGCAACGGATCGAGCGCTTTCCCGTAGTTGTGTACGAGGTCCACGAGCGGTGCCGGCGGCCAGAGCGGATAGGTGAAATGCGCCGGGTCGGCGATGACGAGTTGTTCGAAGTCCACGATGTAGGTGATGAAGCCGAGGTTGACCAGAAAGAACGCGATGAAGAGCAGGTCGCTCTTGCGCCGCGCCAGCGGAATCGGCCTGCGCGCCGGAGCCTGCGGTTGGGCTGGCGTTCTATCGGCGGGCGCCTGGGTCGTCTGCGCCATGGAGCATGCCCACTTTCTGGCTCAGGTGTCGGGAAGTTACCGCCTGACGGCTCGCCTCCAGTGTACCATGAGGCGGCGCGTGTAGAATGGTGTCTCGCGAAGAAGGCTGGCGTATGGCGAATGATGGCGACGAGCGCAGACTCTCTCGTCGGGAGGCATTGCGTGCGCTGACAGGATTTACCCTGGCGCTGGGTGGGGTGGGGCTTGCCGCATGCGCGTCCTCACTGCCTGGCGGCGGCTCGACTTTGCCTCCTGGCGTTGCGGTGATCAAGACGCCGCTGCTGGTTCTACGCGGCCACAGCGCGGTGGTCAACGCGGTGGCGTGGTCGCCCGACGGGACGAAAGTCGCGACGGCCAGCGACGACTTCACCGCGCAGATCTGGGACGCCGCCACTGGGGCCAGCCAGCTGACATACCGCAACCACACCGACAAGGTCTGGGATATCGCCTGGTCGCCTGATGGCAAGCGTATCCTGACCGCCAGCCGCGACAAGACCGCGCACATCTGGGATCCCGCTAGCGGGCAGCTTCAGACGACGTTCAGCGGGCACCAGCGCGGCGTGCTTTCGGCGAGTTGGGCTCCGGACGCGACGAAGATCGCCACCGGCAGCGTGGACTGGACCGCGATGATCTGGGATGTCGCAATGGCCAAGTCCCTCGTCACCTACACGCGCCACATCAGCTATGTCTACTCTGTCGCCTGGTCGCCCGACGGCAAGCAGATCGCCTCAGCCAGCGACGACTATACTGCGCATGTCTGGGACGCGGCGACGGGCGAGCATTCTGTCCAGTACCGCGAGCACACGCGTGAGGTCTTCGCGGCGCGCTGGGCGCCCGATGGACAATCCGTGATCTCGGCGAGCGTTGATGGAACTGTCCAGCGCTGGGATGCGACGACGGCGCGCCATCTCTCGACCTTCAGCGGGCACAAGGGTGGCGTCTACGCGGCGGCGTGGTCGCCCGATGGCAAGAGGGTGGCGTCGGGCGGCTCGGATCAGAAGGCGCTCGTGTGGGATCCGGCGACGGACGAGATCAAGGCCAGCTACGAGGGACACATGGCGCCTGGGACGGCGGAGGATGGCTCGGCGACGGGACTTGTGCACACCGTCGCCTGGGCGCCGGACAACTCGCGCCTCGCCTCCGCTAGCCTGGACACCACCGCGCACATCTGGCGCCTCCCATAGTATCATCAGGTCTGGGAGGTGACTGATGGATAGCTTTGACGACGCTTATCGCGGGACGCCACCGTGGGATATTGGCGGGCCACAGCCCGCGTTCGTCGCGCTCGCCGAGGAAGGCGCGGTTCAAGGCAGCGTGCTCGACGCCGGCTGTGGGACAGGCGAGAATGCGCTTTACTTCGCCAGCCTCGGCCACGAGACCTGGGGAATTGATGGTTCGCCAACTGCAATCGGGTTCGCGCGCCAGAAGGCGCAGGAGCGTGGACTACGTGTCGAGTTCCGCGTTCACGACGCGCTGGCGCTGGAGAGGCTTGGGCGGACGTTTGATACCGTGATCGATTCTGGCCTGTTTCACATCTTCGGCGATGAGGATCGTATCCACTATGTCGAGAGTCTGGCGCGCGTCCTCGGCTCCGGCGGCAGATACTTTATGCTCTGCTTCAGCGACCGCCAGCCAGGCTCTTTCGGGCCGCGACGGGTCACGCAGGAGGAGATACGCGCCGCGTTCGCCAGCGGCTGGCGTGTCGACGAGATCGCGGAGGCGACCTTTGCGCAGCGCTTCATCCCGGAAGGGGCGCGCGCCTGGCGCTGCTCGATCACGCGATTGTGACCCGCGACATGGTAAAAGCTGCGCATGCGAGCGCTAGCGAGGCGCCGCCACACGTTGTGTACTCGTCACGAATCCCGCATAATTTCCAACACTGCGGTTCAGCCTGAGACCTGACGTGACGCCTTCGCGTACCACTTCTATTACTTCAGCGACACGTAACCGTAACCCGGTCGTTCTCGCTGCAGACTCCGCGCACATCCAATAGAGCGCCACAATTCACCGCCAGATTACCGCGAAGTGAGGCGTGATAGGACATCCCTGAAGACGTGTCGCTGTAGCTACCAGGCGTTGTGAGTCCGTCTGTCACGTGAGCCATCGGTCAACAAACATGTAAGCTTCCGCCTTCACCTCATCGGGAAGGCTGTGCCCGGATGGGAAGAGGATGGCCTCGAAGCGCTCGGGCGCTCCCGCCTCAGCATACTGACGCCGCGCGGCTGCCACCACGGCACGCACACCATCGATGGGGAAGAGGTGATCGCTTTCTCCCGCCGTCAACAAAAAGGCCCGTGGCGCCACCCCTGCGGCCACCATGTCCAGGTCACACACGTTGAGCATCCCAGGCACGTATGTCGCGAAGCCGTGATTGATACCGTCGCGCACCAGCGTGCGCAACAAGCCGAAGCCGCAGGACGAGACCGCCGCGGTGATGCGCGCGTCATACCACGCCAGCCAGAGCGCTTGCAGCCCGCCTAACGAATGACCGATCACCCCCAGCCGCTCCCGGTTGACTGATGGCAGGGTCGTGAGCAGATCTACCGCACACGTCAGGTCGTGCAAATACTTGGTCTGCAAGCACGATCCGATGAGCAGGCGCTTGGTAAACTCAAAGCGCTCATTCTCAGCGCCCTCCAGTATCCTCCGCGTCGAGCGCGTCTCTCTGGCCGGACGGCGCTCCTCGAAGCACAACAAGTCGGGACACAGCACGACGTATCCGCGCCGACAAAGCTCAAGCCCGTAGCCAAACATCGGGTCTCCAGCCAGACCAGCTGGCTCAGCTTTCCCCAGGTCGTATTGCCCGGCATGCTGATGGACCGCGAGCAGGCCGGGCCAGCCACCAGGGGGCGCTGCCCCGCGTGGCGTGAGCAGCCAGGCTGGGACCCGTTCTCCTGGTTCCACCATGTAGGTCACGCGCGCACGAGCATACTCTCCTTCATCGATCGTCGCCCTAACCGTTGGACGCAGGGGGACCCGTTTGGGGAAGGGTCCCAAGAGAGTAAGTACGCTGGCGCGCAAGCTGCCCGCCTCCATTATCCACTCGCTTTCCGTCGTGTGAATCCGCGTTAAGCAACTGTCTTATGTATATACACTGACGTGGCCATGCGGGGAAAAACGACCAGATTGGCGCCGCTTCCAGGAGTTTTACAGATGCTCTACTGAGCGTTGCGATTGTGTATCCACATCATCAAAGCGCGATTGAGGATGGCAAAGAAACAGTGACGTATCTGGCGCGCTTCCTCCATATCTCCCCACGATACTTGCGCCAACGTTTGTCGTGACCTCTCGGCGCAGCCCGACTCAGGCGGTCGGTGAATAGAGACACTGGGTTGTCAGGCGCGGCGCCCTGGCATGTGAGGAAGCATACGGTGTCCATGTTCTTCCGTGACATATCGCCCGCAGGCCAGCCTGCCTCAACCGTGTGCGTCGAAACAGGTCCCCTGGCTGCGACCACTATCCCTCGGACGCTCCTCCTGTGGCTGGCCTTTGGCGTCGCTGGCGCCGCGCTGTTTCCGATCACCTATCTCATCGAGGGCGCGACCCGTCCCGGCTATGACGCCTGGCGGGACACCATCAGCGCGCTCAGCTTCGGTCCCATGAGGTGGGTGCAGCAGGTCAATTTTGCTCTCTGTGGGGTGAGCGTTCTTTGCTTGCTTTTGTCTGGCGCAAGATCCTCGCCGGTGGCGTCTGCGCGACCTGGTATCCCATCATTCGTGGGATCGAAGGCATGGGATTGGTCGCCATTGCGTTTATCATTCAGGACCCGCTGCATACGGTCTGCCTGATCGTGATTGTGAACGCTATGACCTTTGGCTTATTTGTCATTGCCCGGCGTTTCTGGAAACGCCCGCTCTGGCGCGGGTGGGTGGGTTCTCGGTGGCCTGCGGACTCCTGCCGATGGTTGTTGTGCCCTTCTTCGGCGTCGCCCTGAACCTACACAGCGCGTTCAGCGCCTATGCCGGCCTCTTCGAGCGCCTGGCGACCAACGCCGACACTATCTGGTCGCTCGTGTTACTCGCCCGTCTGTGGACACGCCGATCAATCGGTATCTGACAACCTCCAGGTAACCTCCAGGTAACCTCCAGGTGGCGCATCCCAGAGCCGCGCCGCTCTCATGCCGCCGTCGCGGCGTTCATGCTTGCGGAAGAGTAGAGACAAAGAAGGCGCGCTCGTCGTTGAGCGCGCCTTCTGATTGCCCTGATTGCGCGTCGCCGCGCAGGTCGTGTGATGCGTCGGCCTAGTAGTCCGGCATCGCCGGGGCGGCGGCCGCCTTCTCCTTCTCTGGCAGATCGGTGATGAGCGCCTCGGTGGTCAGGATCATCGCGGCGATCGAGGCCGCATTCTCCAGCGCCGAGCGCGTCACCTTGGCGGCGTCGATGACTCCCGCCTCAACCATATCCTCGGCCTTGTTGGTGAGCACGTTGTAGCCGATGTGCTTGTTCTTCTGCTCGGTCTGCGCGCGGCGCACCGCCTGCACGACGACCGCGCCATCCTCGCCACCGTTGCTCGCGATGGTGCGCAGCGGCTCCTCCAGCGCGCGGCGCAGGATCGCCACCCCGGTTGCGGCGTCACCTTCCACCTTGAGCTTGTCAAGCGCCTCGACCGCGTTGAGCAGCGCGACGCCGCCGCCCGGCACGGAGCCCTCCTCGACCGCCGCGCGGGTCGCCGATAAGGCGTCCTCGACGCGCGTCTTGCGGAACTTCAGCTCGACCTCGGTGCCGGCGCCGACCTTGATCAAGCCCACGCCGCCGGAGAGCTTGGCCAACCGCTCCTGGAGCTTCTCGCGGTCGTAGTCACTGGTGGTCGAGTCGATCTCCGCCTTGATCTGCTTGATGCGCCCCTGGATATCCTCGTGCTCGCCCTTGCCCTCGACGATGGTCGTCTCGTCCTTCTTGGCGACGACGCGCCGCGCCTGGCCCAGGTCGGCCAGCGTCGCGTTCTCCAGCCGGCGGCCCATCTCCTCGGAGATGACCGTCCCACCGCTGAGCACCGCGATGTCCTGCAGCATCGCCTTGCGGCGGTCGCCGAAGCCCGGCGCCTTCACCGCAAGCACGTTGAGGATGCCGCGCAGCTTGTTGACCACCAGCGTCGCCAGCGCCTCGCCGTCCACGTCCTCGGCGATGATGACGATGTTGCGGTTGCCCAGCTGCGTCAGCTTCTCAAGCACCGGCAGCAGGTCCGCGACGGCGCTGATCTTCTTGTCAGTGATGAGCAGATAGGCGTCCTCGACCACGGCCTCCATGCGGTCGGAGTTGGTGACGAAGTAGGCCGAGATGTAGCCCTTGTCGATCTGCATGCCCTCGACGTACTCGGTCTCGAAGTTGATGCCCTTGCTCTCCTCGACCGTGATGACGCCGTCCTTGCCGACGCGCTCCATCACATCGGCGATGAGCGTGCCGATCTGCGGGTCGGCGGCGGAGACAGTGGCGATCTGCGCGATCTCCTTCTTGCCCTCCACCGGCGTCGCGTTCGCGCGGATGTACTCGACGACCGCCTGCACACCCTGGTCGATGCCCAGGCGCAGCTGCATGGGGTTGGCGCCGGCGGCGAGGTTCTTGAGGCCCTCGTTGACGATCGCCTGCGCAAGCACGGTCGCGGTGGTGGTGCCGTCGCCGGCCACGTCGTTGGTCTTGGTGGCGGCTTCCTTCAGTAGCTGCGCGCCCATGTTCTCGAAGGGATCTTCCAGCGAGATCTCTTTAGCGACGGTGACCCCGTCGTGCGTGACAGTCGGCGCGCCGAACTTCTTGTCCAGCGCGACGTTGCGGCCCTTGGGGCCGAGGGTGGTCTTGACGGCGCTCGCCAGGGTATCGATGCCCTTCTTGAGCGAGCGGCGCGCCTGCTCGTCGAAAACGAGTTGCTTGGCCATGATGTTTGAGTTCCCCTTTTGCGGTGCATGTGCGTCCGGAAGCCCGTCGCTTCCGGCGCGCGAGCGTGTTGCGACGTGCGGCTTGCGACGTGCGGCTTGCGACGTGCGGCTTGCGACGTGCGGCTTACTTCTTGTCCTCGAGGATCGCCAGGATGTCGGACTCGCGCAGCACGAGCAGGTCCTCGCCGTCGAGTTTGAACTCCGTGCCGCCATACTTGGCGAAGAGCACACGGTCGCCTTCCTTGACCTCGAGCGGCTGGCGGTCGCCCTTGTCGGAGAGCTTGCCGGCGCCGACGGCGATCACGGTGCCTTCCTGCGGCTTTTCCTTGGCGGTATCGGGGATGATGAGGCCGCTGGATGTCATCTCTTCCTTGGCGGCGGGCCGGACGACCACACGGTCGCCAACGGGCTTGATCTTGCTGGCCACGACTGATTTCCTCCTGAGTAGCAGGTAGAGCGCGTCTCATATTCGGGTGGCGCGCAATCGAGAGGCGTGATCCGCGTGATGGTGTCGCGCGAAAGCCTCACACAGTATGCCGCGCGCGCCATTAGAGACGCATCGGCGCGGCGTTAGAGCTTCGTAGGAGTTGTGTAAGAGAAACGTTAGAGGCCCTCAGGATGAGTCCTACATCGTCGACTCAGTGCTCATCCTTTATTCGTCAGGCTACGACTGCCATACTCCGAAGCAGGGCATAGAAATCTTCATATCTATGGGTCCAGTCAGGGGTCCGGCTTATAGCCAAAGGCCAGAGGATGACCCACAGAGAGGGCAGAGGGTTTGGCAGCCTATCTCAGCCAGAACGTGGGGGAACGGCTAGGTCTACAGCGCCAGGATGCTGAACAGAAGAGTGAAAAGGAGCAAAGAGCCGAGGACTAGGATAGTAATAGCGGCGATAAGTTTGTGTCGCGCGGGTTGTGACATGGGTTGTCCCCTCACTGATGCGGTCGGGTTAGCGTCGAGTAACAACAATCCTGGTCATGTCTGCGAGAGTGTCATGCTACCAACTGCTCTCTCATACGCCTTGTCCAGTGTAGCTGGCAGAGCGCATTACGTCAACACTACTTGCTGTCGCGCAAGGCGATCAACGAGTCGAGCTGGCAAAGCGCATCAAGACGCCCTTGCGTCGGGCGACAGTTTGTTGATGCGGAGCGCGGAGTAGGTCGAGACCGAGAAGGGTACGAGATAGGTCAGCAGAATCTTGGCGACCACCAGCGGGGTAATGTGGCCAGCAATCACAACGTCGACCTGATTGATGATGAAGAGAATCGTCCCCACGACCGCCGCGACCCCGATCGCCCGACGGAACACGCGCGGGTAGAACACGGCGTGGCGCAGGCAGCGCAGATCATCCGCGCCGGCTGGCTCCGCGCTGCTGAAGCGATAGCGCGCATCGCTCCCACAAAGCCCACAGACAGGCTGACCATCTCTCACTGGTTTACCAGTCCGCGTTGAGGTCGTCCGCGGCGAGCGCGGTCCAGCTTGCCGGCGCCGCGGCCTCGCCCAACCGACGGAGCGCGCCACGCCAGACAATCAGTGGCGCCTTCTCCGGATCGCGCGCGTACTGCGTGACCCGGCCCACAAACATACTGTGATCGCCGAGATCCAGCATACTCTCCCGCGCGCAGACGAGCCATGCGCTGGCGCCCTCCAGCGCGACCACCCCCTCGCCAGCGTCAACGATACCCACTCGTTGTAGTTCCGCGCTCCCCGTCAGGCGGGCCGGATGCGCGAAATGGCGCGCCAGTCGGTAATCATCCGCGCCAAGCGCCGAGACGCTCCAGCGTGCGACGCCGCGCAGCAACTCGCTCATACGGCCGCTGCGACTCAGGCAGATCGCAATGAGCGGCGGCTCGAAGGAGACCGGAACGAAGGCGGTGATCGTCGCGGCCCGCATCTCCTCTCCCGCGCCAGCGACGACCACGCCAACGCCACTGGCCCAGTGTCCCGCCCATGCGCGAAAGTCCCCTGGAGTGTTGGCCATATATCACCAGATCCCGTCCACCGGCAGACCGAGCGCCTGGCGTCCAGCATAGAGCAGCACACGCTCTGGATTGAAGGGGTGATATTTGCCAGCGCGCAGATCGCGATAGGCGCGTTCCAGCGGCGACTTGCGGAAATAGGACGACCCGCCGACGGTTTCCATCGCGGTATCGACGATCTCCTGCGCGTTGAGCAGGACATCGCGCTTCGCCAGTTGCGTCACGCCAACCTCGCGCTCGCCAAGCGCATAGTCGTCGGCCAACTCGTTGAGCGCGCCAACCAGCGACCACCAGGCGCCGCGCAGGCGATAGTCCATCAGGCCAATCTGGCGCTGGATCACGGCGTCGTTGGCCAGCGGTTCGCCGTTGCCCGTCTTACGTTGGGCGATGCCCCGCAACGCCTCATCGCGCGCGCCAGCGGCGATACCGAAGTAGACAGCGGAGACAGTGGGCGTAATGTGGACCAGCGCGTTGCGTAGTGAGAGGTCAACCTTGCCCCAGTCACGGCGAGCGATGACGGCCTTATCCGGCACGAACACTTCCGTCAACTGTGTGTCGTGGCTCGCCGTGCCACGCATGCCAAGGGTATCCCAGGTCTCGATGACCTGCACGCCCTCGCTGGCCATCGGGACCATGATCGCCAGCACCGTCATGCCCTCGCGCGGATCTTCATACACGGCGGAGGTGGTCAGCATCGTCGCGGCGGGGGCCTGACTGCAAAAGACCTTGCGGCCCGACACCAGATAGCCACCATCGACGCGCGTGGCGACGGCGGAGGGCCAGATGCCATCGGACCCACCGCTGGTCATGAGGATCGCGCCGTCACTGGCAACGCTGCGCAACAGATCATCCGCGCCCGCCGCGCCATGCCGCCAGCGATACGCTGTGACCAGGGTCACGTAGATGTGCATATTGATGGCGAGCGCGGTCGCACCGCAGTATTTCGCCAGCTCCGCCTGGGCGTAACAGACCTGGCGCATACTCGCGCCGAGACCGCCCAACTCCTTCGGAACAGCCAGGCGCGCATAGCCGCTATCGCGGAGGAGATCGTAATTCTCAGCCACAAAGGTGTTGTCACGATCATGCTCGGCGGCGCGTGGCGCGCACTGCGCCCCTGCCTTCGCAGCCAGATCCACGAAGAGATCGTCGTCGGCGCGCACAGGCGCTGGACGCCAGGCTTCTGTTTGCGGTTGCGCTACAACCATGGTCAACCTCCTGAAGTGCGAAATCAATAGGCTTGGCGACTCGCGCAGAGTAGCGAGGCAAGCGTTATCATCGCAAGTGTATGCTATGGAGACGAGGGTTCAAGTTCGAAAAATGGACCGTAATGTGAAAGGGAGGAGGGCGATGAAGGGCTCATATGGTCAATACTGCCCTGTGGCGAAGGCGTCGGAGATCATCGCAGAGCGGTGGACGCCGCTCATCATCCGCGAGTTGGTTCTGGGGAGCCATCGCTTCAACGATCTGGAGCGTGGCCTGCCCCACATCTCGCGCTCATTGCTCGCCAACAGACTGCGCCAGCTCGAGCGCGTGGATGTCGTCGCGCGCAGGCCGGACGCCGACGGCCATCGGGTCGGATATTACCTCACGCCAGCGGGACAGGAGCTGGAGCCGATTATCACCCAACTGGGCGTCTGGGGGCAGCGCTGGGCGAATCGAGATATCGGACCGGATGATCTCGATCCGGCGCTGTTGGTCTGGGACATGCGCCGCCGCATCAATCGCGACCGTTTGCCAGAGCGGCGGGTCTCGGTGCAGTTCGACTTCACGGGCGCGCGTCACGACTCCATCTGGATGCTGCTGGAGCCGTCGGATGTCGCCGTGTGCCTGACCGATCCCGGCTTCGACCTCGATCTGCTCGTCACGGCGGACACGGTCGCGCTCCATCGCGTTTGGATTGGCCGCCTGAGTTTCGGGACTGCGATGCGCGATGGCCTGATCACGTTGCAGGGCATGCGGGATCTCGTGCGCGCCTTCCCGACTTGGCTGGCGCTCAGCAGCTTCGCCGGCATACCGAGCGAGCTACTGTAAGCCACCACGTCGAATGGCGCGCCCAACGGCGGCGCGTCATCGGGCCAGGGGGCGCAATCGTGTCGCCGTGCGTCAGCCGCCCTGGGGATGTGTCCTGACCCACTCGACAGTCGCCTGGATAGCCTCGCGGAGCGGGGTGGGGCCGATGCCAAACGCGCGCTGAAACTTCTCGCTCGCCATCACGAAGGGGCGCTCGAACTCGTAGAGCATCTCGATGGTCTCGCGCGCGTCAGGGTTGCCCAGGCCAACCAGCCAGAGGATCGGCGCGGTTCCACGCTGGACCTTGACCGGTTTGCCCACGGCGTCCTGGACCATCGCCACCAACTCCGCCTGTGTGACGGGTGGATTGCTGGGGACGTGCCAGACCTGCCCCAGCGCCTCCTCCCGCGTGCCCAGCGTCGCCAGCGTCTTGCCGAAGTCCGCGACATAGGTGAAGGTATGTGGCTGGTCGAGCCGCCCCAGCACCGAGATCCGCTTGCCATTGAGCGCGGGCCGGAAGACGAGGTCAGCCGAGACAGTCTCGTCGGGGCCAAAGAAATCGGAGCCACGAGCGATGGCGACGCGTACCCTGCCCTCACCTTGCGCCACCGCCAGCGCTTCGGTCATCGCCTGGCGTGTCTTGCCTTTGCGCGTGTGCGCGCGATAGGGCGAGTCTTCTGTTAGCGGGCGGCCATTTGGCTTGCCATACATGTAGAGGTTTTCGGCGACGATGAACTTCGCGCCCGCAGCCGCCGCACCCTCCAAGATCGCCGCCTGCAACGGCGGAAACTTCTCCGCCCATTCATGATATTCAGGCTGCGCGCACTGGTAGACCGCTTCGGCGCCTGTGGTCAGCGCCGTCGTCAGGCGCGTGTCATAGGCGTCGGCCTTGACGATCTCCGCCTCTGCCGGCAGATCGATGGCGGCGCCGCTACGGTTGATCAGCCGGACACGCTCGCCCTGGCGCAGGAGCTCGCGCGCCGTCCACTTGCCCAAGGGGCCGGTTCCAAAGATGACATGGAGCTCCGTGGCGGTGTTCATGTGGAAAGCTCCTTCTTGTCTTTCGTGTAGCCTGATCTGATCCGCTGGTCTTCGATGTGTCGTCAGTTTGGCGCTCAGGATGGCTATCTCGTGATGTGAGCGGCGGCAGGCGGCGCTGGAACAGCGGTTAGTTCGAGAGGGGAGTCGCCGGCTCGGCTGGCGTCACCTCTTCAAGCAGCGCGACGAGGCTGCGCATCCAGATCAGGTACGGGTCGAAGTTGGCCTCCTTGGGCGAGAACTGAAACGCGCCGCTGTAGTGTGTCAGCCGGATGCCGTAGGGTGTCGCAACCACAAAGTCGCGCGCGCGTAAGAAGTCCCTGCCCTGCTCGATGGCCTGCGCGATGCGCGGCGCGAAGGACGCCGGGATCGGCGCGCGTGTATCAGGCAGCAGGAGGTAGTAGATTGTGCGTTTGCCCCGCGCGCGTGGCTCGCCGACGAAGGCGCGCTGATAGACTGCTTTCTCTGGCTTGGTGAAGCTGATACGCGAGGCGATGATGTCGCGTGGCGAGGACATGTCAATCCGCAGGAAATAGGGTGTGCCACTTCCTGCGCTGAGTTGAAAATGGGCGACGCTCGCCGCCTTGACACGGTGATCGGCGTCATACATCCCGCTGACGGTGAGTGAACTGTCGGTTCCATGCGGCTCGACGACATGCCAGAGGCGCCGCGTCCCATACAAGCGTAGCGCGCGCAGGCGCCGAATGCGTCCCCAGTAGACCCAACTCACATGCGCCAGGAACGAGTCGAGCGGCGGGACATCGCCGAACGTGAGGACGAATCCCAGGACTGGAAGCAGTATCGCGGCGAGCATGCTGATCAGAGTGGGAATGCTCAACGTATGGACGCCAGGGCCCGTCATGGCGAAGATGGCGGCGAGCGAGAAACCAAAGACGCCTACCGCCAGCGCAAGCCCGATGGAGTGACGTCCCGGCAGCGGGATCAGCAGTAGGAGCGTCAGCGCCGCCGCGAGGACTGGGACCGCCAATGTCCAGAGCGGGCCGCCGGCCTGCTGTGTGAACTGCCAGAGGCCCATCACGCCGGGCTGGCTATCCACCTCCCAGAGGAAGGCGCTGGCGACGGCGATATAAGCGGAGATCAAGATGGCAAGGACGAGGCAGACGCGCCGAAACCAGCGCACGCCAGCGCGCTCACCTGCTGCCTCGATCCCGGCGCCGAAGAGCCATTCTGCCAGTTTTCCGAAGAGCGCGCTCACCTGGCCAATCACAGCATATCCTCCTGAACCACTCACGCTCCACAGATTGACTCGGAAATGACATGCGCTGGGCACGAGTATTGCAGGTCGGCCCTACGCCGTCAAACACCGGCCCGGGGTGGTCCATAGTTGTGCGCGTGAGGTGTCGTCGAATCAGATATTGGCGGGGCGCGCACGAGATAGCTCCTCGAAGCGCTGGCGCTCCTGTGGCGAGAGGTTGCGCGGCAGGATGACCTGAATACGCGCGAGCAGGTTGCCTGCGCCGTCGCCCTTGAGGCGCGGCATCCCCTTCCCTGCCAGCCGAAAGATCTGGCCGTTCTGCGTCTCGGGCGGAATGGTGAGCAGCACGCGCTTGCCATCTGGCAGCGTCACCGGAACTTCGCCGCCGAGGATCGCCGCGTAGAGCGGAGTGGGCGCGTCGGTCACGATGTCGTCCCCCCGGCGCTCGAACGCAGGATCGGGCGTGACGGAGATCACCAGGAAGAGATCGCCCGGCGGCCCACCATTCATGCCCGGCTGCCCCTCACCCGCGAGCCGCACACGTGAGCCGTTGTCTACGCCTGCCGGGATGCGCACCTCCAGCCGCCGTGTGCGCATCGCCTGCCCTGTTCCCTGGCACGTCGCGCAGAGCCGACCGCGAATCTCACCCGTGCCCTTACAGGTGGGACAGACGTCGGGGATCTGGATGGTGTAGGTACGTGTCGCGCCGGTGTAGGCCTCACGGAAGCTGATCTGCAGCGGCTGCTCCAGATTCTCTCCCTGCCGCGCGCCAGCCGGCGGCGCGCCTGTGGGCCTGCGCGCCGGGCCGGTAGTGTTCGGGGGAGGCGTCGGTCCAGCGCGCCGGCCAAAGAGCGCGTCGAAGAAGTCCGAGAAGCCGGTCGGATCGCCAAAGTCGAACGGGATATTGCCGCCAGAGGCGCCCGGTCGCGAACGCGCGCCAGAGCGCGGCGGGCCAAACTGCTCCGCCCAGTTAGGCCCAAGCAGGTCGTACTTGCGCCGCTTCTCCGGGTCGGAGAGCACCTCGTAGGCTTCGTTGACCTCCTTGAAGCGCGCCTCCGCCGTCTTGTCGCCGGGATTCACGTCCGGATGATATTTGCGTGCGAGCTTGCGAAACGCCTTCTTGATCTCGTCGGAGGTGGCGGTCTTCGCGACGCCGAGAATCTGGTAGTAATCCTTGTATTCCATATGGCCTCACGGCTCTTCCGTGCGATCCGACGTACTGCGCGCTCATCTATACCAACAGATGTTTCCCAATCTGGGCTTCTTCAGATGATATCCGCAGCCTCTAGGCGTCGGGACCGGCGCTCACCTTCACCCGCGCGGGACGCAGCGTTTCGTCGCCCATCCGGTAGCCTTTGCGCACTTCCTCGACGACGGTTCCCTCGGCGTATTCACCGGTCCGCACCGTCTCGACAGCTTCATGCACGTATGGGTTGAATACCTCGCCAACCGTCGCGACCGGCGTCAGTCCCTCGGACTTTAACGCTTCTCCCATCTGCCACTGCGTCATGCGCAGTGTCTGGAGAAGCGTATCGCGATCCAATGTGTCCTGGAAACGCATGGCGCGATCGAGATTATCGACCACATCAAACATTTTTTCCAGGAAATCGCGCTTCTCGCGCCGAATACGGTCCTCCGCCATGCGCTCCGCACGCTTGCGATAGTTATCCTTGTCGGCGTATTCGCGCAGGTACTTGTCCTTATACTGCTCAGCCTCCGCGCGCGCAGCGGCCAGTTGCCCCTCGAGATCGCCCGCCAGCGCGGAGGTATTCTGCGTCGCGTCGTCGACCTGCGTGGGCTGCTTTTCGCTATCGCTCTCTGTCATGTCTCGTTCTCCACTGTTCACATCAAGATGAAGGTAGGACGCCTCGTTGGCAAGTTTGGGCTCCAGAAATGGTGAAGCGCCGCCAGGCGCGAGTAAAGTATAGACGCTGCGCCGCGAGAGCGTCAAACCGCTTCTCCAGCGCCACGAACTACGGGCGCGCAAAAACGGCTACGGAGCCAACTCGACAGGTCCCATAGCGTCTTTCTACCAGAACACGTAGCAGGACAGTGCGGGCTACTGCTCCATATCCGTGTCCGTTGGCTACTCACCTGATGGCGAGATCACCTGGGGTGGCCGGCGGAAGGGCAGCGCGAGTGGCGCAACGGTTAGACAACCGACCAGGCAAGAGAAACGATCCGATGCCTCCTGTCCCAACCGAAGCTCCCGACGACGAGGGCGACCTGATCGCGCGGACCGCCGCCGGGGATCATCAGGCGTTGACCGAGCTGTACATGCGCTTTCGTGGCGCGATCTTCGCCTATCTCTTGCGGTTGACGCCCGACCAGCATCTTGCGGAGGACCTGCTCCAGGAGACGTTTGTGGCGGTCTGGAAAAGCGCCGCCTCGTTCGGCGGCCGCTCGTCGGTCAAGACATGGCTGCTGGGTGTGGCGCACCGACAGGCGCACAACAGCCTCCGCCGGCGCTCGGAGCCGTTGGCCGATGAGGCGGAGCTTGAACAACTCGCCGCGCGCGACCCTGAACCGGAAGACGCCGCGCTCGCGCGCGCGACGCATGAGGAGTTGTTGGCCGCGATCGCCGGTCTCTCGCTGGCGCATCGTGAGACGCTCGCGCTGGCCTTCGGGCAGGAGTTGTCGGCGGCGGAGATCGCCGAGGCGCTCGCCATCCCGATCGGGACTGTGCGCAGCCGGCTGCGCGACGCGAAGCGACTATTGCGCGCCGCGCTGAGCGCAGAACGCGAGGGAAACAGATGACGAACACGCCAGACCCCGACCGTTTGGCCACTAGCCATATGGCCGATCTGCTGCCGGAGTATCTCGCCGACACGCTCGACACACAGACGCGGCAGGCGGTGCGCCAGCATCTTCAGGTCTGCGCCGCCTGCGAGATAGAGCTGCGCGCCTGGGAGCGCATCGGCGCCGTCGAGCGTGAGCGCGCGGTGGCGGCGCCCGTCCCCGCGCTCGCGTTGCTGGATGGAGTCTGGAGCCGTCTTGACGAAACCGCCATGGAGCGCTCCTCTCTGCGCCCAGCGCAATCCTGGCGCGGACAAGGTATCTATCTCTGGAACGTCGTGGCCGGGCAAGCGCGTCTCCTGCGCACAAGCGTCTGGGTCGCGTCCGCGGCAGGCATCGCGCTCGCCATCGCTGTCGCCGCCTCGTTAAGCGCCGAAGTGGGACGGGATGGTGTGCTCTCCATCGCGTTGCCCCTCATCGCCGCGGCGGGCGTCGCCTTTCTCTATGGACCAGAGAACGACCCAGGGCTGGAGATCACCCTGGCGACGCCGACCTCAGCGCGCGTCGTGCTGCTCAGCCGTTTTGGCCTGCTCTTCGCGTTTGATGTCGCGCTCGCGATGCTTGGCACATTGGCTCTAACGTTGCTGCACGGAGAGCGCCTGTCGGGCGGGGCGCTGGCGTGGCTCGGCCCGATGGCGCTGCTCTCGACGGCGAGCCTCGCCGTCGCGCTCTTCACCGGGCCAGCGGTCGCGGCCCTGGGCGCCGCTGTGGCGTGGCTGGCAGGCGCGTTGCGCTTCGATCATGGACCGGCCCTGCGCTTCCCGCCGGAGACACTGGCGCGCATGACGCCGGGAATACTGGCGCTCAGCGTCGTGGCGCTCTTGGTAGCGATGGTCGCCGTCTCGCGCCGCGAGCAGTTTGCTCCAATGGATAGCTAGACCTCATGAGGGGAAATACGATGGGTACGAGCCAGACTTCAGCGTTCCTCGGCGTCGTCCACTATGAGTTCGCGATGCAGCTGCGCCGCAAAGCGATGTGGGTTGGCCTGAGCATGATCAGCGCGCTGCTCTTCTTCATCCTCATTGTGACGACCGGCAAATCGCCAAATACTGATACTCCCCAGGATGCGCTGGGCTACATGGCATCCGGGCTAACCTTTCTCCTGTCGATTGGCGCGGGGCTGCTGCTGGCCAACCGGATTCCACGCGACCGTACCCTGCGCGTTGAGGAAGTGTTGCGCGTGACCCCGGTGAGTGACTCCATACGGCTCTTCGGCAAATATCTCGGCGCGACACTCGCTGTCTCAATACCGATCCTGCTGATTCAACTCGCGCAGACGGCCTACATCGCCAACTATTTCCAGGACGGCGCTGTGTTCCCACGCTCGCTGGCGATGTTCTTCACGGTGACGCTGCCCGCGCTCTTCTTCGTCGGCGCGTTCGCGCTGGCCTTCACCACCTTCCTCTGGCCGCCGCTGTTCCAGTTTCTCCTCGTCGGCTACTGGGTCTGGGCGAACGGAAATCCCGACGATCTGCCCTTCTTTACGCCAAATGGCACACTGCTCTCCGCGAACGGCGACTATGCGCTCAAGGGTCTCTTCGCCTACGACCTGCCCTCCATGGGCCTGTCACACACCGACGTGACGCCCTGGCTGGCGCTCGCCAATCTGGCCGTGATCCTGGGGCTGGCGGCGCTGGCGCTGATCGCCGCCTCGGGTATCCAGTCCTGGCGCTACCGCAACGCATGATGCATTGGATAAAAGGAAACTCGTGATGAGCCGGCTCTATTATGAGGCGCGCGCTCTGGGAGCACGGACGTTCGGGCTGCCGCTGCTGGCGGTGGCGATCTTCGTCGGCGTCTCCTGGCTCGCCGCCTATGACGTCCAGGCGACGGGTGGAACCGCGACACGCGCGCATGGCGACGCGGCGCTAGGGCTGCTGTTCCTGCTGGAGTTTGGCCTGCCACCGGTCGCGGGTATCGCGGCGGCCTACCTCGTCTCTGGCAATCCCGCCATCGAGCTGCACCTCTCGCTCAAGCGCTCTTACGCCGCGACGACGCTGCTCCGTCTGGGCATGCTGACGCTGTGGGCGATCGCGGTCTGCGCCGTGACGAGCGCCGTCATGCGCCAGACGGGCTACTGGCTCGCGCCGCAGCCGACGCCCCTCGACCAACTTATCTGGCTGGCGCCGCTGCTCTGGTTCATCTCCGCTGGCGCGATGCTCTCGCTGCTGCTGCGCAGCCGCGTGGCGGCAGGGGCGGTCCTCGGCATGATCTGGCTGGGCGAGTTGTTCTTCCGTGGACAGATACTGGAGAATATCTACCTGCGCAATGTCTATCTCTTCCTGACGCTGGAGACGCTGCCGGGCGGGTCCGCGCCAGACGCCGTCTATTGGACGCAAAGCCGACTGACGCTCCTGGCCATGGCGGCGGCGTTCTTCCTGATCGCCGCCGCCCTCCTGCGGCGTAACGAGGCGTTGCTCGGCCACGAGGCGTGAGCGGCGCGAGAAAGGTATCTTCCGTGGAGATCATCATCCAGCGACTGACGAAGGTGTATCGTGGCAAGGTCGAGGCGCTGCGCGGCGTTGATCTGGAGATCGGCGCGGGCATGTTTGGCCTGCTGGGTCCCAACGGCGCGGGCAAGACGACCCTCATGCGCATCCTGGCTGGCATCCTCTCGCCGACGAGCGGCAGTGTGACGGTGGGTGGGCATGACATGCGCACAGAGGGGGGACGCAAGGAGGTGAAGCGCATCCTTGGCTATCTGCCACAGGAACTGGGCCTCTATCCCGACCTGAGCGCCCGTGAGTTTCTCGACTACATCGCCATCTTGAAGGGGCTTGACAATGGCCCCGCGCGCAGGCAGCGGGTCGGCGAGTTGCTAGAGATGGTCAGCCTGGCAGACGTGGCCAATCGCAAGCTCAAGACCTTCTCCGGTGGCATGAAGCGGCGGATCGGCATCGCGCAGGCGCTGCTCAACGATCCACAGTTACTGATCGTGGACGAGCCGACGGCAGGGCTCGATCCGGAGGAGCGCATCCGTTTCCGCAATCTGCTCGCCGACCTGGGAGGCAATCGCATCGTGCTGCTCTCGACGCATATCGTCGAAGACATCGGCCAGACATGCCAGCGGCTGGCGGTGCTGCGCGATGGCGAGGTGGTCTTTCAGGGCGCGATCGGCGAGGTGATCGGCGCGGCGCGCGGCAAGGTCTGGACCGTGACGACCGCTGGAGCCAAGCCAGAAGGCGAGTACACCGTGATCTCGTCCATGCGCCACGCGGACACGGCGCAATATCGCGTCGTCGGCGAGGCGACGCCGCCCGGCGACGTGCGACACGTCGAGCCTGGGCTGGAGGACGCCTACGTCTGGCTCATGCGCGATACCCGCGCCACGCCAACCCGCTGATGAACCATCGTCCCTCCCTCGCGTCTCCCATGTTGCTACTTGCCGAGAACGTGCGTTGTACAGGTAAGGGCGCCTGTTATCCGCGCTCGTTTGACGGTCATTATCGCCCCGCGTGGAAGGCGAGAGCGCAACGGCGCGCTGGAGCCTTGATTGGGAGGAGTGGGTTGTGGAGGATGTGACACGCATGCAGGGCGTCGGGACGCGAGGAGCCTCCCGAGCCGCACGGTTCTCACCCGGACGAGCGGGGTTTGCCCGCCGATCGACAGCGCGCCCGCGGGTCGAGCTTCTGGGCGAACGAACGACTACGCTGGGTCTGGCGATTCGGCGTTTGGAGCGCGAGCATGTCGCGCTGCTGCTGGCCACCGCGGAACTCGACTCGTCGGAGAGGCGCGCCGACGTGTCGACATCTGGCGCGATGAACGACGTGAACGAGGCGTTGCGCGGTCTCCTACGCGAGGATCTGCGACGCACACAGCACGCGTTGACGCTTGCCACACAGGGCCGCTATGGCGTCTGCGAAACCTGCGGACGTCCGCTCTCGCGTCGGCGACTCGAACTCGCGCCCGCGACGACGCGCTGCCCCAGTTGTGAGACTGGCTCCCACTTGCGCTAAGCGCTTGCAATCGCCGGAAGCTGTCGCCGGAAGCTGTCGCCGGAAGCTGTCGCCGGAAGCTGTCGCCCATCGCTACGCATGCTTACGGCGCGCCGATCACGCTTGTTCCGTCATCCGCGCTACAATCATGGCGTGTTGGCGCGTACTTGGCTGCGCCATGTCCACCTGATTATGCGCCATGCTGCGTCTACGCGAGCGGAGCGGATGAGAAAGGCGGAGCGGATGACTGCGCGCTCGTGCACAGTAGGCCTGGATCTGGGGACGACGACCCTGAAGGCCATCGCCTTCGACGACACTTCTGGCCAGCCCATCGCACGCGCCACAGCTCATGTCGCGCTGCTCAGCGGCGGAGACGCTCCTGAGAGTGAGGCGGCGGTCGGAGGCGGAGACGAGACGTTGCGCGCGGAGCAGGATCCCGACGCCGTCGCGGAGGCCGCCACCGTGATCCTGGCGCAGGTCGTCGCTGCGGCGCGCGCGCTGAACTACCGCGTCGTGCGCGTCGGCATCAGCGCCGCCATGCACAGCCTCCTGCCGCTCGGCGCCGATGAGCGCCCTTTGGCGCCGGCGCTGCTGTGGATGGATGGGCGCGCCATGGAGGAAGCGCACGCGCTCTGGGAGACGTCAGCGGGCAAGGCGCTCTATGCGCGTACTGGCACGCCGATTCATGCCATGACGCCGCTAGCGAAGCTGCTGTGGTTGCGCGCGCGCCGCCCGGGGATCCATGCGGCCGCGGCGCGGTTCGTCTCGCTTAAAGAGTGGGTCTGGCGCCGCTGGCTGGGCGGCTGGGAGGTTGACGCCTCCATCGCCAGCGCCACCGGCCTCTATAACCTGCGCGAGAACGCCTGGGACAGCGAGGCGCTGCGGCTCGCGGGCATAGACGCCACACGCCTGTCCGCGCTGGTCCCGACGACCATCGTGCGCGCTGGTCTGGGTGATGAGCGTTTGCTAGCGGCGGGTCTGAGCGCGCAGACATCCTTCGTGATTGGCGCCTCCGATGGCGCGCTCGCCAATCTGGGTCTGGGCGTCGTCGCGGGCGGCGCAGGTGAGGCCAGTGACTCGGTGGCGCTCACCATCGGCACCAGCCTCGCGCTCCGTGTCGGTCGCGCGGAGCCGCTCACTGATCTAGTGACGCGCGCGTTCTGTTATGTGCTCGATCAGGGACGGTTTGTCGTCGGCGGGGCAAGCAATAGCGGCGGCGGAACGCTTGAGTGGCTTGGTAGAGTGCTGCGCGGTGGAGCGGAATCGGATGGCGCGGTGGAGCGGCGCCTCAGCGCATTGCTCATGGAAGCGGGCGAGGTGGAGGTCGGCGATCTGCTGTGTTTGCCCTACCTTACGGGCGAACGCGCGCCGCTCTGGTCGGAGCAGGCGCGCGCCTCGTTCCTCCGTCTCGACGCGCAGCACACCCCAGCGCATCTCATGCGCGCCGCTTGTGAGGGGATTATCTTCAACGCCTGGTGGATCGCATCCGGGCTTTTCACGCTGGTTGGCCGGCCACGCGCGATCCTGACGTCTGGACGCGTGCTCGAACTCCCCTGGATGCGCCAACTCGTGGCGGATGTCTTCGATCTTCCGGTGCGGACGGGGGGCGACGCCGACGCCTCCGCCAGGGGGGCTGCGATCCTCGCGCGCATCGCGACGGGAGCCACGAGCTGGGATGCGACGCTGAGAGACGCATCCCAGCAGTTTGACCCTGACGGCAGCGCGGTCGCACGACCTATAGCCGCGCATGCCGCGCGGTATCGCGAGCGCGCGCAGCGCTTTCGCCAGGTCGCCGAGACACTGGCGGCAGGACAAACGGCGATTTGACACTCCCCACGGCTGGAGCCGGAGGATTCTCAGTTCTCCGACGCAGCCAACGCCACGCCTCCCTGAAGGCTCTGCCCAAGCCTCTCTATGTTTCTCGCCGCGTTGTGGTCTCTGTGCAAGCTCGTTCCGCAGTCTGGGCATGAATGCCAGCGGACGGACAAGCTCTTGTGGACGATCATGCCGCAGCCAGAACACGTCTGACTCGTGTAGGCAGGATTGACCGCTACCACTCGCTTCCCAGCACATGCTGCTTTGAACGCGAGGATGGTCAGGAACGCTGACCACCCCGTGTCTTGGATAGACTTGGCGAGATGGTGATTCTTGACCATGTTGGCCGGCTGCAAGTCCTCGTGATAGATGGCGTCGTTGGTCTGGAGCAGGCGGAGGGCAACCTTATGGTGGAAGTCTGTGCGCTGACGATGCACTTTCAGATGGGCTTTCGCCAGCAGCTTCACCGCCTTGCGCCGTCGGTTGCTCCCCTTCTTGCGCCGTGAGACACGGCGTTGCGCGGTCTTCAGGGCGCGTTCGGCTTTGCGGTACCAGCCCGGATGAAAGATGCGCGTGCCGTCTGAGAGCGTAGCGAACGCCTCTATGCCGAGGTCTATGCCCGTCTCCTGCCCGGTGGGCGGCAAAGGCTGTATGGGCACATCAGCGCAAGAGAAGCAGGCATACCAGCCGTCTGCTTCACGCCTGATCGTGACGGTCTTGGGTGTGCCCTCTAGGGGACGAGACCAGCGGACAGCGATGCGGCCAATCTTGGACAGAACGAGAAAGCCGTTATCGAGTGTCGCCCCATTGCCGAATTGCGGGTAGGTGACGCTGTTGTAGCGATTATGCCTATGACATCGCGGATAGCCAGGCGTCTCACCAGCCTGTACCCGGCGGAAGAACGCTTGGAATGCGCGCTCAACCCGGAGCGCCATATCTTGCAAGACCTGGCTGTGGACTTCGCCGTATTCCGGCATCGCCTCCTTGATGCCCGGTAACTCGGCCTTCTGCTGATAGTACGTGACGGAGGCACCGCGCATCCGCCACGCCTCTCGGCGCTCGCCAACGGCGGCATTGTAGACGTGGCGACAGAGGATCAGCGTGCGATCCAGCGCCTGCTCCTGCTCTGGCGCTGGCTTCAGTTTGTACTTAAAGGTCTTGCGCACCGAATGCTCTGCCGCGATCTATCGCCCCTTCTGGCTTTCGACATAGCGTTTCAGGGTTTCAAGTGTCACCAGGGCGCAACGCTTCGCCTGCTGTGGACGCCGCCAGATCTCACCTGCGCTCACTGGCCACTCGTCGCAGCTACCCGCCGCACTAGCCACCTAGCTTCACTTACAGAAAATCTGTCAGAAAGCCCCCGGCTTCAGTCGGGGGATGAATGGCCTTTCCGCCTTGCCGATTTTGCGCCGGTCAGGCAGACCAGGTATCTTAGGTATCTATGGAGCAGCAGACAGTACACAAGACCTTCAAATACAAACTCAAACCCACGCCAGAGCAGGAGCGAGCCATGGCGTTTGTCTTGCGCCGCTGCCGTGAACTCTACAACGCCGCGTTGCAAGAGCGCAAAGAGGCGTGGCACAAGTGCGGAGTGAGTGTCACTGTCGCCCATCAGAGCGCCCAACTCCCCGCCATCAAAGAGGTGCGGCCAGAGTACCACGACATTCACTCGCAGGTCTTGCAGGACGTGCTCACCCGGCTAGACAGAGCGTTTCAGCGGTTCTTTACCCACGTGAAGGCAGGCGAGACGCCGGGGTATCCCCGCTTTCATGGCGCCAATCGCTACAACAGCTTCACTTGCAAGCAATTTGGCAACGGGGCCACCCTAGATAATGGCTTCCTCGTCCTCTCCAAGATCGGACGCATTGCGGTGCGGTGGAGTCGCCCGTTGGAGGGGACACCCAAAACGATCACGATCTCTAGAGAAGCGGACGGCTGGTACGCGTGCATCTCGTGCGCGGATGTGCCAACGCAGCCGCTTCCCGCTACCGGGCAGGAAACCGGCATAGACCTGGGCATAGAGGCGTTCGCCACGCTGTCAGACGGCACACGCATCTTTTCCCCCGGCTGGTATCGCCGTGCCGAACGCGCGCTGAAAACCGCGCAGCGTCGTGTCTCGCGTCGCAAGCAGGGGAGCAACCGCAGGCGCAAAGCGGTGCAACTGCTCGCCAAAGCCCACCTGAAGGTGAAGCGCCAGCGGCAAGACTTCCACCATAAGACGGCGCTCGCCCTCGTGCAAAGCAACGATACGATCTATCACGAAGCCTTGCAGACGGCCAACATGGTCAAGAACCACCACCTTGCCAAGTCGATTAGCGACGCGGGTTGGAGCCAGTTCTTGAGCATCCTCTCCCACAAGGCAGCATGGGCCGGTCGGAGAGTAATCGCGGTCAATCCTGCGTTCACAAGCCAGACGTGTTCTGGCTGTGGGATTGTGGTCTCCAAGGGCTTATCCGTCCGCTGGCATTCCTGCCCGAACTGCGGAACCAGCCTTCACAGGGATCACAACGCGGCAAGGAACATAGAGCGGCTTGGGCAAAGCCGTCGGGGAGCGGTGGCGTAGGCTGCCGCGAAGAACCGAGCATCTCCCGGCTTGAGCCGGGGGAGTGTCAAGAGAGCGAGATGATGGCGCTGCGTTGCGCGCTCTCACGGGCTGACTCGATCACGCGCAGCACGGCTACCGCCTCGGCAAGCGAGACGGGGGGCGGCCCCCCCGCGCGTATGGCGTCGCGGACGAGGGCGTAATAGGTCTCGTAGCTGCCCGGAGCCGTCTCGACACGCCCATCGACGGGCATGCCCGCGATCTCGGTCACGAGCCGCCCCCACGATTCTGGCGGCTCCTCTCCCCAGCCCTCATCGCCAGGGCGTCCGCCTAAGCGTAAAGCGTCCTCCTGCGGGTCGACGCCGTCCTTTTCGTATACACCGCGCAGCCCGACCGCTCGGTAGCGTGGCGCGGGTTTACGTGGCAAGACACTCATCCACAGGTGCGCCGTCTGACCACCTGCAAAACGCAACGCCACGAAGGTATCGTCGTCAATGGTCGCGCCAGGGCGGCGCGTTTCCGCCTCGGCGTAGACCGAGACCGGGCGCCCGAAGAGCACCATTGCCTGGTCAACCAGGTGCGCGCCCAGATCGAAGAGCAGCCCGCCACCCTCTTCCGGCGCGGCGCGCTCGCGCCAGGCGTCGGCGTTTGGGACGGGATGGAAGCGCTCAAAGCGGCTCTCCAGCCGTACGACCTTGCCAAGCGCGTCACCCTCGATCAACCGCCGCAGGGTGATGAAATCGCCATCCCAGCGGCGGTTCTGGAAGACCGAGAGCAGCTTGCCCGCGCGTTCCGCCGCCGCACCTAGGCGCTCGGCTTCCGCGCCCGAGGGCGCGACAGGCTTATCAATCACGACCGGCAGGCCGGCCTCGAGCGCGGCGACGCCAATGGGAACATGAAAACGATTCGGCGTCGCGACGACCACGAGATCAAGCTGCGCGGCGTCGGCGAGCATCGCGTCGGACGACGAGTAGACGCGCGCCGCGGGGAAATCGCGTCTGGCTCTTGCCTGCCGCGCCTGATCCGCCGTCACGATAGCAGCCACCGCCAATCCCGGCGTCGAGGTGATGAGCGGGGCATGGAATACCGTTCCCGCCAGCCCAAAGCCCACGATGCCCACACGGAGCGGTGGCGCTCCCTCCCCTGTCGCGGCCATGTACTCGCTCTCCCGTCGGTTCTAACGTAGACCCGTTGCGTTCCGCCTGCGTGTGAGGGCGTCCACCAGGACGGCGAGGAGAAGCACCACACCCTCAACCATATTTTTTACTGCCGTGGATTGTCCAATAAGGTCTAGTCCATTTTCGAGGCTTCCGACGACCAGTGAGCCGAGTACGACGGCCCACACAGAGCCGCGGCCACCGAAGAGGCTGACGCCACCAATGACCGCCGCCGCGATGGCGCTCAGCAGCAGCGTTTGATCCACCGCCGACGCCGCCGAGACCTGGCGCGATGCGAGCAGAATGCCGCCGATCGCCGCGAGCATCGCGGCCAGCGAAAAGATCATGATGCGGAGACCCACCACACGGATACCAGCCCGGCGCGCCGCCTCAGTGTTGCCGCCGACTGCATAGACGTGGCGTCCGAAGCGGGTGCGTGTCGTGATGAGCCAGAAGATGATGAGCAGTCCTAACAGGATGAGCGCGACCAGCGGGACACCGAGATAATTGTCGAAGAACACGAGAACGGCGACGACGATCGCCGCCACCAGGCCGATGCGAAATGCAAGTTGTCCAACCGTCATCACCGGCAGCCCGGCCCGCTGTCTCGCCGCGCGTGAGATCACCAGGCTCAGCGCGTAGATAACGACCAACGCAATCGGGATGCCGATCCCGAGATACTCAGGCATATAGGTGACTGCGATGCGGTTGATTGCGTCGTCGCGAATGGGCAGGGTGGTCTGCGGATACAGTACCAGCAAGAGCAGCCCCTGATAGAAGATCAATGCGGCGAGCGTCACGATAAACGACGGCATGCGCAGGACGGAGATGAAGAAGCCGTTGATCGCGCCGATCAACAATCCGGCGACGATCGCCGCTAAGATCGCCGCCCATGCTGGCCAGCCCTGTCGCGCTGAGAGCACGCCCATGAATGCTCCACAGAGGGACGCGACCGCAGCAAGGGAGAGATCAATCTCGCCGATCAGCAGCACGAGCACCGCTCCCAGTGCCACGATGGCGATCGTGATGATCTGCTGCACCAGGTTCGTGAGGTTTTGGGGAGTGAGAAAGAAGCCACCGCCGGCGATCTGGAAGTAGATCGCGATGAGAACTAACCCGATGAAGACGGGTAGCTGTCCCAGATCACTGCCGAGGAGTCCACGTACGCGACTGATGAGGCCACCCACGTTCGCAGACGCTGTGGCGGCGCCAGACGCTGAAGACGATTCTGCAGAGATGGCATCAGGCTCCGAGCTGCCCGCGGTGTTGGTGGTCATGAACTGAACTCCTCTTCGAGTGATTCCGAGTGATGGAGACGCCCTATTGCTCCGCGGCCGCTGCTCCGAATTCCGCGCCCGTGATGGCTCCGACAACCTGCTCCGGTGTCGTCTCATGGATATCGAAGGTGGCGACGCGCCTGCCGAGACGCATGACGATCACGCGGTCAACAACTTCGAAGATATCCGCCAGGTTGTGCGAGATCACGACGACGCCTAATCCCTGCTCGCGCAAGGCGCGGATCAGGTTGAGCACCTGTTTCGTCTGCGCGACGCCCAGCGCCGCTGTCGGCTCGTCGAGCAGAACCACACGTGGATTGCGCAAGATCGTCCTGGCGACGGCGATGGATTGACGTTGCCCACCGGAGAGCTGGGCGACTGGTGTGCGCACCGATTTGAGCGTCTTCACGTCGAGCTGCTTGAGCACGCGAAGGGTCTCTACCTCCATCTTCGTCTCGTCGAGACCAAGTGGGGTAATATCCTCGCGTCCCAGATACATGTTGGCGACAACATCGAGATTGTCGCTAAGCGCGAGATCCTGGTACACAGTCTCGATGCCCCAGCGCGTCGCATCCTGGGGCTGTGAGATAGTGACTCTACGGCCCCCGACGAAGATCTCCCCAGTATCAGGGGGATTGACTCCGGAGATCGCCTTCACGAGGGTCGATTTGCCAGCGCCGTTGTCGCCGACCAGGCCGACGACTTCGCCCGCATAGACTTCAAAATCGACGTTCTGCAACGCCTGCACGGCGCCGAATGCTTTGCTGATCCCCGTCATCCGCAAAACTGGCTCGCCAGCGCGTGTTGGCTTTGCCCCTGGGTTGGGCGATGGTTGAGCGGGTACAGGAACACTGCCCTCAGTCATGACATGCCTCCACGCTCTAGCCTAGGCGTCATCTGGGCTAAGTATAACATCGGCGCCTGAAGATTTGCTTGCGCAACGTCGCCGATTGGACGCCGCAGATAGAACGTATGGGACAGCGCAGAGGCCGTCCCATACATCTACCTGGAGAACCAGGTGGGCGTCTGTGAGGGAGCGGAATGAACGTTGCCGCTCATTCGAATCCCCCTCCTTCAGACAACATTCCAGGAATCAGCTAGCAGACACCGCCAGCGCCAGCAGGAACGTCCTTGCAGACGTCAGCCTTGGAGACAAAGCCATCAGCGATGACCGTGTCCTTGATGTTGGAGATGTCAACCTCAGTCACGGGATTGAGGATGGACTTGATGTCCTTGCTATTGGCGTTCTTGATGGAGGCGCTCGCGATGGAACTGGTGTCCTCGCCCTTGCTGATCGCGGCGACGAGTTTGCCCACGGAGTCCGCCAGCTTCTTGATTGGCTTGTAGATCGTCATGGACTGATCGCCAAGCAGGATGTTGCGGATACCGCTGACCTCAGCGTCCTGCCCGGTGACGAGCACCTTCCCGTTCAGGTGCTGCGCCTTGAGGGCGGCGATGACGGTGTTGGCCATGCCGTCGTTCATGACATAGGCGACCGAAACGTCGTTGTGGGTCTGTGTCAGCGCGGCCTCCATCTCGGCCTGGGCTTTGCCATTGTCCCAGCCCGGCGTGGACTGCTCGTAGACCTTGGTGAGCGCCTTCGAGCTGAAGAGCGGATCGAGGATCTGATGAGCGCCACCGCCGAAGAGTTTGGCGTTGTTGTCAGTATCGGCCCCGTTGATCATGACCGTGTTGTTGTGGCCAGGCGTGACGAATTTCTGGTAGTGGTCGGCGATGTACTGACCCTGCTTCTTGCCGACGTCCACGCCGTCGAAGGAGGCGTAGTACGCCAGGTCGTCGCTCTGAATCAGGCGGTCATACGAGATGACCGGCACATTGCTGGCTTTCGCCTTCGTCACGATCGCCGCCGCCGCCGCGCTATCGAACGGCGCGACCACCAGGATGCAGGCGCCTTTGGTCAGCGCGGCGTCGGCCTGGGTCTGCTGGGTCGTCTGGTTACCTTGCGCGTTGGTAACATCGACCGTCGCGCCTGGCAGGCTCGCTTGGATCGCCGCTACTACATCAGGATGGTCGGCGGCCTCCCAGCGGGCGGCGGTGGCGCTTTCCGGAAGGAGGAAGGCGACGTGTTTGCAGTTTTTGCCGTTGGCGATGCCCTCGCTGGTGCTGCCGCAGGCCGCCAGCGCGCTCACCAAGAGCGCGGCGCCCATGCCAGCCACCACCAGTGTTCGCCATCGTGGGTTACCAATGAACCTCATGAGTTAGGTTGCTCCGTTCTTGTCGTACGTCCGAAGTAACAGTGCTGTGAACGCCGTTGGCCCAGCGTGTAGAGCGCCAGAACCCTGAGTGTCGTCAAAGCCGAGAGCCACCCCCTTCCATACATGCCTTATTTACCATACTGCGCTCGTTGTGTAGCGCGGTTGGAGTGAAAAGCCTGTTCCACCATGAGGCTTGTGTATAGGATATACCGATGCCACACGCGTGATCTCACACGTGAGCGCCTCACACAAGCGATCTCAAGCTCTCCTGGTTCCACCTCCTTTGAACAATTGCGCATCTGTCCAATCCACTATGGAACCGCAGCGCGCGCCGCGACCGCCCGCATGGGAGATGTGAGCGTCGCGGACGACGCGCCGAAGGCGGCGTCCAGCACCGTACTGACCGCGCCAAGCGCGATCGCGTTATCGCCGAGTTGCGCCAACTGGATGGTCGTGCTTGCCCAGGCGATGGGCAGGCTGCGCGCCGCAGCGGTTCTGCGGAGCGGGCCGAGCAGCAACTCCCCCGCGCGCGAGACCCCGCCGTCGAGGAGAATGAGCGTCGGATTGCACAGATTGATCACGTCCGCGACGGCGACGCCGACATACTCGCCAGCGCGTTCCAGCGCGGCGCGGCAGTGGGGATCGCCTTCTTGCGCGGCTCGTATGACGTCGGCGATGTCACATATGGCCTGGCTGGCCTCGCGACTGGCGTCTTCCACAATCGCGCCGGCGCCCGCCAGCGCCTCCAGGCATCCCCTGTTGCCACAAGCGCACTCCGGGCCGTCGGCGTCGATGGTCACGTGCCCGATCTCTCCTGCGCTCCCGCTGCCCCGATAGATCACGCCGTTCATGATCATGCCGCCACCGATGCCGGTGCCCAGTTTGATGTACGCCATATTCTCAACACCACGTCCAGCCCCATAGCGGCTCTCACCCAGCGTGCCCATATTGGCGTCATTGTCGAGGAACACCGGAACCTGCAATTCGCGGTGCATCGCCGCGTAGAGATTGATTCTATCCCATCCTGGCAATCGCGGTGGGGAAACGAGCTGGCGCCGGCTGGTGTCGATCGGCCCAGGCACGCCCATGCCGATGCCCACGATTTGATCCCAGCGCGTATCCGCCGCCTCGATGAAAGCGCGCAGACGAGTGGAGAGCAGCGGCAGGCACGCTTCCGCGCCCTGTGAGGAATCGAATGGCTCGGAGTGACGCGCCTGAATCTCGGCGGCGAGGTTCGCCAGCATCATGGTCAGGTGCGTCCGGCCAACGTCTACGCCGAGGACATAGCCAGCGCTAGCATTGAAATGCACCTCGACCGCGCGCCGACCTCCCACCGCTGAGGAGTTCATAAGCTCGCCTTCACGCACCAGCCGCTCGCGCAGGAGAATTTCCATAAGGCTGCTGACCGTGGGCCGGGAGAGGCCGGTGTGTCGCGCGATGGCGACACGAGGCAAGGGGCCATGCTCGCGGATGCAGTTGAGGACAAGAAGCAGATTGAACTCGCGCATCGCGCGCACATCCGCGCCACGCGAGGCTGGAAGACCGTCTTCGGCCCTGCCCGCGCGCGTCCTGTCCATGAGCCGCCGCATTGGATGATTCATGACGCCAACCCCATCGTTGGTTATTGCCCCCCTGGCTACGGTCAGAGCAATAGTACCCAAGATGGGTCTGTTAGTCAAGGTTCCGAACCAACCTCAGCAAAATCACTCGATCTACATACTGTGAGCGCCGCGCAATCAGCTCTCCGCGCAGGATAGCGATCATGCCCAGCAAAAGTGAGCGCCAGGACAGCCGCTCAATGCGCGGCTGGCTCCTCGTGGCCACCGAGGCGCTCGATCACCTCAAGGATCAACTGCGGCAGGACGCCAAAGGAATACGACTGGAGCAGCCGTTCGCCACGCTGATGCGCGCCCCAGCCGTAGGGGCCGAGGTTGATCATCGGCAGGCCCAGTCGCCGAATCTCCTCGAACGGCAATGAATACCCGCCACTGGCAGGTGGAAAGTCGTCGGACCAAAGCGGCATGTTGGCCTTCAGCGCGGTCAGATCCATGCCGGGGTCAAGGCGCAGGTAGCTCATGTCGGAGATATAGGGATAGAACTCTCGAATGAGCAACTGGAGGCCAGGATGGCTCGCGGCGACCGCCGACATCGTCTCGAGGAGCGAGCCTGACGTCGCCTGGACATGCGGGTAGTAGGGCGGCGAATAATAGACTACGACGGCAGGGCCTGTCAGGGCGCTGAGCGTCCAGAGCTGTTGCGTGAGCCGCAGGCTGCGCTCGCGTTTGTCCAGCGTCTCGGCCAATGTCGTCGCCAGCGCCGAGAGCGAGCGCTCCACCGCCTCTGCGCCGAGCCGCGCCTCGGCCGCCTCGTGTAGTTGCGCGAACGTCATCACGCGCCCCACGCGCCGGGCATGTGGCGGAGTGTTCTCCGCGCTCAGGCGCGCCCAACGCTCCTCCGCGCCGTATATGCGCTCCAGCGTGCGGTCCAGCGTCGCCTGAGCGCGTTCGCCCAGCCGCGCGAGCAACTCGCCGGGGCTGGACGAGAGGGTCAAGACGTTCAGGTAGAAGTAGGCGGCGAAGGGCAACTGCACGTCATAGCCCACTTTCAGATCGGCGGCGTGCAGCGTGACCGGCGGCGGCGCTTTCTGGCCGCGTACGACATCGCACAGGTCTGGATTCATGCTCAGATCAGCGATCAACTCCGCCGCCAGCAGATCAGCATCTACCCCGTCGAAGGGATCGCCGACGTGCGACTCCTTGCCGATGACGAGGAAGCTCGGCAGCAGCTTGCCGATCGTACCGGTGAAGACATAGTGATGTGGGTCATCCGGGGAGAGCGGGGTCGTATAGTCGGTGTTGATCGCGCCTACGTATTCCAGCCCATACTCCTCGCGCAAGCGCAGCAGGAAGCGCACAGCCCACAAGACGCCGGCCGACTCGTTCTCCTCGTCTGGCGTGGCCAGCAGCACGACCGAGAGTGGTAGCGCCTCGTCGCGCGAGCGCTCCGCCAGGGCGCGCATCACCGCGAGATTCGCCGCGACGCCCGCTTTCATGTCGACAGTCCCGCGCCCAAAGAACAGCTCATCGCCGTAGCGCGCGATCTCTTCAGCCAGCCCCGGCGTGATCTCGGCGAGCGCGTCGCGGCGCTCATGCAGCGCCAGAGGATCGAGCGCATATTCCTCCAGCGCGCCATAGTCGGTGGTCGGCACGGTGTCGATGTGCCCGAGCAGGACGACGGTTCGTGGGCTGGCGCCACGGAGGATGGCGTAGACGTTGGCGCGCTCGTACTGGTCGCCTTCGATAGTATCAAGCCCAAGCGCGGTAAAGGTGGATTCCAGGCCATCCTCACCGAGGATGCGCAGGACCTCGCGCGCCACGTCGTTCTCGGCGGCGCTCGGGCTGACGCCGCGGATACCGACGAGGCGCAGCGCATAGTCGCGGGTCGGCGCGAACCATGCGCTCTGTTCTCGCCCCATGAAGCGTCCCTTTCAGTTACGCGATCTGGAGCCGTCGCTTGGGGGCGCTGCCCCGCTCTTGCCCCATCAGACCAGGTAGCGCAGCGGATCGAGCAGCGCGTCGGGATCGCTAACCCCGGCGCCCAGATCTCGCTCGATCAATGAGAGCGCCACCGCCACGCGCTGTAGTGAGTACGCGCGGTCGCTCGCTGGCATCCCCGCCTCTGTGAGGCGCTGTAATTCATGAAAGGCAAAGCCGAGCGGCAGGATCGAGGCAAAGATTTCCAGGCGCTCGCCGAGCGTGGGATCGGGCAGGTCGCTCGCGCCATCGCGGTACTCGCGCAGGAGGCGGCTGTGCTGCGCCTCGGTCAACTCGCCCGCCAGCCTGGCGAGTGTGACGGCGCGCCCGACCTCCATCGCCACATCGCCCAGGCCAAAGCCATCCCACTCGACCAGCAGGGTGCGCTCGCGCTCCACGACCAGATGCGCGGTCGTCGGGTTTCCGTGGCAGAGTCGTCGCGGAACCGCGCTCCACAAGTCGCGCCGCGCCTGAACACGCGCGCCGACGATAGCATGCAGTTGGGTGAGCGCGCGCATCATTGGCTGGGTGGCGCGGTCGGCATAGGCGGCGAGGCAGGCCTCCCAGGCGGGCTGCGCGCGTTTCCACCAGGCGACAGGGTCTTTGCTCAACGCGGAGACCACGGTGACGCCAGACGGCGAGAGATGGTGGAGCGTCAGGAGGATGAACAGCCAGCGCTGCGACTCCTCATCGCTCAAACGCCTGCCCTCCAGGGGAGCGCCCGCTGGCGCACGGTAGGCGACGACGCCCCCGCCCAGCGGTCCACCCTCGCGCTCGGCCAGCAGCAGCTCCGGCGCAAGATTGATCTCGCCCACGAGCCGCATCCCGACGATCTCACGCCGCGCGTGCTCGGCCCCAGCGGGCGCATAGGCCTTGAAGACGATGGCGCCGACGCCCGCCACGAGCGTGTAGCGATTGCCGATGGCGTCGGCGCGATCGAGACGCAACTGAGGGGGCTCGGCGACCGCAAGCGTGGAATGGCGGCGCAGATACGCAAGGACATCACTGGCGCCAGGAATTGACATGTCTTCGCGTCTCCTGAGATCTGACGTGGGCAATGGCTCCCACGCGCTGTGCCGAGATTATAGCGCGCTGGCGACTGAAGTCGCGCCTGGAGGCGTTTCGCCACGAAACCTGCCTGCGCGGGTTCCATATGCCTCACGGCCAGCCGTACAGGAGCGCCGTCATAGAGCAAAAGAAGAAGCGCGCTTCCTGCGTGGGAGCGCGCTGGCGATGGGAATGGAGAGACGTCGCGTCAGTTCACCCATTCATCCGAGCCGCCGGTGTCACGCAGGCGGATGGTCGCGTTGGCGGGACGGGCGGCACGCTCCTGCATAGATGTGCGTTCCGCCTCCCCTGTATTGCGGTCAACGTAGGACGGTAGCCAGAGCGCCACGAAGATGAAGGCGCCAGTGGCGGCGAAGACCGTCTGCCATTCGAGCGGGAATGGCGGGTGCAGGCCCAGGCTCTTGCCCAGAATGATGAGCAGACCGAGCGCGAGACTCGCCAGCCCGGCGACGATGCGCACGAGCATCACCATCGGCGCCTTGCGGCGCGACCAGGCGAGCCCAAAGTTGACGAGCGCGGCCAGGATGGCGAGACTCGTGATCAGCGGCCAGAAAAACTGCCGCAGAAACTCGTTCATCTCTCGCTCCTCTCGCTTCCTGCCCGCAACATCTCATCCATTCAGGGCACTGCCGTTATCAAGGTGGCCCGTAATCGCCTGGCCAGTCTATCATAGGCCTGTCCGAATACGGTAGCCACTCGCGCCGAGATAGGACTTCCGGGCATGGCGCACTATAAGGGAGAACAGTCCCCCGGCGCTTGCCAGCGGCGCCGTCGAGCCGTACAATGGCCTCTGTGCTTTTGCCAGAGACGCCTGGCGAACTGGAGCACGCGATGATTTATCTGGCGCTGGATGTCGGCGAGAAGCGCATCGGCGTGGCGGTCTCCGATGAGACAGAGACGCTGGCATCGCCGCGCACGATCATTCGCCGTTCGTCAACCGCGGCGGCGCTGGAAGCGGTAGCGCGGCTGATCGCAGAGACTGGCGCGGAGGTCGTCGTGGTGGGGTTGCCGGTGAGCTTTGACGGCCAACTGTACGGCCAGGCGCGGGCCATCCAGGGGTTCGCTGCGAAGCTGCGCAAGCGGATCACGCAGCCGGTGGTCTTCGCTGATGAAACGCTCTCGTCGGTGCGCGCCGAAGAGGCGCTGCGTGCGGCGGGTGTGCGGCCAGAGCGCATCCATGAGCGATTGGACGCGGCGGCGGCGGCGATCATCCTGCAGGATTATCTCGACGCGCGCGCACGTGGGGAGACGCCGCAGTTCATGGACACGTCGAGCCCGGTGGATGGTGGGAGCGTCGTGGAGCGATCCGGCGACGCGGTGGAGGAGTAGCGACGAGCGTCAGCGACCCCAGCCTGAAATGGCGGGGCTTGCACGAGCCTCAATGCTGACCAGACCCCCTCGGGAGAGGGAGCCGTTCTCTGGAAGCGCCCACGTTCACACCCCGGGATGGCATCTCAGTTCCGGGCGCTGTAATCGGTCAGTTAAACAGGTTGATTGGGGTAGAACAGCCAGTGCTGACCGAAGATGGCCGCCAGCGAACACGGTCAAGGGAACCCGTACCCGCGCAAGCGGAGGCGCGCAAGCGCATGAAGGAGCAAGAGATGTCGTATGTACTGGTCGTCGATCAGGAGCGCAAGCCGCTCGCTCCGGTGCATCCGGGCCGTGCCCGCCATCTGCTCACGAGCGGGCGCGCCGCGGTGCTGCGGCGCTACCCGTTCACCCTCATCCTCAAGACCGTCGTGCCCGCCGCCCAGCCGGACTCACTGCGCCTCAAGATCGATCCCGGCTCCAAGACCACGGGACTCGCCGTGGTTAACGATGCCACTGGCCAGGTGGTGTGGGCGGCCGAGCTCGCCCATCGCGGCGAGCAGGTCAAGGAACGCCTCGATCAGCGGCGCGCCTGCCGGCGCTCGCGGCGTCAACGCCACACGCGCTACCGCCCGGCGCGCTTCGCCAATCGAAGACGAAGCGCCGACTGGCTGCCGCCCTCGCTGGAGAGCCGCCTCGCCACTGTGCGCACCTGGGTAGATCGATTGCGCCGGTGGTGTC